>Ga0247610_10006983_pt1 | contig 11629 bp, 7 predicted proteins | sample 174DNAGHGhighgp2_FD_193483 | JGI IMG/M metagenome (GOLD analysis project Ga0247610, IMG submission 193483) | Sheep rumen microbial communities from Palmerston North, Manawatu-Wanganui, New Zealand - 1742 DNA GHGhigh gp2 | ecosystem: Host-associated > Mammals > Digestive system > Stomach > Rumen ...
CGCGAGGCGTGTCGCCCATCACGCTAATGGTGCCCGATTTGGGGAACATCAGGCCAGTCAAGAGTTTCAAGAGCGTGGTTTTTCCGGCGCCGTTGGGGCCCAAAATTCCTGCAATGCCGCCCGTGGGAATGTCAAGGTTCAGCCCGTTGAACACGGTTTTCTTCTTCGAGTAAGAGAAGGTCAGGTTTTCTACGTGTATCATTGCTTTAAAGGTTTAGAAGGTTAAAAGTTTAGAAGTTTAGATTGTTTCGTAGGGACGCGATTAATCGCGTCCCTACTATTTTGATTTCTATTTTTTGCGTCTGTAATATTATGTCTGTTTTGTTTGCTCATCCGTTATACTGTTATAGTGTGATATAACAGTACAAAAGTAAATCTGATTTTGATATGTGCAAGAGATTTTTTCAGAAAAATTATCTGTTGTTGGATAACGGGTTGGAAATGAAAGAATTATCGGTGGTAATAAAATGCGCGGGAATAAAAAAACTAATATGAAACCAATCAATTCGTATTTTTTTTAATTTTGAAGTTTGACATTTATACGAGCCGAATCGTGTAATTTATAACCAAATAACGTTTTATGAAAAGAACAATTGTTTTCTTTAAGGCATTGGTTTCCATTGTATTGACCATTGCAACAACTATTGCAGCTTACGCTCAGGACAGCATCCAGTATCAGTTGGTTATCCGCAACACTGCGGGGCAGCTCATTACCAACAAGCAGGTTAACATGAAGTTCAGCCTTGTTAGCGGCGGGCAGTCGTTCTACGAGGAGACGCAGAAGACCACCACCGACAAGTTTGGCAACATTAGCGTGTTCGTTGGCACGGGCATAGCTTTGAAAGGCAGTATGAAAGATGTTCCGTGGAGCACCATGGACGTCAGCCTTAAAGTTGAGTCAGACGTTGATGGGGACGAGAAATTCAAAGAGCTTGGCATTGTGCCAATCGCCGCATCACCCTACGCCATGTATGCGGCCACAGCCGGAGGCAACGCCAACGGCGGCAGTCCCAAAGATGGTGAGCCGCTCTTCGAGGTCTGCGACCGCGATGGCCAACCGGTTTTTGCCGTTTACAACAGCGGCGTTGTGGTTTATGTTGACGAGAACGACCCCAAGGCCAAACGCAGCGGACTGGTTGTAACCGGCCGCAAAGCAAGCAAAGATGGCGAGTTGGCCGACTACTTTGCTGTTGATGCCGAGGGCACATATATATATAGATGATGCCGATGAAAACACATCGAAAGCCAAACGCAGCGGACTGGTTGTTACGGGCCGCAAAGCAACAAAATCGGCCGTAACCGACGAAAATCATAAAACCATCGACCGCACCGCCACAAAGGCTGAAGGCGCTGATGTTTTTGCTGTAAGCGACGGATTGACAACCGTTTATATTGACGACAGCGGCGACAAAGCAAAACGCAGCGGTTTTGTGGTTACTGGTCGCAAGGCAAGCAAGGGTGAAGAAATAATCGATATCGATGGCAAGCGCACAAATCTTGTAACAACAGAATTGACCATTGGCGGAGATAACGAAGAAACACCGCAGACGCAGCCGGGAGAGGAGCCTGAGCCTGCTCAAGCCAAGAATCTTTTCAACATTAGCAGCGGACAGGTGAACGTGAACACCGAGCTTACCATGATTGGTGATGTTGAGAAAAAGGTTGAGGCTGAGATTATTGAGCCGGAAATTGTATTCGAACCGATTTTGGTTAGCGACAATGAGTATAATGTGACCATCGTCGAAAACCTACAACAATACCTCGAGACCGACAATTTTGCACTAATGGCAATTTATGGCGATGACTCGTACGTGCCAGTAAAACTTACCGATGGCGATTACCGCATACTCTTCGACGAGAGCGGCTTTATTACCAAACAGCACGACAAAGCTGCAGTGCTGATGGCTCTCAACAGCAAAGAACAGGTGCTATATATTCGTCCGCTGAAACCAATGCACAAAACCATCAGCTTTGGTTTGATGGATGCCAATAACACCAGCGCACCGTACAGTTTTGTGAAGCTGACCGCCAATATCGATGCCACCGAAGGAATGCCGTTTGTGTTGGCCGAGACCGAGCACGGAACGGTTAGCGTCAAGGGCGACTTTTTCTATGGCGAGACGGTTGAGCTTACACCCAAAGCCGACAACGGTTATGTGTTTGGTGGTTGGGGCGACAACCAATCGTTCGAAAATCCGCGCACTTACACCATCCCGTTTAAATACACACCGCTGAAAGCCAACTTCTATGAGCCGAAGCTGTATGTGAAGGATTCGGAAAACGGTGGCAGCAGCAGTAACAGCGGTTTCAGCCAAGACAATGCCCTTGCTTCGATTGAAGAGGCTGTTGGTTGTATAATAAACTGCAATCCCCAAAATCCGAACCTCGATTGGACCATCAATGTGGTTGGCGATGTTACTGGTCCGCAGAAAATCGAGAATCCTGAAGGAGGCACAATTCCGGCACGCTCAATTAAGGTAACAGGCGACGGAACAAACGCCCTGTGCGGTTCGTATTCGCAGGGAGTACCCGAATCGAGTTATTCTGTTCTTACTATAAACACTAAGTTACCTGCCTCAGCCACTAGTATACCCGTAATTATCGAAAATCTGACAATTAAACATGGGTGCGCCGAATATGGCGGTGGCATATACATCGCAGCTGGAGGAAAGGTTACGCTTGGCAAAGGTGTCGAGGTTAGCAACAACATCGGAACTCAGAAAGGCGGTGGTATATATGTTGGCGATTATGCCGAGCTGTATATGACTGGCGGTCTGATAAAAGACAACAGTTCTGGCAATTGTGGAGGAGGAATCTTTGCCGCGGAAGCCGCCGCATTATACATGACCGGCGGCGTTATCGATGGCAACTCTACCTACGGTTATGGAGGCGGTATTTTTGGAGGCGATGGAGCATGGGTTGTTGTTGGCGGTAATGCTGTTATTGGCAACACCGAAATAACCGATGCCAGTGAAATAGAATTTTCCAACGAAGAGACTGAAACCCGCTTCAATTTGGGCAGTGGTATCTACGTGTCGTGGGGCAGCAACCTTTATATTGGCTATAAGCTGAAAGATGGCGCAACCGAAATTACGGCTGCCAATTTGGAAAAAGACCCTGAATCGAGTGTTGTTATACAAGGCAACGCATCGGAAGCAGAAAGTGGAAGCGGCGGAGGTGTTTATTTCTCAGGCTACGGAACATTTAAAATGTACAATACAACTGTGGCATGTAATCGCGCGCACCGTTCTATTGGCAGTGGCTCGGGAATTTGTTTGGAAAACGCTTCCGGCACCAACAACGAGATTGACAAATGTCAGATTCGCGACAACTACTCTGACTATGGCGGAGGAGCGGGCTTATTCGTTTACAACAACGGTTCCTCATCGAATCTCACTGTAAGCAATACCGATTTTTACAACAATAAGACAACCGATGGCGGTGGCGCAATATTGGTGTTCAAAAATGGTTCTACGCTCGAATTAAATAATTGCAAAATCTATAACAACGAATCGGCTACATGGAATGGCGGCGGTATTTTTGTGGACCAAGGCTCAGTAACAGCCAACAATTGCCAAATTTATGATAACACCGCCAAAAAAGGAGGAAACGGAGTGGCTGCACATGCTGGCAACTTCACCATTAGCGGTAGCACAACTTTAGCTGAAGACAACGACGTTTATCTTTACAACGACACCAAAATAACCGTTGATGACAATATCACCGGCTCTGGCCTTGTGGCAACAATCACTCCGGCTGAGTATAACAACAACCCGACAGTTTTGTCAGGCTCGCTTACCGCCGAAATTATCAGCCGGTTTGCCGTGGCTCCTAAGGTAGATGAAACTACAGGCGACATTGACCAATACTATATCGACGGCGAGGGCAAACTGCAACGCTACACCGCCGTAAGGTTCCGCAACGTTGCTGACATGGAAACCCGGTATCTGATTCCGGGTCAGACCATAGAGTGCCCTGCCGGTTTGGATGATTATGAGAAGAATGGCATAACACACCACTTTGCCGGTTGGTATTTCGACGACCCGCAGACTAAGCAATACGCGGCTTTCGATAACACAACGGTAGGAAACGAAGACATTGATGTTTATGCTTTTTGGAATGCCGAGATTGCCGTTCCGCAAACAGGAATATCAACCATTGCCGATGCTGTTGGCAGAATGTGCAACCGGTATTGCGATTACACAATAAAGATTAGCGGCACGTTGGGCGGCACGCACACAATTTCGAAAATTGATGATGTCGAGATTGCCGCAGCCAGCATCACCTTACAGGGCGAGGGCTCAGAAGCGGCTGTTGACGTGAAATCGAACAACAATTTTTATTCAACAGCACTTACCATCAACACTGCTGTGCCGGTTGAAATTCGGAATCTGACAATTACAGGCGGCGAAGTTTTGGGTAACGGCGGAGGTCTGAAAATTTCGAGCATATCCACCGTTACACTGGCCGATGGCGCGATTATCAGCGGAAACAAATGTACCGGCGATTCAGATGAAACCGGTTTGGGCGGTGGCGTTTTCAACGAGGGCAGGCTATTCATCTACGGCAGTGCGGTTATTGGCGATAAATCAGCCGAAAGCGCCCCCGTATTGAACGGCTCATGCTCTAACACTGCGCGGCGAGGCGGTGGCCTTTACAATGCCGCAAGCGCCCATGCATATTTAGGCTACAAATCGGAAACCGAGGAAGCTGAGTTGACAGGTGGTATTTATTACAACTATACTTTAAGCGATGGCGGCGGCGTGTATAACAATGGAAACCTTGTTATGAATAGCGGAAACATTGCTTATAATGGCACAAGAAAATTTGCGGGCGGAGTTATTACCGCCGGCGCTAGCTCATCCTTCAAGTTGTCGGGTACTGGTTCAATCAACAATAATGTTTGCCAAGCATTTGATGAAGAAACACAATATGGTGGTGGTGTCCGTGTATGCGCTGGTTCCACTTTCGAAATGACAGGAGGAGTAATCTGCGACAACGAGGCCGATTGTGGTGGTGGTGTGAGCGTTTTAGACGATGGCACCACATTTGCCATGACTGGCGGAACAGTTCGTGGTAATAGTGCAAGAAAAGGCAGCAGCAAAGGAGCCATGTTCGAAGGTGGTTCTTTCAAAATGGGCAAACGCGCTGTTTTTGAGGGTGATAACGATATAAAGGTTAATGCCAATAATGTTATCACCATTACAGAAGCCTTTGACAATGATATTGTATGCGCGGCTACTATTACGCCTGCGAGCTATGAAGAGAATCAAGTGCTTGATGGCATTTTGAATACACAAGTGGCAGGAAAATTCTCTCTTTCTAACAATGAATATTATATCAACGAATTAGGTGTTATAAAAAAAGAAACAGTACCAAGCGTTCGCAGATTCCTCAATCAAAATGCGCCAAATGCAACTGACTATCCTTTGCTTATGATTTCAACTGAAGCTGAACTTATTCAACTTGCCACATGGGTAAATGGCTCCGCTAGCAACTCCAACAAAGTGCTGCAAGGCATCACTTTCAAACTGGCGGCTGACATAGAACTGACCAATGCCTTCACTGCACCAATAGGAACAGGTTACGGCACAAGTACAGATGGTAAATCATTCTGGGGTACATTCGATGGTAACGGATACGCTATTTCCGGCTTAAATACAAGCAACTACGAAACATCAACTTCATACCCCGCATTGTTCGGCAATGTTGCCGGCACGGTTAAGAATCTTACGGTAAACGGTAGCTCAACGCAGGGTGGAATAGTTGGATGTGTTTGTGGCAGTTCTGCTTTAATTGAAAACTGCATAAGCAATGTTGAAATAACTGCAACAGAAACCGATGCTGGAGGCATAGCAGCTGATGCGCGGGGTGGCACTATACGGAATTGCACCAATAATGGAAAAATAACATCAACTAAAGGCTACGTTGGCGGCATAGTTGGCTCAGGCTCGATGAGAGGTCTTTTAATTGATGATTGTGTCAATAATGGTGAAATAACTGCTGGAGGAGGTTATGTTGGTGGAGTTATTGGTCAATTATTCAATAGTGCAGTTAGGAATTGTGCTAATACGCAAAGCGTTACAGGGATAAGAACAGTTGGCGGTATTGTCGGTGTTTATTCTCAGAATACAGAAGACAATAGTTATGGAATAAATAACTGCTATAACAAGGGAAATGTTAAAGGAGAAACGGTTGGAGGAATTGTTGGGAAATGTGAGTTGAATAATTATGGTAATGTAAGAAGTTCCTACAATGTAGGTGGTGTTACGGTTATCAATAGTGGCAAAGCCGGAGGCGTCATTGGAGAGTCTAGTAGCGGAGGTGCGTTAAAAATTGAAAGCATTTTTTACCTCAATAGTACGGCAACCTCTGGTATTGGAGGAACTATTCCTGACGGAGTAGCACCAACATCATTCGAGAATAATCAAACGTCTCTTAGTGGTCTGCGCGATGCATTAAACAATTGGCTTGGAACAGGAGATAACAACTCCGGAAACATTTATAAAACTTGGGTAATAAAAGAAGGTGGCGATGGCTATCCCGAATTTGCCGAATAGCCACTTGCGGTGTAAAATCCGATAGAATCCAAAACCACCCTCTGCGCCATAAAAAGCCGCGGAGGGTGATTTTTTTTTGCGGCAAAACAAATAGCATATCGGAACAACTATTTCCTAAATCCTAATTGCTAAATTTTATATATTTGTGAGCCTTTTTGGAAAGGCGGAAATTGACATTTGTTTAAAAAAATTATAGTTATGAGTAAAGTAACAGTAGTAGGAGCAGGCAATGTGGGTGCAACATGCGCCAATGTGCTTGCATTCAATGAGGTAGCCGATGAGGTTGTAATGCTCGACATTAAAGAGGGCATTTCGGAAGGCAAGGCAATGGATATGATGCAGACAGCACAGCTGCTGGGTTTCGACACCCGTCTGGTTGGCTGCACCAACGATTACGCTAAAACCGCCAATTCCGATGTTTGCGTAATCACTTCGGGTATTCCACGTAAGCCGGGTATGACCCGCGAGGAACTTCTTGGTGTTAACGCCGGTATTGTTAAGGGCGTTGCCGAAAACCTTCTGAAGTACTCGCCCAACGCTATCATCGTCTGCATCTCGAACCCGATGGACACAATGACCTACCTTGCACTCAAGGCTCTCAAATTGCCGAAAAACCGCGTGATTGGTATGGGTGGCGCATTGGACAGTTCGCGTTTCAAATACTTCCTGTCGCAGGCTCTTGGCTGCAACGCCAACGAGGTTGAGGGATTTGTTATCGGCGGCCACGGCGACACCACAATGATTCCGATGGCTCGTTTCGCAACCTACAAAGGAATGCCTGTAAGCAACTTCCTGAGCGCCGAAAAACTCGACGAGGTTGTTAAATCGACAATGGTTGGCGGCGCAACACTGACCGGCCTGCTCGGCACATCGGCTTGGTACGCACCAGGTGCAGCCGGAGCATTCGTTGTTGAGTCTATCATCCACGACCAGAAGAAGATGATTCCTTGCTCGGTTCTGCTCGAGGGCGAGTACGGCGAGTCTGACCTCTGCATTGGTGTTCCGGTAATCCTTGGCAAGAACGGTATCGAGAAGATTGTTGAGCTCGACCTGAATGCCGACGAGAAAGCCAAATTCAAAGCCAGCGCCGAGTCGGTTCGCGGCAACGTTAAAGCACTGAAAGAATTGAAACTTGTTTAAGTTTTTTTCTCATAATAGTGAAGGGAGCACCCGAAAGGGTGCTTTTTTTTTGCAAATAAGTTATGGCATAGATGCAAGCGGTTGACAAACGAAAAAATGCGAAAAAAAACTATCTTGCGCCGCAAAATTTTGAATGTAAGTGTGTGTTTAACAATGAGTTTAATCGTCACACGTATTGTCGAATCTAAAAAACAAGTTGCGTTTTGAGCAGTTTTTTCTACCACGTTGGTGATTGGTTCGCCACGGCGGTATCATTTATAAACGGTTTGGTTTGGTGTCCAGCGCTGGTGGTTTTGTGTTTGGCAGCGGGGCTCTATTTCAGTTTGCGCACACGTTTTGTCCAGGTGCGGCGGTTTGGCGAGATGTTCCGTCTGCTTTTCGGTGCGGCCAACAACAGCAAGCGGCGCGTTGGCATTTCTTCGTTTCAGGCGTTTGCCTTGGCCTTGTCGGGACGCGTGGGGACGGGCAACATTGTCGGCGTAGCCACGGCCATTGGTTTTGGCGGTCCAGGCGCCGTTGTATGGATGTGGATTATCGCCTTTTTTGGCGCGGGCACAGCCTTTGCCGAAGCCACGTTGGCGCAAATCTACAAAGAGAAGCACAACGGACAGTTCCGCGGCGGACCTGCGTATTATATCGAAAAGGGGCTGCACAGCACGTTTTTTGCCTGCCTTTTTGCGGTGTTCACGGCATTGGCTTGCGGCGTGTGTCTGCCGCCGCTTCAGTGCAACGGCGTGGCCATTTCCTGCGCCCGCACGTTCGGACTTGAGCCGTGGATGATAGGCGCGGTGGTGGCTCTGCTGATAGCGCTGGTCATTATTGGCGGCGTAAGGCGTATTGCCCAAGTGGCACAGATAGTTGCGCCGTTTATGGCCTTTATCTATATCGTTCTTTCAATTGTGGTTCTCGCTGTCAATTACGATGTTGTCCCCGATATGTTTATGCAGATGCTGCGCGGGGCTGTCGGTGTGAACCAAGTTGGCGGCGCAATTTTGGGCACGACAATCGCAATGGGTGTGAAACGCGGAATTTTTAGCAACGAAGCGGGGCAGGGCACAGGCCCGATTATTGCCGCCGCCGCAACCGTGAATCACCCTGTCAAACAGGGACTTGTGCAGGCGTTTTCGGTTTATATCGATACACTGCTTGTCTGCACCGCCACCGCCTTGATGATTTTGGCCTGCAAAACCTACAACATTATCGACACTGTGCAGACCGCGCCCACGGGCGAAACCGTTGTAACCTATCTTCAGCAAAACGCCAACGCCCCCGCGGGCGAGCCAGGCGTGTTCTACACTTCTTCGGCGTTGGGCACCGTTGTCGGGCCGAAGGCGGGCGACATAATTGTGTCGGTGGCGCTCTTCTTTTTTGTATTCACCACCATTATGGCCTATTACTATTACGCCGAGACCAACATTGTTTACCTATTCAGCCGTTGGCGCCGCCGCCGAAACCGCCCCGAATTTTCGGAAGATGACTGCGCAGCCAGCGACAAGGGCGAGCGCCTGATTATTTGGCTGTTGCGCTGCGTCACCGTTCTGACGGTGTTTGCGGGCTCATTGTCGGGTAGCGGCTCAGTGTGGACGTTGGGCGACATTGGCGTCGGGCTGATGGCTTGGATAAACATTTTGGCCATACTGCTGCTGTCGTCGCAGGCGCTGCGTGCGCTCAACGATTACGAGCGGCAGAAAAACGAAGGCCGCGAACCAGTTTTCCACCCGCAAGAGTTCGGTATCAGCAATGCCGATTTTTGGGAGGAGGAGTAGGTGGTAAATGGTTGATGCTTTGCTTTCGCCTTTTCTTTAGTTGATAATCAATGAATTGGTTTCCTAAATACAGATTGGTCTTGTCTGCTGGTGAGAAAGCAATCCAATTTGAATCTGCATAGAACAAAAAAAGCCGACTCAATCGAGTCGGCTTTACTATTCTGTGAATCATCAAATCAATGATTGCGCAAGTTCCATTTCGAGTTGTCGCTCTTCATATCGAATTTGCCAAGACCAACGGTGCTGTCGCCAGTCGATACCAGAACAACTTGGCCTTCAACGCCAGGAGCCTGTTTCGGCATCAGACGGTAGGTTCCGTCAGTCAGTTGGTCGATGCGCCAGAGTTGAGTGTCGGCGCCGGTGTACTCCGATGCGATAACCTCGCAGTTCGGGGCTGCGGTCAGAGCGCGGTTGGTGCCCTCAATCACAATCTTGCAGTATGCGCCGCCAAGGAAGCCTTCCTTCTCGGGAAGAGCAACGATGTTCCATTTCTGGTGCGGGCGGGTCATATAGTCGCCTGCGCGGACAGCAACATCGCCTTTCGGCCAGGTGCCTTCCACATCGCTCAGAACCTGAGAGTTAACCGGTTTGATAGGTGTGGTGTCGTTTCCGCGGAACCAACGCATAGCCATTGGCATACGAACAAAGTCAACAGCCAGCTCGAGAGCATAGCCGCGGCGCTCCGACTCAATCTCGTAAACACCGTCTTTCAGCAGTTCTCCAGCATACGGCCAATCGTTCTTCCACAGCAGCGGACGGATAGCCAGTGTACTGCGGCCAGCAAGGTCAAGGTCGGCTTCAAAGTGGCACGACATCTTCTCAACGCCTTCTTCAACAATGTAGCGTCCGAAGTGGCCAGGGCCCATAACGCGGTCGTGAGCGGCAATCACCATACGGCCACCGCCTTGCAGCATATCGCGGCCCATATTGTCGAGATAAGGACCAGTCACCTTGCGTGAACGGCCTACAACAATGTTGTAAGTTGAGTTTGCACCGTCGCAGCAAGTGCCGTGAGTACCAAGCAGATAGTACCATCCGTTGTTGTACATCAAAGCAGAAGCTTCGCAGTCGATGGCGATGTTGATAGCCTCATTGCCTTCAACGCGCTTGCCGGTTTTGGGGTCGAGTTCCACCAAGCGGATAAATCCGAAATAGGTGCCGTACGACAACCACAGACGGCCGTCGGGGTCGAGAAGCAGACCTGCGTCGATAGCGTCGCAATCTTCATCATATTCCGACGAAGCAACTTCAATTTCTTCGCTGAACTTGAAATCAGGCGATTTTGGATCGAGAGTTTTGTTCCACATTGTAACCACTTTGGCAGCGTGACCGCCACCAAGACCACCACCTGTTTTGCTGTAGGCAATCAGATAACGGTCGCCGATTTTGATGGCATCAGGTGCAGCACCGCCGCCCGGGCGCTCAGCGCCGCCGTTCCAGGTCCAGCCGTCTTCTGAGATGAGGCCGCCACCGCCTGTTCCGAATGTGTAGTATTTGCCGTCGCATTCCATAATTGTCGACGGGTCGTGAATGAATGGTTTGCCAATCTGTGCGTTCGCATCTTTCGCCGCCAAGGCAACTGTGAGTGCGCAAACGCCTAATGTTATAATCGATTTCATATTATATACTGTTTTGAATTTCAATTACTTGTTGGTGATAGTGTAGTTTGTGACAGGTTTGCCGTCGAGGTCGAGGAAGCGAACGCAGAAGTCGCTCATACCAGGACCGTTGATAACGGCGCCGCGCAGAATGTTCTTGCCTTTTTTAAGGCTGATGATTGGCGAAACGCAATCGTCGACAACCATACGGCGGTCGCCCGAAAGAAGCAGCACTTCCTTGCCGTCGAGCCACCACATTGAAGCCGAGTTCGAGCCAACAGCCAGACGAACGTTCATATCCTCGTCGCAGTTGATGACAGTAACAGCCCAGAAGAGAACGCCGTAGCGGTCTTTGTTGAGGCCTGTAGCCAAACGGAACAATTTAACGTTGAACAGCTTGCTGTCGAAAGCGTGCCACTCGAGGGTTGCCTTCTCAATGATAGGCTTCTGCTCCGGGGGCGGCATCATCGGCCGGCCGGCCTGAAGGTTTACAGGTGGTTGTTTCTCAACCATAACCTTGATTTTCGAGCCGGCTTTAGGCAGCACGGTCAGTTGGTTGGGGAAA
>Ga0247610_10006985_pt1 | contig 11628 bp, 19 predicted proteins | sample 174DNAGHGhighgp2_FD_193483 | JGI IMG/M metagenome (GOLD analysis project Ga0247610, IMG submission 193483) | Sheep rumen microbial communities from Palmerston North, Manawatu-Wanganui, New Zealand - 1742 DNA GHGhigh gp2 | ecosystem: Host-associated > Mammals > Digestive system > Stomach > Rumen...
ACGGACATTTGCGGTTTTTTCGGTTATAATCCTGCTCCGAAGGGGGTATATATCATGGCCGACGCTACCAACGAGCTGAAACTGCTCGTAAAAATAACGGATATGATGCAGTACGCATACGGCGCGATTGCTCAATTCCCCAAGAGTGAAAAGTACGCCATGGGTACCGACATCAAGCGCGTCATGGACGAAATGCTGGAACTGACCATTGAAGCCAGCAAAAAGTATTATAAAAAAACCACGCTTCAGGATTTGGATGTTGCCATTGCCAAACTGCGTGAATATGTCCGGTTGGCGATGGAGCTGAAGTTTCTCCCATTCAAAAAATATGAAGTGTGGAGCGCCATGAATACGGAAATTGGAAAGATGCTCGGTGGATGGCTGAAAACCGTTAATCAGAAATCCACTTGACATAGGGGACGAATCGTTGCGCTCTTTCAACTGCGGTGGCAACTGGAACAACGGTGCCAATGCTGGTGTTTTCTACGCCAACGGCAACAACTCCCGCTCCAACGCCAACGGCAACATCGGTTTCCGCTCCGCTTTACCGCCAAGTCAGAAATCGTAAACCTACGGGTTTGCGGTCAGCACAGCGGTGATAAAGGGATTCGTTTCCTCGGTCTGTGATGGGCACAGGCAGAAAAATCGTCGGCTGCGAAATCCGCTCACGCTGATAAGCGCAGCACTTAAGGGAGGATGTGTATGGAAAAACACCAACGAGTGTTCGAGAAATTTATCGATTTCGAGAACCAGTATAACGGGTACTTGCTTGCACGGCGAAATAAGCGCTTCAAGCCGGAGGTGCTTGCCTACACATCCAACCTTGAGGAAAATCTGCTCAATGAAATCAATCATCTGGTGTGGAAGGATTATCAGATTTCCGGCGTGCATGAGTTTTATGAGTATTTTCCCAAGAAAAGGCTGATTACAGCTTGGCCTTTCAAAAACCGGGTGGTAAACTGTGCGGCTTATCTGACGCTTTGGCCCATTTATTCCAAAAGCTTTTATGAGTACAGTTACGGTTCCATTCCCGATAAAGGCACCGTTGCCGCCTGCTACCAAATTCAGCAATGGATGCGGAAAGCGCGTGCAACCGGAAAGAATCTATGGGTTGGCAAAGCGGATGTGGCAAAATTCTTTTTCAGGATCCCGCATGAAGTTCAGCTGCGTGAATTGGGGAAACCGCTGGATGATCCCGACATGATGTGGTTCCTCAAAACATGTATCAAAGGGGACGGCAGACCTACGGGCCTGCCGCTTGAATTTTCCGATGTAGCCGACGCAGAGCGCATCTTTGGCATCGGCATGCCCGTGGGTTCCCTGATCTCCCAGATGACCGCCAATGTTGTGATGAACCCTGTCGATCACTATATGAAAAGAGTGGTTCAAATCCCCATCCTTGCCAGATACATGGATGATATGTATTTACAAGGAGAAAGCAAAATGCAGGTGTGGGACGCCCTTGGGTCCATGGACGATTATCTGCAGGAGCATATGGGCTTGCAGCTGAATAACAAAACAGCTGTCATGCCTTATGATTCTGGTGTTGAATTCGTGGGCCGCGTCATCACCCCGGACAGGATTGATTTAAGGAAATCTACCACCCTACAAATCAAAAAGCACCTGAATTATGTTCAGGAAGCCTACGGACGCGGCGAAGTGCCCCTGGAATATGCACTCTCTGTAATCACCAGCTATATGGGCCTCCTGAAGCACACGTCCAGCGAAGCCCTGAAAAAGCGGCTTCGGAAGGATTATGTTTTAATCCGTCATTCTGATTAAAGTATATTTTTCACTCGGCACCGTTGCAAAAAGCAGCGGTGTTTTTTGATGCGGCAAAAGGAATGATGCCTATGGAAGAAAGCCTGGTCCTGATCATTACCCTGGCCATTCTGCTGTTTCTTTGCTCAGCCGGAATCATGGTTTGCATCTGGTGGACGCACAAATACAAGTGATCGAAAGGGGGAATCCGCCTATGAAAAAACTGCTTGCTCTTTTCCTGGCCGTCATTATGCTTTGCTCTGTTCATACCTCTACAGGCGCGGAAGAAGATATAAGCCAGTATGTCCATATTGCATACGCTGGGTACGACGGCGCAGAACTGTTTGGAGAGGTGGAAATCCCTGACGGGCAGTTCTTCATCCGGGCTACGTTTTTTCTTCCAGGCAATTTCTTCTTTGTTATCATCTTCCCCATCAGCCGGGAAGGGCTGTTTCAACTGGATATCAGCGTGGATTGTGAATTTATCGCCATTCAGGTGGTAGACAGTCCGATGGCGCTCCTGCCCATGCACGGCACCGTCTACGCATCCGCTCCCGTTTCGTTCATTGAGGGCTGCCCATGAATGAGAAGTATATTTGGAATTACCTCTTCCGGAAGATCAAAAACCCATACGGCGTAGCGGGTCTCATGGGGAATCTGTATGCGGAATCCGGCCTGCGCCCCACCGATCTGGAAGGAAAGTACGAAAAGCGCCTGGGGCTTACCGATACGGAATATACCTCCGGCGTAGACAATGGCACCTATACGGCCTTTGTTCATGATTCGGCAGGGTATGGCCTGGCCCAATGGACGTATTGGAGCCGGAAAGCGGCGCTGCTTAATTTTGCAGTCGAAAAGGGTGTCTCCATCGGTGATCTGGATATGCAGCTGGAATTCCTGGCGATGGAGCTTCAGAAAGATTTCAAGACTGTCTGGAATACCCTGCTGTTTGCATCCAGCATCCGGGAAGCGTCGGACGCCGTCATGCTCAAATATGAAAAGCCCGCCAATCAGAGTGAAGAAAACCAGGAGCGCCGGGCCTTCTTCGGTCAAAAATACTTACGTTTTTTCGTGGAGGAGGGATACGGAATGGATCCTCAAAAAGTAATCGGCATTGCTTCCGGTGAAGTTGGTTATTTGGAAAAGAACAACAACTCCCAATTGGATGATAAAACCGCCAACGCCGGAATCAATAATTACACCAAGTATGCCCGTGATCTGGACGCGCTGTCCTGGTTCAATGGCAAAAAGCAGGGTTTCGCATGGTGCGCCGTATTCGTCACATGGTGCTTTTACCAGGCATATGGCAATGCGGCCAGGGCCATGCTTTTCCAGCCGGAGAAAGATAACTGCGCTGCCGGATGCGGATCCGCAAGAGGGTATTTCAATAAGCAGGGCAGGCTGTTCAATACTCCCGAACCGGGAGATCAAATTTTCTTCTGGTCTTCAGATATGTCTAAAATCAGTCATACAGGCCTGGTGATCGATGTGGACAATTCCTGCGTCAACACCATTGAAGGAAACACCAGCGACGGCACGTCTATCATTGCCAATGGTGGCGCTGTGTGCCAGAAGAGATATGATTTGAGCAATAAACGCATTGCGGGATACGGACGGCCAGATTGGGCCACCGCATCCGACAGCGGCGATCAAAAAGGCGGTGAATCATCCATGAGCGCTGATTATTCGGCAAAAGTGTATGCGGCAAACGAGAAGCCGGTCAACCTTCGCGCCTCCGCATCCACGAACAGCAAAGTTCTGTGCAAGGTCCCCGTGGGCGAATATGTCAATGTTGTCGAGGAAACGAACGACACCTGGGCACGCTGCGCCTATGAAGGCTATACCGGGTACATGATGCGGCAATATCTGCTGGAAGAGGAACCAGCCGCAAACGCCTCCAGCGGCACAGTCACAGTGTCACGCGCTGAATTGCAGGAAATCTATGACCGCATCGGCAGAATTCTGGGAAAGGAGTGATACCGATGGAACAGTTCATTGATTTCATGCAGCACAATTGGGGCTGGATGCTTTCGTTTGGCACCTTCCTGGTCGGCGTGGTGGTATATGTGTACGTTCACATCCGGGCCTTGCAAAAGGGTGTACAAGCCCTTCTGCGGGCACAGATGATTCAGTACTACAACCATTACCGTGATAAAGGATATGCCCCAATCTATGCCCGCGAGAGTTTTGAAAACTGCTGGATCCAGTATGAAAAACTCGGCAAAAACGGCGTCATGCAGGATATCCGGGCAAAATTCCTCGCGCTGCCAACGCATGACGATGAATGAGGTGATCCCATGACAGCCAAGGCCCGAAGCCCCACCCAGGGAAAGAGTGCCGCATACGTTCAATTTTCTAAGCGGCTTGCCACCACGGTTACGGTGTTCTGGTGTATCTTCCGCGTCGCTTGTTTGGCGCTGTTGGCTTTTCGCCCATCGCTCATTGATGGCATGAAAAATGTTATCCAGGGGGTTGATGATGTGATGATGGCCAATATAGCGTTCTATTGTGGGAACAGCGTAGCGGAAAAAGGCATCATAGGATACTTTGGAGCCAGGCGGCAGGCAGCGGAAGAATCTGCTGACGATGAAACCATCAATGGATAGGAGGAATCCGTATGGATATCAATACCCTGCTTTCGATTATCGCGATCATCCTGGCCTGCGGCCTGGGCGTCGGCCTGATTTTCCTTTATAAAAAGAAAATCATCAAACCCGACACCATTTCCCAGGCTGCCACCCTGTTGGATGGCATTGACGTTGTCGGCTCCGGGTTTATTTCCCAGATTGCGGAATATGCCCGCATCGCCGTTCACGCCGTGGAACAGCTTGCTAAAACCGGCGTGATCGAAAAGAACAATGAAATCAAAAAGCTCACTGCCATGAACTATGTCCAGCAGCTGGCGAAGGTCGACGAAGTATCCTTGTCTCCTGCTGATCTGGAAACCGCCGATCTGCTGGTTGAGGCGGCGGTGAACGAACTCCCCAGGAACCAGTAATGAAAAAAGTAATTACTTCCCTCTGCGGCCCTGCGCCGTGGAGGGTCTTTTTTTGTGCCCAGATTTCAGGCTGGCTGATTCCACGGCAGGCGCGGCGCTGCCGGGCAAGGAAACGGTCACAAAAAAGAAAAGCCCCTCAGAGGGGCTAAAAATGGCATTTACGGGAATTTAATTTTTCCCATCATCGTCGATAAGCGTTACCGTCTTCCGAATCACCTCCAGCGCCTCTTTATAGGATCCGGTGGTGAATACCTGGTCGCGCAGGTTGTTGTAATCGGTGATCCGGTGCTGCTTCTGGAGGGCGTTCCGCACCAGGCCCAGGATGTAAAAAATATTTCCGCTTTGGCTGTGGCTCCGAAAATGAATCTCCGGCTTATTCATGCTGTGCCGCCTCCTTTATGGCCCATTCCAGGGCGTGGCCCCTGTCGATGAATGTTTCTTCGCTGATTTCCTCCAGCATGATTTCTCCTTCGCAGGTATGATCTTCGGTGGTGAAGCTGTACACCGCGCCGTAGTAATCCGCGCCGGTCCCTGTGTAGTAGCTTCCGCAGGTGATCAGCTTATCGCCGTAATTCATGGTGAAGGGCCAGCGGCATTCAAATTCTTCTGCGATGGCCCGCTTGGGCAACCTGTATTTGCTCTGCAGTTTATCGAATGTAGTCATCGTTTTTTCCTCCAATCTTATCAGGCCAGTTTGATCGTTAAGTATCCGGTGCCATCCTGCCAAAAGCGGAACTCGGTTTTTCCTGTTTTTTTGTTCATCCGCTTCGCTTCAGCGGTTTTTTCTGCAACAAACTTTTTTCCGAAATACCATTCTGTCATGCTTTTCGTGGTCAGGCTGCTGTTCGTTTTGAAGGTCATGATTCTGATCCCCTTTCCTTGCCAGTAGGTGGTTCCTTTTGTCGTGTACATTAATCACTCTACTCGGCCAGAAAGTCAACCGAATTTCGGTCATTATCTGAGATTTAAGAATTCAGACCAATTTGCCCGCGTACAAGGCCCACGGGCGGGCGGCTTTTTGCGCTCAATATCCAAAGTGGACAACTTCAAGTTTTCTCAAATTGGCTTGAGCAAAACCTTTTAAAAGGCCGTAAAGAATAGGCAATCTCCAATTGTAACCACTATGTTGCATTTCTTTTTCAACCCATTCGGTTACAACCTCAATGGAACAGGATTTCAAATGTTCGCCATAGCGGTCCGTATCGAATTCTGTATTCCCGTCATCCATGAATAGCTTGTAGTCAATATTCTTCGTGAATAATTCTCTCCAGCCGCTTTCGCAACTCATTTTTGACAGTCTGACCTCGGCGATCCTATTTCCATATTCAAAGCCACTAATGTGTTCTACAATATAAACTTTGCTTTCGTAAGCCATTACTATTTCCTTTCTGCCCTTCTTAACCAGGCGGGCACGGCATCAGAATTTATTGGAAATCAACTTCATAAGCTCAGCGGCTGCCGTGAGAGCGCTGTCCGCATTGGTAATTACTGCATAGAGTAGTTCGCCGTTCTTTCGGATGTAGAAGAATTCACCACCAGAATGCAGGCCCAAGCGTTCACGTTCCCAGGTGGTATAGTCCTTCAGGCTTTCCTCGGTTTCCTTACGCCAGCGAATATCAAGCGCTGCATAGGGGGCAATCATGGCGCTGATGCTCTGCGCAATGCGGTTCATTTCGTGGTCGCGGTCCATAGTCCTGTCCTTTCTCCGGGCTATGCCGCCCGGCCCGGCTTGTTGGTATTACGCTGCCTTCTTGAAGCGCTTGTATTCGGCGTTGATCGCTTCTGTCACCCGGTTCTCCTGTTCCTGCTTACCCTTGGCATTCAGTACCCGGTGCCAGTAGCCGTATTCATTGCTGTTCATTGTCAGATCGTAGCGGCTCCGCGCCCATCCGGGAAGATCGCCGTCGTTGTAGTAGCGGTAATAGCTATGGAATACAGCTTCAGTCTTCTTGGAAAATTCCCAATCGGCGGCTACCATCTCATCATACTTGGTTTGTTCCTTACCATCGTTCATCCAGTACATTTTCTTATCCTCCCCCTGCCGGGATTAAGGGCTCCCGGCAGGCCCGTATCGGTTAAAGCTGAGTGAGGAGTCCATTATGGGCTTCATAGTCCAGCCCGCAGACGGTGAAGAAAACGTAGTACCAATCCGTGGCGTCATAGAAGGGGCGGCGGTCGATTTCTCCGATCTGGCGCAGCCGGTGATGCCTGTTGATCTCGAAAACCTTCATCTTTCTGTTAATCCTGATTTTTTCCGGCGCGAAGCCAAACTCGCTGGAAATCCACTCTTTTGCTTCTTCGTCGGTCATTTCGTGGCTGGTGCTGTCATCGGCCAGGGCGTTGTATTGGTTTTGCTTGAGGGCATTTTCATTCGTCCAGGGCTGCCATTCTTGCTCCCGTTCCAGGTCGGCTTCCAGCCTGGTGATCCTGGCTTCTTTTTCTTTGATGGTCTGCATCAGGTTCTTTTCCGTTTCGATCATGGTGGAACGCAGCTGCTGGATGGTGGCGAGGCGTTTGTCGTAAACCTTCTGAATGCCTCCGTTCTGAACGAAATCCTTGCAGAACGCTTTTTTATCCCCGTCGAATTCGTAATACTGCTGTTCGATCTCGGCGTATTCTTCCATGGAAGGTTCAAAGCCGGTCAATTCGGTGAATTCGTGGATCATCATTTTTTCAAATTCCTCCTTGATTTTTTTGCCTTACTCTGTTACCATCAAGGAGGCGGGGGTAAGGCTCCCCGCTCTCCTGTCCCGCAGGAGTGGCCGGTGTGCTGTGGTAGGTGGCACCGGCCTTTCCTTATGCCTTGACCTTGCTGTCTCGCACGATCTTGGCGGCTTCCTCAGCATCCTTTGCCGTTGCTTCGATCAGCTTGGCGATGTTTTCAAGGTACTGATTCAGCTCCTGAGAAGTCATTTCGTTCACTGTCCTCCCTCCTTCCTTATCGGCCTCTCGGCTTCGCCTTACATGTTATATATTACACTATTTTCGTTATAATGTCAACACTTTTTTCGTGAAAAATATAACTTTTTTCTTGACAAATTAAACTTGTATAGTGTATCATTGCAAAGAAAGGAGGGATAGAAGTGGTGTCAGATAAAATCAGGTCAATCCTGGCTTTAGCTGGAAAACGTCCTACTGATTTGGCAAATCTGTACGGTACATCCCAGCAGAGCATGAACAACAAACTTTCACAAAGCCGGTTCTCTGCTGAAGACCTTATTCGCATCGCTGAATTTACCGGCTGCAAAGTCGCTTTCATTCTCCCGGATGGCGGCCAGGTATTTTTGAGCCCAGATGATATAAGGCCAAAGGATGATGAATCAAAAAAATAAAGCCCTGGACGCGTCACCGCCCAGGGCCGAGGAGTGAACTACCTCATATCCTTTGCCGCTTGAAGTTTCCTTGCTTCGTCGGAATCATCAGGGATAAACACCATGATTTCATCCAAGCGGCATTCCAGCGCCACACAAATCGCGTTCATCTGATTCACATTTATGCGCTCTGCATAGTTGTGGTAGAGTTCATAAATGGTGGCTGGCCGGATATGCGTAATCCGTGCAAGTTGCGCTTGAGACATTTGAAGCTCGCCAAGCTTCGTGGATAGAGTGATCTTAATCATGGCAACAATCGCACTCCTTTAGGTCGAATCTTAGCATATTTTGTAATGTCCTGTCCTGATTGCGTAATGTTTTACACAAACGGGTGGAAAGAGTTTCCAACCATTTGTAAGGATAAGGAAAAACAAAAATGCCAACGGGGGAGCGCGGCTGCAATAGAAAAAGGGCTTATGCTTCATTACTGAAGTATAAGTCCTTTTCTTTTCCCGGTCATCTACTGTCCGAGATTTTACTCACCAGTACGACCAGCCCGCAGATCATATAGACGGCGGCGGTGGTTCGTATAAGGTGACTGTGGTGGAGGTCTGCGGACTTTATACGAACATCCGCAGACCCACCCACTCCTTCCACTTCAAAGTATCCTGGCGAGTCCCCTTCAATGTCTTTTATATCAAAAGGAATTTCAATCTCATTGGTTCCGGCCCCGGTGCAGTTCAGGATGATCTTCACACGATCCTCAAACAAGTACGCCCGAACCAGGAAAGCATCAAACAACATTTCCTGATAATCTTTTTCGTGGATATCGCCGGAGCAGAGGCTTTTTGCAAAACCTATCATGTGTTCCCGCGTAACGATGGACTTTGAACGGTCAATGGCCAATTCTAACTTTGCCCTGGCAGAACTCTCCTCGGCCTGAATTTCCATTAGCATATCTTGGACACAATCCACGGTGACGCCGTTTCGGATGGCCTTCAGCGTGTTTTCTTTTTCCCTGGTGGCTTTATTCAGGCGCTCCTTCAGCATCCTAATTTCATCAGTTTCCTGGTTCTCCCGGAAATACGCTTCCAGCTTTTCTCCCAGCCAGGCCATAACACTATCCTGAGAGATGATTTCCTGAATCTTTTCTGCTATTTTCAGTTCTGCATAATCACGGCTGACCGGCCTTTTGCAGCAGGTACCTTTGTGCTCCCGGCGCGTTTTGCAGGAATAATAGAAGTGAAGATCGCCGGTTCTGCTGGTGCCGGAAACGCCGACCATGGGACTTTCACATTCACCGCAGTACAGCTTCCCGGTCAGGAGATAAACGCCGTTCTCCCTTCTTCGCTTCTGCGGGTTTCCTCTTGCATTCGGTTTCGTAGCGCATCTCTCCTGTACTGCTTCAAATAATGGTTTTTCGATGATGGGCGGGATCCCGTCCTCGATCACGATATCGGAGTAGCGATAAACGCCGATATACTTTTCATTGTGGAGGATTTTTGACAGGGACGATCTGTCCCACGGTTTGCCCTTCTTCGTTAAAATACCCCGATTGTTCAGATCGTTAAATATGGAGACGAACATTTCATGGTTGGCAACACGGCGAAATATCTCCTCGACAATCTTTGCTTCTTCCGGGAGGATTTCAAACCGCCCATCAGCGCCCTTTTTATAACCCAGCGGCAGCGGGCCGATCACCATGCACTTCTCCGCATTGTTCACCATGCCTCGCCTGATCTTCTGAGCCAGTTCCCGGCTGTAATATTCCGCGAAGCCTTCCAGCACGGATTCCATGAGGACGCCGGTGGGATCATCGGAAATGTTCTCCATGGCCGACAATACCTTGACGCCGTTTTCTTTGAGGGTGTGCTTGTGGATGGCAGAATCATATTTATTGCGGGAAAAACGGTCCAGCGTATAGACAATGACATAATCGAACGCGCAGGATGCGCTATCCCGGATCATTTGCTGGAATTCCGGGCGGTTGTCATTGGTGCCCGTCATGGCGTGATCGTCATATACCTGGATCACTTCTATATTCTTCTCTTTGGCATATTTCCGGCAGGCTTTCACTTGCTGTTCGATAGAAACATCCCGCTGGTTGTGGGAAGAATATCTGGCATAAATCACGCCTATTTTCCGCTGTGTCTTAAGCGGCTTGTTGGGCATGGATAAGCCTCCTTTACGGTATTTTACAGTAAGATTATAGTAACCGTAAAAAGATGTTAATTAGCCAGAAAAAGAGTTTGCAATATCAAGTGTATATTGATCATCGCCTAAGTAAAATATTTCTTTGAATGACACCGAACCCCTTCCACAATAAGTAGCTACCACAATTATTTCATCGCCGATCTGAGGCTCTTTGTCAATCCATCCCATATCAATCGCGTGGTCAATGATAATTCTTGCAGAAACTCCATAATTGGGTATTGTGTTATACTGGCTTTTCAATTTTACTTCCCATGCAGTTTGAGGAGTGTATTGTGATGGAGCTGTGATATCCTCAATAACGCACGGCAAAAAGTATACTTTTCCAGGTGTAAACTTGTTTTCTTTATAGATTCTTTCAAATACCCTGCCATCCGCATTTTCTAATCTATTCAAATCTTCAACCGTTGTTTGTGAAGGATAAATCGGATAATCGTTTTTCAAAAATATAACAAAGTCGGCTGGAGGAATAGAATAATCATTTACATTTTCGACAGAATCGAGCCATTCAAATGTCATTGCATTTAACTTTTCTCTTGCTTTATTTGCTCCCAAAATCATATTGACTTCATATAGTTCTTCGCTATCCAAATAATAATCAACATAATCGTCATCGTAAGCACCGTAAAAGCGAAACGCAATATTATCTATTTGTTCAATGTCACGGGTAGAATATGTATTTAAGCTTGAAAGCGGTATAGAGAAGCTTTCATAGTATTCTCCAGTACTTGTTCGATCTTTACGTACATCTTTTAAATCATTGCTTATTCGATATTCTTTATTCAAAACAACAGTATATTTTTTTATACGAATCCATTGGGCCATGGAAAAAAAGAATTTCAAATGGAAGCCGCCATCTTGATCAACGATAACGCACTGATCCTCAGCCGTGGCATTTCGATGATCCCCAAACCAGGAAATATGATAATCATTAAAGAGATCGTATTCAGAATTCATATCAATCTGAAATTTTTTTCCATACTCCGCTTGAGCAATGAACTTTTCTTCCCATTCATCACTCATAAGAAGAGGATGTTCCGCTTTCAGTTTTTTTACTGCTTCGATGAAACTGTCATATCCTCCATCATTAAGTGCAACATATAATTCTGTCCGCTGATAACGATACTTCGCTCCAGCAGCAAAAGCCTGCCAGGAATATGCCATCAACAGAACGCAACATAGAATTGAACTCACTATTCTTTTCATTGTATAATCCCCCTATTAACGCATTTTAACACTTTTGACACAAAAATGAAATAATTTTCCGAATCAATGACAAAATACATTATTTCTGGTACAATAAGGTAACAGCCGGTGAGTTTTCATACGGAGGTGTAATTGTGGACA
>Ga0247610_10006988_pt1 | contig 11628 bp, 12 predicted proteins | sample 174DNAGHGhighgp2_FD_193483 | JGI IMG/M metagenome (GOLD analysis project Ga0247610, IMG submission 193483) | Sheep rumen microbial communities from Palmerston North, Manawatu-Wanganui, New Zealand - 1742 DNA GHGhigh gp2 | ecosystem: Host-associated > Mammals > Digestive system > Stomach > Rumen...
GTCCGTTGATACCAGAGTGCCATCGACAAGCCCTGCCGTCGGATTCCCTTGATAAAGGTTGATATATGCATTTGCCATGATGCTGCCTCCTAGATTCTCCAGAACTCTAACGTAGCCTCGACCATGTGGGGGAAATGCTCCTTGTACTTGTAGCTCTTGACAAGCACCCGGCAATTACTCCATGCATTCCCCGCCGGATCCGTGACCGTGACAAGCGTCCGCCCTTCCCAATAGCCGTAGACCGTATGGAAATTCTCTGCCGTGAAAAGGCAGGTGCAGTTGATTCTGTCGCCGCTTTCGATATGCCCGTAATCCTCGACCGTGTTGCCGTCGATGAGCGGGATGAGCTGCTGCCGGTCATCCGGCGTACAGCCCCAATCTGTAGGAGTGCTGTAGGTTCTCGCACTGCCTATCCGCATTACTGCCATTTTCCTGCCTCCTTATAGGCTCATGGACTTTATTCTCTGCGCCGCCGCGTTCATTCCCGTGGAAATTGCCTGTTCCGTCTGCACCCGTATCTGCTCCGGCGAGAAGAACGCGGGATTGTTGACCGCGACGCTGATCCCGCCCATGTCAATCTTTACTTCCTTCGGCTTGCTCATTGCATCCTTGACCGCCTCGCTTGCGCTGATTAAGTCTGCCGCCGCCCTAGACAATTCGGCAGAAACGTTCCCTAGCTCATTTGCCGCTTCCTTCATTCCGGCATGAGCTTCTGCCATCATGTCGAAGTCAATGTACTGGAATCCCTCCGCCGCTGCCTGCAACATGCTCCCGGATTCCTGCAATGCGGTGAAATCCATCTCTTGCAATTTCGCGGCAGCCGCTTGAAAGGAAGTCATAGATTCCTTTAGCCCCGTGAAGTCAAGGGCTGCAAAGGCGACTGCTGCCGCCGATACGTTCGTTGCAGCCTGCATAAGCCCGGACAAATCCATTTGCGGCTGTGCTGCTGCTGGCACATTAATAGCATTGCTGCCCCCGTCACTGTTAAGCTGATTGATATTGGTGATATGCCCCTGCGACCGCTCCACGGAATCATTCATCATGGACGCAGCATTTATCATAATATCAGCGGAATTGCTCATAACTTGCGCGGCGGAAAGGCTTGTCGTAGCCGCTTCAAGCAGGGGGGCAATGGCATTTTGAATGGATGATGCTGCTTCCTGCATGATTTGGCTTTGCTGTTCCGTGCCAGCTTGCATCGCCTGTTCCATGCCACTCGGGATTTGCGCCAGTTGTCCGGCGGCATCTTTCTGAATGGCTGCCCCTTGCGCAAAGTCCTGCGTCCGCTGCCCCCATGTATTTAGCAATTCCTGCCATGCAGGGTCATTGGTTGCATTGTAAGACATCGGCTCCCCTTCGCGGTTCCTGAAATCCTCGTGGATTTTGTCCGCCTTTGCCTGCATCCACTGGTTGACAACGTCGAGGTCTGCACCCTGCCTTACTGCCTCTGTCGCCCTCTTGTACATGTCGTGGAAGGAGTTCTCATAATCCGAATGCTGCATTCGGTAGATATCATCTAAGAGACCGTCAGTTGCAGATTTTGCTTTTTTCGCGGCATCTTGAAATGCCTGTGCTTCCCGTGCGCAAGCCTGCTCGATGATGGACGCAGTTTCCTTTGCACCATTCGATTTACTCAGTTGTTCATCGCGCCATTTGCGAATCTGGTAAATCTGCTTTTGGTATTCATCCTCCAGACTGCCCGTGCTGTGCTGCATGTTGAAAAGGATTTCGGCAGTCGCTCTCTTGTTTGCGTCAACCGCTTCCTGCTCCGCTTTGATTTTTTCGTCAATGGCTTTTCTCTCAGCATCGGCTGCTTGCTGCATAATCTGCGATTCTGCATCAGCTGCGCGTTTCTTTTCCTCCGCGATTGCCTTAGCCTCTGCCGCCTGCTGGTCTGCCATGCGTGATGCTTGAATCGCTTTGTACTTATCACTGTTTTCACCGATTGCGGTACTGGCGCCCATCCCGATACCTGCGCCAATCGTGGCACCGGCAACGACACCGACCGGGCCTGCTGCCATGCCGCCGACAACGCCGCCGATCACCGCGCCGGCAATTCCGCCCTTTGCCACAATGCCGTCCAGCTGTTTATTTACGTCCATCAACGTGACAGCAAATTTTGCCGCGCCGCCCAGTACACCGACAATTGCTTCTGCCAGCTTTGAAATTGCAAGCGCGGTAGTCTTGATAGCATCTTTGTGATCCCGTACCCATTTCGTTGCTTCCTTGAACATCTCTGTGTATTCTGGAATGACTTCCCTTGCAACGGGGAGAAGTGCCTGTGTCATGCTCGTTTTCAGCTGTGCCAGCTGGGTATCCATTGCCTTGAAGTCCCACCAGACTTCATTTGCCATGTTGAGATCAAGATACCCCGGCTTGACAAGGTTCGCCATGACTTCCTGTGCCTTGTCCAAATCGGCAAGGAGCGGCGCCATTGCGCCCGCGCTGCGTGCGCCGAATGCTTGCATGACGAATTCGTATTCCTGCCCGGCTGCTGCTGCGCGGTCATATCCCTTCTTCATCTCTTTCAGCAAGTCGAGATTGTTCCGTATGTTCCCGCTTGCATCCCGCCAGCTCACGCCGAATTTCTGCAGCATTGCCGTCGTATCATTCCCGGCAGCTCCTGCCTCTCGCAGGTTGTTCCTGAGCCGTACGAGACCGCGTAACCCGGCATCGAAGTCACCGCCGCCCATGGTGATAAGCCCCTTGAACTTGCCAATTTCCGCAGTGGAAAGCCCGGTCTGTTTTGCCAGCTTGTCCATGGCATGACCGGTATTTGCCGCCGGTCTTGCCATGTCCGCAATACGGAAAGCCGCTACCTCTGCCACCGCGCCCGCTGCCGCAATGCCTGCCGCCGCCTTGCCCCATGCCGTCGGTACTTGCTGGATGATGTCAAGGCTTGCCATGACCGCGCTGTTCGTGCTGCCGGTGAAATTCGTGATAGATGCCTGGATGGACTGGAAATGGCTAGCGATTGCCGCCTGCTGTTGCGCAAGTCTGCCGCTCCACTTCGATGGGCTGATTGCGTTTGATGTCGTCTTTAGCTGCTGCTCGTACTGCTTGAGCGTAGCTGTCTCTTGCAGTACCCGCGCTTCCATCTGCCGCGCCGCAGCCGAGCCTTTGCCCTCCGCTGCGGCAAGCTTGTTATATTCCTCTGTCAACAGCGCGACGGTCTTTTTCTGTGCGCTTACGGTCACCTTAAGCTTAACCTGCTCCGCTTTCAGGATTTCGCTTGCCTTTTTCACAGCATCCAAGCCGGATGTGTCAATCTTGAATTTCAAATCGGCATTCGATTGCAATTGCTTCATCTTTGCAATCTGGGTTTCCAGGTCTTTTGCGAGATTGACCTTCGGCGCAGGTTTGGCAAGCTCCGCTTGCACCTTTTTCAACTCCGCGCCAAGCTCCGCAACCGCCGCTTTCTGCTTCAGTACGCCCGTGTACTGCCTTTGCGCGACATAGGATTCCTTGCCCTCCGCCTGTTCCAGACGCTGATATTCCGCTTCGAGAATCCGCAGCTTGTCGGCCTGCAAGGAAAGCTCCTTTGTCAGTGCCGCTTCCTGCTCTTTCAGGATTCCTGCCGCGTCGTTTTTCGGGTCAAGCCCTGCCGTGTTGATACGGAGCTGCAGCTTCGTGTTGTTCAGCTCCCGGTTAATCTGACCCAGCCCCGCTTTGACCGTCTTATCCGCCGTCAGGAAATCCGCGCTGAGCTGGGACATATCCAGCCCGACCGTGATTCGCAAATCGTCTATTGTTGTTGCCGCTGCCATTGTGCTTCACCTCACAGCATCTGCTCTAGCTTTGCCAAATCCTTGCGCTGCCCTCTCTTCGCGGCAACAATCATCAAATCCAGCAGGAAAGCAAGTTCCATCCCATCAATCTCATTGTGCGTCCATCGGTACGCCCGCGCCATATCCGCATAGTAAGCCACGACACACTCATACGGCGAAAGGTTTACCCATTCGCCGTTTCCGCGTTTTTTGGCAGTTCATCAAGCTTTCTGTGCAGCAGCCCAAGCACCCAATGCACGGTATTCCGGTACATGACCAGAATTTCATCAATATCGAGACTGTCAAGAATCATATCCGCCGTCACGTCGTCGCCGAATGCATCGGCAATGATGGCAGCATACTTCTCAAGGAAATCCGGTGCGGCAAGGTCTTTATCCTGCCCGTCGAATTCCATGATTTTGCGCCATACCCTTGCTTTCGGTGTCGGTGCAATATGCTCCACGCCGTCAAGCACAATCTTCAATTCATCCATTGTTATAACCGCCTTTCTTTTCCTAAGCAAAATGCGGGGAAGCAAGCCCCCGCATCCTCACATTGCAGTGTACCACGAATCGCCGATTGTGGACGTATAGCCCGTTGCCTCTTCGTCTGCCGTTTTCTTCCATGCACCGTCCGAAAGCCTTGCAATAAACGTCCCTTCAAGTGTCGGTGTCTGGAACTCTACCGAATTGCCTTCCTTAGTTTTCGTGGATTCATTCGGCTCTTTGAATTTCCCTTTCATCAGCTTAACGAAGCGCTTCTTTCCGTTGTTCTTCGTATACTCGAATGCCAGCCCGACATACGGCGGCTCATCCGTAGACTTTGACAGCATTTCGCCATTCGCCAACGTATGACCGAGCAGGGAAGCAAGCTGCTCAATCGGGATTTCCGCAAGATTCAGCGATACCGTAGCTTTTCCTGTGGCGACCGCAGCCTCCCACGCGATATTGTCGGCATATAGCGTATTATCCGCAGTCTCCACTTCGATATCGGCTTGAATCATCCCGCCAATCCTCGCCATCGTGCCATACGCAGTTTCTTCTTCGCTGTCAGCCGTGATAATTGCATAATGCAGATTTCTAAGCCCTACTGTAGCAGACATATCAAAAACCTCTCTTTCGTTAATCAAAACTATCTGGCGTTGCGGCAATAAGGAAATCTATTGCCCGCCCGTATACATTATCGTTTTCCATGTAGAAAATGCTGCTGCTTCGCACAAAGCCAAGTTCCAGCATATCCTCCAAAATCCGTTTCTCGATGCCGCGCACCTCGCCGTCATCGCTGAGGATTGTCACCTGGTAGCGCAGCCGCCTGCAAAGCTCCTTGTCGTCTGCATACTGCACTGCTACGTCATCCACCTCGGATACGACAACAACGGGATAAGTCCCCGCATCCTCTGACCTTCCGAAATAGACCTTGCCATCCGGCAGCAGCGCGAGAAGTGCCATATCGGATTGCAGTTTATCATGTACCAGCTTTTTAATGTCTGCCATTCTTTCTAGCCGCCTCCCGCATTGCATTGAGAATGCTTTCCCTTACCTTGCCGATTTTCGCGTCATACGCGGGGTACATGAACCGTTTCCCTATCTTTGGCGAATACTCGACAATCGGGCCGTAGCAGATGCCGTCCGCATTCTTGCCCGCTTTCGCATTCGCGATGATTGCCAGAAGTTCGCCCTTCCCCTTGCTCACGTCATCGACGTGGATGCTGTCGCGCAGCCTGCCGGGATGCTTCGCATAGCGTCCCGTTTCGACCGGGCAGAGCCGCTTTGCCTCTGCCGCGATTTCCTCCGCGCCCTCTTTGAGTTTCGCCTTGCCCGCATCGACGACCGCCGCACCGTAAACTTCCAATAGCTGCTTGACGGCTTTCCCGCTTGACAGGTAGGCACGCGACTTCGATGCATCGTATCTCCTACGTGCCATCGCGCTCCACCCTTTCCACGCAGTTGAAATAGACAAACTGCCTGCCGCCATCGACCGCTACCGGCTCGCACACGGCTTCCAGCATCCTGCCACGCCACCCGAAGCGCCATCCTGCATGAATGTCCGTGCAGTAGCGCATGATGACGCGATAGTTCACCTCGTTCACGCGCTCCACCCTGCCGTCTGCCATTTTCGCACTGTAACCGGCAACAGATGCCCATCGGTTTCCAATGGAAGACCAAATGCGTTTCTCGTTGCCGTGCTGCGTGCGAAGGATTGCCAGACGGTAGACCGTGACCTTGTCCCGGAGCTTTGCGACCTCTGCATTATTCATTGTCCGTCATCCTCATTTGCTCAATAATCGCGATAAGCCCGTGGTCGGATGCTGGGCTGATTTCCGGGCTGTCGATGGCAAGCCCGACCCAGCGCACGATTGCCTCATAGCACAGCGGCCGGTCGATATCGACGGCGCAGCCAGCCCCCGCAAGGAACTGGGCTGCCGCATCCCGCTTGCGCAGGATAATATCGTCATATTCGTCGCCGTCCATTCTGAGATCTTCCTTGCACGACGCAAGGAAATCCATGTCCGTCATGGCTTGCCACCTCCCGGATTGTGTTTACGCGCCAGCACCCACCGTGGCTTTCGTTCCTGCCGCGACGACGCGGAGGAAGCCATTCTGCTTCGTGACGTTGCCGCCAAGGAAGATGGAGCCGCGCATGGCGATCATGCTGGTATTGAACTTGAAATCGTCGCTGCGGCGAATGTCCGCCTCGCTGAACGTTGCCAGCGTGTAATTCGACAAGCTGCCGTATGCCATCAAATACACGTTTTCCCCTGTCGGCGTATTTGCCGCATCGGACAGGCTGCCGCATGCACTGTTGATGATGTACGGTACGCCGTTGATTGTGCCGAAATTGCCCTGGCTCTTAATCTCGTAGAACCGCTGCTTATTGTTGCCCGACGTCCTAACGCGGCTGAATGCCAGCAGACTCGCCTTGCTCAGGATCAGCACGGCCGCATCCTCAACATCCTCCGCGCCGCCGTAGTTGAACACGATTTCGTCAAGCGTTGTATCGTCAATGCCGGTGATTGGAAGGTCAGTTGCCGGGTCAATGATTGGCACGGTCTGTCCCGTCGCAGGCGTTGTGACTGCACTGCTGAAGATGCCGGTCAAGTGTTCGTTCGAGCCGTCGCCGATAAGAATTTCCTGCGTGATTTTGCGGCGCAGGGACTTCAAGATACCATCCTGCACTTCCTGTGCATAAGGCGCGGCAGGCAGCTTTTCCAATTCCTCACTGATTTCGCTGTATGCCGTGATCTTGCTCTTGTAAATCGTGGCAACGCCAAACGACGCGTCCGCATTGGCGTAGGCATTCCCTTCCGCCTTATAATCGCCCGCCGGAACGTCGATAAGGAATGGCTGCTTAAACGTGTCACCACCCGGCAAATCCATATGCCTCACGCGGTCAATGAGCGAAGATACTTGATTGAACGGCTGCTCAATCGTATCCGCTTCATGCTGATGGACGAGAATGCCCGTCGTCGCAACCAACACGGAGCGGCGTTCCTTCCATGCTTTGCCGCGCTCCTCCAATTCCTGCTGCTCTTTGCTCCGCCCTGCAACACCGGCAAGGTCGGCACTCGCAAGCGCGGCGAATCCCTTTCCGGGCGTGTACCGTCTAGCAATGTCCGTGGCAGGTTCCTTGCTGCGGCTTGCTTCTTCACTGCCCTGCGCCGCTTCCTGCCCGTTGCCGCTGCTGTCCTCCTGCGTTTCCTCTTGCCCGCTTCCCTCCTGCGTTTCGAGGATGAGCTGCAGGTTCTTGATGTCTGCATTCACGCCATCAATTTCCGCCGTGATGCTGCGAAGCTCGGCAATGTCCTCAGTCTCGTTGCTGCGTTTTACAAGCGCGTCGCGCTTGTCCCTCTTTGCCTGAATCATTTCCTTGATGTTGATGTTCTTCTTCATTTCAATCTTCTCCCTTGCTGTGGATGATGTTTCTCATTCGGATTATATCAAGCCCGTTCCTTGCCGCATCCGCAGCCTGTTCCTTCGCGGTCTCCACCGCTTCCCTTGCGCTTTCCAGCGCAGACTTTGCACGGGCGTAGATATCAGTTTGCTCATAAGCAGGAAATGTCACTGCCGACACTTCATAGACCTTCTCAATTTTCTTTATCCGGCGAATCGGATATTTCGAATCAAGGCCTGTCCATTCCTCGTCCCTGACGGTAAACGCAAAGCTCATGCCGGAAAGGTCTCCCCTGCTGATTGCGCTGTAAACCGCCCTCGATTCCGGGTTGTTTTCCGTGTCCAACGTCGCATTGATTGCAAGACCCACATCGTCGATGCTCAGGGTCATTGTGCTGTTGCCGTTGTTCCTTCTGGAACGTGCCAGTGGCGTTTTCCTCATATCGTGGTTCGCCAGCAGAGGAACATCCGTCAGGTCACAGCCGTCGAAGGCACCGTTCTCAATTTCCTCTCCGAACAGCCCGCAGATGTCCGCTTGCTGATTGAACACTGCCGCATGGCCTGCAATGACCTTCCCGCCGTCGTTCTCACTGGCAACGAAATCGGGCTGCGTGTCCCTGCGGCATATTTCCTTTTTAGCTTTCTGATTGCCCATCATTAGCTCCTTTCTGCTGCACCTGATAGCTGTCTACCAAGTCAACATTAACGTAGTTAAGCGACTGCAACCGGCGGTCTCCACCGGCAAACGGTTCAAGCCCGAACATCTCCGCAATCTGGTTCAGCGTCATTAGCCCGGTATCTCTTGCAATCGTGGCAAGCTGGATCTTGTTCGCTGTGCTGAAATATTCGACTTTGTTGTAGTAGCACTTCACCATGCGCCCGTTCTCCCGCTCTTGCGGGCTGAAGATGGCGGCTGTAAATGCCTGCTGGAATTCCTCAATGAAATCCTCTAGGCACGTCTCGAAGAATGCCGCATGCTGTTCGTCGGTATAATCGCCGCTGATAATCGCATCGGAAACGCCGTAGCGTTCACGGATAATGTCCTTCAGAAACTTCATGGTTTCTTTCGGTATGACCGGCGTATTCAAATTCATGGGCTGGAAGTCTGCCGCAATATCAAGCGCGACAACCCCTGCGGGATTCTTGCTCAGCCTGTCGGCAAAGTCATCTGCTTTTTTCTGCAATGCGTCTCCCGCAAGCACCGTTTTTGCCGTCAAGATGCCGCTCAATTTTGAACGCGTTTCTATCGCAACCCCAAGCCCCTGCAACGTCTTGTCCAATTCCTGCACGGCTTTCAGCGTATCGCGCATATCCGGCTTTCCGTTATCGTCGCCGCCGCCCAGTAGGACATTCTTCCCGCGCCGCCATTTCAAATGGATAACGTCGCTATAGGGAAGCGTGTCCTCGTTCCCGTCGAACCACCGAAATTTTATCAACCATACGCCGTCCCTGTCCTGCCCCAATGTCACGCTTTGAGGATTCAGCGGCCAGAATGCCGTATAGTGCCGCCCGCCGCCCGCAAGCTCATATTCCGGGTAGATGAAGCAGTGGCAGTCCTTTCGCCGCAACCATTCACAGCAAGAAAGAAAATCCTTTGATGTTTGCAGAGGATTCGGCTTGCATCGGAAAAGCTGTGTCACTTCATCCTCGGCTACCCTTGTCCGATTCCCTTCCTGCCAGACGGATTTCACGCTTATCTTTGAGATTTCAGCGGCGATGCGGTCGATGCAGTTGTTCACAACGTCCGACATGTAGATGTCGCGCCCGAAGTCGCGGAACACCGCCTGATTGTTCGCAAGGATGCTGGTGACAAGCTGGCGCGTTCTCCATGCCTTGTATTTCTGCTTGATGAAGTCAATGATCAACAATTTACACCTCCCCATTGCCGCATCAGAGCGTCATAATCGCTCCGATACCTCTGATAAGCGGCATAACATATCATCATTGCCATGCCGCCGTCAATGCGGTTCTTTGACTGCCCGTACTTCTTCACCGGCAGAATCATGCCGACGGAATCCATCTTGATGCTGATGTTCGACAGGCACCAGCGGTCGATGGGATTGTTCCCGTAGTTCAACGCCTTTGTCTTTAGGTCGGATTCCAAGAGCCGCATCGGGCTTGTCAAGCTCATCTTGTCCATGCCAACGCGTTCCAGTACTTCCAGTCCCGCAAACTCGGAAACAAGCCGCTTGAAGTCGTTGGCGTGCCAATTATCGTAGCCGATTTTATACGGCCTGCAACCGTAATCGTTGTAGAGGCTGACGAACCAATTTGCCACCATTGCCGCGTCATTTTCGCTGCCGGAGCAGATTGTCACAAACCCCTGCTCTTGCCACGCCCTATAATCCTTATGCTCTGGATTGCGAGGGTTAAGGTCGTCGAGCGGCGCCGCCACCTTGATTTCTGGAATGAAGTACTGCCCGATGATGAATTTCTTTCCATCGGGGAGGATAAACAGTGCCTTTGCCGCGCATAAGTCCGTAGTCTCCGCATAATCAAGACCGCCGATGTAGTACGCACCCCGCAGGGTTTCCATATCGAAGAATGCAGGGTTTTCGATGGTTGCCGCGTCAAGCCATGCTGCCGCCGAATTCTGCTTGATGTTGAAATCCTTGCAAAGCACAAAAGCCCGTGTGCTTGCGGAAGTCTTTGCTTCTTCCAACATGTTGCGGAGGAAACTTCGCTTCTTTATCGTACCAAGACCGGGATTCGATTTCTGCCAAGAGGATTCATCCTGCCAGACCTCGGATTCGCTGTCCTGCATGAACAGCCACGGCAGGAAGTTCCCTCTCTCAATTTCGCCGCTCAATACGCGCTCCGCATCTGCAATGCGTCCATCCAGATATCCGCCATCGACAAAGCCCTCCGTCGTAATCTCAAAGTAGAGCGGCTCATCCTGCGTGGACAGTGCCTGCCGTATTGGCATGATCAAGCGGTTATCCTGCATTTCGTGCACTTCATCCACCGCGCCGACCTTGATGTTGCGTCCTTCCTTGTTCGTCCCCCTCGCGCTGATCTTCCGGATGCTGCCCTTGTTCTGCGCCGTGAACTTGCCACGGCGGGCTTTCTGCTTCCGGTTGCCGAAGAAGATGCCCTTGTTCGTCCTGCGCGTCACGCGCTCCAGCTTCCGGGATTCCTCCCGCATTGCGTCACATGCCTGATACATGATATCCGCCTGCTCGTAATCGTTGGAGCCAATCAGCACCTTTGTCCCGATTTCGCCGCAGAACAGCTCGGACAGGATGATGGCCGCCGTGAGCGGCGATTTCCCCGCCTTGCGGGCAATGCAGATAAGGATATCTTGATACTTGCGGATATGCCGCCCCGCTTCATCGTTCCATACATGCGGCGCGAAGATGCTTTCGATGATGGCTTTCTGGAACAGCTCCAGCCGGAAAGGCTTGCCCGCGAATGGGGCTTCATACAGCTTGCATTCGCTCTCGATGAACTTGATTCGCTTTGCCGAGGCGGAAAGGTCAATCTTTACGGCAGGATTCCCAAAATCACTATGCAGCATATCAAGCAAGTCTTTGACGTGCCTTCCTGCAATGATGTCGCCTGCCTTGATTGCATCGGCGTATTCCATGATGTAGCTGTGCTCATTCGTATTCGTCAAGCCCGTCATCCTCCACGTCACTGCAACCGTCTAAGAGCAACGCCCGGAGCCGCTGTACGTACGCAATATAACTTGCCCGTGTCTTAGTGAGCACCCTGCACACAGGTAACTCTCTTTGCCGTGCCGGATTTTTCGGGTCAACCTTCACCAGCCCGGATGCTGCCGCAATCCCTTCCAGTTCATCAAGCTGCCTGCGAATTCTGGCAAGCTCTTGCATCGCGCCTTCCGCTAGCAGCCGCTGCCTATCATCCGCGCCGTCGTAAAGCTGCTGCAACCGCTCGTATTCTGTCACCGAATCCACCTCCGCCGGATGAAACTGCAAAAAATGAAAATTTCCCTGCCAGCCGAAAAAACG
>Ga0247610_10006989_pt1 | contig 11627 bp, 1 predicted proteins | sample 174DNAGHGhighgp2_FD_193483 | JGI IMG/M metagenome (GOLD analysis project Ga0247610, IMG submission 193483) | Sheep rumen microbial communities from Palmerston North, Manawatu-Wanganui, New Zealand - 1742 DNA GHGhigh gp2 | ecosystem: Host-associated > Mammals > Digestive system > Stomach > Rumen ...
AAAAGGGGGATGGGGGATGGGGGATTGGGGATTGGGGATTGGGGATTGGGCCCAATCCCCAATCCCCAATCCCCAATCCCCAATCCCCAATCCCCAATCCCCAATCCCCAATTGTAATATTTATCCTAACTAATTATTTATATTTATTTAAAAAAAAATAATTATTATTTAACTTAAAATCTATCATTAATTTTATATAAAAATGGAAATAGATATTATCAGCCTAGGAGGTTTTTTTGATCAGTACATGAGTGATGAATTTGAAAAAGTGAATAAAGATATTAGTTCATTTAATGAATTACTCTCAGAACCATTTTCAACTTACCTATTACCAATATATCAATTTTATACAAAAGAAGAAAAAATTGATGAAAGTATTCTCAGTCTTTCCAAATTTAAAGAATTAAACATGAACAAAGTAAAAGAAGATATGCTTTATTATTGCTCTTCTTCAGAAATTCTCTCAAAGCTAGATGCAAATAATAGTGAATATCTTTTTAGAGAAAGTGATTCAGAGTTTTATAATGACTTATCAGTGAAATCGTTTTTAGACAGACAAAATCAAATATTATATTTCCTTAAAACTAGGGATAAAGTTAAAACAATAGAGAAGGACATAAAATTAGGCAATTTGATTGATTCATTTAAAGAAAAAACTAATAAAATTTCTGCTGAAACTAATGAAGATTTAAATCAAGTAAATAATATTTTAAACACAATTCAAAAAGCAATGACAATTCTCATTAAAGAAAAAAATAATATTAATAATAAAGATATTCCAATAAATATTTTAAATGATATTAATTCCAAATTAAAAATTAATAAAAATAAAATTGATAAAGTCAGAAAAGAATTGTATATTATTTTAGAAAATAATTTATTTATGCTCATAGCATTAATTGAAAGAATTTTTGGTAAAGATGAAGGAAAAATGATTGAATGTTTCAATGTGTTTTTAGATATGATTAATAATATTAATTCAAATAGATTATTATTCATGATATTCCAATTATTACATAAATATAATAACATCTCAAATAAAATAAAATATGATACAAGTCATAAGTTAAGGGATGAAGATTCAATTGATTTTAAAAAGATAATTTATTATATGAGTAATGATAGTGAATTAATAGTAAATGATTTAGGAGAATTTAATAAATCTAATGGTTATAAAAGCAATGAAGAAAATAAATATATTTCAGATGCTGATATTTGGACTGTTAATAATAAAGAAGAATTGTTCTTATTCACCAAATCACAAAATGAAAATAATATATATTTTTATAAAATTAATATAAGAAAAGAAAATGAAAATAATAAAATTATAAATTGTAGTAAAATTGATTTAAAAAGCAGTTCAGATGATAAAATTATAGATATAAATATAACAATAAAAAATGATTTAATATTTGTATGCTATTTAATTCAAAAAGAATTAAAAATAGAACAAAAGAATAAAGACCAATTCCAAATTGCTTTATATTTTAATATATATTCAACTTCTATGATACTACTAAAAGAAGGTTCAATCGCTTTAGAAAATTTAGATTCCACAAACCTGCATTTATATTCAGATCAAAAATATTTGTATCTTTTATCAGATAAAGACAAGATTTTCCTTTTAAAAAAAAATTATCTAATGAATAGTTTCAAATATTCTAAATATAAAATAAATTCAAATATAAAAGATGTTTCTATTGATAAATTTAGATATCATAATTGCTTTAATATAAATAACTATATCTTATTAGAAAATAAATCTGATAAAGAAGAAAGAAAAATAGCTTTAGCCCAATTTTCTAAAGATTGTGATGAATATATATTAAATATAACAGATTTAAAAAGTTGGATTCAAGAAAATGATGAAAAAAATGAGATTAAATATAAGTTATCTTTTAATGATAATATGCTTTTAATGACACAAATTGAACAAAATTCAATTTCAATATCATTACCTGATTTCACTGCAAATAATTATATTGAAAATGGATTTAAATTCTTACTCTTTGATAATACTTCATTTAGTGTCATGGATAATAATAATGATTTAAATATCAATAATTCAGTTTACTTAAAATTATTAAAAGAATATGCTTTATTTATTAATACTTTTGGTAATTTTGATTCTTTAAAAAATGACTCAGGAAAACTAGTATTGTCGTATCCATATTCACTTTGTTTAAATATAAACATAAATAATTTAAATTTTGTTATAGATCAAATTATATCAAATGATATAGGCTATGATACAAAGATATATTACTTTATAATTCTAAAAGAATTTTTATGCTGTTTATATAATACTAACAACCTTAAAAAAGAACAACTTCAAAAATTAGTTGAATATTTGAAAAAATTTATTTTGGATATAGTTAATATTTATAAGGAAATAAAAAATAGAAAATATATTAATATTATATTAAAAGAAATTGTATATATTTCATCTTATTTCAAAGAAGAAAACATTATTGAAATAGCAGATATCAAAAATATTATTAATAACAATGAATTGAGCTATAAGACAAAACTTTTGTTTATTGATTTATTAATTATACAACCAAAAACTCAACAAGTTAGTGAATTATTTGATCTTATTTTAGATTTTGATAAATTTTTCTTAACTGAAGTTTTCGACGAAAATAAAAATAAAGATATTAAAATTAAAAATAAAATATTTTCTTCTTATTTTAAATTATATAAAAATGTCATGAATAAAGCTATAATTTTAATGGATGTTTATTACCAAAATAATAATTATGAAAAAGATATATTTGAGAAGATTGTTAAAAATATTGAAGAAATATGCAACTCTTATAAGAATATTAAAGATTCAGAAATTAGTGGCATTCCATTTTTATTCAATAGTACTAATTTTAATTTACTTTATTTATTTGTTGAAAATTTATTATTAAGCGACTCAATAAATAAAGATTCCAAAATATTTTCTTCATTATTTAATGTGCTATCAACACTAGACAAATTGAATATAAATAAAAATTTAGAAAAAAGCATTGATTTAAATAATTTAATAGAAATAAAAAGTTCAAAAACTGAAAATGAAGATATAGATGATTATAAAGAAGCAAAAGATAAAATTATTTTTAGCGAAAAACAAAATATTATATTTAAAAATAATATTATAATAGAAAGTGCTCCAAATGATTATATGACTATTAATTTGATAAAGAAAGAAGAAAAAGACCCTATTCAATTAAATCTGAAATATTTATATGGTAATGTACACTATGGAGTTGATGGAATAGAAGTAAACTTTCAAAAAAATAATAATATCAAAAGTCAATTTGTATTAAATGTTTTGCCTTTGAAAGATGTCAATGAATACTTAAAAATTAAAAATAATGAAAATAATTTAATTATAAATTTGCTTCAGAAAGCAATTTTGCATTATTTTTTGTTTTTATTTGAAAAAGTTGAAGAAAAAATAAATGATTTTTTGAAGCAAGAAAGTGTTAAAAATTTTTGTAAGTTATACAATACTGAATTTTTACAATATATTTACTTAAATAATACTGATATTGATATGAGTGTATTTGATAAAAAGGAAAAAAATGATAACAAAAAGAAAGATAAGAAAGATAAGAAAGAAGACAAAAAAGAAGAGGAAGATGATGATATAGTTATTGGTAAAGAATTCTATGTGAATGAAGATGAAGATGAAGATAAAGACAAGGAAGAAAATGAAAATTATATGCTATATAATGGTAATAAATTAATTAATGAAATTAATAAATTATTCTTTTGTGAAGAAAAAAAGGAATTAAACAACGATAAAAATGAATTATCTTCTATAGAATCAATATTTGAAGAATTTATTTCATTATTTAATAAATTAATTATCAAAGACAATAAAAATAAATTAAATTTTGATACTAAAGTAATAGAATATAAAGATATTAATTTATCAGATTCATCTTTTATTAAATTAATCGAAAAATTTAAAGAAGATATTTCAAAAAAAAATAAGCTTTTAGGCGCGATAAAATCTAATGATGATATAAATAAAATGATTTTAAAAATATTCCTAACTATTATAAAGTATTATAATTATAATATGAAACTATTTAATTTAATGAGTGATACAAAGGATATATCAGCTAATGAAAATTATAAATTTTTCTGTGATATTTATGAAGAATGTTGCCAAATGAAAATGGTTTATAATCAAGAAAAGAGCAGATTCATTGATGAAAAATTTGAGGAGCAATCACAAGATTATATTAAAATAACCATGGCTAAAATTGACTTTATATATAAAATTATAATTCCATCTATTGATGAAAGCTTAAAATACGATAAATTAACTGTGAGGAATTTAATCAATTTAATCAAAGATAAAAACTTTAGTCCTAAGGAGATAATTAAATATTATGAAATACAAAACTTGAATTGCACTATCAAAGTAATAGAATTACTTATTATTTCTAACTTATTGTTAAATTTAAATACGGAAGAAAATTTGAAATTCATTCTATATATAATTAATAATAAATATAACAAAAATAGTAAAGAAAATAATTATTCTATTTCAATGTCATTATTAGATTCTATATATGGAGCTAATTATTATAAGGTTGAACAAGTTAAAAACCACTTTCATCTTTTAATTGATATAATAATTGATAATTATATATTAAATAAAAATAACTTTGATAAATTTGGTATTACAACAAAAATATCTTTGTATCAAAGTTTACTTTGGAAATATAAAGGAAGAGATTTCAATATTTTACCTAAAATAATTAATTGCTTCGAGAATTTAAAATCAAATGAATTAAGCAAAGATATTAATAATAATGATAATTTATTTAAATTAGAGCATGAAAAAGTATTTAGAATTAACAATTATAATAATAACTTTTTCAATATTATGAAATTTGAAATATTTAAAATCATTGTCAGTCAAATATTTTCAAAAATAAAAGATACTTTAAATTTTGATAACATGATGGAAAAAGACAATGATCTTAAATTAAAAAGAAGTATCTCAAAATTGTCAAATCACAAACTAATCATTAACTCCATAATATCATATTTTAGTTCTATTAAAAAAAATAATATATTTTATCATGAATTGATTCTATTTTTCTACAAAAACTTTATTAATTCTCCTAAAATAATAGAACTTATAGCAACATCATTATCTTCTGAAGTTATACTTAAAATATTTGATATAATTTTCGATGATAATAATAAAGGAAATATTGATAATAAAAATATATTAACTAAATTAATATTATTAAAATTACTATTGCAAGTATTGGAAAATGTGAATAGTGAAGATAAAATAGGATGCTTAGTTGATTGTTGTATTCAGTATGATAAAAATTCATTTGATAATAATAATGAATATAATCCATTCTTATACTTAATCACTAAATTTAAAGCTTTGTTAAATCAGGAAGAAAGCAACTATTTGAAATATTATTATTTTAAAATAATTTTATTATGTGTTAGTAAAATTGACATGAATAAATCAAACTTAGATATAAAAAATATATTAGATATAAATTTATTGATTTCTTCAAATTATAAATTAAACCTAATTGAATCTAAATTCTTAATAAAGCAAGAATATGGAAATAAATTCGAAGAAATTGCCTTATTTTGTCCTTTGGAAAATAACAAAATAGAAAAGTCAGGTAATTTATTGTGCTATATAGACAATGATAGTATATTTAATTCTTATTTAACTGATAATAAAATAACATATTTTAATCATAAAGATTTCAATTATAATTTAGAACTGAATAAGTTATCTGAAAGAATATTTACTATAATGGATGACTCATTAGACGGAAAAATAAATAAAATTAAATGTATAGAAAAAAGAGATTTCAAAGATGTCATAATAATAAATAATAAAAACAATAATTTATTCTATGACAATTATCTTGAAAATAATTCGAGTTATATATATGATAATCTTATAAATGAATTAAATCAGAACAAATTAAACTATAAAGGAATTAACTATATACTAAAATTAATATATAATTTATTGGGAAATATCTCAGTTGAAAATGCAGAAAAACTTATTAAATATATATTCCAATATATTAATTCTGAAGAAGTAATTAATAACCAAAAAGAATGGGATTTTTGTTCTCTTGAATATTTTATAAATGACATGAATTATTTCCATAATATTTTTGATGTTTCTAATTTTAATTTAGTTAATGAGACTAAAAAAGAAAAAGCCGAAATAAAAGATGAACAAAAAGATGAGAAAAAATTGAATATTGAATATCCTATATTGCTAAGTTCTTTATTTAATTATACCATTAAAAATAATGATTTATGCATTAATTATAAGTCAAATCATAAATTAAAAAGCAATTTTAAAAATGTTTTGATAAAAATAAACCAGATTATGGAAAATAATGATGATAAAATATATGAAATAAAAATGACTAATTTATCTTTTTATAAAGCACATTTTCTTTATTCATTCACAACAATCACCGATAATTCATTATTGTTAATTCAAAATTTAACAAAAGATTCAGAATTGTTAAATATTTTAGAAGCAAACAAATTAAAAATAAAAGCAATTATTGTTCAAGAAATAGATAATAAAGTTGAAATTGATGAATTTTTTAAAAAAATATCAGTCCCAATTTATTCAGTTAACACAAATTTATATGACAAAATTATCTCATTTTTCATTGAAGGATTAGGTGGGGAATATATAACATCCAATAAAAGTGAAGAAGAGAAAGAATTGAATATTATTCCCATATACAAGCCAATAATGATACTAAATAATAAAAATAATGAAAAATTTAGTGATGATAAAAAAGAAGACACAAAAACTTCATTTTCTTATTTAGAAGAAGATCTATGTTTAGATGTTCTGTTTGGAAATAAATTTGAAGGATTAAATGATGAGGAAAAAAACCAGAAATTACTCCAATATCAGAAGGATACAAAAATAAAATATGAAGAAATAAATTTTGACTTACAAAAAGTTTATTGTTTAGAAAATTTAAAGCTAAGTTATAGGCTTCTTTACGAATTATTATCCAAGATTGATATATTAAATAAAATGAACATTTCAGAATTAGATAAAAATATTGATAAAATTTTGGAAATATTTGTTTCATTGTGCAAAGAATATTATTTCAATATTTCCAAAAAATTATCTGTAAAAAATATACAAAATTTACTCAAAAAATATCTAAAATCTTTAAACACAGAAAATGCTTTCAGTAAAAAATGGTTGCATTCTTTTATGAAAAACTTCATAAATGATAATAAAGAAAATAAAGCCAAAAATGGAAAAAATGAATCATCATTAGATTGCAAAGAATATGACAAATTATTGTTTATTTTCAGGGATTGCAATAATCTACTATTAGATGAATATTCTATAAATGTATGCTTTGATAATATTAATGATATTTTGGAGAAATCTATAATAGATAATGGTAAAAGTGAAAAAGATAAAAAAAAAGATAATGCAATAGAGACCATTAATAATTATATTTATAAATTAAATAATAATAAACTTTTTAAAAACGAATTTATACCTTATTTCTTATACGAAATATCAAATGGAATGTATGATATTATCACTAATAATAAATTAAATTCAAAACTTCTTATAAAATGTTTCCTTAATAACAATTTCCATATTTCAATTATTAAATTTATAGATCAGGTTATCCAAATAAGAAATTATTTACAAAATGAAAGTAATAATAATTCTAAAAATAATACAATTCCTAAAAGTAAAACTGTATTAGTTCAATTTGGTTTTAAATATTTAGATATATGTTTTTATATATTTTTCAAAGAAAAAAAATATAATCTAATAGATTATTGGATTAAAAGCAATAATGATTTATTTTTATTTTATTCAAGCTATAAAATGCTTTCTACTCAAAGACATTATGAAGAAATTGATTATAGAGAATTATTATCAATTATTGCTTATGTATCAAATGCAATTGAATGCTTTAAAGAACCAAAAAATAAAAAAGAAAAAAAGGATAAATTATTTAAAATGAAAATGAACTGGTTCAATAAATTAAATTTGAAAAATGAAAAAGATGTTTCTATAACAACATTTTCATTTAATGATCTCAAAACAGATGCAGATAAAATAAATTATAAGAAATTAGCGATATTTGCCTATAATAAAGAAACAAAGAATTATTGTTTGCAAGATATAATAGACACTTCAGACACAAGTGAAATGAAAAAAAATTTAACGAATTATATACAATCTTTTAATACTGAAGAAATTTATTTAGTGCCAATGAATAATATTTCTACTTCTTTATATGCCTTTGGAAGTAATTTTAATCATGCTTTAGGAATAAATGGAATATTAGCCAAATTTTATGATAAACCTAATAAATGTGAAGGATTGCCTACAAATATTTGGAATATTGGATATGGAAATAATTATTGTTTAGCATTATCTGAAGATAATCAAATATATGCATGTGGATGTAATAAAGGAGGAGGATTCAATTCAAATCCTAGGGGTATATTTACTAATAAAACAAGGATTAATGAAGTAAATGAAAGCTCAGAAAATAATAAAAACAAATATACTAACTTTGCAACTGGAAACTGTGACTCAAGTTTATTAATTGATGAAAAAGGAGTTTTATATGGAATAGGAAATAACGAAAAGAAAATATTTGGATTAGATGATAAAAAATTAAAATATCCAACTAAACTAAATTTAAAGGTTTTTGAAAGAAATAAAGATAATAAGAATGAGGAAAAAAATGAAATCAAAGAAAAAGATAAAATAGGAAAAATTAAATCAATTCATATAGGATTTTATAATTCTTATATAATAAATGAAGAAGGTTTACTATTTGGTATAGGAAATAATAGATCTTTCCAAATTTCAAAGGAAGGCATTGAATCCTACAGTCAATGGGAAAATATACCTTTGCCTAAAAATTGTGTGAAATTTTTGGATTGTGCTGTAGGAGAAAATTATATAATATGTCTTATTCAAGATGAAAATGGAAATAATAGAATTTATGCTCAAGGAAATAATAATTTCAGTCAATGTGGAGTATATAAAGAGCAAACTGATGATACAATTCATAGCTTAACTATTTGTGGTAATACCGAAAATATATCATTCAAAAAAATTTATACAAGAAATAATCAAAGTGCAGCAATAACTATCGATGGAGAATTATATATATGGGGAAAAATACGTTACAATAATAATACAGAAGAAATATATAATTATCCAACCTTAGTTTTACTTGATTCAGAAAATAATAGAAAAAGAGACAATAATAATTCAAATGATAATGAAAATAGAATAATCATAAATGAAAGCATTTTTAATAATAAAACAATAGTTGATGAAGTTGCAATTTCTTCTTCTCATATTTTAATTATAGCTAGAAAATATGAAAATGGCTCATATGTAAGAAAATTATTTGGTATAGGAGATAATTCAAAAGGTGCCTTAGGACTTCCAATCAGCGAAAATAAATCAGAATCAAATAATAATATGATAAAAGAAATACCTTTATTTAATGAAAAAAATCAAAAATTAATTCCTATTAAAATAACCATTGGAGAAAATAAATCATATATTTTATGTGTTAATGAAGAAGAGTTAGTGCAAGAAATAAAAAGTGGCAAAATAAAGGATGACAAAGAATATAATATAAATATTGGAAATATGTCTTTAGATAAAATAAGCGAAAATCTTCTTAATTTCTATTCCTCAAAAAATTTGGACAAATTTATAAATCTTTTTAGAACTGTGACAAACAAAGTATTAACTGAATTTATTGACTCAATCGATGAAATAAAAGCTATAAATAAGAATAATACTGATAAAGACGAGAATGATAATTTCTCTGCTTTCTTTGATTATATTAATAAAAGTCCAGATACAAAAGAGCTTAAAAAAATATTCATACAAAGTATATCAGATGATATAAATATAAATCAAAAGCAAGAATTAAATTCTCTATTTAATTATCTTAAATCATTAACAAGAATAATTACTAATGAAATTTTTAAATTTTGTTCAACCAACGAAATATCTGAATATAAAGCATTCCTACAAAAAGCAATCGGTTATAATATTTCATATTTAAGTGCCCAAAAACGTCTAGAAAAATTTGAAGAGTTATTAAGTAAAAAAGTTCCTAAAAGAGGAACAGGACGTCGTGCAGAAGTAGATAGGTTTAAAGCAAAAGCATTTTATGATAAATTTAATGAAGATCCAAAAAATCAAATACCAGATTTAGAATTTAATAAAACTATTTTTGGACAAGTATATCAAACCTTTGGGAAAACAAATGGAGATGAATTCTTTATTCAGAAAGGAAAAAGATTATTCATAGTATGCTTAAAAAATGAATATGCAAGTGATTCAGGAGGTCCTTACCATGAAGTCATATCTGGTATTTGCCATGAATTGCAAAGTGACTATTTGAATATGTTTATAAAAACTCCAAACAACAAGCATGATATCGGTTTTCTTAGAGATAAATATATTCCAAATCCAAATGCTACTAGAGAAATAAATGAAAAAACATATGAATTTTTAGGGAAAATAATGGCTAGTGCAATTTCATCTGGAGAAGTCTTAGATTTAAATTTACATCCTGTAGTATGGAAAGGATTACTTGGAAATGAGATTAGTTTTTATGATTATGAACTTATTGATTGTACTTATTTCAATTTGATGAATAATTTGGAAAAAGAATTAAAAAATTATGAGGAAAATAAAACTGGTTATGAAAATTTCGAAGATCTATATAAGTTGAATTTCATCATCAAAAATAGTAACGAAGCAGATATAGAATTAAAGCCAGATGGGGAAAAAATTCAAGTAAATTTACACAATTTAAAAGAATATATATCTTTGTCAAAAAAAATGAGAGTTAATGAATTTATAACACAAATTGAATATATTAAAAAAGGATTTAATTCTGTTATTTCCAGCTCAATTTTCCAAGTATTAAATTGGAGGCAATTAGAAGAATTGGTATGCGGTAAAAATAAATTAGATATTAGAGATTTAAAGAAAAACACAAAATATGATGGTTATAGAGAAAGTGATGATGTAATAAGATGGTTCTGGGAATGGCTTGAAGAATGCAATGATCATGAACAGTCTCTATATTTAAAATTTGTATCTGGTAGAACCAGATTACCTAAAGAAAAAACATTTAAATATGAACATATAATTGTTAGGAGCGAAAGAAATAATAATGAAGCCTTGCCACATTCTGCCACTTGCTTTTTTACTTTGAAATTGCCGATGTATAAAGATAAAGAAACATTGAAAAAAAAAATGAAATATAGTATTTTGAATTGTGATGAAATAGATGGTGATCATTAAATAAATATATTTCCTTTTAATATGATTTTATTAAATTCTATAATGTAATGTATAAAAATTAATTTAATTAATTAAAAATAATTAAAAATTTTTTAATTATTATATCAATTAATATTTAAAATTATTTTATTATAATTATATAAATATCCTTGGGGATTGGGGATTGGGGATTGGGGATTGGGGATTGGGGATTGGGGATTGGGCCCAATCCCCAATCCCCAATCCCCAATCCCCCATCCCCCATCCCCACTTATATAAC
>Ga0247610_10006992_pt1 | contig 11626 bp, 17 predicted proteins | sample 174DNAGHGhighgp2_FD_193483 | JGI IMG/M metagenome (GOLD analysis project Ga0247610, IMG submission 193483) | Sheep rumen microbial communities from Palmerston North, Manawatu-Wanganui, New Zealand - 1742 DNA GHGhigh gp2 | ecosystem: Host-associated > Mammals > Digestive system > Stomach > Rumen...
AATTCATATAAAGTACCATTATTATCTCCAACTCTACGAATAACTTTACATTTACCATCTTCATAAATAAATTCATCATATATTGTTGGAGATAAATAACGCAAATACTTTAACCCTATATCATATTCTACATCATCAACCATTAGTATTGAACTTAAAGGATAAAGTGTTGAACTTGGATATAAGTTATCACTTGGGAATAGCAAACTCATACTTCCATAAATGCTTAAATAGTGTAATATTCCTTCGTGTGCATTTTCTAATGTTACACTACCATTACCATTTATTGTGTTAGATACATCTACCACTTTTCTTGAAAGTGCTTCTATTTCTGCCTCGTTTTTTCTTGTTATTATATATGCTTGATTTATTCTTTTATCAGTTGTATCTGCACTTTTATAATCAGTTTCACTTTCTTTTGGCATATCATTATATATTGTTTGCTTATATCCACTTGTTAAAATTATTTCATCATTAAAGATATAACTATTATATGTTTTGTCCTTTGTAGTAAATACTACTTCATCTAAAAAGCCTACATTTCCATATCCTACTAATTCAGTATCGTATATATCATATTCTATACCAAATAATTGTGTAGAAAGTACGTTCAAATATTCATCTCTATCATTTTCACGCATTAGTTGATTATCTACTATCTTAAATTCGTGCAAACCATTCAAAGCAATACTTTCATCATCTTTTATATAAACATTATCACTTTCTCCACCTCGACTTAATACTATTGAATTTATTGGTCCAAAGTGTTCCCCAAAATCTATATTAGAGTTTTTAAGTATATCATCATTTATATTTATTGTATTTGTTCCTAGTTGCACTATTTTAACAACATTGTTATCAATTTTAAATAAAACTCCATTGGCTACTGCAATATCATCTAATACATCTCTATATGTATAACCAATGTTTGTATAAATATCACTTGCCATTGTTCTTGAACCATTTGGCAAACTAACTATATCAGTTGTATATCCTAGTTTATTAAGCAAGGCAAAGAAGTAATTGTTTATTGTTATTGGATATGTTACCTCTAAAGGCTCATAATCTACCATAGATTTAACAAAACCATCATAAACTATATATGTATATGTTAATTTATTTGCGTCATATTTTGGCTTTTCTTTAACATAATAAGGTCCAAATGTTTTAGTTTGAGTATATTCTTGATATTTTGCTTCAATCTCAATATATATGCTACCTTTTAGTTCCTCTTGTACTATTATTTCTGCACCTTGTATTGCAGTTCTTAAAAGTTCACTCTTTTTGATTAGTTTTATTCTTTGTAAATTATCATCATTGACATATGTAGTTGTTCCATTATAAACATAATAAATGTGTTTTAATATTCTTTTCCCAACTTGTTGAATTATATCGTTATACATCATCTCTTATAGCCACCCCTTTTAAGTCAAATGAAAATGGTTCATAATCTCCATCCCAATAATCAGTTTTGGCAGTTATTGCAGTTCCATAGAAATACTCTGTCTTATCTGCACCATTATTATTTGAATTAGGATATGTTAATTGTATTATTGGAACTTCAAATATTTGTTTAAAAGAAGTCATCTGTGCTTTTGTTAATGGTCCAACCTCAATATGTATATCGGTTATATAACCAACAAATGTTCCTGTGAATTTCGCATTGTTAGTATTTCTTCCTGCGTCATCTCCCCAAGTTGGTTCCAACTTATCTTGAAAACTTGTTATAGGATATGTTTGACTTATTGTTTTTATGTTTGCCATAATTATCCTCCATTTCTAGCAAATTCATCTTCCATATTGATTTGCTTCGTTACTCTTGAGAAAACTCTTCCATCCATTTCATTTGTTAAATCAAGTTTTATTCTAATATGTTTACCTATTTTTTCTCCAATTCTTTCCATAGCAGTTTCATCAGAAAGTGGCAATACTCCTTCTTGCCCTCTTTCTCCACCAATTGCTCCTGTTAGTGGTACACCTCTGCCGGGATAATTAATAATACCACCTGTTGCTAAATATGAGGCTCTAGGTATTTTAACATTTGTTATCGACCAATTTTGACCTGTAACTCTACCTATTAAAGTAATCATTTGTCTTAATGGTGAGAAAACCATATTAATGATATCTATTAATCTATTAATAATACTAACGATTTTGTTACCAAGACCTCTCGTTATTGAAATGAAACCACCCACAAAATCTCCTTTAAAAATTAATAAGATACCATCAAAAACATCTTTCATTGGTCGAATAAACCCGTGAATAGTATCTACAAAGAAATCATAAAGACCATCTAAAATGCCTAAAAAGAAAGCAAACAATACACCTGTGTTGTCTTCAACCCAATGTATAAAGCCATCTATTAGTTCTCTCCCTTTAGATAGAAAATTTGATATTTCTTCGTAAAAAGCAACATATGTTCCTACTATTGCAACCCCAAGACCAATTAATGCTAATGATACCGAACCAATAACAATACCTATTCCTGTTATTATTATTCCAATGTCTTGAATTATTTTCCCAAATTCTTTCCAAGTTGTTCCGTGGTTTTCTAATGAACTATCTAATTTATCTATATAACTAGATAAGTCTTGAACTAACTCAACTATTCCTTCGAGTGCTATCGCAACACCAAACCCTTGCAATGGTGTTAAACCTAACTTAATTGCAACTAAACCTGCACCTATCATAAATAATAATTTTTGAACTAAATCACCATAATCTGCTATCCATTTTAACCAATCAGGAACTTCACCTTGTGGTAGCATTTTAGATAAATCTACGCTTGGTATTGCACCACCACCACCACTTGCTCCACCACTAGAAGTATCTTGAGAACTTAATTTATTGATTTTATCAAAGCCAAGTAAATCTTTTCTTGCTTCCTTTATGTTTTTTGCCATAGTTCCACTTGCTTTTGCATTCTTTTCCATACTTTCTGCACTTGCATTAGCAAATAAGTTAACACCAAACCAAGCCTGTGCAATATAGTTTATGTATTGTAATAAGGTAAATACTAAACTAACTATGTATTCAATTAATGGTTTTAATGCCATTGCTATTACATATCTAATGTATTCCATATTCTTTGCTAGTTGTTCATCATATTGAGATAATGTTGACATAGAACTTCTAATTAATGTCATAGCACTTCTAACACCCAATAATGTTAAACCCCATCTAACAATGCTTCTACCTACATTTGAAGCCGATTTGTTTACATTACTTAAAGTATCTTGAACTTTCTTAAAACCTTGATTATTAATTTGATTTTGTTTTCTATATAAATCATTTAATTTGTTATTTGCCTTTTCTAATTCTACATTTATATCTTGATATTCTTTTGTGTTAGGTTTAAAACCCTTAAGTTGGCTAGTCAAATCTTCTATATTATCTTTAATTTGTTCTATTTGTTTATCAAAATTCTTTGTATCTACCTTGGTTTTTAAAACTAAAGCATTCTCCATTGACTATCTCCTTTCTAAAAGTTTGTAAAACTCTTCATTATTTTTTCTTTGTTCAGAAGTAAATTCCTTTTTAATATTCTTTTTTAAAGCAACTTGCTTCTTTGCTTTTTCTATTTTATCCCTTTCTTTGTAATCTTTTATTTTAGATGTATCATAAGTTCTTAAGTTTCTTACTCTATTTAAGATACAACAATCTCCCATTTCACTATTAGACAGGTTATTTAAGTCATTGAAAAACTCCCACCAATGTAAATATTCCATTTTATAAGGGTCATAACCATAATCATATTTAAAACTACTTTCTATATACTTTTCATCTTGCTTATAGTCCATATCAGGTTCGCCTTGTTGGTTAGATGGTTCATTACCACATAATAAGAACTTTATACCCAATCTCAATAATTCTTCATAATCCTCTTGGTTATTCAAACCCTCTTCACCATAAAGCAAATAAATAATTGCTAGTGTTCTTTCTGCTTCGTAAATGGTATTATCCATAAAGACTTCATTACATCGAATAGCAACTCTAAAATCAGTGTTTAAATGATATATTTTCCCATTTGCTTTTACACTTGTTGGATAAGTCATTATTCAAGCACTTCTTCTTTTGCTTCTACATTGTATTTGTCTTTTAGTTCTTTAGTTATGTTATCCTTTGTTACATTTAAGTGTGGCAATATTTGTTCTTCAATATAATCTCTAATAATCATAATGCTATCCATATCAAAACTACCACCATCTAATACTTTATCAATAGCACCTTTTCCTAAAAACATTTCAAATGCATTCGTTTGCTTTTTTAAATATTCCTTTGTTATTTCGTATAATCTTTTTTGATTATTAGTCATAATACTATTTTTAGGTTGAAAATCTTGTTGTTTATTTATAATTATTTTTTGATTATTATACCATTCTGTATTTTTTGTTAATAAATTATGCATTTCATCATATCTACCAATTAATTCAATATCCTTTAAATTAAATACTAAATCGTTTCCTGTGTATTCTCCATTTTCCCTATAAATCTTTATTGTTAATAAATTTGTTTTGTTTTTTAATACTAATTTCTCTTCCATTTTTACTACCTCCTAAAAAAAATAGAGCGAGAGCGATTTACTCGCCTCGCCCTTTACTTATATTATAAACTAGCAGTTGGTGTGAATGTTGGTACTCCATTTGCAAGGGTTACTGTTCCTTGAATGGGGTTAGAATAATCTATGTCATAGCCAAGAACTGCATCCTCACCTAGCCAACTTGTAATAGTTATTAATATATCGTATCTTGTTGCTTTGTATGTACCTGTTGATACACTTTCAGTTGTATCTACTTCTAGGTATTGTGTATTTGAACTAATTGCCAAGTCTTTAAGATTTTTCAAATATGGGTACATATCATCACCCTTAAAACATCTTTTTCCACTTATTGATGAACTTATTTGATAACTTTTGAATGTAGTTATTGCAGTTCTTTTTGTTATATCTTTGTAAGTATCTTTTTGTGGGTTAAATGCCATTTCAAGACTTTCAACACCAGTTCCTTCTCTTGTCCAAGTAGGGTTTGATGTTTCACCACTTGTTGTTGCAGTGTTTATAAAGTCATAGAATTGGTCTCTAAATAGTTGTTCCATTCTTTTCCTCCTTCTTCAATTCTCGTTTTAGCATTACTAAATCTTTTGTAGATAGAGGCTCGACAAAACCTTGTTCATTTAAAGCAACAATGTTTTCATATGATAAGTTTTTAATTTCATCGCCTTTTAGGATATATTCCCCACGATAGAAAAAATCTTTACTCGCTATTATCTTCATTGTTTACCTCCATCAAATATGTTACTTGTATTTGTATATTAAATATTGCAGTGTTTGTGTCTGCTCTATTAAGAGTTCCACAATTTAAGCATTCTATACTTAAAATGCCATCAACACTTGGCAATATACCTTTTCTATTGTTCTTTTCGATTAAATCTTCAAACCTTTCAAAAAAGCCTATATTATTTAAGTTATTTATTGTATCTTGTGAATATTCTTTCCTACTTCTAAATGAATAAACATCCCTTTTAACTTTAGTTCCATTTATCCAAGACCTTACTATTGTTTGTGTTGGTATTTTATCTAAAGAATAATCTCCAACATTACCAAGCATATCTGCATTGATTTGATATTCCTCATTGTCTGTAAGAGTATCTAAAATATCAAATAAATAAAGTCTTAATGCTTCTATTCTTGCCATATTACCCTCCTATACCATAATCAACAAACATTTGGACTTCTTTAACAACATCTTGCATTTCTGCACTCACCATTTGTCTATCCCAATATGGTCCTGTACCCGGTGTTGTATAATTTTCAGGGTTTATCTTATGTGAACCATCTTCTCTTTGACCATAGTATTGATAATAAGCATAAGGTGCCTCATAAGCAATATAATCACTGCCAATATCAACATCAGTTCTTAAATCACCATAGTCCATTGGAACATATTTATCCATATATCTGTAGCAAGTATTTGTAAAAAACCTTTGAACTCTTCCATTTGGGTCAATGCCTAATTCGGCTTGTATTACACTAACAGGTTTTAAGTTTAACTTAACATCAAACATTATTTACCACCTAAATGTATATGTGGTTGAGTTCCAAAGTCATTTACATTAATATTCGTTATATTGTAGACTTGATAATTTTTTAAATCTTGTTGTGTTTCAATATCAGTAGAAAGAGTGCTTTCTACTATAATGTCGCCAATTGAAAAGTTATCTATATTGATACTTTCAGATAATGGTATTCTTACCTCCACTTTGTTATTAGGGTCATACCCATCATTAACAATAGCACTCTTACCACCGAAAAACCATACATTCTTATAATTGAACCTAGTCCATTTTTCAAGTCTAGTTTGTTTATCGAATGTCTTATGATATATTGTTACACTATTATTTGTTATCATCTAACACCTCTATATAAGTAAGGTGTCCCATCATCAAGACTACAATTATTTAGCCAATCACTAACTATACCTTTTATTTCACTTGCTTTGCCATTTATTTGCTCTTTTGTCATTGTTTGATAACTTATACTATAACCATCAATACTTTCACTAGAAATGGCTTTATTGCGTGTTAAATCGGTATCATAACTTTTTAGTGCAGTTATTAAATTAAACATACACATCTTAACTTCGTTTTTTTGGCTTTTTAGGTCTTTTAATCTTCCAAATGTATATTTGTCTATTTGTTTCCTTGCTTCTAACTCCAATAAATTAAAAGGCATTAGGTCTAAAGTGCCACCTAAACCTCTATATTCTTCGTGGGTTAGATATTGTCCACTAAATTCCATTAATGCCTCCTAATCTTATAAACTTACACCTGTTGCAGGGAACTCGGCAACTACTACTTTTGAGTTATCTGTTAGAGCGGCAACATAATGTTCATCTGCTCCAATTAATGTAGTATAATTGCTTAACTCTCTTTGTGTTTCTAGGTTGATATCTCTCTTTAAGTAAATAGTTACTGCAGGAATATCGTCTCCTGTTTGGTCTTCAGGTCTTAATTCTACAATTGGGTTTAGGAATTTTGTTCCTGCTTCATTTCTTGCTTTTTTACTTGGAACAATTCTTGTATTTGCTATCATTCCAATTTCACCTTTCATAATAACATTATTAGGGTATTTGTCATTAGAAATGAAGTTTGCGTCCTTTCTTAAACTAGATACTTGTTTAGGGTGAATAAACATAACCTTTTCAACATTTTCTTCTTCATTTAAAACATCAATTGCATTTACAACTTCATCATAAGAGATACCTGTATTTGCTCCTACATATTTTAATTGTGCTCCTAGTAATTCAGTCATAACATCGTTATCAACTTTACTAGCGATTGATTTAGCAAGTTGTGAATTTGTTTCCCCTACAGGGTTTCCATATCCACTTAATACTGCTTCATCAGTTAGTTCTACTTGTTTAACTGCTTTCTTGATTGTATATTCTGCAGAAGTTGTTTCAAGTTTAGTCTTGTCTGCAGTTACTCCTTCTGCTAGGTCTTCTGCGTCTCCAATATATTTATATTTTGGGACCGTTATTGTACTACCGGGTCTTCCTTGTAGTGTAGTATCAATTTTTGCAAATGGTGTTGCCACTATTGCTTTTTCAATTTTGGCACTAATCATTGGTGCCATTACTTCAGGGTCTATTAACTTCTCTAAATAAGTTGTTCCTGTTGCCATTTTTTAGTTTCCTCCTTAATTACATATTATTATATTTGTTAAATAACTCAGGGTTAGTTTCTTTAAGTTCCAATCTTTGCTTATATCCCATCTTATCAAAATCATTCTTTGAAACTACGTTTTCTACGTTTTCATCTATGCTTGGCATATCAACCATCTGATTTGGGTTAGCAAATATACCACTTTTGTCCTTCGTTATTTCCTCGAATAAATCTTTAGCAGATTTACCCTTGTTTGCGTCATCATTCAACGCACTTTTGATTTCATTTACAATTGCTTCTTTAGTAAAGTCATTTACAAATTTCTTATCTCCAATTGCTTGGATAACATTGTTTGTTAGAACTTCATCATCTTTTCTTGCTTTTTCTTTAGCAAGTCTATCCTGTTCTTTGGCTTCCATATCGGCTATTGTGTTTTTAAGACTTTCCATTTCATCAGACTTTGGAGCCTTTTCTATTTGAGCCTTAAGTTCCTCAATAGTGTTCTTATTCTCTTCAAGTTGAGATTTGTATTCGTTTTCTATTTTGCTTTTCTCGGTATTTATGTATTCCCCGTGTTTAGCAATAATATTTTTAATCTCCTCTTTAGATAATTTGTATTTTGTTTCTCCTAATTCTAATGCTTCTAAAAAATCTTTCATATATTTCCTCCCATAGATTTTTTCAAGTGGTCAACTCCACCATAAGAATTTAATATAAAGTTGTCCATCACAACTCTAAATAAAGTATAACATACAATAAAAAAAAGTGCAAATGGCACTTATTTTTTCTTTGGTTGAACCTCTATTACTTTAATGAATGATTTTTTTAACTTGTTCCCACCATCTAAATACTCACACATCTCCTTAGTGCATTCAAAAGTATCACCCTCAAATAGTTTACCTTCAAAATCTACGCATTTTCTTTTTAAGTTCTTAATCTTATGAAAATCTTTTAAATTAAAATCTTCTATTACTTCTACTTTAATCATAAAAACCTCTTTTCTCATAATCTATTTCTATACCCTCTTTTTCAAAAAATGGCATTATATTTCTACACCATTTACCTTTGAATAGTCCTGTTGGTACCCAAGTTTCATATCCCCAATCAATTATATGGTCGCCACTATTTATTAAGTAGTCATAACCTCTATTATCTTGGTTCATTTCAACGTCCCAAGGGTCGCTATCTCTTGATAAAACATCTATTAGTTTATCTCTTTGCCATAAGCCACAATTTATACACACTTCATAATCACTTCCGTGTTGCCTTTTTTTAAAGCCTTTGTATGGTGTTTCTTTATCATTACTATCCCAACTCTTTTCAAAGCAAAATGTTGCTATATTGCCTTTTAAATGCTTACTAGCATATGTAATTCTTTTCTTATCAACAGGTTGTCTTATAAAAAAGTCATCCATAATAATTAAGATTTGTTCATCATCTATTTCTTTAAGTGTCTCTCTTATTCTTTTAGTCCACACTTCTAGTGGATAATTTTTGCATATTGTTTTGTAATAAGGGTTTTGTTTTGTCTCCATAGCATATATTATTTCAGGATGGCTAGGATAATACTTCTCCATACAATGATGAAATGCGTCAAATATTTCTTCGTTCTTATCACAACTTAATACTAATATTTTCAACTTATATCGCCTTGTTCTTTTTCCCAAGTTAAACTACCAACTCTATTTGAATTATATATATATAAAACTTTGTCAGTATAATATCTTGATTTCACTCTTTTTTCAACTTCTTCTTGAAAAGGTACATCATTGCAATGTCTTATATTTTCATCAAATAAAGGTATCATATCTCTTTTATATAAACTTCTCCAAGGCGCACAATTGCTTGGCTTTCTTACTATTTGATGGTTATGTTTATCTATCCAATCTAAATAGATTAAATCGCTATCAGTATTATCTATTGCTTTTAATAATGTTTCTATATAATCTTCAGTTATTAAATCATCGCTATCAATAACTCCAATGTATTTCCCTGTTGCTTTTTTTATTCCTGTATTCAATGCTACAGAATTTCCCATATTTTTTTCTAAATGTATAATCTTGATATCTTCATCGTACATATCTAATCTTTTTTCATTACATCCATCATCTACTAAAAACACTTCTACATCTTCGTTTAATTGTGGTATTAATACACCCAATAATTCTTCAGTTAGTTCATATGTATTGTAATATGATATTACAATAGAAAGTTTCACCATTGCTTATCCCCTCCATCTAAAACTTCTTTTTTTGTTAATTCTAGTCTATGTTCCAGTATTTCATCAATTAATGGGTCCTGTCCTTTATAAGTTAAGTAAAGTTGCATTGTATCTGCATAGTGTCTTATCGTTGATGTTTGCCACAAAATATTGGCTCTTTGCGTTGTTACTGATTTTAGGTTTTCCTTATTCCATACATAAACCATATCTTTTAAGCAATTGAATGTCTCCATATTAATACATATCTTACAATGTTGGTTTTTATCTTCCTTTAATGTGCCTTCGTTGTATAGACATTCTTGTCTTGTAGCAAGTTCTTTCTTAATTACCTTCCCACAACTTCCACTCCAACCATTCATTGCTTCATACTTATCAGTATAATCAGGAGTAGAACTTTCGATTGTTTTACCTTTTTTGTATTCTGCTATACCTACAAATAATACATCAGGCTCACTTTGAAGTTTATTATTTATTTTTTCAAGTGAATATTCATCATATAGCCAATCATCACTATCTACATAGTAAACATAGTCTACATCCTCGCTTAAATGTAAATATGCTTCGTTTCTAGCACCACCATTGTATCGTTTTTGTTTTAATTGCACTACTTTAAATCTTGTATCTTCCCTTAATACATTTACGCAATCAAAACCACACAATTCTTTTTTTAAATAATTAGCATAAGTTTTATTTGCTATTTCTACACTATTGTCGGTAGACATATCATCAACAAATATTATCTCAAAGTTCTTATAACTTTGATTAAATATACTATTTAAGCATTTTTCTATTGTATGCTCATAGTTATAGTTTGGAATAATTATTCCTATTTTAAAGTATTTCTTTTCAGGAAGACTTTTCCAATCGTCATCAGTTACTTTTGCTCGTTTCATACAATCTATGTTATAGTCAGTCAAATTTATATCTGCATATTCAAATTCTTTGTATTGAACACAATGCAATCTAGTCCCCATTAAATCTTCTAATTCTTCATCATCATATAAATAAATATATCTATTCCCATCATCCTGTGCTACTTGATATGAATTTTTGTCTACTGCTATTACCATTTTCTACCTCTTTAGATAATTTTACCATACAAATAAAAAAAGAGCAATTTGCTCTTATTTTACCTTCCTTTGATTTCCCTTTGTAGATATTGTTAATGCTTCTTCTATCGTCCAACCACGTTTCAATCTATCCTTAAACGTTGTTTGACTAACACCATATTTTTCACACCATTGTTTGCTTGTCTTTGTGATGCCGTTAATTGTATAAAATACATTGTTCGTTCGATGATTAGCCTGTTCTTTGTTGGTTATCCATCTACAATTACTTGGTTCATAGTCTTTGTTATTATCAATTCTATCTAATGTCAATTCATCAGTATAACCATTTTCCATAGACCAATTATAAAATTTTATAAAACCATCTATATGTTTCCATTCCTCACACACTTTAATTCCTTTTCCACCATAATTTTTATATTGATTAGTTGTTTTATAATAGCATCTACAATACATACTATGCCAAATCCTATGTATTCGTGTTTTTGACAATCCGTGTTTTGGATTACCATTATGATGTCCTTTGCTCATTTATACCTCCCACAACAAAGTATTAGGGAAGTGGTTGTGGCACTCCCCTATATATAATTATAGCATATTTTAATTAATTTTCCAAGCACATCTCATAACTCTATCACTTGGGTCAAATGTGTCATAAATAATTCCATCAATAATA
>Ga0247610_10006996_pt1 | contig 11621 bp, 10 predicted proteins | sample 174DNAGHGhighgp2_FD_193483 | JGI IMG/M metagenome (GOLD analysis project Ga0247610, IMG submission 193483) | Sheep rumen microbial communities from Palmerston North, Manawatu-Wanganui, New Zealand - 1742 DNA GHGhigh gp2 | ecosystem: Host-associated > Mammals > Digestive system > Stomach > Rumen...
CACTTTCTGCACTTTTTGCGAAAAATGTCGTGTCACTTTGTCGCTTTGTCGCTTTCTTTTTTTTGTGCGTGAGACTGTTGAAACTTTGAGACTTTCACGCATATCTCTCTCTCATTTACAAGCTCTTACAAAGTCTCATCAAAGTTTCAAAGTTTCAAAGTTCCATCTTTTTTCTTCTTTTCAATAGCGACATAGCGACATTATTTATGTTCTTTTATCCAGCCTATTCCTTTTTTGCTTTACTTGTTCCTTTTCGGACTAAGCTTGTATAAATTTGCTTGTCTATTTTATGCCACCTTGTCTTTTTTTTATACAAGCTTGTGTCTTTTTATCTACCTTGTGTCTTTTTTATCTACCTTGTGTCTTTTTTACTCCAACTTTTCCTCAAAAAAGACACAACCTCTGTTTCTCTTGCACTCTTCCGTGCGCACTTTTATTTTTGTTTGACTTTTTTACTTAGTCCTTTTCTCTTTTTTGACATCATGAGAATAAGCCGTGGCGTTGATTCGCACACAATAAAAAAAGCACTCTCGTCAAAAGTGCTTATTCTAAAGGAAAAATCAAGGGGATGTTATTGGACTTAACTCAAACCGGACAGAACTTGCATGAAATCCGAGAATGATAAAATAGGAGTGCGATTATACTTGCCAAGAGTCAATAGATCATAATCACCAGTAACAATAAAATCTGCCGGAATAGCATCTGCCATAGATAAAAGATACACATCCTTTGGATCACGTATATCCGCATCCGTCACAGGATACTCCTCTATCGCATAGCATTTCTCACGCATTAAAGTCCACATTGCTTCTACAGACTCGGTTGAGATGTATTTGCTCACTTTCGGACGCGACAAAACAACGACCAATTCGTTAATCAACTCCTTGGATACATATACCTGCACGTCCGAACGCTCAAAGATGTCCGCTACGTTATGCAGTCGTTTGCCCATAAGGAACGAAATCCAAATATTTGTATCAAGGATGACGTTCATGTTTAGCCTTTATAACGAACAGCATTTACTTCCGCCTGAATCTCGTCTTCTGTCAGGTCAGATGCATTCTTACGGCAAGCATCAATAAAACGGGACACCACACTACGGCGATTGTCAATAGTCCATCCCATGCGGCTGGCGAACTGCATCACCAGTGCCACGTCAGCTGACGGTATTCTTAATGTAACATCTTCCATAATTGTCAGTTTTGTATTGTCATTTTGCGTTTGCGACGCAAAAGTACAACTTTTTTCTGACATATGCAAGTAATCGGACAAAAAAATCACTTTTGCCTTCATTTTTCCACTAAATAAGTCTTTTTGAACTTATTCTCAATCTGTCAAAGATCTTTTGCTGTGTTTTTTAGTCCTTATTACGCGACTACGTCGCTCGAACGATAGTTCCCTCAGCTGAACTGTATTTTTGCACACTCTCTCCGTTCGTGCGTTAATATATAATGACGCTTCCTGCTAAACTCCCCTTGCACCAATTAAACGACCCTTTAATTGGTGCATATAAAATAGAGCAAATGAAACATCTTTGCGGAAGATAGAATATTTTGCAATCGTCGAATAAATGTAGAAAAATTGACAAAAAGTGTGCAAAGTGTGTTTTTTTTGACATTTCGCATTGCATTTTATATTTTTTTACAAAAATATTTTTTTATTTCAAAAAATTGTTGTATCTTTGCACTCTGAAATATTTTCGCTAATGAAATATATGCTGAACATTATTGGAACAGGCTTGTAAAAATGAAAGGTTATGCACCAATTAAAGGGTCGTTTAATTGAACAACCGAAATATGCATACTTATAAGTTTTATTTTTGCACAAAAACCGCCGGATAAAACACAAAATTGTCTAATATGCAACATAGAAATAAGAATATATGAAGATGTAAAGAATGATATATGCGAAATAATTCGTATCTTTGCAGAAAAATATTTTTTTATGAGATACGGATACATTCGCGTAAGCAGCAACAAACAGACAGTAGAAAACCAACGTTTCGAAATTGAGCAGTTTTGCCTTTTGGAGGGAATAACCGTTGACGTATGGATTGAGGAAACGGTTTCCGGAACACGGACATATAAGCAACGGAGGCTGGGCAAACTGATAAAACAGGTACACGAAGGTGACATGATTATTTGTAGCGAGTTGAGCCGGTTGGGAAGGAATTTGTATATGATCATGGAGATACTCAGTCTTTGCATGGGCCGCGGCTGCAAGGTCTGGACTATCAAAGACGGATACCGTCTGGGCGATGACATACAATCCAAAGTATTGGCATTTGCTTTCGGACTTTCCGCAGAGATAGAACGAAATCTAATTAGTCAACGGACTCGAGAAGCAATCGCGAGGCTCAAAGCTGAGGGAAAACATGTCGGGCGTCCGAACGGCAGCCAAACCAGAAAAGAGCTAAATCCCTTGTCAAGGAAAGAAGACCATATCCGTAAGGCGTTGCAGGAAGGTATATCAATTAACAAGATCGCTCTTTCCCTCAATTGTTCGCGTAACACCTTGAGTCGATACATTAAGCGGCACGCTCTTAACTGATAAACATTGCGCACTTCTATACCCGTAAAAAACCAATTCGCGCAAAAAGATACAAACTATAAAATTCAGTACTCTCGTTCGGTACTTATAAAAGGACGAAAGATCTTTGAAATAGTAGAATTGCCAAAAAAAGACGAGAAAAATAGATATTTTTTCGTTAAATGCTTGCATATGTCAGAAAAAAGCAGTAATTTTGCGCTGCAAAATTGCAAAAAAACAATAAAACTGACGAATATGGAAACAGCATTAAGACAGCCGGTTCTGCAGGAAACTATCTCTGAAGAGAAATGGGAAAGCCTTCATTCTATTGAAGAGTTGGATTCTGCTCTCAAGAATGTTATTCATAAACATTTTCAAGGATAATGAGCTTGGAGGTGCGTATTGAGGATGAGGTATTCTTGGATTTAGTTGAGTTCTATGAATTCAATCTCAAGAAACATCCTACATTAGATGAGGCCACTGTTCTAAAGAAGGAGCAGCGTCTTATCAGTGAGTTGAAGAAATTAGGGATTTATGCGCTCACAGATCACAAACAAACGAAATATCTGCCTTGGATTCGAAAGGGATATAAGGACTATTATGTTGATGGTTTTCATTTTGGATACAAAATAGAGACGATACCATCCGGAGAGAAGGTGGTGGTTGTTTACGAAGCGTGTCACGAACTACTTTTCTATTAGTCGCTTACTAAACATTTTAACATACCCAACGGCAATTCTACTAATCAATAGAGTTGCCGTTTTTTGTGCGTGAACAGTATGTGCGCGCATCAAAATTGATGAGCAAGAACATAAATAAAAATGCGCACGGGGAGTGCAAAAAGAAACAGGGGTTGTGTTTTTTTGAAAGAGGTTTTGAGCATAAAAAGACACAAGGTAGATAAAAAGATACAAGCTTGTATAAAAAAGACAAGGTGGCATAAAATTGACAAGCAAATTTATACAAGCTTAGTCCGAAAAGGAACAGGCAGAAAAAAAGAATAGGCTGGATAAAAGAACATAAATAATGTCGATATGTCGCTATTGAAAAGAAGAAAAAAGATGGAACTTTGAAACTTTGAAACTTTGATGAGACTTTGTAAGAGCTTGTAGATGAGAGAGATATGTGCGAAAGTCTCAAAGTTTCAACAGTCTCACGCACAAAAAAAGAAAGCGACAAAGCGACAAAGCGACACGACATTTTTCGCAAAAAAGTGCAGAAAGTGCAAAAAGTGCAAAGCCAATTTTTGCGTTGAATGGGGTAGGTGACAGTAGTCTGTGGGTAGCTGAATATCTAACGAATAACGAACGAATATCTAACTAATAACTAACGATTGGAAGGTAAGAACCTCGAAGTTGAGTAGGAAACAGACACAAGCTTAGTCCGAAAAGGAACAGGCTAAAGGAACAAAGTAAGAGTGAAAAGGAATAAGTAGAAGAGGGAAAGAGACCCTACAGTGACGTTCGTAATGATCGCGAGATGGTCGCGGAAATGAATGCTAAATGAATAAAAATACCAAAAATAAATAATAGTTGTGCCCGACACGGATAAGGGGAAAGAATATGAAAGAACATTTTGAGAAATATCTTGTTTATTACTTGATAGGGATTGTTGTTCTTACAGGAATTGGTGTGTTTCTGTGTCTATATCTCCCTCATTTTAGTCATGATATATCTGAGAATAACATGGATTGGGGGAACTTTGGCGCTTTCTTTTGGGGATTTGGTACGATGTGTTTTACAGGGTTGAATGTATATTTCTTCGCCTCGCTAACCAATAACATCAAACGACAAGATAAGTCATTAGAACGTCAAAAACTGAATTACACAAAAAAACGCTATCGGCTGGAAATGCAAAGGGAAATATTAGATGATTATCTGAAATATCTAGGTTGGATCTTTGTTACTAATGTTATAACAGAAGACCATACAATAAACTCTGAATGGAGTACAAAACTTGAAAAGCCAGTATATTATTTGGGTAATTATGTATCACTATTCGAGGCTCTGAAGAATGAGAATATTTTAAAAGAAAACCTATCTAAAATGGCCTATGCCCAGAAGTTACTTGCCGAAAGGGATCAATTATCAGATCCGATACAAAAAGAACTTTGGAATCAACAACACCAGAATCTTGAAAATGATGTGTATAATATTCTATTCGGAATCTATGTTACACTCCAAGCTGAATATACGAATACATTGAAAGATTGTGTAACTGAATCTGAATTGTAATTTGGAACAACATGAACGAAGAACAAATTTTTGAAATAGTACGCCAATGGTTAGGGCAGGTAAATGCTCCTTCAGAGCAGTTGGTTCGGTATGCTCGTCAAACGGGACGTTCTATTCCGTTTGATTATGTGTCTACTATTGATAATAAAGAGTTCTACATAATTATAAAGCAAAACACGAATCTGCTTCGTGGAACACAACAATCAGTAATACAACAACTATCTGAACTTGTGCATCTGCGTATGATCCCTCAAGCACCCTTAATTACAGTAACGCAGATAGATAATACTTGTCGTTTTGGCTTTATGATTTATTGGGATTACGACAAATGCTATTTGAATAATAATATTTATTGGCGTGAGTTAACACAAGAATCATTAGGATGGCTATCTATTCAATTAAAAGCCAATAGACAACGGATAGTGTCCCTTCCAAATAACTATCTCCGCATCGTAAAAACAATAAGTCTAGAGACTCAGGATATGGTTGAAGCAGAAGTTGTTTACTTACGAAAATTCAGCCCCACATATCATATGAGTTCGCCTCCTATGTTGTCAGATCAGGAAAGATTTAATAGATTACTTACCGGAACACCTGAAAAGGAGTATCCCGAAGATGAATTAGACAGATTGATTTTAACAACAATACAAGCATCATACCCTCAAGCAATTATAAAATCAAAGATTCTCTTGTTTGATGTGGATTTGATTAAATATCGGCATTTAAAAGACAAACGTTTTGAGCAACATACAATAAATTATGTAGCTATTAGATATGATCAAAATGGCCAAATTATTGGGTCAGGAGAAAGAAACTTTAGAATAACTCTTGATTTTTACTATTATCCAAATGTATTCAAATCCAACGGGGTGCGCTTAATCAGTCTTGTTAATGAAATAGATGAGCAGTTGACAAACCAATATACGCAATTACTAAATGCATATGAGCCGCTTTCGGCTATAAATATTTGACACATATGGCAGAAAATCAAACTTGGTGGGAGAAATGGAAAGAAGTGGTAACTATTGGTATCATTGCCTTAGTTGCAGGTGTATTGTACGTTTTCGTACTAGATTTATCGAACGACGGGATTGTGTTAGGTTTCTTTGGAATTTTGGCCACATTTGTCGTTATAGGAAATTATGCCCAAGTGATTAATATCAAAAGTGAGACGAAACAGGATATCGATAAAATCAATGACGAAACTAAGACAACCTCACTTGCCTATAAAGTCAATGAACTATATGGCGCTAATGGAAGGCCAAAGTACGAAGAAGAAATAGATACGAAGGTAAAAAGGGCAGTCGAGGATCAGATACAATCCTATAACCTTCAATTAAAAACGGTATTTGATTTGATGTTAAATTATAATCATCCCAATTTGTTGAAGACCGTATTATCTAAAGAAGAATATTCTTGCTGGGTAAAACGAACACCAAATTCTCATAAAAGCAAAGCATGGATAAAACTAGAAAGAGGTAAAATCGTCTTCCGGGATAGAGACAGGAATACTATTGAATCTATATTTGAAGTTGAAGATAAACCATTTGATCTTGAGGCATATAATAAGGTCGTTCATTGGTGGTTGCAAAATGATAAAATAGCAATTTCGATGAGTGCACAAAATCTCGTATTTACTGGAGAGAATAATGAAGAGAACTAAAACTAATAGTTCTCATGCACGTGCGAAGAATATAAGGAATAGGGCTATCGTGGGCACTTAAAAATATCACGGAAAGATCTTTGACATACTGAAATAAACTAAAAAAGTAGTTGAAAAAAGGACCAAGCTGAGAAAAAAAGGAACAAGCTGGACTGGAAAAAGGACCAAGTAAAGTTTGTCAACTTTGCCAAGTTTGTCATTTCAATATTTAGTTATTTCATTATGTCAACATAAAAAATCATCGGCTATAGGTCATTGGGTTATCCCTTGGTCACAAAATACAGTATCGCGCATACACGTGCGAACACTATATAAAATATAGAATAGAATATAATATAAAAATCAAAATAATATGAAAAAATTCAACTTTTTATCAAACTTATTGCAAAGGGTGTCTGCAATGAGTGGAATGAGAGCGGAAGCTATCAATCCCGACGGTCAACCGACGGTCAACCGACGGTCAAGTATGACGTCGGTACAACGTCATGACAATGCAAGTGGCGCGAGAGTGGCGCGAGAAGCGATTGAGGCGCACCGCAGAGTGTCCGGTGGACAGTCAAGGAGTAAGTGCGCCGCGCAAGTTCGCAAAGCGAACATAGAACTCCTTAAAGCCGAGTGGCTGAAATATGTCGCTGCAATTATGCTTGTTCTGACCATCGGCATCGGAAATGTATGGGGAGTGAGTTTTGCCCCGTCAAACTTTAGCGGACAAGGAACTAGTGGTACAGGCAGTTCGATAAGTGCTACGGTTGATGGTGTTACTTTTGCATGTAATAAAGGATATGGCACAACTCAGATAAGATGTTATAGTGGTGGAAAAATAACTATTTCTTCCAGCAGCACCATAACCGCTATTTCGTTTACATTTAGTGGCTCATATACAGGGGGGCTTGAGACATCATATACAAGTTTAAGCACTACAAGTTGGGAAAAAACGCTTTCAAGCCAAGCGCGAATAACTGCATGTACTGTAACCGTTGACGCCGGCTGTGGCAAACCCAAAAGTTTAACAAATGATGCAGTAACAGCAAGTGGTCAACCGGTTAGTTGGACGGCACCCAGTAGTGCTCCCGCCAACGGATATATTGTAGTTGTCGGTGCAACATCCACACCTCCGGGTAATATTACAATGAACAATGGAGCCGCCTATCCTTCAGGGGATTATTATTGCACACATGTGGCAGCTGGTACTACTAATTTTACGTTTGGTGCTTCTCAATATGTATATGCAGGAACTGAATATCATTGGTGGGTACGAAGCAAGTGCAGTTCAAGTGATTATAGTGATTGGGTCGCAGGAACAGCATTTACCATTCCTTCTTCTTGCACAAAGTCCGTTAGTCTTGTGAAGGGAACACAAAATAATGCGACACTCTCTTTTAGCGAAACGAGTGTAGAAACATGTAGTAGTACATCAACAGATAGACAAGTAACAGTTAGTGTTACACCAAATACGTGTTATGCTGCGCCTGTAGCTGCAAGTGTGACAGCGTCAGGAACATCCGTAACTAAGATAAGTGGACCGACAAAAAATGGCAGCACATATGATTATGTATTCCAGTTTGATCAGAATGCGAATGGATCTACCACATTTAATGTGAGCCTTTCCACAAAGACAACTTATACCGTTAGTTATGCGGCGGGCTCTGTTCCTTCGGGAGGAGGTTCTATAACTGGTTCGCACGTTAATGATACCAAGACATGCGGCACAAGTATGCCGTTACCCGGCGAGACATTCCACACAACCGGTTATACGCAGACAGGCTGGTCCAAAACCAATGGTGGTTCGCAGTATGCCGCTGTGGGTGGTAGTTATACTGACAATGCAGCGCAGACCTTCTATCCTGTCTGGACAGTGAAGAGTTACAGCGTGACATGGATGGTGAATAACACAACCTATTCAGCAGGGGGATCAGCGAGTGTCAATCATGGCAGTCATATAACCACACTGCCGACAGCTCCAAGCCCGGCAAGTTATTGCGGAGATGTGTTTGTGGGATGGACGACAGATGAGAATTATGTTCATAACACATCGCCGTTATATACGACAGCAAGCGGATTCCCGACGGCAAGCGGAGCGCAAGTGTTTTATGCCGTGTTTGCGGATTATGCAGAATAATGAATGAGAGAAAGGATGTTTAATGATTAAAATTGAAACGATTATGAAGACAAATTTTAATATACAGAAAAATGTTCGTAACTCTCATTTTACCAGTTTGTTCAGTTCAATGAGAAAGTTACAAAGTATAGGATTGATAGCACTATCCCTGCTAATTGGTAGTTTGCAGGCATGGGGAGAAGAAGCTACTTTGACATTTTCCACGGGAAACCATAATAATAATGTTATTACATGGAGCATCTCGGATGTTTGTACGATTATCCAAGCAAAGGGAAATGGACAGACAGCACCTAGCTCAACTTATGTCAGTAACCCACGTTGGTATAGTGGCAACTTGATTACTATAACCGCTGCATCAGGAGTAACAAGTTTTACTAGTCTTACGATTTCTGCTACTAGCAGCACTTATGCTAACGCATTAGCAAATTCAACATACACAGTAACTAATGGAACAGGAAGTGTAGAGGCTTCTGTATCATCTAACACGGTTACTATTACTATCACAGGTACCGTTACGGAATTTACAATATCTATGGGGGCACAATCTCGATTAAGCACCTCCATGAAGATTAATTATGCGGCAGCTCCTTCAACTTACACAGTTACTGTTAATAGTAATAACGAGAGCTACGGAACAGTTTCTTCCTCCTCTGTTACGGGGCTGGCGAGCGGAACGAGTATATCTGCCAACGGAAACGAGTTAACCGTAGGCACAACAACCATAACGGCAACTCCTCATTCACAAGATGCTACTTATAACTATGCTTTTAGCAGTTGGAGCGATGTTCCTGTAGGTGGTACTGTTACGGAAAACATCACCGTTACAGCGAACTTCAATCGCACGCTACGCACCTTAACCAATTATCGTACGGTATGTTGTACCGAGTGGAGTGACCCGACATTGAGTTATAACACCTATTCGCTAAATGCCGGAGGGGCGCATGCAACAAAGACCATAACCGGCACAACTCACGGAACTTTATCCTTTGAGTCCAGCAATACAGGAGTTATTACAGTCAATTCAAGTACAGGTGAAGTTACGCCGGTCGGTGCCGGAACAGCTCATGTGATAGCACATTGGACAGAAGCAGACGGCTATTGCGCTAAAGACCTTAATTCAAGTGATTTCACTGTTTCCGGTAATGTCAATATAACATTCAAGAAGAATGGTGGAGGCGGTACGGATAACCAGACACAGTCAGTACCGGTCAGCACATCTACAGCACTAAAAACTCTGGCTCAATTGGGCTATACAGCCCCAAGTTGCAAACGCTTCAAGGGTTGGGCAACAAGTGAGGCAAATGCCAATGCCGGAACGGTAGCTTATGCAACAGATGGGATGAATATTACAGTAACGGAAGCTACCACTCTTTGGGCAAGTTGGGAAGACATTACTTATACTATTAGTGATGGAACGATGACAGGCGTGGCAAGTCATAGTTATTCGGCAAATCCTATTAACTGCGGAACGACGCTGACCATCACCTGTGCTGCAGATGCTTCGCACAAGGGCAATCCAACGGTAACGGCAACCGGAACGCATGGCGCGATTACCGTTGTTTCCGCAACAAGTGTGACGATAGCAAACGTGCAGAGCAATATGACGGTTACTATCAGTTATGCCGCCAGAGCAAACTGCACCGTGACGCTGAATCCGGGCAATGGAACATTGACGGCTGGTAACAGTTGGGTAGCAAGCAGCAGCAACCTGACGCAGACAGTATTGGAAGGCAATGCTACGACGGCGATGCCGGATCCGACACCTGGTTGCTCGGGCTGGTCGTTCGTAGGATGGAAAGCCGGTTCGGCAGCTGATAACCAAGCGAGCTTCACGCCGGACAAGACATCCGGTGCAACCGTCAGCCCGAATGCGAACGTGACGTACTATGCTGTTTATCGTCAGAACGCAGCAGGAGGTACGACATACAACAAGATTACCAATATAGGCGACCTGACGACAGGTAATTACGTTATCGTTGCTTCTTTGAGTGGCGGGTATGCTATGAATAATGGTGACATCGTTTGGAATAGTAGCGGAGGCTATTACCGTATGGCGGAGACTGGCTCTGCCGGCACAGGTGAGAGCATCACTACAAGTAATGCCGAAATTATATGGACAATTATTAAACTTGGCTCTAACTATGCCATTAAGAGCGGAAGCAAGTATGTCGGTATTGATAAGGATGGTATTCTTGTATATGATACAGATATTCATTTCTTTACGGCTTCATACAATGGAACGAATAGCCGTTGGGAGTTTACTTCTGCTGAAGATCCGACATCTCAACTTGTGTATAACACATATTTCCGCTCAATGGATACGCAAAGCACAGCTATCTTGCTATACAAGCAAGGCACAAGTGGAACCGGCAACTACTTTACCAATCCGGTATGTTCTGATTACACAGTGACAGGTGTTGCCAATCCGGCAGCAGGAGGTAGTGTAACACTCAGTGCTACAAGCGGAAAGACAGGCGATAAGGTATACGCATATTATACAGAAGATCCTGCATACCGTTTCAATAATTGGAGCGTCACGGGCACAGGAGCGACATTGAGCAGTACTTCGGCTCAGTTAACCGAATTGACAATAGGAACAGCCAATGTTACTCTAACAGCAAACTTTGCGGAGAAAGTAATGTACTCGGTTAGTTGGGTAGTCAACAATGCACCGTATTCGACCGGAACTCCAAGTAGTTCGGTTGAAAATGGTTCGAAATGGAGCACACTGACCTTGCCAACAGATCCTGCAGATAACACCTTGAATGCATGCGAGCGCACGAAGTTTGTTGGTTGGAGTACTTCTCAACTGACAGGTGACGGCAATAGTGCACCGAGTGATTTGTTCAAGAGTGCTTCGGATGCCAATGCCGACAGTCATACAATAACAGGCAATACGACTTTCTACGCCGTGTTTGCGAAAGGAGGAGAAGAGGGAAGTTGGGCAGTAGGCGGATCTGATTTAACCCAGACAGACCCAAGCGCAACATCTGCCTATGATAAGTATAAGGGCGATCATACTAAGAGCGGTATAACATTTTATACCACCAGAGTTAAGCCCAATAGCGGTGATCTG
>Ga0247610_10006997_pt1 | contig 11619 bp, 11 predicted proteins | sample 174DNAGHGhighgp2_FD_193483 | JGI IMG/M metagenome (GOLD analysis project Ga0247610, IMG submission 193483) | Sheep rumen microbial communities from Palmerston North, Manawatu-Wanganui, New Zealand - 1742 DNA GHGhigh gp2 | ecosystem: Host-associated > Mammals > Digestive system > Stomach > Rumen...
CGCACTTACGGGAACGCTTCCGATGCCCTACTATTCTTCAACAGAACAGATCGGTACCGGCAAGTGCTGGCACGATACGGGATGGAATGCACTGAAAGGTTAAATGCGGATCAAGGCATACATTTTTCTATTCAAATTATCCCCATATTTAACAGAACAGATTTTTACTTCTTAGGTCTCTTGGGCTGATGAAAGAAATAAGGGCACTTAGGAAGATCCGAATTAGTGAAGGAACCTACCGCATTTTTTCTGGTTGCTCTTTCGATCTGTTCAAGAACCAATTTCTCAAGTTTTTTCATTTGCTGACACCTCGCCTTTTAAAATTTTTACTGCTAACAGACTCAAGGCACTATAGATAATCCCGAGAGCTGAATAGTAGACAAACCGGTTATTCGAAAAAAGGAATAAAAGACATAAAACTATAGGACCGGCGATCAGGATCAGTATGCGGGTTATCTTCTTATGGCGGATAAACACATCCTCCGGCAGATCCAGGTTCGGATCATGGATAGCACCGATCATGAGGATGACGGCCATGGAAATAAGCACGCCGGCAATACAGACGGCAGGGTATTTAATAAGCCATGTTGTTACAGGTATGGTAGACAGAGCCATCAATACAGACAGGATAAAGCATCCGATACTAGTCTTACAGTGGAAGCCGTCGGAATACCTCCTGATAACGACAAAGACTGCAGTGAATACAGCTATCTCGAAAAAAGCTTTAAAGACCAGCGCAAAGATGCCGATAAGGATAAGCCCTATCGTTTTCTCCAACAGTAATTGGATCGAGTATGCGTAAAAGATGAGATCATCTTCCCTGATGATCTCATTTTTACACATCCTGTCTGCTATCAATGCAGATAAGTATTCCATCTTTCTCCGATCCCATCTTTGCGGCCTTGCGCCAAGTGTTTTGATGATAGTAAATGGCCGCCGTCTTAGCAATAAAAAAACGAAAACTCAGGGATAAAGTAAAAAATCCAGGGATAAAGTAAAATTTTCAGGCCAGAGGAAGGGCGATCGATATGTGGAAAATGCCACCCTCAGTATCGATGAAACAGTTGCCGTTATTGGCTTTGACGGTATTTTTGATGTTTGCAAGACCGAATCCGTGGCTTTTCTTGTCAGATTTTGTCGTTACGAAGTCCTGATCGGCCGGAAGCTCACCCTTATAGTTGTTCGTAGAATCGATTATGAGCGTTCCGCGGTCCTTGATGATCTTAAATACGATGTGCTTCTCGTCACACTTCAGAACGGCTTCGATGGCATTGTCGAGAATGTTCGTGATTATCGTTACGAGATCGCTGTCGCTTATCTTAATGTCCTTCAGATTGTCAGCGATAAAGGGAATGATGATGCCCTTCTCTTTTGCTTCGAGATACTTGATGTTCAATACGGCATTGATAAGCGGGTTGCCGGTATCGATAATGTCAACGCTCTGAACCTCTTTTCCAAGCTGCTCTTCAATATACCGGATCTGCTCTTCGGTCTTGCCTTCGCGGGCAAGCATGAGCATAACGTTAAGGTGATTGATATAGTCATGTGAACGTGCCTTCTGCTTTTCGCGTTCTTCTGAAAGCGATCGGTACATCTGATTGAGGTGTTCTGTCTGTCCGAGCATTATCTCTTTCTCGTGGATCACATTTTCGCGCCTTACGACATTATCGATAAGCATGAAAATAGCAATGCTCAGGATAAACATTCCCGAAGCGAGGATGACCATGCCGATGTATACATCATCAACCGATTTTTTGTCGACAGAAAATGCAAGAACGAGAACGGCGATTATCGTAAACAGAGGATACAGCGCAAAGGTGATCCAGCCTTTGATGTCCAGATTGGTTAATACTCCTTTTCTGAAGACAGTATTTATTACCATCACTATCAGGAACATCACTATCTGGCATGAGAGATCTCCTATAAAAGATTCGTTGTTAGTTATTTGAGACCATTCTTTTCCGGTCACACGCATCATGACCAGTAAACCTATCATTTGAATGGATATCGTTATGGCATTATATAACAGGTTTGCGAGCAGACTCTTCTTAAATGAGACCTTGAAGATCAGCATCGTAAAGACGATAGATAAAGCAATGAGAACAATGAATTTGGGTACCGGACTTACATAGTAAACTGTCAGTGCATTCAAGACATAAAGAACCACTATCAGGATGTAATCTAATGGCTTTTCCGCTTTGCGCTTCAGGACGCTTTTTATGAAGGCATAATATAATAAAATGCTGAAAAGATTAGTAAATATTACCAGTTCTAAATTTGTCATGCGTTCTTTCCCCTGTAAAGCGTATGCGCACGGCAAACGTCACTGTATTTCTTCTGTGATACGGAGATCTGCTCTCCGTTGTCCAATGTAACCACATATCTGGTAACATCCGTGATGTGACGGAGATTGACCGTCTCGTTGGAGCTGACGGCTATAAAGTCAAACGGTTTCATCATATCTGTAAGTTTCTTAAGCGTATTTCTCATAATATAGTTTTCTTTCGAACCATTCGAAAGAACAAAGGCCGTATAGTTTCCGTTTGTCTTAAGATAAACAATATCCTTGATCTTAAGCGTGCGTTTTCCTATCGTAAAATCCATAGTTATTTCTTTGTCGATCATATCCATGTTTGCAAGGACACAGTCGAGGCATTCGAAAAGATAATCCTTCAGATCATCCAATGTCTTCAATATGAACCTGACAGCTCTCACATGATACCCGTCGGTAGAGTAATTCATGTGTGCTGACAGAAATGCAATATTAACTTTGTCGTTTTGCTGACGAATGCTCTTTGCAACAGATATTCCGTCAATCCCCTTCATTTCCACATCGAGAATGATAAGATCCGCCATCTCGATCAGGACTTTATCCTCAAGCAGCTGCTCTCCGGAAGAAAAGCATTCCACACTGTAATGCACGCCCTTTTCGGTGAAGTATTCTTCAATATACTTCATCTCCAATTTCAGGAACTTTTCTTCGTCATCACAAAGAGCAATCTTGATCATTAAATCCGAAAAAAGAATTACTGCTTATACGGATAACACTTCAGATTTGTATTCAACAGTAACCCTGAACTCCCCCGGAATGAATGATACATTAATAATTTATGCGATAAAAGACCTTGTGGCTTTTTATCAAATCATTTTGAGCCATTTAAGGTGTCAAGCATGAGCACGGGAGGGAGGAACCTTTCTGTCTTGCAACTGCGGTACTATGCGCAAATACCGCAGCTGCAAGCTTACGATAGAAGGTGTAGTAAGACGTTATGTCTTATTTTTGTTTTTTGCGAATGCATCTATGCTTGTTCGCACCTTGAAATAATGGGGATTTTCCAAGGTTTAGATATATTTATTTAGAGCATCACTCCTCTCTGTGTTGGTATAGTTTGGACTATACAAAGAGAGGAGAAAAAAAATCAACCGTAAAGGCAAAACTCAGGGATAAAGTAAAAAATCCAGGGATAAAGTAAAATTTTGGGCCTTGAAAATCAAATTTACTTGATAATCGCAAGCAAAGGAATGTCCATTTCCTCCTTCGTAAGACCCGCGTGACCACCCGGCATCAGACCTGCTTCCTTGTGGGTCAGGAAGATCGTTGCATCAGATACCGATATTGCCAGATAATCGCCGAGCATGTCACGTAATAGTCTGTGATCCCTGCCGGTACCAAACAGTTTTTGCCCGATTACTTCTTCCCTGGTAAGGATCCAAAATCTGTCACCGAATGCCTCTCTGAAGATATCAGGGAATTCTTTCATGTATTCGTCCTTTACCCAAAAGCTCAAAGCTCTCGGCTCTACGGCAGGCATACGGACCAGACACTTCAATATCTCCGGAAAATCCATAAGACAATAGTTATCACACTCGATCTGACTGTGATCTGCAGTTATGAGAAGAAGCGTGTCGGAAAGACCCGATGCGAACTTCTCGAGCCTGTCCTCAAGCTCATGCATAAGATCATGTACGACGCTGCTGTCAGGACCTTTGACATGCATGGTGCCGTCCGGCTCGTTCCAATAGGCATAGATGAATTTCTTCTCAGGCTTGCTGCAGAGATCCTCCACACGTGTCAGTATTGCCTCCAGATCCTGCGGGAAAGGCTCAAGATAAGGCATTGAAGCATAAGCTCTGCCGCCGGCTTCATTTATCCGGGTAATGATGTTCTTGTACGGAGTGAATCTAAAAGCTGCATTGAAATCAGCAGCGGGCGCAGGCTCAACTAACTCGCCGTTCTCATCTTCACGCAGCTGTTCTTTGTTCAGGAAAACGGCTACATTCTTATCCAGTTCAGGATAATACATATCCCACCCGAGCCATCCGTGTTCATTCGGATAAAGTCCTGAGAGCATCGAAGTCGTTGCTGCAACTGTCGTGGGCGGGAAAACGGAACTATATGCTCCTGCAAGATGGGAACGGAGAAATCCGTCCGGTTCCAGATGCTTTTCCAGGATCGAAATGCCCATGGCATCCATCAGGAGGACTACGACATTCTTATACTCCTTCTCAAGGAGCTTATCAGCCATCTTAAGAGTCGGCGCGCTCGTTTCCGCGCCAAAAGCCTTAAGTATCGAATTGCTTAAGTTAACAATGCAGTTGTCGTAATCAGGCCTGCAATATTCCATGATCGGTATCCTCCGGTATTATGTAGTTTATCAAAAAAGGAACGCCCTGTTATGTCAGGACGTTCCGCATGGATTGTTTATTCAGATCTTTTTATCAGTAAATGTTACCCTTCGATCGAGAATACGTCCTTTGTCGATAAGTCGAAGCATCTGGTGCTGTCGCCTGAGAACTGTGAGTCTTCGGGATAGACGACACTTGCTGCAACACCAAGATTTCCGTCAGGCGTGATGAAAGGTGTGGTCTTCTCGTAATTCACCGCTGCGAGGCTCTTCTCGGTATCATACCGGAATTTGGTGCAGTAATCCTTTACGGCGTCTTTTGTCTTGCTGAAGAAGTCCTCGTCTGTCATTCCAAAGCACTGTATGACTGCGCTGTCATCAGCGGCCTTCAGTGTATCGAGATCATAATTGAATACGTCGTAATTGAAGTAATCCGTGAATGTCTCACCGGCATAAATTACTATGGATATGATATTGTCCTTAACGCCCCATGCCAGGCGTGTTGCCATGCCGCTTGCGTGGTCACCGTCCATTTCCAAAGGGTATGCCTGCTGAATATAGTTGCTGAGCGCCTCGTTGATCTCTGTTGCTTCCTTGCCGTCAACGATGATCTTCGGAACAACGCTCTTATACTCAAAAGCGCCTTCTTTGGAACTCAAGAGCACTACCTCTTCCACCGTGACCTGGTGTTCAGCCTTAGCCGGTTCGGTTGTTGTCTCTGAGCTTGTCTCAGCCTCTGTGGTTACTGAAGCTTCTGTCGTCACAGAAGGCTCGGTGCCCTGCGTCGGCTCATTGCCGGTGCATCCTGCTGCCAAAAGAGACAGGCAAAGAGCTGTTGATATTATTGCTGTTTTCTTCATATTATTATTCTTCCCATAATATGTTTTTCCCTGCCGGAGATCTTCCGGACAGACATATTATACCATGGCCGCGAAAACAGCCTTCTAAGAGATCAGTAGCCCAGAAATCTCTTAAGATCTTCATCCGCGAGCAGGTCTTCTTTATAAAGTCCGAAAGCGCCTCCCGGAACTATCTCAAGATATCTGTCCAGGAACTCTTCGTAAGTATCTGCCTCAAAGCAGTAAGGCGTTATGAAGAACTCCCTGCTGCCGCCGGTCACCCTGTCTCCGGCCTGCACAAATACTTTGTAATCACCGGATTCAAGCTTCGAGAATTCATACCTTTCCAGATACCATCCGTGGATCTCTACTCCGTTAAAAGGAACAGCATATGTATCTGTGACCGGGTTTGCCCGAAGTGCCTCTTCCTTGTATGCGTCTTCCACTCTTTCAATAAAGCTCTCTGCAGAAGAATGCTCACAAACCGAATAATCACCGGTTCCGTTGTAATCTCTTACGAATTCCCAGTCTCCGTTCACCTGCCTGATATCAAAACGGCAGGCTTTGTCCAGCACGTTTTTATCTGCCCAGCGGTAATCTTTCTTAATGTTATCGAAAGCCTTCTCCAGATACACCTCAAGATCAAGACCATACTTGAATTTAACTTCCGGATCAGAGTTCTTCACGGCATCTTCCGTGATCTTGCAAAGGAAGTCAATGAATTCATCTGCACTGCAGCCTTCTTTCCATTCGTTTGCAATGATCTTTCCGGAATAGCCTTTTTTTGTCTGCGCGAAAACATATTTACCGTGAACAGGAACGATTTCCCACGGATTTGTCTTTTTCATTTGGGCAATAGTGGCCCACGGATATTTCCTGAGGAGCTTTTCGAGCGCCTTGGCATAATATGTCTCTATATCAGTACCGTATTTGAAGAGCACCGGATCGGTCTTGGGGTCCTTATTCAGTTCTTCCTCTTTTAATCTCTCTTTTTCCTGCTCTTCTTCCTTGAGGAATATCTCATCAGGACTAAGAGGAGTCCACGTCCATACTTTATCCTGTCTGTAGCTTGCGAGTGCCGAACCGTAGATAAAGTATCCGTCACTATCTCCGCTCTTATTCCATCTGCCGGCAGCCAGAGCGCCGTTCTTTAAGATCAAAAGGCAGAACTGTTTGTTCTTGGGGAGATCTCCGTCATCAAGAGACCTGAAATCCGCGGCCGTAAAAGAATGTCCGCCTTCTTCTGCCGTACCGAGATTAATCTGCGTGAGACTCTCTTTTTCCAGGCATTTCGTAAGATTGAAAACATTTATCGCCTGCCAGAACGCCACGTCACTTATCGGGATCTCTCTTGACGTTCCGTTGGAAAACCCGCCGTTCTCACCTGTTATATCCGGATACCATGCTCCGGCAGTAAATGTTCCGTCCTTTAATTCAAGAAGGCAGTATCTGCCTTCGTCAGGCCTTGCATCTTCCGCAGCGTGAAGTTCAATAAAAGATATCCTCAGCTTCTTAAGATCACAATTGAACATGTTTTCCCTCTTATCTCATTCTCTTAACGAGCATGTTTCTATCAATTTTTTACGGATATATTTTACTATCAACAACCCGATAAACGAAGAATATAATAAGGTTATGCTGTACCAAAGATCTGAGCTGAACGATATTAAGATAACCGACGTAAGATGGAAAGCCTGTGAGGATAAGAACGCGCTTTTCTTATCTTCCATGGATCCTGAGAGAGTCCTTGCGGGATTTAAAAGGACCTGCAGGATCAAGACAGATGCCAAGCCTTACGGAGGCTGGGAAAACAGCCTTATCGCAGGACACGGCACCGGTCATTATTTCTCTGCTCTCGGAATGCGCATAGCCACTCTTCGCGGCAGGGAAAACTCGCCTGAACTTGAAGAAAGCATCGCAAAGGCAAACGCGGTCGTTACGGGTCTTAAAGAGTGTCAGGAAAAGCTCGGGAACGGCTTCTTAAGCGCTGCGACGGTTCAGGATGAAGATAATCCCTATATCCAGTTCGATGTGCTTGAAGGCAAGGCTGAAGGTCAGCAGTGGGTGCCCTGGTACGCGCTTCACAAGGTCTTGCAGGGTATCATGGACCTGTGGACTTACGGACATATCGCTGGTGCCAAGGAAGCTGCTCTGGCGCTTGCAGACTGGGTCTGTGACCGCGTACTGTCATGGGACAAAGAGACGCGCAAGAAGGTCCTTTCCGTCGAGTACGGCGGCATGAACGACAGTCTGTATCAGCTCTATTCGCTGACGGGTGACAAAAGATATTTAAGCGTTGCGGAAGTCTTCGATGAGCCTGAATTATATGAAGAACTCTTAAGCTTCAAGAACCGCATGAGAGGCGTACACGCCAACGCTACCATCCCCAAGATCTTAGGGTATCTTGAAGGCGCTAAGGCATTTGATAAGGCAGGGATCAAAGAAGAGGTTCAGCCCCGCATAACAACCGCAGAGAAGTTCTGGGATGCGGTAATCAGGAATCAGACCTATGCGACAGGCGGCATCGGCGATATGGAACACTTCTTCGCTGACGGGCTTTTAGACGGCTCGCGCACGCAGTGCAATGCCGAGAGCTGCTGCTGTTATAACATGATGAAGCTCTCGCAGCTCCTCTTCGAACTTACGGGAAAACCCAAGTATCTTGATTACATAGAACGGACACTCTGGAACGCCAAGCTCGGCTCAGTCGGACCTGACGGCGGATACACTTATTTCAATCCGATGGCGACAGGATATTACAGGCTATATTCACCTTCCAAGCCTTCAGAAAATCCTTTCTGGTGCTGCGTCGGAACGGCGCTGGAAGATTTTGCATCGATCGGAGGCAAGATCTGTTACCGCAAGGATCCGGACCTTTATATTACGCAGTGGATATCATCCGATATCCGCTTTGGAGAACAGGTATATCAGCTCCGCACAGATTACGGCAAAGGCAGGCTGACCATAAGCTGTGCGCAGTGTGATGCAGGAATGACTCGCGTTAAACTCCGCATCCCGCGATGGATAAAGAACAGGGATTTGATTCTGCCCGACAGCGAAGAATATCTTGATGTAGCATTCCCGCCTGACGGAACATTTGAACTCGGTTTTGAGATGCAGCTTAAGATTACCGGACTGCCTGATGAGACTTCTGCAAAAGGCTTTATGTACGGACCTTTTGTGCTCTGCGTGCCGCTTGGAAATGATAAGTGGGGCATCAACGAGAACGCCGGTATCGAAGTTGTGGCGCCTGCGTGGAAAGTTGTTTTCGATGCTTCGGTAAAATGCAATATCAATTACGGCAGGACGCAGCGCGCCGTCCTTGACCGTGAATATCTGACGCTGCCTGAAGGCGTTACATTGCAGGACTTTTCCGATAATCTCGAAAAGTATCTCGCAAAGGACAATGACCGATTCTTATTGACGGGTCTTAAGGACTTCAGGGGCGGTGATATCAGCCTGCCTCTTATTCCTTACTATCAGGCAGGAAATGAAAGGTACGGAATATACTGGTATATACACTCTAACCAAGACTTAGCGTAATAGTTACATCACCATTGCCTAAGAGATCTTTTAATTCCTTTTCAGTCAGGTTGATCTTACCGAGTCTTGTATAGCTCCAGGAATTGGATCCATAGAACATCACTATCTGATCACCGGAATAAAGAACGATATCGCCCGGCTTTGTTGTTGTCTGTTTATCGTCTCTTGTGATAGCCTGCCCTATGGAACCCACCTGCTCAAAGCCGCCGTACATCGACATCTTTATTGTCAGATCTGATGCAGCGAGTTTCTTCAGGTCTTCCACTGAAGCATTATCTTCCCAGGTAACCTGAACTTCCCTTTCTCCGATCTTTAATGTCATTGATCTTTCTGCCTCCGTGACGGTAGTCGTCTCTTCTGTCTGAGTGGTCATTTCAGAAGTTGCAGACGTTTCAGTTGCGGTAGTCTTTTCAGTCGTCATTTCGGACGTTTCTTCAGCCGAAGTCGTAATCTGCGCTGCAGAAGTTGTTGCAGATTCAGGAGCCGCAGAACAACCTGCAAGACTTACCAGGATCGTGCCTGCGGTCAAAGCGGCTGCGATGTTCATTCTCATAGATATTTCCTCATGAAGTCTTCGATATGATCGAAAGGAATAACATCAAGATTGTCGTACAGATCCGTATGAACTGCGCCGGGAATTATCATGAGTTCCTTGTTATCTTTATACTTGCTGTCCTTTGTCATATTCGCATATGCATCCTTTGAGAAATAGCAGGAATGCGCTTTCTCTCCGTGAATGATCAGGACTGCATTTCTTATCTCATTCGAGTACTTAAGGATCGGCTGATTCATAAAAGACTCACAGCCTGTAACATTCCAGCCCTCGTTGGAGTTAAGGGACCTTGCATGATATGCCCTTCCCTTATAGTATTCACTGTAATCCTTCACGAAGAACGGAGCATCTTCCGGAACAGGAAGTGGCAGGCATCCTCCTGCGCGCTTATAAGTACCGTTCTTTAAGTCTTCCAGACGCTGAGCTGCCATTGCCTTCTTCTTCTCATAACGCTTTTCCTCAGAGTCCTCAGAATCGAAATATCCGTTTGCATTAACTCTGGTCATGTCATACATGGTCGATGCAACCGTAGCTTTAATGCGCGGATCTAATGCAGCCGTATTAAGAGCCATGCCGCCCCAGCCGCAGATGCCGATGATACCGATCCTGTCAGGATCGACTTTCTGATTGAGAGAAAGGAAATCTACTGCAGCCATGAAATCTTCAGTATTGATGTCGGGAGATGCCATATATCGGGGCTCACCGCTGCTCTCTCCGGTATAAGAAGGATCAAATGCGATCGTAATAAAGCCTCTCTCTGCCATGGTCTGGGCATAAAGGCCTGAGCACTGTTCTTTAACCGCACCGAAAGGTCCGCTTACCGCGATCGCAGGAAGTCTTCCTTCTGCTCCCTTCGGCACATACATATCTGCAGCCAATGTTATTCCATAACGGTTCACAAAGGTTACTTTGCTGTGATCGACCTTCCCGCTCTTTGGAAATGTCTTATCCCACTCTGTTACAAGTCTCAGATCTTCTGCTTTCATCGTTATAAACCTCCGTGGCTTTTTATACTGTTTCCTTCTCTGCTTTCCGGATCAGATAATCCATCCGGTCAACTTTCCTCTGGCTCTCATGCATCTCATCGATCAGGCCGCACCGGCACTTCTTAAGATATCTGATAAGTTCCGCATTCTGACCCATGTCATAGAGCTTTCTTGCCGTTCTTTTCTGTTCATCGGTCAAGCCTATTTCAGACAGACTGTCGATCATCATTTTCAAGTCCATAACCGGATCTCCGCTAAAACTGTTTTTGTCCTTACAAGATCAGTATAAGGGGTTGCCGTGAAGTGCGCTAATGAATAAAATGAATATCGTGATATGCCATATTGGAATATCACAGAAAGGGGTGCTTGATGGAGATAAAGAACCTTCGCTACTTTCTTGCAGTTGCCAGGGAAGAGAACATGTCCCATGCTGCAGAGCTCATGCATGTGACGCAGCCGACCTTATCAAAGGCACTTAAAGCTCTTGAAGACGAACTGGGCAAAAAGCTCTTTACCCGTCACAGCTTCTCCATCAAGCTGACTGATGAAGGCATGCTGCTCCGCGACCGTGCCGAAGACCTTGTCGCAATGGCAGATAAGATCGAACAGGAGTTCATATCCCTTGATGACATTACAGGCGGCGATATTTATTTCGGGCTTGGAGAATCGTATCAGATAGCCCTGCTTGCACGCGAGATAAAGAAGCTAAAAGACAGATACCCGTCCTTCACCTACCACATAACAAGCGGTGATACGGAGCAGGTAACCGAGAAGCTGGACAAAGGCATACTCGATTTCGGTGTGATATGCGAGCTTCCCAATAAGGAAAAGTATGAATATCTCCCGTTCCCGGCATCGGACCGCTGGGGAGCCGTCATGTTAAAGAGCCACCCTTTGGCAAAGAAAAAGAATATAAAGGTCTCAGACCTTATCGGTCAGCCGCTCTTCTGCTCCGAGCAGAGCTGGAATATCGAGATACCCGAATGGGCCGGCGAACGGTTCTCCGAGCTTCACCTGGAAGGCTCATTCCGCCTTTCTTATAATGCTTCCATGTTTGCGAAAGAAGGTCTGGG
>Ga0247610_10007002_pt1 | contig 11614 bp, 12 predicted proteins | sample 174DNAGHGhighgp2_FD_193483 | JGI IMG/M metagenome (GOLD analysis project Ga0247610, IMG submission 193483) | Sheep rumen microbial communities from Palmerston North, Manawatu-Wanganui, New Zealand - 1742 DNA GHGhigh gp2 | ecosystem: Host-associated > Mammals > Digestive system > Stomach > Rumen...
ATTCGGTCTGCAGCAATGGCTCAGCATCGGTACTACCGCAGCCTCACTCGGCACCATGATTGCCACTATTGCTAATTTGACGAAGTAAAAGAGTATGGAAGATAAGAAAGATACAGAGCTGAAAGTCATTGACCTAATTGACATTTTCAATATCATTTGGGCAAAAAAAACACTTTTCATAAAAGTCATTCTTTTTGCCTTTACCTTGTCGTGTGTTTTGATTGTCGGCTTTCCGCGATACTATAAAACCAGTGTAAAATTGGCTCCAGAGTTAGGGGGACCATCTGTGAGCGGCACCCTGGGGTCGTTGGCCTCATCGTTTGGATTCGATTTAGATAATTTACAAAGTAATGATGCTATCACTCCACTGCTCTACCCAGACCTCATGGATGACAACGGGTTTGTTGTTAGTCTTTTCAATGTACAGGTGAAGAGTAAGGACGGAAGCATAAATACCACCTATCACGATTATCTGCAGAAACACCAAAAAAACATTATTTGGTTGCAGCCTATGGAATGGATTAAAAACATATTTTCATCTCCAGCTGTTAAAAAGAAAAGTTCATTGGATCCCTACGATCTATCCAAAGAAGAGGATGATATAGTAGGCAATATCAGAAGTTTAATTAAAATCAGTTTCGATAAGAAGAATGCTGTCATAGACATAGACATACAAGATCAAGACCCTCTGATTTGTAAGACTATGGGAGACTCTGTGCTATCGCGACTTCAGAATTTTATAACAGAATACCGTACAAACAAAGCTCGGATAGACTACCAGTATTATCAAAAGTTAGCCCGAGAAGCAAAAGAAGATTATGACAAAGCCCGTCAAAGATATGCTAACCTCTCGGATGCGAACACGAATATAGCCCTCAAGAGCATTGAGCTAAAATTAGAAGACATGGAGAATGAGCTTCAATTAAAATTTAATGCTTATACTACGGTAAACACACAAATGTTGGCAGCCAAAGCAAAAGTACAAGAACGAACCCCCGCTTTCACAATTATCAAAGGAGCTTCAGTACCTATAAAGCCCTCTAGTCCCAAAAGAATGCTATTTGTTGCTATATGCACTTTACTTACCTTCATTGTAACAGCGGTCTATGTCAATATTAAAAAAGATATTTAGTGGAGACAGCCGAACAGCATTAGTAAAAAAGAATATTGCTGGCTCATTCCTTATCAAGGGATGGAATAGTCTTGTACAGTTATTACTCGTTCCTGCCACCCTACAATGTCTTTCACAATACGAGTATGGCATCTGGCTAACAATAAGTTCAATACTTTTATGGATAGACCAATTCGACATTGGCTTAGGGAATGGCCTGCGCAACAAACTGGCAGAATCGTTGGCTAATAAGGATTTCAACACAGCACAAAAGCTTATTAGCACAACTTTTCTTATGTCCATTATCATCATTATCCCACTTACACTGTTTCTGCTCATTATAATTGAACACGTCGATTGTTATGCCATATTCAATACCTCACCAACATTTCTCCCTCACTTAAATAGTGTTCTGAATACCATTGTTGTTTTCGTTGGAGCAACATTCATTTTCAAGATTATTGGCAACGTTTATTTAGGAATGCAAATGCCTGCAATCAACAATTTGTTGGTTGCTATTGGGCGAACGCTTTCTTTAGTTTGTATAGTGACTTTAGCTTTTTTCAACGAACATTCTTTCAAGCTCGTAGCTATAGCCTACACCATATCACCACTTGCTGTTTATCTCTTTTTTTATCCAATAACATTTCATTTCTTTAAAAAACTACGTCCTTCCTTTTTCTGTTTTGACAGGATTAAACTACGTGAGATTTTATCGTTGGGAATAAAATTTTTCTTTGTACAAATCAGCGGAGCTGTCATTTTTGCTTCCTCAAACCTAATTATCAGCAATGTCATTTCGCCAGAAAGTGTTACACCATATCAAGTTACATACTACTATTTTAGTATTCCACTTATGCTGTTTACTATTATAATAACTCCAATATGGTCAGCAACCACAGATGCTTACACCAAAGGAGACTACGACTGGATTCACAGAATGGAAAGGCAAATGAAAAGAATCGTCTTATACATGATTGCCATATTGATTATAATGGTCATCGTCTCACCTATCGTTTATCGCATTTGGCTAGGAGAAAAAATAGCTGTAAATATCGAATTATCTATAGGTATGGCCATCTACATGAGCATCATCATATTTAGTTTATGCTATTCTACCATTTTATTTGGCATAGGAAAATTACGATTGCTGACTATCATCACCCTCTTTGAAGCCATTGTCTTTGTTCCGTTAGCTTACTCCCTCAGCAAACACTTCGGAATTATAGGTATTGTGGCAGCCCTGACGATTGTAAATAGCCTCTGTGCTATAACGAATTACATTCAACTTAGAAAAATATCCACTAATCAAGCATACGGAATCTGGAACAAATAAATAACACTCAATGATAATAATTCTCCTTGTTCTCGCCATTCTCCTAACTACCCTAGCTGTTTTTGAGGAACATTTGGGGAAATATAAGATTTATGTATTCCTAGCTGTAGGAGTTGTCTTTGTTTTGATTACCGGTTTTAGAGAAGTTGGAATAGATAGAGACTCAGAGAATTACGAATACTTTTTTAAAAACTATGACGACCCTTTATTACTGCTAAACGTAGAGTTTTCATATCTGTGGATCTCTAAACTATTCAATGCAATTAGCCAAGATGTTCATCTCGTTTTTCTCTTCTATGCTTTTTTAGGGATTTCCCCAAATGGTATGCCATACCCAAATTATCTCCGACATGGTTTCTACCACTGGTTATCTATTTAGGCCATTACTATATAGTACATGATTTCACCCAGATTCGCGCAGGCATTGCATCTGGTCTCTTGCTTATTGCCATTTATCAGATCATCAGGCAGCAAAAGAAAGTTGCATTTGTTATCATGTTGTGCGCTTTATTTTTTCACTACTCATCCCTTATTATGTTCCCTCTGCTATTTCTTAATAACAAGGAAATGAGACAAAAGGAGTTATTATTTTTGATTGGTATAATACCCATTTGTTATATCTTGTATTTTATGAAAATCAATTTACTTACAACAATTCCCATCCCATACATTTCTGATAAGATTGAAGCTTATAGCATGCTCACAGAAAGAGGACTGAAAGGTTTTGATGAGATAAATGTATTCAATTTGGTTTTTATCGTTAAAATCATTATCTTTATTTACATAGCATATTTTTATAAAACTATCAAATACTATAATGAGAATGTCTCAATTCTTTTAAGGATACAGGCATTATCCATCTATTCTTTCATCATTTTTGCTTTTCTACCCGTGTTGTCATTCCGTATTTCAGAGCTTTTTGGCATAGTTGATCTGATTGTGTATCCATGTGTCTATTACACTGTCAAGCAATCCTATGTTGGAAAACTAATCACGGCAACTGTTGGTGTAATTCTTTTGCTAATCAATGTATTCTATGTCGAGTTGCTTAATATCTAACATTACTAGGGAAATTTCATAAGCCAACATTACAATACTCCATGGATAATCGGAATCAAATATCAATCATTGTCGTTCTATATCAGCCTTCGCCAGACGACTTGAATACAATTGCCCGCCTCAGCAACCTATATCATGTCATTGCTATTGACAATTCTGCGAAAGAAAATGTTTTCCCTGGCCCTCAAGAACTTCTGCACTACTATTTCGACGGTATCAATAAAGGAATTGCCGATGCACAAAACATCGGTATAGGCCATCTTTCTGATATGAAGGACATCACCCACGTTGTCTTTTTAGACCAAGACAGCCGTGTGTCAGATGACTATCCACTGGCCATTGCCCACGAGTTCGACCGTATAGCACAAAGCAAGAAACTATCTGTGTTAGGTCCTTCGGTTAAAAATGCAGAAACAGGAGAGGATTATAAGTCAGTCATCCATAAAGACCATTTGACGGACATGGACTTTATTCCTCGTCGCGAAGTGATTTCCTCCGGCAGTTGTACCACCATAGACTGTCTCAAGGACATAGGTCTCAATGATGCCCGGTTATTCATCGACTATGTGGATTTTGAGTGGTGTTGGCGAGCGAATAGCAAAGGTTATGTTTGCGGCATCACCCCCAACCTGCACATCAGCCACCACGTGGGCCAAAAGACATTCAGCCTTCTCGGATACATTATTATTATATCATCCCCTGGACGGTATTTCTATCAATTCCGCAATTATCTTTGGCTGGTTCGCAGAAAATACGTACCTTTGCAGTGGAAAATTGCAATGGGTATCAAAAATGTTGCCCGTTTATTTTATTTTCCCTTACTTGTCAAGCAGGGTGGACAAAGTTGGAAATATATGGTAAAGGGTATTCGCGCAGGACTAAGAAAATGAGAACAATCGCTATTGTTGTCCTTTATAACGACAACACTATAGAAGTGGCAAACAATATTTCGATGATTGCCAAACAAGTGGATAAGGTTTGCCTCGTCGACAATTCCGATGTTGCCTATCCTGAGCGTTTCTCCCGCATCGCCAACGCCATTTACCTACCTCAATATCAGAACAAAGGAATTGCTGCTGCCCAGAATATCGGGCTACGTTATGCCATGGAGCAAGAAGTAGACTATGTGCTGTTTGCTGACCCAGACACGACGATTACCAGCGAAGCTGTCAGCTGTCTGTTGTCCACTTTCCGGAAGTTAGCCAGCAGCAGCTTTCATGTTGGTGGCATCGGCTCTGTCGCACGCAACAAGGCCACCAAGCAGTACTATCCACTACGCTCCAACCTGCTACAAGAACTACCCGAACTGAATGTGAAGGAAGTGACATACACCATGAATTCCATTTCCCTCTATCCTATCCAGCTCTTTCAGGAAGTTGGCATGATGGACGAAGCGCTCTTCATTGATGGTGTTGACAGTGAGTTCTGCTGGCGAGCCACATCGCTTATTGATGTTAAATTCTTTCTCGACAACAGCGTCGTCATCGAACACATGCTGGGTATGGGCACTAAGGTTATTGGTGGCAAAGAGCGCTCCATCACGCCTCCTTATCGCATGTATTATCAGTATCGCAACTACCTCTGGCTCGCCCGTCGTTCTTATACGCCCAAGTCATGGTTACGAGAAAACGGGCTACGTTATCTGGTAAAAATGATATACTATCCCTTATTCAAATCTCCAAGATTAGCATACATCAAATATATACTAAAAGGTATTACAGACGGAATAAAACAAAACAACTCATGAAAATATTAGTTACAGGCGGAGCCGGATTCATTGGCTCACATCTATGCGATAAACTTATCGAAGAAGGTAATCATATCACTGTGGTTGACAATTTCGTATTGGGCAAGCGTGAGAATATTCAGCATCTTATTGGTCATCCGAGCTTCCAACTTATTGAGGCAGATATTCTGGATGTAGAGAAGATGGAAAGTGTTTTCCAACAAGGAAAGTTTGAGATGGTTTACCATCTTGCAGCCAACTCTGACATTCAGAAAGGTGGAAAAGACCCAATGGTAGACTATCAGTTGACATTCAATACAACTTTCCGTATCCTCCAGCTGATGAAAGAGCATGATGTCAAAAAACTATTCTTTGCCTCAACATCAGCCATCTATGGCGAAACTCACGACATCCTCAATGAAGACTACGGTCCCCTGAAGCCCGTATCCAATTATGGTGCAGGAAAGCTTGCTAGCGAAGCATTTATCAGCGCCTTTAGCTCTACCTATCACATCCAAACGTGGATTACCCGCTTCCCTAATGTCGTAGGCGAAAGATTCACACATGGTGTCATTCACGACTTTATAAAGAAATTGCAGGACAATCCTAGTGAATTGGAGGTATTAGGAAACGGAGAACAATGCAAACCTTACGTATATGTAAAAGACCTTGTTGATGGAATTCAGTACGTTATCCACCACGCCAAAGAGCCTTATAATGTCTATATGCTGGGGTCTGATACTCGCACAAAGGTAAAGGAGATTGCCCAAATGGTCATCGAAGAGATGGGCTTAAAAGCTTCAATCCGATATACAGGAGGTGATCGCGGATGGATAGGAGACGTTCCTGAATTCAGATACGACCTCACAAAAGTCAACAAACTGGGATGGACAGCACCACACGACTCCAATGCTTCAGTCAGACTGGCCATCCGCAAGGGACTTGGAAAATAAACATCTCTTTCCTGAATTCATGCAATAATTGCTATTATCATACGTTATAAATATATATTTTGTGTAACAAATGATTATTACGAGGACACCATTCCGGATTTCTTTTGCTGGGGGAGGGTCTGACCTTCCTTCATTCTATCGTCGTGAGCAGGGGGCTGTTCTCAGTACCACTATCGACAAATATATGTACCTTGTCATCCATCCATTCTTCAACGATGACAAAATACAATTAAAGTATTCAAAGACGGAGCTCGTAGACAAGATTAGCAACATCAATCACCCCATTTTCAGAGAAGCACTCAGCATGTACCATCTGACTGGAGTTGACATCAATTCAATCGCTGACATTCCCTCAGGTACTGGCATGGGGTCTAGTAGTGCTTTCACGGTGGGGCTTCTGAATGCGATAAGAGCATATATAGGCAAGTATTCCAGTGCAGAGAAACTTGCATCATTGGCCTGCCATGTTGAGATAGAGCGCGTAGGTAGCCCTATTGGTAAGCAAGACCAGTATGCTGCAGCCTATGGAGGGCTCAATTTTATCACCTTCAACCAGGACGAGAGTGTAAAGGTGGAGAAGGTTATCATGGACCCCGTCGTCAAAAAACAACTGGAAGACAATCTACTGCTGATATATATTGGCGGCCATCATTCGGCCAACGAGATTCTGAAGCAGCAGTCATCTTCCATTACCAACGACAGCAAGTTTAACCTGCAGAAAAGAATGGTGAAGTTGGCCTACGACCTCAGAGAAGCGCTACTAGCGAACTGCCTTGACGACTTCGGCCATATCCTGCACGAAGGGTGGTTGTTGAAACGCTCAATGGTAAACGGCATCTCCAACAAAACGATAGACGAAGTTTATGAAAAGGGGCTGAAGGCAGGTGCCCTCGGAGGCAAACTGCTTGGTGCCGGAGGGGCAGGATTCATACTTTTCTATTGCCCCCAGGAAAGACAGGAAGCCTTCAGACGGGAGATGGAAGGCTGTAAAGAAACGAGATTCTCGTTTGACCACTATGGCTCTCAAGTTATTTATGTTGGTGAGAAACTATTCAAATCAAAGTGATGGACTATAAAAAAGATATACTCAATTATTTCGAAAAGGTAAAAACCACTATCGACAAGGTATCTGTTGATGACCTCAACTTGCTGATGAATCTACTCAACAAGGCAAGGGATGAGAAAAAGACGGTATTCATCTGCGGCAATGGTGGGTCGGCATCCACAGCATCGCACTATTGCTGCGATTTCAACAAAGGCATATCCTCATCCCAGCAGAATAAATTCCGCTTTGTATGCTTGAGCGACAATGTCCCTTCAATGATGGCCTACGCCAATGATTTCTCCTACGAGGAGATTTTCGTAGGGCCGCTTCGTAATCTATATAATGAGGGAGACTACGTAATAGGCATCAGTGGATCAGGTAATTCCTCGAATGTCATCAAAGCCCTTCAATACGCTAACGAACATGGGGGGATCTCTATTGGCATCACAGGATACGATGGAGGGATTGTCAAGAAAATCTGCCAATATAACGTTCATATTCCCATTATGGATATGCAAGTTTCAGAGGACTTACACCTCATGCTAGACCATTGTATGATGAGTATATTGTGTAAATATGGCGAAGAGAGATAGCAATCAGCCCCTGGTAACTGTTATAATGGCTACTTTCAATGAACCTGCTGACATCATTTCCAAGGCCGTTGAAAGTATGACAAATCAAGACTATCCCAAACTTGAAATAATCATCGCCGATGACAGTACAGCCGCAGAAACCATTACCCTCCTTGACGAACTGGCCAAAGGAGATAATCGGATAAAGATCGTCAGGGAAGCAGAACGTATGGGCTTTGTCTCTGCACTGAACCATGCAATGGAATTAGCAAATGGGGAATTGATAGCCCGTATGGACGGTGATGACGTATCACTGCCCGACAGAATATCAAAACAGGTGGCTTATGCTCTGTCTCATCCCAACGTGGATTTATTTGGAGGCTCCATGTACATCATCAATGAAGAAGGAGATGTCATGTCAGAGCGCAATTATCCCACCACAGAATCAAAAATCATACGAATGTTCCTGTTCCGTTCTCCCTTTGCCCACCCGACTATCATGTTTAGGAGGCATATTATCGATAGCGGAATATATTACGATCCCGAATACAAGAAAGCTGAAGACATCGATTTCTATATGCGCCTCCTTAAAAAAGGGTTCCATTTCGGTAACATTCCTGACAAGATACTTAAATACCGAATAGCTGGTAATCTTAGCGACAAACGAAACAGAGAGCAATGGATGTACAACCATAAGGCCAGAAAAAAAGTGATATGGCAAAGACCAATATTCACATTATTGTCATTCCTCATATCCTTAGCATATATCTACGTGCCTTCTAGAACTGTACACCTATTCTATAAGAAAGAAAACAATAAGTATAACAAGTAATCATACTCTTAGGATGAAAGTAGTCATCATGGCTGGTGGTAAGGGAACACGCATTGCTGCTGTCAAAAGCGATGTACCCAAGCCCATGATTGAGATCTGCGGTAAGCCCATATTGCTGTGGCAGATAGAGAACCTGAAAGCATGTGGTCTGACAGACATCACACTAGTTATAGGCCACTTAGGCCATATCATCAAGGATTATTTTGGTGACGGTAGCCGTTTTGGCGTCGACATTTCTTATTTCTTTGAAGACCATCCATTGGGAACGGCTGGTGCCTTGTTCAAGATGCCGGAACTGACTGACGACTTCCTGCTCCTATGCGGCGATGTGATGATCAACGTAGACTTCAACCGCTTCATCCGTTTTCATCAAGAGCATCAGGCATGGGCCAGCCTCATGGCTCATCCTAATGGTCATCCCTACGACAGCAGCCTGCTTGTTACCGAGACACTTCCACCAGGAGAAAGAGGAGGTCTGCCTATTGAGTCGCACCGCGTTGTTGGTTGGCTGAACAAGGAAGATTCGCGCACCTATTATAAAAACAGGGTCAATGCCGGTATTGAGATTATCTCGCCTGCCCTACTCCACGAGACCATGAAACATTTCACCCCGCGCCATCTAGAGCAGCCCGATAAAATCGACTTGGACCGCGACGTGCTGAAGCCCAACATCTCCAGTGGCAAGATATTTGCCTACGATACTTCAGAGTACATCAAGGACATGGGAACGCCAGACAGGTATTATGAAGTGGAGAAGGATCTGATAAACGGCAAGGTGGCATCTCGTAATCTCTGCAAAAAGCAGCGAGCCATCTTCCTCGACCGCGACGGCACGATCAACAGCTACAAGGGTTTTCTGACTAGTCCAGACGACTTTGAACTGATATCTGGAGTTGCTGAGGCCATACGACTAATCAACCAATCAGGCTACCTCTGCATCGTGGTCAGCAACCAGCCTGTCATAGCCCGTGGTGACTGCACCTTTGAGCAGCTTCAGGCTATCCACGACAAGATGGAAACACTATTGGGAAAAGAAGGCGCTTTCGTCGATGCTATCTATTATTGTCCACATCACCCAGACAAGGGATTCGAGGGCGAACGACCTGACTACAAATTCAACTGTGACTGCCGTAAACCGAAGCCAGGACTTTTGCTCCGAGCCGCACAAGAATGGAACATCGACCCCTCTGATTCCTACATGATTGGTGACAGCGACCGAGACGTGGAGGCAGGCCAAGCTGCTGGCTGCCGGAAATCTATCCTTATAGAACGGAATCACCCCAATGCCCTATCAGACACTGTTAAGGATATTCTCAAATTATAATAAACAGGAGGAAACACAATAAAGCCCAGAAATAGCAGTTATATATATAACTGAATTATAGCGTATGATAATATATCTACTCGGAGCATTTTTGTTGAGCATGGCTTGTGGGTTTGTTTTCACGCCCATTATTCTTGATTTCTGTAAACGGAAAGGCCTTTATGATATTCCCAATGAGCGCAAACTTCACAAGACTGCTGTTCCACGTTTAGGGGGTATCAGTTTTATGCCCAGCATGGGGATAGCGTTCGTCGTGGTGATGTTGATGATGAATCCGTCCATCAGTGGGAAAGATACCAGCATCAGTCTATGGTCAGCCTATTTCTGTATCAGTCTAGCTATTATTTACCTCACGGGACTGGTTGACGATTTGATAGGACTGAATGCAAAGATTAAGTTTACAACACAAATCATTGCCGCCTCACTGATGCCAATGGCAGGACTTTGCATAAATAATCTCTATGGTCTCTTCGGCATCTATGAAATACCATATTGGATTAATGCGCCGCTGACAGTATTCGTTATGGTATTCATTATGAATGCGATTAATCTAATCGATGGTATAGACGGACTTGCAGCGAGCCTATCGCTGATGGCTCTGGGGGGATTTTTAATTGCGTTTATAAGAGAAGGATTGCCTGTATACTGCACACTAATAGCAGGCTTGATGGGCACGCTAATTCCCTATCTCTACTACAACCTTTTAGGTGACAGCAAAAAGAACCGCAAGATATTCATGGGCGATTCCGGTAGTCTTACACTTGGTTTCATATTGAGTTTCTTATTTGTCAAATTTGCCTCATACAACCCTAAAGTGATGGAATTTCACATGGATGGATTGCTTATTCCATACACGTTGTTAATTGTCCCTATGCTCGATGTGATTAGAGTGATTCTTTACAGACTACGCCACCATTCTCCGCTTTTCGACGCAGACAAGAACCATATCCATCATAAATTGATGAGGACAGGGCTTTCCCAACACCAAACGTTATTATTCATAATAGCACTTTCAACAAGTTATATCTTTATCAATTTGCTATTATTCAAGGTTATTGGCCTGACCTCTATTGTTCTTATCGACATCATTATATATACATTGGCAAATATCTTTATCAATGTTATGATACAGCATCAAGAAAAACGAGTATACCCAAATGAGTAAACAGACTGAATATCAAGCAAAGAGAGCCATCGATTTCTGCCTGGCAGCAGTAAGCATCGTTGTGTTTTCGCCTTTATTCCTCATTTGTTATTTAGCGATAAAACTCAGCGGAGGCCCCGTTATATATAAGCAAGAACGTATAGGCAAAGGTGGTAAGCCCTTTTATATTTATAAGTTTCGCAGCATGAAAAGGGATGCCGAAGAGCACGGTGAGGAACTTCAGCAAGAAAACGATCCACGATTGACCCGCATCGGTAAAGTCATGCGAAATCACCATCTCGACGAGTTACCACAATTATGGAACGTTCTCATTGGTGACATGGCATTTGTAGGGTATCGGCCCGAAAGGCCTTACTATATCAAACAGATTATGGAACACGACTCCCGCTATAGCATGCTCTATCAGATACGTCCTGGAGTTACTTCCTATGCCACACTGAAAAACGGCTACACCAACACCATGGAAAAAATGTTGAAACGGCTGGAGATGG
>Ga0247610_10007003_pt1 | contig 11614 bp, 5 predicted proteins | sample 174DNAGHGhighgp2_FD_193483 | JGI IMG/M metagenome (GOLD analysis project Ga0247610, IMG submission 193483) | Sheep rumen microbial communities from Palmerston North, Manawatu-Wanganui, New Zealand - 1742 DNA GHGhigh gp2 | ecosystem: Host-associated > Mammals > Digestive system > Stomach > Rumen ...
TATCACCACAAAATATTTTGCCCAAAAAGTCCGGGCTGCACCCTTTGGCGCAGCCCGGACCTTATTTAAGATAGAGTGATTGTTTCTTCCGTTTACTTCATCAGCACCTTCTTGCCATTGATGATGTAGAGACCCTTCTTCATGGTCTGCACCTTCTGGCCGGCAAGGTTGTACACCTGTCCGTCGTTAACAACATTGGCAGCAACAGTGCTGATGCCGGTGGTAATATTTGGTGCGATCTCAATCTTTGTGATGAAGAGGTTGGTGCCCTGGTTCGAGCGAGTCATCTGGATGGTCTTGCTTCCCACGGCAGACTCAGGAACATTGACAATGACGGTGTTAGGCTCAGTGCCATATTCGCTTGTACCAGACACAGCGGCATTGATGTTGACAAACTCTTCGCCGTTGCCTGTATTGACTGTGCTGCCATCGTCGAACTTCAGCAGTGCACCCGACTTCTTGCCAGAAGCGTCCTTGTTACGGAAGGCAGTGATGGCAATCTTGTCGCCTTTGCTCAGCGAGACACCCTCGTTCAGCGTGATGGTGACAATGTCTGACGAGAAGTCGGCCTTACCATTCAGGCTGATGGTGTAATAGCCAGCCTGGGCATAGTTCACGCGTCCGCCATTGTTGTGCACAGCCACGCCGCCGTTCTCGTTGACATAGCCATCGGGCGACTCCCAGAAGTAGACATTGTCGTCGGCATAGACAGGAGTCTCTCTCTTGATGCCACTGACGGTGATCTCTTTGGTCTCAGCATTGAAAATGATGGTGATGGAAGTGTAGATTCCTTCGCCCTCGAGCGCAGCAGGAGTGATGACCCAGTTGGTCTCTTCGCCACCCTCTGGATACCATTCGGTGTAGTTTTTCACGACCTTGAACTTAGGCTGCTGGTCGTTGGTGACGGTGATGAACTTGGCAGTCCACTCGTAGAGACCGGTATTCTCGTTCTTCTTCATCTCGTTCTTGGTGACATCCCAGTCATAGCCAGTGAGGTCTGCAGTACCAGCTACAGTGTAGACAGGATTCTGCTCCAGCTGGTAAGCCTTGTATGCCTTTATCAGCTCCTTCACTGCGTCGCCAAAGGCAACGATGCTGAACGGATCAGCATTCTTGGCTATTGCCACTTGTTGCAGTGCAGCCACCACGCTGGCATCCTCGATATTCTCTGAAGCAACTTTTCCGACGAACGCCTCTGCGGCAGCGGCGAATGGCTCCTCAAGCGCCTTGATCTTTGTAATCATGTCCTTGACATTGCCGCTTGCCACGGCAGCCTTAGCCTCAGCAATAGCAGTGTTCAGGGCCTCGTTTTCAAGTGCCTCTGCATATCCTTCAATCTTGCCAATAGCATCCTGGGCAGCGGGAATAGCCACTGCAATCAGATTGTTCAGAGCGGTCTCTATCGGCTCCATGTTGCCACCCATTGCGGGCAGTATTGCAGCCTCAACAGCACTGATGGCAGCCGACACGTCGGTATAACCATACTTCTCTGCAAACTCCTTTGCCATGGTGAGAACTTCACTGGCTTTGGGAAGAGCCTTTGCCATAAGATCGTTCGTCACCGTCTCCATGGCGCTGATGTCTGTACCAGCCACAGCATCCTTAGCGGCAGCAATCTGAGTGGCCAGTCCCTCGGCGTCGAGCATCTCGGCCATAGTGATAATCTTGGTCAGCTTCTCACGGGCCTCCTGCAGCGGGTTGCTGGTGGTGTATGGGCTCTTTTCGCTTCCCCAGTCGCTGATGGTGAAGATGGTTTGGTCTGCAATGGCAGTGAAGTCGATGTCTTCGGTCTGGTTCCACTTGTTGTCCCAGTTAAGGCCGTTGTTCTCGGTGTTGAAACCTGCGTCGGTAGCGGGTTTCAGGCGGACAAGGACAATCTTGGTGAAATTGTCTGGAATCTGGGTGGCAAAGCTGCCAGAAGCCTCAATGAATGGGAACCATTTGGTATCGGTTTCATTGAAAGCATAGGCAGCGAATGTTGCTCCGTCAGCATTCCAGACGCCAGGAACGAGAACGATGGTTTTGTTGGTGGTCAGAGGCTCCGACTGCTCAGGTCTGACAACTTTTATGAGCGTCACGTTGGTACCAGTATTTCCATCGCGTCCCAAATACAGTGCGTCGAAACCGTCTTCCAAAGTGTAGGACTGCTCAACAATGTCGTCACTCACAAGACGGCCGTTGATGAAATTCTCAAACTTGTGGATGACAGTGGCAACCTCCTCTGTGGCATCTGCCGAAAACAGGGCAACAGTACCCCACTTGGTTTCATCGGAATTGTTGATAGCTCCACCGATAGTAATGACGTCGCCCTTCTTAAATCCGCCCTCAGTGGACAGCTTAATATGGTTACCATTCATTTTGGCATCAGTAAGATAGCCATTTTTCAGGGAGTAGCATGCCACAGCATCAGCGTTTTCGTGGATTTTGACCGTACTCTCAACTGTAGTACCACTGATGGCCGTTCCCTTCTTACTGGTCGGGTAGTCTATCAGCGTTGTCTGGGCGTTTGCCCCCATGACGCACAGCATCATGAGTGCCAATAGAGATAAAATCTTTTTCATACGCTTAATTGTTTTAGTTAATAAAGTTAATTGCAATAGTTTTTTCCTTTCATAATGCTATAAAAGCATCTCATCGGCAAAATTACAAATTTGCTTTGACTCCACCAAACTTTTACGCACTTATTTTTATAGAAGGTATAAATAAACGGGTCGTGCAACAAAGCACGACCCGAAATTGTTCACGTTTGGAAATGAGAGCCCGCTCTCATTTCACTCACTTAAGCACGACCTTGAACTTCGTTCGAGCTCGTTCACGTTCGGACGAGCTCAAACGAGTTTGGCTCGTCGCTCACTTAATCACGACCTTGAACTTCGTTCGAGCTCGTTCACGTTCGGACGAGCTCAAACGAGTTTGGCTCGTCACTCACTTAAGCACGACCTTTTTGCCATTGACGATGTAGAGACCCTTCTGGGCGTTCTGCACCTTCTGGCCCTGCAGGTTGTACACCTTTCCGTTCTCCACAGCCTCGGCGAAGATGCTGTTGATGCCGGTGGGTATTCCATTGTACTGGCAGTAGATGTAGCCTTCGAACCAGAATTCATCGCCGTCAGCATTCGGACGGAAGTAGACGGTGAAGTTGCCCTCGTCGTTCACTACGAAGTCGGGGCCGGTGGCAGGATACCAGTTGCCGAGGTTGTCCAGAACCTTCATCGAGCTGTTGGCAGGAATGTCGAGCGTGAGCATGTACTCCACGACACCCTCATCGGCATTCTCGTTAAGCGTGAGCTTGTAGGTGTCGGAAGCGGTCCAGTTGTTGAAGGTGCCTACGAGGTAGTAGGTGGTCTCAACCTCAGGAGCCTTGTAGTTCAGCGTCCAGCGCGGGTCGCCAATCTTCTCCGTCGGGATGGTGGCATCCTCGGCTGCCGTAAAGTCAGCGTTGAAGTCGCCGCCCGCAGGATCGACGAAGGTCATCACGAGAGCATAGCTGTTCTGTATAGGCTCTTCGGCATCGCCGGTTTCCTCAGCTGCGCTGGTGTCGGTCATCACGCCGTCAACCTCGAAGTTGAACACGTTGCCGCTGATGGTCCAGGTCGGGTTCGTGCTTTTTCCGCCGCCGTTCATGCCCTTGATGGCCTGGCCGTTCTTGCCGCAGTTCACGAAGATGTTGTTCTCGGCAACGAAGGTCAGCCACTTCTGGCTGTTCTGGCGGTGCGTGAAGAAGTTCTTGTCTTTAGCCAGGTTGTACATGGTAGAGTTCTTGATGATGAAGGTCTGCTTGCCCTCTTCGTCAAGTTCTGTGAGCTTCTGACCGGCCTGTGAGCTGAAGAACGACTTGGTGGTAGCCACGGGAGCGTAGATGGTAGAGTTCTCGATGTTGAAGTTGCGCACTGCGCTGCCCTTGGTGAAGTCGATGGTGGTGGCATCGGCAGCCACCTCGATGATGCTGTTGTCGATGGTCAGCCAGTCGATCAGGTAGCCCTTCTGCGTGCTGTAGAACAGCGGCTTCTTCAGACCCTTCAGCGTAGCGTTGTGGATGCTGACAAACTCTACAGGAACAGTTACAGCAGGATTGTCTGTAGCAGCCATCTCTATGAGGTTGCCATCCAGAGATGAAGCGTCGATGGTGGCGCCGTTGGCCTGAATCTCGAAGTTCTTGTATGCTGTCAGAGTACCGCTGACGGTGTAGTTAGCGGCCTGTGCCAGCTCGATGGTGATGCTGCCCACCTTGCGGACCTTAGCTGCCTCGGCAGCCACGGCGTCGGTAATGTTAGCACCAGCCTCAGGTCTGACTACGATGTCGGTAGCGGGGATGAGGTACTTGTAGGTCTTGCCATCCTCGAAGACGAAGTCCTCGGTCTGGATGAGAGCCTCGCCCTCCAGTCCGTTGTTGAAGATGATGTTGGCAGGAGCCTCTGCGCCAGCGATGGTTGCGGTGTAGACGCCGGCCTCATCTACAGAAGCCGTAATCTCTGTGCCGGGCCATGCGCCGAGCTGCTCCACCTTGTCATACTCGCCACCGGTCCAAGTGTAGGCATACACCTTCTCCCATGTGTCCTCGTTCTCGAACTTGGCGGTGAAGGTCTGCATCTTGTTGAACTTCACGTTCTTGAACGAGAGCCAGCTGATGTTGTTGTCGGCAGCTACGTTGAACTTCAGTGTGAGCACTCCGTCCTCTGCGACCTCGCCGATGGCCGTGATCTGTCCCACGTAGAAGTTGCTGTTGGGCACAGCCGTTGCTGCTACAGCATTGACAGCCTCTCCGTTGGCAGCCTGCATGGTGATGCCGTAGGCAGGAGCTGTGAATCCGTTCTTACCACGCACGCGCACCCAGGCAGAGACACCATACGTGCCAGGCTCCAGTCCGGTCATGGTTCCGGTGAGCACCCTCTCGCCGAGCGAGTTGTCGTCGCCAGTCCAGTACTCGAAGAATGGCACTGCGAAGTCGGTGCCGTCGTTAGCGCCCTCGACAGACCATGTGTTGATGTAGTACTTAGCCCAGTCCATAGGCTCAGCGTCCCATGTGCTCATCAGCAGGTCGTCAACATTGTTGTTAGCGCGCCAGCCAGTCACCACGAAGGGATCCTCCAGGGCGTTAGCCTCGGCTCCGGTCAGGGTGCCGGCCTCGTACTTCTGGTACCACTGTCCGTAGTAGTTGTCAAGAGCCTCTGCGCTGTAGAAGTTGGTGCTCTCGGTGAGCTTCTTCATCTGTGGCAGCACGTTCTTGGCCTTGATGTAGCCCTCGCCCTTCTCTATGGCGGCAGTCAGCTTTTCAATGGCAGTCTGAGCAGCCTCAGCGGTAGTAATCTCGGCGGGAACCACTTCATTAGAAACAGTGGTGAGCTCTGAGACAACGGCCTCCACTTCAATCTCCTCAGATTTAACGATCTTGTCAAGTTGCTCCTTCAGCTCCCCAACCTTTGCAAAGAGTGCAGCGTTCTTCACTTGGTCGATGGTGGTATTGGCTCCGTAGTACTTCAGCTGGAAGTTGTCGAAGATGCACCACAGGTTGGTGTTGGTCTCCAGCTTGGCGCCCACGGTGAGCTGTCCGGCCTCGGTTACCTGCACATAGATAGGCTCTATGGTGTAGTTGCCTTTGAGGAATGAGTCGCCGGCGGTGTCCATGCCGTTCTCAGAGCCTGTGCGCAGCGGGAATGTCTGCTTCTCGTCGTTGGCATAGAAGTAAGGCAGGTTGTCGTTGTCTGAGCCGTCCTGGCGGTAGAAGCCCTGAGCGGTGAGTGCGTAGACACCGGCGGGGGCGCCGGCCAACGTCTGGCTCAGTGTAAATACAGAGTGGTAGCTTTCGGCACAGCAGTTGAAGTGTGAACCGTCGCAGCCGCCATTGAGGTTCTTGTTGTTGGCCTCCATGGTCCATGCGCTCTTGCGCTGGTCATTGCGGTTGAAGTCGGCACACTTGATGAGGAATGTGGCATCGACGGGAGCCGTAGCAGTGGCCTCCTTCAAGCCCTCCAGCTGGTTGTTCTCCCACCAGTCAGCATTGATGAATGCCCATGCGTAAGGTGTGTCGGTCATCTCAAGCTCTCTGGTTGCGCTGACACCGATATACTTCTTCACGCCGTCGGAGGTGGAGCAGATATAGTGGCCGTAGTCGGCCTCCTCGATGGTCCATCCGTAAGAGGGACCGTCCATCCACAGACCGTTGGCCAGGAAGTGGTTGTTGCCACCATTGGAGACGCGGCTGTCAATGTCGTAGGTGTTGTTGCTCTCGTTGAAGGTCAGAGTAAAGTCGAGTCCGGTGCCGTTGATGATGCCCTTGGTGCCCCAGTTGTGTCCGGCGGCCATGAGGTTGTCACTTTCCTCAGCCTGTGCGATGATGTAGTAGCGTCCCTCGGGGATAGGCATCTTGCTATAGGTGCTCACCGTGAAATCGCTTGTTTGCCATCCTGTGATGGTGTAGAGGGCATTGTCGGCGACATTGGCGATGTCGTCAGACTTGTTCCATACGTTGCTCCAGTTCAGACCGTCGTTGTCGGCGACATACTCGGCGTCAGTGGCGGGTTTCAGCCTGGCAAGCACAATGTTTCCGTATGCATCGGGTACCGTTGCACTGTAAACATTCTTGCCATCTACTGCAGCGAACTCTGCCCAGGCGTTTTGCTCATCCTGGAACATATACACTGCAAAACGAGCGCCATCTGCGTTCCATGGACCTGGATTGAGGTAGATGGTCTTCTGTGCGCTTACACTCACGACGCATAGCATCACGAGTGCCATCAAAGATAAAAACTTCTTCATACGCTTTGTTTGTTGTTAGTTAAAATAATAAATGATGTTATGAAAAAATAAAGTTGTTAGTATGGTTTGTAACATTTTGAGACTACAAAAATAGGTTTTTTTCTCAAAACGTCCAAACGTTTTTACACTATTTAACCAAATATGTTATGCAAGTAATTATGCAAGTTTCACCATCAGCTCTACTTCACTGCTGTCTCCACCACTTGCAGAAGTCCTTCGCTGTCGTTGTAGACAAAGGCTACAACGCTGAGGCTGCCGCTGTTCCACGCCGGGTCCAGGGCTACGGTGTGTGTAAATGTCTCTGTCTGTCCTTGTGCCAGTGTTATGTCCTCGCCCCATGCTCCGTTGACAGCTGTGCGCAGCACGTGGTTGTGGGTGTATTCGCGGTTGTTTGTTCCGTCGGGCATGGCTTGCATGGCCGTTATCCCGCTCTCGGTGACCCACAGTTGCAGTTTTCCCTGTACAGGCTTCAGCGCCTCTGCCGTCGTGGTGATGGCAGATGTGGTTGCCTCAACGCTTAGTTTGAGTGGTGCTTCCTGTTTTACTGCGCTGTTCACCAGTGTGAACCACTCCTCGTAGTCCGACAGCAATCCTGAGCGGTTCACCATTCCTTTTGGCCATGCCGCCACGTTCCAGCGCTTGTTATACTCGTCGCCGAGCTCGGTGCGCAGCCCCAGCAATTTCGCTGTTGAGTAGAAGGCCAGCTCGCCGCCGTGTATGCTCACTGCGATGACCGTGTCGGCGCCGTAGGCCTGCTTCAGCCTCTGTATCTCTGCTGCGGCATTGGGGCAGTTGACACAGCGCTGTCCGGTGAACTCCTCTATTAGCACGCGCCGTGTCTCGACGGCCTCGGTCGGTTCCTGCCCGCCAGGAGTCGCATTGTCGATGGCTATGTAGCGGTCGGCAGGGTCCACTTGGTCGCAGGCGAAGAAGAGCAGGGTGATGAATGGCAGTACAATTCGTTTCATAGCGGTATGTGGTGGAGGAGGGGAAATCAGAAATTATAGTTGTACGACAGTGTGAGTCCTTTTGTTGCCGGCACGTAGCGGCAGACGCCTCCCGAGCAGTTGTAGCCGGCCTGCGTGCGGCCATAGCCCATCTGTAGCCGGTGTGCGCCCTCCGAGAACGTTATGTAGCCCATGTAGTAGTGTATGTGCGACGAGCCTGCGTTGTACTGGTCGCTGACCGTGATCATCCAGCGTGGCAGCAACGACAGTTCGAGCAGTGCGAAGGCCCAGTCGCCCTCGTCGTCCTTGGTGAAGAGGTATTGCGCCTCGCCGCGCAGTGTCGCTTTCCTGCTCAGCCGGTACTTCGCCTCGGCCACCACGATGTCGCTGTGTATCATGCCGCCTTCACCTTCCACGACCGTCATGTTGTAGAACTGGTTCATGTACATGAGGTTGAGCCTCAGGTCGGGTGTGAGTTTCTTGTCGACCTGTATGTTCAGGTCCTGGTAGTAAGTGCGTGCGCCCCACGAGAAGAACTGCGAGCTGCGTCCGTCGGTGCCCATGAGGTTGGCCGTGGTGCCGTCTGCACCTGTCTGTGCGTCGGAGTATTCGGGGCTGTGTATGTGCGAGAAGTTCACTTTCACCGTGGTGCCGTACCTTCCTCCCAGTGGTGTGCTCTTTGGGAATGTGTATGACCCTTCGGCCTGCAGGGCCCACTCTCCGTCATACTGTGTGGCGTAGGGATAGAGTGCCGGCAGTGTGTATGTGTGCTCGAGCATAAAGGCTGGCAGGTGGTTTATCATCGATGCCGTGGTGGCCTTGTCATATTTCCTCTGGCTGCGAAACATCATGTTGTCGGCCCTCTTTGCCTGTAGCAGCAGGCTCGCCCCTTTCTTTGAGTAGCTTGCAGAGAGCATGGCCACGTAGCCCTTGCGGTAGGTGAAGCCGTTGCCGGTGCAGGGGTCCTGAGTCTTCTGTGCATACTCTGCCAGCAGGCTGAGGTTGCCCCTGTGCAGGTTTGCCCTGAGGTCGAAGGCGTTGACGTTGCGAGGCAGGTTCAGCCTGCGTGTGGCATCGACCAGTATGTCCTCGTCGGCCTCGTGCTTGTTTACGAACGAGGCTCCCAGGGTAAGTATGGTCTGCGGTGAACGAGCCTCGGGTGTTGAGCTGCCGAGCTGCATCTCCCACTGTACGTCGGCGCCCGACACCCATGCCTTGTTGTGCTCCCAGTAGTGTCGCTGCCGTCCGGTCAGTGCCTTCAGTGTGACGCCCTTTGCCGGCTGCCATGCTAGGTGTGCCCCACGCAGCGCGTTGTCCAGGCCCAGCGAGCGCTCTTCGTAGGTGCGCAGTATGAACCCCGAGCCAAACTGCTCGTAGTAGTCGCCCACTGTCAGTTCTGCCTTTGCCATCCGGCCCTTCACGTAGAGGTGGGGCACGCCCCATCCCTTGTAGTCGGGCTCAAAGCCTGGCAGTGGGTGCTGCAGATACTCCAGCCGCGCACCGGCATCGACGTGCTTGCTCCGCATCTGCAGCTCGGCGAAGGTGTTGGTGAGCGCCCAGTCGCTTTCCTTGCCGGCACCTATGACGCTGTCCTCCTGGGGTATGAGTATGTCGCTCTGTATGCTGCCCGTCAGTGTCACCTGTGCCATGACAGGTGCCACGGCCGCAGTGGCTGCCGTCAGCAGGAGAAGCCTGAGTGTAGATTGGACGTTGAACATTTAGCAGCAGTATAGCATCATTTCACCAGTTCCCTTACTTTCTCTATCAGCTCCTGTTCCTCTCCGTCCTTATATCCGTTGTGGCGGTAGACTATGTTGCCCTCGCCGTCGCAGATGAGCACAAAGGGTATGAACTGCACACCGAGTGCGTGCTTCAGCTCGCCGTTGGGGTCGAGCAGCACGTCGTAGTCCCACGAGTGTGCATCGACGAGGGGCTTCACCTTGTTGATGTTTTGTGCCTGGTCTATGCTCACGGCAAAGATTTTCACCCCCGTCTCCTGCTGCCACTCTTCGTAGACCTCTGCTATGGCGTCGAGCTCGCGGTTGCAGGGTTTGCACCATGTGGCGAAGAAATCGACTATGAACGGGCGTCCGCCGTTACTCAGCGTGTCGGTCATCACGCTGTGCCCGTCTATGCTCTTCAGCATGACCTGCGGCAGCTTTTGCGCAGCGACAGGCATGCAGACGACGAATAGCACTGCCAATACTGCCGTTACCATGTACTGCTTCATGTTTTGTGTTGTCATTTTATGAATAGTTTCTTACCATTCACTATGTACAGGCCCTTCTTCTGTGCAGAAGCCTTCACGCGGCGGCCCTGCAGGTCGTAGACTGCGCCGTCGCCGGCCTTCATGTTCTCGGTTGTCAGGGTCTCTATGCCCTGTGCCGACATGTTGCTGAAGTCGAACACGCGGTTCGACATCTGTCTCAGCGCCATGACCTCGGTCAGCGACAGTGGGCGGTTGAAGGCTATCACGTCGTCTATCATCACGTCGGGCGAGCCCCAGAACGAGCCTTTGCCCAGGCAGAGCTCGTTGCACGCCGAGATATGGTCCACGATGAGGTTGTAGTCGAAGGCGCCGCGGTTGGTGGCAGCCGTTCCGTTCAGCTCTCCGTTGTAGGTGTCGTTCTTCGTCGACGTGCCGTCGACATAGATGGTCACTCCGCCCATCGAGGCGGCTGCCATGCGCTGTATCACCACTGTCAGCAGGTGCCAGCGTCCTACGCCGATGTTGGTGGCGGTCTTCTTCTCCGGGTGGTTTATGTCAAACCACGAGCCGGTGCCGTTGTTGAATCCCAGGTATGTGTTGCCCGTCATGTACAGACGTGCGTTGCCGTTGGTGAAGCCGAAGAGTGCGTCCCACACATTGTTGTCGGTGCGCTTCACCCACATCGACAGCGTTGCACCTTCGGCCATCTCTTCACCCTTCAGCGGGTTGGGCATGCTGACGTAGCTCTCCTTGCCGTTGGCACCGAAAGCCAGGTGCACAGCGTTGCCCATGCGCAGCGGGCCGCCCTCCTCGAGTGTGGGGTTGGCGGTGGTGCCAGCGTGCTTAAGCTCGGCTTTCTGGCTGTTGTCCATGCTGTTGGCCAGGTCGTCGTTGTCAAAGCCATAGTGGGCCATCATGCCCGTCTGCCAGTCGGCCTGCGGCAGCGAGTTGGCTTCCGACAGGGCCTTCACGGTGTAGTCCTGCTGCCAGAACCATCCCGGTGTCTCCAGGCGTGCGGTGAGCGTCACCTGGGTGTCTTCCGTCAGTCCGTTGGGGTTGTACTTGCCATATTCCGAGATGATGTCGGGGTTGCTGCTGCTCCACTTCTGTGTGATGTTTGGCTTGTCGGCAGCCATGGCATAGAGGTCGGCGTCGCGGTTGAAGTTCTGGTTGGCTGTCACCGGCACCTTCTGTGTGTTCAGCTGCAGTGCCAGCTCATATTTCGGGTGCAGCTTGTATGCCCACATGCCAATGCCGGTCATCGACAGGCCTGTGATGGCCGTGGCGTGCATGTTGCGCTCGTCCATGATCTCCTCGAAAGCCACGCTCTCAAATTTCTGTCCTCCCATGACGAGGTCCACGTAGCTGGTGCCCTCTTCCATGGTCCACGTACCTTTCAGGTCGCCGGTGATGGTGCCGTCGGCTTCGAGTGTCACCTCCACGGGCTCCACCTGTTCCAGTGCGGCGTGGTCGTTGGCAAACTTATGTATGAGCACGCTGTATGTGCCGGCCAGCTCTTCGGCGCTGAACATCTGTGTCGATGCGATCATGGCGTCGGTGACCTCGCCGCCGTTGTACTCGAAGGGCGATGCCACGAGCCATCCGCTCTTGTTCTGGAACACCTGGTGCACACGCACCTGGTGACCCTCGTCGTCTTTCTTGGCGTCGTTGCAGAAACGAGTGTGATAGACCAGGTATGTGC
>Ga0247610_10007004_pt1 | contig 11614 bp, 10 predicted proteins | sample 174DNAGHGhighgp2_FD_193483 | JGI IMG/M metagenome (GOLD analysis project Ga0247610, IMG submission 193483) | Sheep rumen microbial communities from Palmerston North, Manawatu-Wanganui, New Zealand - 1742 DNA GHGhigh gp2 | ecosystem: Host-associated > Mammals > Digestive system > Stomach > Rumen...
ACCTCGGCGCACGTATTGTTACCTTTTACACGGACGATGTGGATCGTATCGCAGCTATCGCCGAGCAGTTATTCGACATTGATTGGGACAATTCCGTTGACAAGCGCAAGTTACACCAATTGGACAGTTTCGGTTACAATTCTCTGCATTATATCTGCAAGTTGCCGAATTATCCCTACCGATTCGAACTACAACTCCGAACCACCTTGCAGCATGCTTGGGCGTCAATCAATCACGATACCGGCTACAAATCCGGAGTGGAGATACCGCGAGAGTACATCCGCCAGTTAAACCGCTTGGCAGGAATGCTCGAAATGGCAGACGACGAGTTCAGCCGCATCCGCACAGAGATTAACGATTACCGCCGCCGTGTGCAACAACTGGTTCAAAACGGCAAGTTGGATGATGTATCCTTAGATGGCGATACGTTCCGCAGTTACCTGCAAGCAGGTCCGCTGGACAAACTGAACAAACGAATTGCCGCCATCAATCAGGCAGAGATACAAGAAGTTCCGCTTATTCGCTATCTGCGTGTCCTTAAAGCATTGATGTGCAATACATTAGGCGATGTGGATCGTTTGATCAAGAAATACGGAGACGATGCTTACCGTTTGGCTCGTCACCAACTTGGAAACACAGACATAGACATTATATCCTCCGCAGTGGGATTGCAAAACATATGCATAGTGTGCATCCTTAGTACCGGAGGAGGAAAGATAGGTCTCGTTCGTCTATTCGATGTACTAAACGGTCATAACAGCCAGAACGATACATTAGCAGAGTTGACATACGAGCAGGCATCTTCTCTACCTTTCATGAAAAAAAACGATTGATTCATTCTAAATTACAATTCATTATGGAACCGATATTGATTGATTTGAACGACTACGAGCGTACCGGCGAAGGAGCCAACGGCGCAAGTTATAACCATAAAACCGACAAGACGGTGATGATGAAGTTATACTTCCGCAATTTTGATGCAGCCAAGCAGGAATTGGAACTTGCCCAAAAAGTATATGATGCCGGTATTCCCACTCCCAAACCCGGCGACCTTGTAACCGATGGAGAAAAAACCGGCATCCGCTTCCGCCGAATAGACGGTAAAAAATCCTATTCTCGTGCCTGCGGCGACAATCCCGAGCGTACAGAAGAATATGCCCGTGAATTCGCACAATTATGCAAGCAGTTGCATACCACACACGTGGATACCAAACTATTTGAGAATGTCAAAGATCGTCTATACAAGATGCTGGAGGAAAACCCGTTCTTTCCGGATGAGCAGAAACGAAAGATACATGACTTCATAGCCTCTGCACCGGATGCAGATACCGCCATTCATGGTGATTTGCAGTTCAGCAACGGTATTTTCGTGGAAAAAAATGGTGTTCGCACTCCCTATTTTATCGACCTTGGTGACTTTTGCTACGGTTATTATATGTTCGACCTCGGTATGGTCTATCTCTGCTGCAAACTGAATAACGAGGCATGGACTATGGAACAATATCATATGTCCAACGCTACAGCAGCGCGTTTTTGGGACGTTTTTGCACGTGAGTATTTCGGTCCCGATGCAAATTTAGAGGAACTGGAGAAAACCATTCGTATCTATGCCGCTCTCAAAGTTCTTATCATAGAACGTGACACCCATTTTAAACTGCCCGAGTTCCACGCGATACTCGAAGAAACCATTTTGAAATAATCCACCTTTCCGGGTTAAGCAATCATGGCAAACAAGTATATTGATTCTGAATTATTAGACCGCGCTATTGTTTTTGCGGTCAAGGCACATCATAACACCGAGCGGCGTGGCAAAGGTTTTCCCTATATTGTTCACCCGATGGAGGCGATGGAAATCGTATCAACAATCACTTCCGATCAGGAATTGTTGGCAGCGGCAGCTTTGCATGACACCATCGAAGATACGAATGTTACCGTAGAGCAACTGCGCGAAATGTTCGGTGAACGAATAGCTGAACTGGTGTATGCCGAGAGCGATCAATTTTCCGAAGGCGTGAGCGAGGAGGATAGTTGGCATGAGCGCAAGCAGGCAGCTATTGACCGTTTGGCAGCTGCTTCGCATGATACAAAGATAGTTGCGATGGGTGACAAACTGAGCAATATGCGCGCAATATGGCGTGACTATCAGATTAAAGGGGATGAACTTTGGAAGATTTTCCATGTCACAGATAAAGCCTCACATGAATGGCACTACCGAGGATTAGCGGCTTCGTTGAAAGAGTTGAGTGATACGTTTGCATACAAAGAGTTTATGCGTTTAATAAATGAAGTTTTTGAAGTACTCTGAAAAGTGAAAGTTCTTTTTGATAAAATAGACAACGCGCGTGATTTGGGAGGACTGGTAGGAGCCGGCGGTCGAGCGATACGCCCGCACAGACTACTCCGTACTGCCCATCTGCACAATGCTTCCGACGCTGACGTAGAGCGTCTGAAAACAGAATACAATCTCTGTCGCATTTTTGATTTCCGCTCAATGGGAGAATTCCAAGCAGTTCCGGACAGAGAGATGGAGGGTGTACAGCATCATTTGTTGCCGACTATAGATATGCGTGCCGAGCAACAAACAGGTAAACCGATTCCAGATGAAGCGTTTCTGGAATTGGATAGGCATATTGTCAATTATTCCTTTTACCCGGAAGTGCAACTAATGGCGGCGAATATGTATCCGTCGCTTATACGTAGCGAGTTTTCACAACTGCAATACGCTGCGTTTCTGCGGCTAATCATTGAGGCGCCCGAAGACGGCGGAATATTATGGCATTGTGCGCAAGGCAAGGATCGCACCGGATGGGGAGCTGCGTTCTTGATGTTCGCGCTTGGAGTGGACAGAGAGACAGTAATCGCGGATTTTGATGAGAGCAACATAGCTTACCGTCCTATCGTTGACAAACTGAATGCTGATATTGTGTCACGAGGCGGAGGTGAAGCAGAGATGGCTGTCATTCAGGCATTTATGGGTGTATCAACTCCTAATTTTATTTCTACACTGGACCTCATTGAGCGTGAGTTCGGCGGGATGATAGAATATCTGCATTCGATACTATGCCTTACACACGATGATATACAGTTGCTTAGAAAACGTTTTTTGGAATAAGTGAAGGAGATACAGTACATGGTCATGAACAAGAATACAGAAATAGAACGTAAGTTTTTAGTTATTTCCGACACATTCAAGGAAAGTGCGGAGGCGTCATACGAAATCCTTCAGGGCTACTTATGCAAGGAGGCCGGCAAGACCATACGTGTGCGTATACGCGACACGCGCGCGTTCCTTACTATTAAATCTTCACTTTTGCGTAAAGGATTAGCAAAATTCGAGTGGGAACGTGAGATAGATGTCGCAGATGCAAAAGAACTGATGCAGATTTGTCTTCCCGGCGTAATCTCCAAAACGCGATATATTATCCCGACTTCTCCTTTCATGGGAGCAGAACGCAAATGGGAAGTGGATGTGTTTCATGGCCGGTTGGAGGGTCGTGTATTGGCGGAAATCGAATTGGGTGACGAACAAGAGCCCTTTGAACGCCCGGACTGGCTTGGCGAGGAGGTAACGGGACAACCGCAGTACTATAATGCTAATATGTGAGAAAGAGAGAAAAGGTATGAAAAGGATTTTATGGATAGTATTCGGCTTTATGTATTCCGTAGCCAGTTTTGCGTTGACCATTCCGAAGGGTACTCTCTATTTTGATAACAGCAAGACGAATTATAATAGTGTTTGCTTCGTCATTGGTTGTGACCAACCGGCATTTTCCTATGTATGGACCATGACGCAAGACGGCGATAAATGGCGAGTGAATATTCAGGAAGAGATTCCAGACGTATATCGCTTCACGTTTGTCGGCGCATCTGTTGAAACCGGCTATTACAATCAGTCTTTCAGCGCATTTAAGGACAGTATCAGCCATCAGTTGTCTCTCAACCGCACGGCAACCTCTGATGCACAAATGAATACCAATGACATTTTCGTGCCCTCATCAGGAGACAATTGGGCGCAAGGAAGTTGGATGAGTTTGGCAGCATGGATGGCCTCTAAAGGCGGTGGAGGAAGCGGACAAGCGAAGATTTCCGGTACACTTCCTGTGGTCTACGTCAATACGCAAAACAACAGCGCCATCAATGACACAGAGACCCAAATTAAGGCAACGATTTATATTGATTCGATCCTGCCGGGGTATCGTTCCTTGGGGTCGCCATCAATGCCTATTACCGGTACAATCAAGGGACGAGGCAATTATACATGGCGCGATTTTGACAAGAAGCCATATAAGATTAAGTTCGACCAAAAGCAGAAAGTATTAGGAATGCCAAACAATCGGCATTGGTGTCTGATGGCAAATACGGATGATAACTTGGGCTATCTGAGAATGCCAGCCGGTTTTCATATCAGCAAAGGACTTGCTCTCCGGTGGACGCCACGCATGAGACCCGTGGAATTTGTTTTGAACGGTAAGTATATGGGGCTTTATTTCCTGACCGAACACGTGCGCATAGCATCGAATCGCGTAAACATACATGAACAAGAGGACTTGGAAACGCATCCGGACTCTATTACCGGAGGATGGTTGGTTGAAATTGATAATTACTATTCTGATAACAATATTTCCTTTACAGAGGGCAATGGGCAATACGTTATGATTTCGCTCCGTGAGCCGGAAGTGCTTTCATCACCCCAGCGGAAATATCTTGAAAATCAATTATTGACCATCAATAATGCCCTTTACGAGAAATCATCTACTCATCTTGAACAGATACTTGACATGGATGAAGCGGCTAAATTCTATTTAGTGCAGGAGATAATGGAGGATTGCGAAAGTTATCACGGCAGTTGTTTCCTATACAAAGACCGTGATAGCATCGGTGTGCAAGACAAATGGAAATTTGGTCCGGTTTGGGATTTCGGGAACGCATATATGCGCTATCAGGAAAAATGGATATATGACAATCCTATCTGGCCGCAATATTGGATAGGTCAGTTAGCCCAGTGGCCTGTATTCCAGCAGAAAGTAAAGGAGAACTGGTGGATATTCTATCACACGCAGAAAGATGAGGTTCGTTCGATGATTGAAGAGACTGCTTTACTGATATCCGAAGCTGCAAAAAATGATGCGGCAGTATGGCGTAACACAAAGGGATACAATGATAATAGCAATCTATCGGGCAAACTCAATGATTTCCTGCAGCGGTACGATTGGAGAATTAATTGGCTTTATTCGCAATGGGGGGAAGGAATCAAACCTGTAACTTGGGACATAGACAATACGTTTGCTCCTACTCAAAACATCCAAACCCGAAAAATCCTGCATAATGGAGAATTACATATTATTCGCGGCGAAAATACCTACACGATACAAGGACAACGCATTGAATAAATTCGTTTTTGCTTTATCATCAGTACGTGCCGACAAAAAAGAGTGTGCCAATTAGTTTGACACACTCCTTTTCTTTATCTGCGGACGCTTCCGCCTCCACCTCTGCTTCCGCCTCCGGAGCTGCTGCCGCCACCTCTGCTACTTCCGCCTCCGCCGTAAGAGCCACTGGAGCGGCTACCTCCGCCGTAGGAACCACTGGAACGGCTGCTTCCGCTATAGGAACCACTGGAACGGCTGCTTCCGCTATACGTACTGCTTGAGCGTGTGCCGTAACTGCTGCTCGAACTGCTGGAACTACTGGAGCGATGCTGGCTTGCTGAACCGCTGTTTGTAGAGCGTGTGCTGCTGCCGCTGGATCGTGTAGCGGTAGTGGAAGTACTACGTGTGGGCGTCGTGCTGGTGGTACGTGTTGTGGAAGCTATTGTGCTACGCGTTCCCGTACTTCTGCTACCGTTGGAGGAGCTGCTGCTACGGGTTGTTGAAGCTGTGCTACGGCTACTCGTAGCGGTCGGGCGGGTTACCGTAGCTCTGTTTCCATTTCCCGATGCATTGGTCCTGTGACTGTCGGATACATTACCTCCACGACTGCCGGATACATTACCTCCGCGGGAAACGGCTGTATGTGAACTGCCATACGTACGGCTTGATACCGAATGACGATTGGCGTCTGCGCTGCGGTAATTGTTACCTCCTGCCGAACGATGGGCACCTGTTGCTGTTGCACGTGAACGGACACTATTTGTATTGCGTAACTCGCGAGCGTTCACTATGCCTGTGTTGCGGCTGCGGAAAGAACGGTCAGGATGCGCTACTGCGTATTCTCTATGGCTTACACGAGAGTGGAGATCATGGTAAGCAGGGTGGCAATGATGTCCGTGTCGGAACGAACAGTAGTGGTGATGGTGATGGAAAGCATAGCAGTGGTGCCAATACCAGTCATGTGACCAACAATTGTGTACGTACCACCATCCCGGGTAATAACCCCAATACCACGGACTATGCCATGCGTACCATAAATCGCTCCAGAACCAGTCGTATATTACAGGTCTATAGACATATACAGGCTCAATGATATAGTTCTCGCCATATACGTACTCGTCACCTATTACCTGAACGGATACTTCGTTGTTTTCATCTTTCTCCACGTATATTGAGGCAACGTCCTGGAATATATCCTTGGCAAGGATTGCTTGCAGAACGATGAGGCGTTTGTTGCCTTCACCTGTCTCTACTACGCGCAGGTAATCCACTTGACCGTCTCCGTTCAAATCCAGATTGCAGAATGCACTGTCAGGATTGTTGAGCATCGTCTCGAACTCTTCCAGGTTCTTAGCCTCTGCGAACAGTTTAGCTACAACCTTCAAGTCCAGCCCTTCGGAGATGTCTGAACTGTTGGCGGATACAGTTATTGTTTCGTCCGCCCATAACATCGTGCTCATGAGCATCAATGTCATTAGAAGTGTAGTTAATTTTTTCATCGTTGTAATAATTTTAAATATTTAACCATTCGTGACCACATGGTTTAGTGATCTTGATAAAAGTCTTTCAATAATCGTGCCAAAATACTAAACCAGTTTCAAATCGTGATGCATTTTTTCTTTTTTAGTGCGCATATACCGTTCGTTCCACGGGTTAGGCTTAATCTCAATCGGCACATTTTCAACGATTTCTATACCGTAACTCTCAAGCCCGACTCGTTTGACGGGATTATTGGTCATCAGTTTCAATTTTCTGGCTCCCATTTCGCGTAGAATCTGCGCTCCAACACCATAATCGCGCTCATCGGGGCGAAAGCCGAGATGTACGTTCGCTTCCACGGTATCTTCTCCTTGTTCTTGCAATTTGTATGCGCGGATTTTATTCATCAGACCTATTCCTCGTCCTTCCTGATTCATATACACAATGATGCCACGTCCTTCTTTCTCTATCATTTGCATTGCCTTGTTGAGTTGCTCGCCACATTCGCATCGTTTGGATCCGAAGACATCGCCTGTAATGCAACTTGAATGAACACGGCATAGAATAGGTTCATCCGGAGTCCATTCACCTTTGGTGAGTGCCACATGTTCCAAACCTGTGGTCAAATCTCTAAACGGTGTAAGCATGAATTCGCCGTTCATCGTGGGAAGAAAGACTGTTTCACCACGTTCGATTAGACAGGTCTCGCTCTTATCCGTTACATCCGTGTTCTCGGGATAACCGGATTTTTCTGAATGTGCCAAGCGATATTCTATCAAGTCTTTGATAGTGATTATCTTGAGGTTAAAATCCTGTGCAACCTGAAGTAATTGCGGCAAGCGCGCCATCGTACCATCGGGATTCATGATCTCAATGAGTGCTGCGGCTGGTTGCAATCCTGCCAAGCGTGCGAGATCAACTCCGGCTTCGGTATGTCCTGCGCGTTGTAGTACGCCGCCTACTTTGGCGTAGAGCGGGTTTATATGTCCGGGTCTGCCGAAAGTCTCGGGCTTGGATGAGGGATCGGCAAGCGCAAGGATCGTGGCTGCTCGATCTGCTGCGGAAACACCCGTTGTACAGCCCTCCAGTTTATCAACGGTCACAGTGAAAGGGGTTCCAAGCATTGAGGTGTTGTTGGTAACCTGATGCATCAAATCCAATTCTGCGCATCGTTGCTCGGTAATCGGACAGCAGAGTACACCGCGACCGTGTTGAAGCATGAAATTTACTTTCTCGGGGGTTATTTTCTCTGCCGCGATGATAAAATCGCCTTCATTCTCCCTGTCCTCGTCGTCCACTACGATGACGAACTTACCCATGCGAAAATCAGCTAATGCTTCTTCTATTGTATTGATTTTCATATCTTCTTTTAATTTTCAATAGTAATCTTTCCACTTTTATTTTCCATGCTTCAGGGTTAAAGAGCGGCGAGTCTGTAGCGGCTTTGTAAGTCAGGAATATACCCGTCGGTAGAAGTACGAACGAACTGAGCCACATCCCCTGCCAGCAGGGCCATAATGCTTCACGAGCCATTTTGTATCCCGTGTTGTCTATGATATAATAGATGATGAATAATATGACCGAAATGACCACGGGAGCTCCGAGACCTCCTTTGCGTATGATTGTCCCGAGGGGAGCTCCTATAAAGAAGAAAACAAGACAGGCAAACGCTAAAGTGAACTTGCGGTATAACTCTATTTCGTGCTTTCGGATATACCGGTCTGTATCCTCCAGTAGTATCGCGTTGTATTCCACCTGGTCCCGATAAGTACGCGCTTTTTCTTGTGCTACGTCAAGTACTTGTTTCTGTTTCTGCACACTGAGCGATGCCCATAGGGAGTCCAAATTGTATGTTGTTCTTTCTTCATTGGTAAGGGTTGGGGGGACGATAATCTCTGTATGGCTGTTCTCTCGTCCGAAATATCGCTCGCTAATCAGCAAATTGCTTTGCTCTCGGCAACGGGAAGCAGATACAATTCGCACAGAATCAATGGATTGAACTAATTGTGCTACATTCTTGCTTACATGTTGGTCTTCCAGGATGGACTCGTCGTAACGGTTAAAATCCGTAGCAAAATCTATGACCAGCAGTTTCCTTGTAAATGTTTCTCGCCGATAGGGTATATTCTTCGTTGAGCCGGTTGCCCGTTGTTGTTTCTGATTGAGGTTCTCAAAGGTCTCGCCGTTTATCAGTTCGAGAGTCAAGTATAAGCGGTCTGCACTCGCGCGTAAGCGTCCTGTATCTGCTACCATTACGGTGGCGTTATCAAAACCTCCGGAGTAGTCGTAGATCATCAAATCCAGCAAATCGCCCTTCCTCGTCTTGTTGCGGACGTAGATATTGTAGCCGCTTATTTCGTCGTAAAACTCTCCGACGGGTATCTGTAGTTCGGGACTTTTTTGACGCAGAGAAAAGATGAGAGCCCATAACTTCATCTGCGATTTGGGCAGCACATTGTTACTGAAAAAGAAAACCCCAACGCTCAACATCAACACGGCTATCACGAGAGGTCGCATGATGCGGAAGAGCGATATACCCGCTGCCTTCATGGCCGTCAACTCCGATTTCTCCGCAAGATTGCCAAATGAGATAAGGGAACTGAGCAATATCGCCAAAGGCAAAGCGAGGGGAATAACTGACGCGGTGGCGTAGATAAAAAACTCTGCCAATACACTGATGCCTATGCCCTTGCCTACCAAATCGTTCACGTGCATCCACATGAACTGCATCAATAATATTATTATCGCAATAAAGAAAGTAGCCAAAAACAGCCACAGAAAATTCCGCAGTAAGTAAATGTCTATTTTCTTAATTACCTTCAATTAGTTATCCTTTCAGATTCTCGCTCACAAAAATCAGTGGTAGCAAATCGGCTGCAGAGTCGAACACAAGTGTTTCATTCTCGCCGAATAATATGACTTCCATTTTTCCCCCATACCGGTGTTCGGTTTCCAGCATGACTTGCCTGCAAGCACCACAAGGTGCACCGGGTTCTTTGGTGAAATGCCCGTCCGTGAAACATGCAATGGCCAGTTTTTCCACTGGTTGCTCCGGATATTGTGCTCCGGCTGCAAAAAGTGCGCTTCGCTCAGCGCATAAGCCGCTCGGGTAGGCGGCATTTTCCTGATTGGCGCCGCGAACGATAACTCCGTTGGACAAAAGCGCTGCTGCTCCTACATGAAAATGGCTATAAGGGCAGTAACTGCGCTCCGTTTGCTCTTTCGCAACAGTTACTAACGCGCGTTGGGATTCACTCAACTCCTCCCACTGGTAGGAACGCATCCTCGTTGAAATTTTGTACTCTTTCATACTATTGATAGGTTAAATAATTCAATTTATATAATAATAGCCTGCAAAGATACTGCTTTTTTTTGATATATGCAAATATTTTTGTCATTTTGCTAAAAATATCGCCTTAACAACCCCTTTTTCATTAACCTTTAGGGCTTTTATTTTGTGAAATCGAATCCTTTAAAGCCGCGAGATGTGCTGTTTTGTTTTTGACCGTATTTGAAAAGTCTTCAATGAACATACATGGATGTGTGAATTTGTGATTTGTGAATGATACCCAATACGAAGAAAGCGCCCCGAAGGACGCTTTCTTTCATTTCTTAGCCCTTGCGGGCACGATTACTTCTTCACTCCCTGATATTCCTCTACTGTCTTCGAGGTAATAGTAGTCGTGGTCTTTGTGCTGTCGCCTGTCTGCGTGTACGTCGCAGTCGTGCTGATCGTGCGCCATGCCTTGCATGAGGTCATGCCTAACGCTACCGCACAACAGGTCAGTAACGCTAACACAATCGTCTCAATGATCTTGTAAATCTGTTGTTTACTCATAATTCTCAATTCTCAACTCTCAACTCTCAATTCTCAATTACCCGTTCTGCGTAGCGTCATAAGCAGCCAGTTCGAGGCTCCAGAGGTACGCTTTCATGGTTTTCTTGCCGTTGGGTTCGTTGCGCTGTGCAAGGAAGTTCTCGGTGTCCGTAGTGACCTTGCTCAGGTCTTTCTTGCGGGCTGCTACAGCGGCGCCTACTGCGGCGAAACGTGCACGACGTGCCAACTCTTCCGCCAAGACCGGTGTGGTACGTTCTCCGCTGATGGAAGTGAACTTCAAGCCGGTTGCTTTGGCGAACTTGTAAATGGTGCGAAATTTCTTCGCGATCTTGCCCGATATATGGTCAATCGGGTCTAAAAAAACTACTTTTCCCATAGTTAAAATTTGGTTTGTGACCGCCCGCATGGTTGAGTGTATCGACCATATATGGGCGATCTGGTTAATAAATAGGTTTAATCTTTGTCCGATTTTGGGAGTTTTCTGGAGCAGATTAGGTTTTTCTTGTAAGGGAGTTATGGGGTCCATAATGACCGAACAGAAAAGCCTAAAGTGCCCGGAAAAAACCTAAATCAAAGCTTCTCGTACTCTTTCGCGATAACAAACCCGCGCAAGGTCTTGTACTTGTTCTGCGCTTTGAACGCTGTCTCATAAGCTGCCTTCTGCGTGGCGTCAGCCAAAGCCGCATTCGCATTGCTTACCGCCTGTTTGAACTTGGTTTGACGAGCCACCTCAGCCTCCGAGAACGGTTTGGTTCGCGGATTGCAAATCTGCGAGGTGTACTGGGTGTCGCCACGTTGAGCGAAGATGATTTTCGAGTGCTTACAAATCTTGCCTCGAAATGCCTGGAACGGCGCTTCTAACTTAATGTTACTCATAGTTAAAATTTGGTTTTGTATCCGCCTATGCATGGCGGATGGGTTAATAATG
>Ga0247610_10007005_pt1 | contig 11613 bp, 10 predicted proteins | sample 174DNAGHGhighgp2_FD_193483 | JGI IMG/M metagenome (GOLD analysis project Ga0247610, IMG submission 193483) | Sheep rumen microbial communities from Palmerston North, Manawatu-Wanganui, New Zealand - 1742 DNA GHGhigh gp2 | ecosystem: Host-associated > Mammals > Digestive system > Stomach > Rumen...
TTCCAAGTTTTTCTCTCTTTGCAACATCTTCTATTGCTCCCGAAATGTCATCCAATACATTATTTGGTTTCATTTGTGCAATACCTGCAAAAAGTGCTTCTTCAGTAATTTTTAACAACTTTTTATTTTCATCGGAAATTTTTCCGACCGGATAAGTCCAAGCACCATCTCCAACCATACCGGCATATGTAGCACCAACGTCAATGCTTATTATATCGCCCTCTTTAACCTTTGTATTTTCATTTGGAATTCCATGTACTACTTGTTCATTAATCGAGGCGCATATACTTCCTTGAAAACCGTGGTAGCCCAGAAATGTAGGAATAGCACGCTCAGATTTTATTATATTGTAAGCAATATTGTCAAGTTCTTTTGTACTTATTCCGGGTTCTATAACTTCTTTCATTTTTTTATGTACCAACGCAACAATGTGACCTGCATGGCGCATTCTTTTTATTTCATCTCTTGATTTTTTATGTATCATTTTCACACCTTTTACAACTTAATAGCATCTAACAATCTAGTCCAAACTTCTTCTATAGTCCCGTTAGCATTGATAGATTTTAAAACGCCCATATTAGAATAATATTCAACTAATGGCGCAGTTTCTTTATTATATGTTTCAAATCTTGAATTTGCTATTTCTTCCGTATCATCTTTCCTCTGTATAAGTTCTCCTCCGCATCTATCACAAATATCTTTTTTAGAAGGAGCTTTGTATAAAAGATTATATATTTCGCCGCATTTTGAACAAGATCTGCGATTAATTATTCTTTTAACCAAAATATCTGTATTAATATCAAAATAAATAGCGGTGAAATTAACTTGATTATTTTTATTAATTTCGGAATTTATTTTGGTCAATTGTTCAGCTTGTTCAAGGCTTCTTGGAAATCCGTCCAATATATAACCTTTATTGCAATCATTTTGAGAAAGTCTGTTTTTAATAATTTTTGATACTAATTCTACAGGAACTAGATTCCCTTTATCTATAAAAGATTTAGCTTCAATGCCTGCCGGTGATTCTTTTTTTATTTCTGCCCTGAGCAATGAACCGGTATCAATATGCGGTAGATTTAAATATTCCGCAAGCTTTGTTGTTTGAGTACCTTTTCCGCATGCCGGAGGCCCTAAAAATATTAGTTCTGTTTTCATATTGTTTAAACTCTTTTCTTCATCAATATATTTATTAACTTCATTTATAACATCAACATGTTCAGTTAAGTTCATAGCTTTATCCTCTCCGCTTTTATGTTACATCAATAAGCTAAAAAACGCAATATAAATTTATAACCTTTTAATCTAATGATTGTACTATAAATTTCGTAAATAATGTATTTTGGGGGTGGTTTTGAAAAATTTTATTTTGATTATTATCATTACAATTTTATTTGTTTTTCCGGTAAATGCAAAGCAAATTTCGGTTGATAATATAGAAAAAATTTTTAAAAACAATCTGCCGGAATGCAATGAAATAATTTATACGAAAGTTCCAAGAGGACTTATTATAAGTATAGATGAAAAAGTTTTTTTTGATGAATGTGAATTGAATATAAAGGAAAATTCATTTTATATATTGGATATTCTTGCAGGTATAATAAAAAATCTGCCTAATAGATTTATAATAGAAGATCATGTCAGAAATGAATGTACAGAAAATCTGGCACCATGGGAAATTTCTATGATAAGAGCATCAAATATATCTGAATATTTTTTAAAATATAAGGGAATTTCTAATGAGCAAATATTTGACATCGGATTTGGCGGATTTATGCCGTTTAAGGATAATGTAACCGGTGGTGCAGCACCATTAAATAATAGAGTTGATTTTATAATAATTGAATATGAAGTTAAGAGATAATGCTTTTTGAAAGCCTTTGAGTACGATTTTCCGAAAGAATATTTTTTAATTTCATGATGCTTTGCGCATGAACTTGACAAACCCTTGACTCAGACATATTTATTGTTTCACCTATTTCTTTCATTGTCATATTTTCTTGATAGTAAAGAACCATTATAATGCGTTCTCTCTCAGGTAAACGCAATAGAGCTTTTTCTAATTCTTGTTTTACATTTTTATCTTCTGCATTTTCATAAGGATTTAGTTTGTTTGTATCTTCTATGGTATCGATAATTTCGATACTGTCATCTGTTGCGCCTTTTTTCTCATAAATAGATGTAATAACAGTATCTTCTGAAATAAATTGTATTATTTTTTCGGGTTCAAGACCTGTATAATCTGCAATTTCCTTTGTAGTCGGCATTCTCCCGAGTTCTTGCTTAAGATGTTCTTGTGCATTTTTAATTTCTTTAATTTTTCTTCTTACGCTTCTTGGTAGAAAATCTTCAGCTCTAATTCTGTCTAAAATTGCACCTCTGATTCTAATAAGTGCATAAGTTTCAAATCTTGTATTTTTTTGTGGTGAATATTTTTCGATAGCTTTGATTAAACCTTCTACACCGTAACCGGTGATATCTTCGATAGAGATAGTTGAAGGTAATGTAACCTTTACACGTCCCACAACATATCTTATTAAATAAATATATTGAACAATGAGAGTATCCCTAACGTCTTTTTGGGATTTGTCTTTTAAATATTTATCCCATAAAAGAGAAAGTTCATCTTCAGACATCCTTTTAATATTATTATAAGATGTAAAATCAAAGTCTTGACTCATAAACTTCCCAAATATTGTTCTTACATTATAATTCTATACAATATAATTTTTACTACATCATTTAAAAAGAGGAAATGTTATTTTCTTAGTAATTGAAATAAATGAGAAAGATTGTGAATAATATATTGACTTATTGTTATATTACAAAATATAATTTCTTATGAGCAAAATAAATATAGTTTTATATGAACCTGAGATTCCTCAGAATACCGGAAATATAGCAAGACTTTGCGCTTGTACCGGTGCAAGTTTGTATTTAGTAGGTAAACTGGGATTTTCGCTATCTGATAAATATACAAAGCGTGCAGGACTTGATTATTGGGATAGTGTTGATATTCATAAAATTGATAATATGGATGAGTTGTTAAATTCTCATAAAGATGCCAATTTCTATTATTTAACTACAAAATCTAAAAAAATATATACTGATACGAAATTTAAAGATGGTGATTTTATTGTATTTGGACCGGAGACCAGAGGATTACCGGACAAGTATGTCAAAGATAAAAATGCATTGACGATTCCTATGAAAGCAGGGCAAAGAAGTCTTAATCTTTCAAATTCTGTTGCTATTGTTGTTTATGAGGTTATAAGACAAAATGGATTATAAATTACCGTCTTTACCGAAAAGAGATGAAAATTCAAATAAGGGAACTTTCGGAAAAGTTTTAAATATTGCCGGCTCTGAGTATATGCCGGGTGCGGCATATTTATCAAGTATTTCGGCATTGAAAATCGGAGCAGGATATGTTCAATTGTTGAGTAATAAATCTGTTTTAAATATTGTCGCAACTCATGCTCCGGAAATAGTTTTATCTGATTCTGTTAAGAATATAAATTTTAGAGAATATAGTGTTGTTTCATTTGGATGTGGATGTGGAGTTTCTGAAGAAACTAAAGATAAATTATTTATCTTGTATGATAAAAGAGATAACATACCGACAATAATTGATGCTGATGGTTTGAATATGTTGTCAGAGTATAATTTTGAATTTGATAAAAATACAGTATTAACTCCGCATCCAAAAGAGGCATCAAGACTTTTAGGCTGTGATATAACTGATATATTGAAAAACCCTATAAAATCGGCAAAAGATATTTCTAAAAAGTATAATTGTATAACTGTATTGAAATCCCATAATACTATTGTTACCGATGGAAATATATTATATAAAAACAGTACCGGTTGTTCAGCGCTTGCCAAAGCCGGAAGTGGTGATGTTCTATGCGGGATGATAGCAGGACTTATTGCTCAAAATATGGATATCTTTGATGCTGCAGCCTTAGGTGTATATTTGCATGGACTTACAGGTGATATTGCAGCAGAAAACCTGAGCGAATACGGAGTTTTGGCATCCGATTTACTCAGGTATATTCCTTTTGCTATTAAAATTATCCAATAATAAAGATTTTAAATTCTTCTGCATTTTCAGGAGTAATACCTGTATCTTTAATGTTAAGTTTTTCTCCAATACCTTTTGGTGTTATTTCAAAAGGTGCATAAGGATTTACATATAAGCTTTGTGGCTCATTAGTTTTACGTAATGCTTCTTGTGCAGCTTCTTGAGCTTTTTGCGCAGCTTTCATAACGGCTTCTTGTGCTTCAACAGCGGCTCTATCAAATACTGTACTAGCAAAAATTGGGGTAGTATTCATTATTTTCTCCTTTTCTACTATTAGTAAAAATCGTGAAAATTTTTTTTGTTAAATTTACACTTAATATTTAACATAAATTAATATAATTAAATTAACAATTAGACATTTTTCCTAAAATAACTCTTTTTGTAGCACCGGTACAGGAAGGAAGATTGTTAGGAATACCATAATATGTGCAATAACCTAAAAGTGCAAAAGCCATAACTTCTTTAAAGTTATTTGAAATTCCATAATCTTCATGTGTTTTTAGTTGTATATTTTTTGGAAGATAGGAACGTATAAATTTCATTAATGTCGGATTGTATGCTCCTCCTCCGCCTATAATAACTTCATCAGGCATAATATCAGGGAATATAAACCTTTCATACGAAGAACAAATTGTTTTTGCGGTCAGGGCAGTAACTGTTGCGATTATATCTTCTTTATTTTCGGGTGCATACTTGAGTGAATTTTCAATATAATTAGGAGAAAAATATTCTCTGCCTGTTGTTTTGGGAGGATTTTTAAAATAATATTCATCCTGACATAACAATTCAAGCCAACTGTCACAAACTTTACCTGAAGATGCTATTTCCCCGTCTTTATCGTAAGATTTGCCGAAAAATTTTTTCATACAGTAGTCAATCATGATGTTCCCAAGTCCGGTATCAAATCCGTATGTCGGATAATCTTTCGATATTACGGTAACATTAGAAATTCCGCCTATATTTTGAACTAATACATTTTTCCTTAATGGTTTAAACCATTTTTCATCAGCAAAGCATACAAGAGGTGCTCCTTCTCCTCCTGCTGCAATATCTGCTTCTCTGAAATTAGATATTGTTGTAACACCTGTTTTTTGTGCAATGACAGAGCTGTCTCCTATTTGTAAAGTACTTTTTAAATTTATATTATCAAGTTTTTCTTCGAAAGGAAAATGATATACTGTTTGACCATGACTTGCAATTAAATCGGGCTTCCCGAATTCGTCAATCAAAATTTTGCAAGCATCAGCAAAACAATGCCCTATTGCAAAATTCATTTGGCATATATCTTTTATTTGTGCGTTACCTGCAAATAATTGGAATATTTTTGCTTTGATGTGTTCAGGATATTTATAGTTAATTCCGGAAATAAGTTTAACGGATAAATCCGGATAAACTTCGCATAAACCGGCATCAATACTGTCGCATGAAGTTCCAGACATTAATCCGATTATTTTTTTTGTCTCTAAATTGTTCATACAAAAATAGTATAGGAAATGCATATACATTTCAAGCATTTCCTATATTACAACTATTCTCAAATTAACCCTCAAACTTTTAAAAAACTCCCTAATCAACTTCTTGCCATCACCTCTTTCTTCAACTATCCTTATGTTCTTAATGTAAATCTAATTAATATATTTGACAAGTAAAAAAATATAAAATAAAATTTACAATTGACCATGCCCCTAATTGAATTGCGAAAAAATTGATGTTCTTAAATCTTAATGAAGAAAATTTAATGAAATTAAGTAAAAATGATATTTTTTTTAATTGACAAAATTTATTTTTTGTAAAATTCAATGTCTTATTAGTTATTATGATATAATATACATAATATGGAAGACATAATTGAAGAACGAGAAATTACATATAACTATATGTCCTTTACGGGATATAAGACTTTATTGATTTTTTCACTATTAATTAATGGTCCTAAAAGTTTTAGTGAAATTGCTGATGTAATAAAAAGTAAAAAGTTTTTAAAAGATGATGTTTCAAATGATACTTTGCGGGTGTATATAAACTCTTTTAAAAAAATCGGATGTGATGTTAAAAGAGTAAAACAAAATGGTGTTTCAAAATATTATATAACTAAGCACCCATTTACTATTAGTTTATCTCAAGGACAATGTGATAGTTTATTGAAATTGTACAAGATTCTTGTAAAAAACTTATGTATGAAAGATTTACTATGTGTATATAATTTTTTGGAAAAATTAGGAAATATTACATCTAATGAAAATTTTATAAATGAAATAAAAAAAATATCTTTTATGAAAGATGTGGATATAAATCTTTTGAAATATTTTATAACTTGTTGTGAAAATAATTATAAAGTTAATATTTTATATAATTCTCCTAATTCCGGTGAAAAAGATATTGAAATTGTGACAGATAAAGTTGAAATATATAATAACAAAATTTATTTGTTTGGATACGGTATGGAGTATGATGAATATTGTAAATTTCCTCTGAGTCGAATTAAAAAGATTAACGCTGTTGATATAAATTCTCACTATATAAATTCTAATGTTACAAAAATTGTTTATAAAATACCTAATTACTGTATTAAAGAATTAGATGAAAATGAAACAATTATAGATAAAAATTCGACAGTAAGTACAATTGAAATGTCTGCAGAAAATTTATTTATAGCAAAGCAAAGACTTTTAGAATATGGTTATTTGTGCACTGTAATTTCACCTCAACAATTTAGAAATGATTTTGTAAAGTTATTACAAGATATGAAGGAGGTTTATCAGAATGGCTAAAAAATTAAATGAGAAATATAATACAGCCAGCTTAAAACTGCTTCAATTTCTTCAAATGCTTTATGAAGGTGAAGTTGAATATAAAACTGTTTTGGAACATTTATCCAAAAATCCGCTTCATATAACTTCTAATACTCATGTTACTTTAAATAAATACTTAAATTGTTTTAAAGTTTTTGGTGTCGAAGTAAAAAAAATAAAAAATAAATACATTATGACTAATCCTCTTTACAAGTTAGAACTGGATTCCAATGATATAAAAAGTTTGGAAATGTTAAACAAGGCAGGGAATTTGCTTCCTGATGGAAAAAATAAGAAAAATTTTGATTCTTTCCTTAAATCCGTTCTTATTAGATTATCGGAAGAACAACAAAAAATATTAGTTGACAAATTTTCATCCAAAAATAATATAGAGTTAAATATAAACGCAAAACAAGAGCAAATTAAATTATATGAAAAATATTGTCAGGACGGATATAAAGTTGAAATAATATATTTTAATGCTGAAGGAAATGAGTTAAATGTAATTGGTTCTCCTACCGAAATTGTGTATGTAAAAAATGAAGCAAATTTAAAAATTATTGGTAACAACGGGAGCAGGATTTATGAAATTCCCATAGATAATATAAAATCTATAAAACAACTGCCAATGTCTTCTTCCGGAATGTCAATCCCTACTACTGTTGTATATGTTATAAAAGGCAGATTGGCAAAAAATTATAAACTCCGAGATTGGGAAAAACTTCAAAAAATTGAAGATAACGGTGACCATGTTATTGTTAATAAAACCGAAGATTTGGATTTGTTGATAAATCGTATAATGAGGTATGGGATACAATGTGAAATATTGTCTCCAAAGTTTGTAAGAATAGCTATGGCTGAACACATTAACAAAACTTTATCTAACTACCAATAACTTAACAAATTCTTTTAATAAATTTATAGCGTGCTATCATAAAAATATGTCTGTACAGGTTGTACCATTACATGTTCATAGTGAATATTCATTATTGGATGGAGCAATAAGAATAAAGGATTTGGTAAATTTTGCCAAAGAAAATAATATGCCTGCTGTGGCTCTTACTGACCATGGTGTAATGTATGGCGATATGGAACTTTATACCACAGCAAAAGAAGCAGGTATAAAGCCTATATTGGGGTGTGAATTTTATGTTCATAACGGTGATATAACGGTACACGATAAAAATAACAATCCGTGTTACCACTTAATTTTACTTGTAAAAAATAAAGAAGGTTATAAAAATTTAATAAAATTAGTTTCAATAGCATGGTGTAAAGGTCGTTACGTTAAACCAAGAATAAATTGGGATTTAATCGAAAAATATCATGAAGGTTTAATATGTCTTTCTGCGTGCTTAGGCGGGGAAGTTTTGCAGTTTTTAATAAAAGGTGATAAAGAAAATGCATATAATACTGCAAAAAAATATAAAGAACTTTTTGGAGAAGATTATTATATTGAACTTCAAGATCATGGATTGGATGAACAAAAACGTACAAATCCTCAACTAATTCAATTAGCAAAGGATTTGGATATTAAAATGGTTATTACCAATGATTCTCATTATTTGAATAAAGAAGATTCGGATATGCATGATACACTATTGTGTATGCAGACTAATAGTGACAAAGATGATCCTGAGCGATTTCACTTTGAAAGTAATGAATTTTATGTAAAAACAACAGAACAACTCAGAGAATCTTTTAGATGGATGGATTTGGATACATTTGATGAATGTATCAAAAATACTGTTGATATAGCTGAAAAATGTCATCTTACTCTTGAACTTGGTAAAAGCCCTTTACCTGATTATGAAGTCCCCAAAGGTCATACTCTGGAAAGTTATTTTGAATCTCTTGTTTTTGAAGGCTTAAAAAAAAGATATGGGGAAATTACACCTGAGCTAAAGGAAAGAGCAGATTATGAAATTGGCGTAATTGAACAAATGGGTTTTTCAGCATATTTTTTGATAACGTGGGATTTTATACATTATGCAAAAACTCATGGTATTCCTGTCGGGCCCGGCAGGGGATCTGCTGCAGGTTCAGTTGTCGCATATGCATTGGAAATAACAGATCTTGATCCTATAAAACATAAACTTTTGTTTGAAAGATTTTTAAATCCTGAGCGTTTTACGATGCCTGATATTGATATAGATTTTTGTATTGAACGTCGAGGCGAAGTTATTGATTATGTAACTAAAAAATATGGCGAAGATAGGGTATGTCAAATTATAACTTTTGGTACATATGCTGCAAAAGCGGCTTTTAAAGGTGTTGCCAGAATTTTACAAATACCTTTCTCCGAAAGTAATCGTTTGGCAGGATTAATTGATCCGGCAATTGAACTTGCCATGAGTATAAACGATAAAGCAAAAACTTTAAAGCAGGCCATGGAGTATGACGGTTCAGAGTTAAAAGCTCTTTATGATAAAGATGAACAAATTCCGGTAAATTCGGGTGATGGCAAAACTGTTGGGATGAAAAAACTCATAGATCTTGCAATAGGAATTGAAGGCATAAAAAATAACACAGGAACTCATGCCGCAGGTGTTATAATTGCTCCGAAACCCTTAGACGAAATTTTGCCTGTACAGCCATCTAAAGATGGTATAATTCAAACCGGATATCCTCCGCATGATGTTACTGAAGTTCTAAGTCTTCTTAAAATGGATTTTTTAGGGCTTCGTAATTTAACTACAATATATAAAACTGTCGATATGATTGAAAAACGACAAGGAATTAAACTTGCTATAAATGATATTCCACTGGATGATAAACCGACTTATGAAATGCTCATGAAAGGTGATACAGACGGGGTATTTCAGTTAGAATCGCAAGGTATGAAAAATCTTGTTAAGAGATTAAAACCTGATGTATTTGAAGATTTAGGTGCTCTGGTAGCTTTGTTTAGACCTGGGCCATTAGATTCAGGTATGGTAGATGATTTCGTAGAACGTAAACATGGAAGACAGGCAATAACATATGCACATCCTTTATTAGAACCTGTTTTAAAGGATACTTATGGTACAATAGTTTATCAAGAACAGATAATGCAGGTGTTTCAGGTTCTTGCTGATTATACGCTCGGACAAGCAGATATGGTAAGACGTATGATGGGTAAGAAAAAAGTTGATGAAATGGAAAAGCAAAAAGGTAAATTTATTGAGCGTTCAGCTCAGCATGGCATGTCTTCAAAAGATGCGGAAGCCTTATTTAACCAGATTTTATCATTTGCATCATATTGTTTTAATCGAAGCCATTCTGCTGCATATGCATTTGTGGCATACCAAACAGCCTATTTGAAATGTCACTATCCTGTAGAATATTTATCAGCTTTATTGTCGAGTGTAGCAAGTGATGCAGATAAAACACAATTGTACATAGAAGAAGCATTAAAGAAGGGAATAAAGGTTCTTCCACCGGATATAAATCATTCTATGGCATCTTTTACTCCTGATGGTAATAATATTAGATTTGGTATAGCATCAATAAAACAAGTTGGAGAAGCTGTAATTGAAGATATAATAAAAGAACGTGAAAAAAACGGACCTTTTAAGTCAATATATGATTATGTAAAAAGGGTTGATATAAAATGTTCTAATAAAAAAGCGCTTGAAGGTTTGATAAAATCAGGAGCATTTTCTTCAATAGAAAAAAGTCGTAAGCAATTGATGGATAATATTGAATATATAACATCAACAGCATCAAAGGAAGCAAAAGCGAAAGAATCCGGACAAGGAAATTTATTTGACATGCTTGGAGATTCTTCTGCTGCTGAAGATGCAAAATTCCAATTATCAGGCAGTGATGAAGAATATAATGTAAGGACAATACAAAATTTTGAAAAGGAATTTTTGGGTTTTTATATTACAAGTCATCCGTTATCTACGATAAGAGATAAACTGCCATTTTTGCGAACTCATAAAATTACAGATTTAGATGAATTACCGAATGAAAAAAATGTAACTATATGTGGTCTTATAACTTCGATAAAGCAAATTCCTACCAAAAAAGATCCGTCAAAATTTATTAGATTTGTAACAGTAGAAGATTTGTCAGGAAAAATAGATGCAATAGCTTTTAATAATAAAATCGGAGAATATGGTAATTATTTGCAAAATGAACAAAGAGTTATAATATCCGGTAAAGTAAATAAGCGAGAGGGTGATGAACATTCATCAATAATAATAGATACAGTTAAAACAGTAGATAACTCAAACATATTTTCTGTTAATATATTAGAAGATTTAAAATATGAAGAATTATTTTTGTTAAAAAATATTTTATGTCAGCATGGCGGGTCTGATCCGGTCATTATAAATCTAAAAGAATACGATGAAAATATAAAAATACTGATTTCTTCTATGTTTTGGGTAGAGAGTTCAAATGAGTTGGTAAATAAATTAAATAGCCAGTTTAAAGATAAGATAGAAATAGTTGTAAAGTCATTAGATATTGCAGATCAAACAGAATCAGTTCCAATATCTGCATAATTATTTGCAATAAAAATAAAAATAAAACTTGCAATTTATTTTTTAGCATGTAATAATAACTAAGTACCCGATGCGGGGGTAATTCAGTGGTAGAATGCCTCCTTGCCAAGGAGGATGTCGCGAGTTCGAGCCTCGTCTCCCGCTCCATAAAGAAGACTCATCGTCAGATGGGTCTTTTTTATGGACTGAGATAGCGGATTGAATGAGCTTTTATGCGAGTTGCGTGAGCGAGCTGAGGCTGGAGCAG
>Ga0247610_10007006_pt1 | contig 11612 bp, 16 predicted proteins | sample 174DNAGHGhighgp2_FD_193483 | JGI IMG/M metagenome (GOLD analysis project Ga0247610, IMG submission 193483) | Sheep rumen microbial communities from Palmerston North, Manawatu-Wanganui, New Zealand - 1742 DNA GHGhigh gp2 | ecosystem: Host-associated > Mammals > Digestive system > Stomach > Rumen...
TGAATATCAGTTTCATTGTCTCGGGGTCGAGGGGGTTCATGGTGGGCAGCTTCAGGTCCTTCACCATGTGGAGCGTGCCTTGCTTGTACTTCTGGAAGTGGTCGGTCTTCAGGTGCTGCTGATAAGCAACAAAAATACATAAATACATGCAGAAATACATGAAATACATATAAAATACATAATATTTTTGATGGTTAATCTCTTGAAAACGTATCGGCTAAGTTGCAGATTATGTAAAAATGTAAAATCTATCAACATGTTTCACATATAATGTCGATATTTCCATCACAACTGTATGCGCTGGCCGACACGTCTATATGTACACGCTAACACGTATATATGTTCAGGCCAACAAGTATATATGTTTCGGTCGTTCGGTCGCGACCGAACAACCAATTGTCCCGACCCTTCCAACCTTCTTCTATTATTGGATTCGCATAATACTGCTCTCGCTTAACCATATGTCTCAATGAGATACTTCACAAACTGCGGGTCACCGAAGTTGATGATGCCCGTGTCGTGCTGGTTCATCTTGGCAATCTGAGCCATCTCGTCATCGCTCAGCGTGAAGTCGAAGATGTCGATATTCTGCGCCATGCGCTCCTTGTGGCTCGACTTCGGAATAGCCACGACACCGCGCTGGGTGAGCCAACGAAGGGCTACCTGAGCAGCAGTCTTTTTATACTTAGCACCGATAGAAGTCAGTAATTCACTCTTTACGATGCCGTCAACACCCTGTCCGCCAAGCGGTCCCCACGCCATCATCTTCGTGCCAAACTCAGCATGAATCGGTTCGATGCCTGTCTGTTGAGAGAGCGCGTTGCACTGCAACTGGTTAACCATCGGCTTCAGCTCTACATAGTGGGCGAAGTCGAAGAAACGGCCTGCCTGGAAGTTGCTCACGCCGATGGCGCGCACCTTGCCAGCACGATAACCCTTCTCCATAGCCCGCCATGTACCGAACACATCGCCGTAAGCCTGATGGATGAGCAACAGGTCGATATATTCCGTCTGCAACTTGCGCAGACTCTCGTCAATGCTCTTGGCTGCTTTTTCTTCACCAGCATTCGATATCCATACCTTTGTCACGAGGAACAAGTCCTCGCGCTTCAGTCCACTCTTGCGCCAGGCATTACCCACACCCTCTTCATTCTGGTAGGCCTGTGCCGTGTCAATCAGGCGATAGCCCACACTCAGCGCATCGCTTACACAACGCTCACACTCTTCAGGGCTTACAAGAAACACGCCGTAGCCCAATGTCGGCATCTGAACACCGTTTGATAATGTAATGTACTCCATTTTTCTTGTATTATTACTATTGAACTTTTTCGACTGCAAAAGTACACAAAAAACGGCAATCTGCTGTTTCACAAATTGCCGATAGTTTTTCACTTTTTTCCGAAAAACACGAATGGGCTGTACCGAGTAGCCCTCTCATAGGGGTTTTGAGACCGTCCCGCAACCCTGCGCAGCCCGTGATATGGGGCATATAGACCTCTGCCGACGCTATATTTCGTGGTCGCCCACCTCCCACTGCTCCATTCACCAAGATTCGGAGTCGAAACCGTATGCCGAATGCGAGATAATGAACAAATCCATCACATTTTATGTGAATTTCTTGGTCTGATGTGCAGGAATTGAATATTTTTGTGTAATTTTGCAGCGTTCTTCGGAACATCGACTTATTGAAATAACGAAGCGTTATACTCGACTTGCTGACGGAAACGTAGGAAACTTCCAATGTAATGCAAGGACAGTGATAACGGTTCGCGCGTATAGCGTGGACTGGTTACTGCATCTACATTACAAGGCAATTCCTACGGCCTCCGTCAGAAGAAGTGGATAATCAGCTCCACGCTTCTAACGTTAAATAGCTCTTTTGGTGGCTGGAGGGCGCAAATGTAAATGCATATGAGAATGAATTTGAATTTTTTCGGATTACTTGCCATTGTTTTACTTTCATTATGTTCATGTACCAGTTTCAACAATGACAGGCGGCTGAAGAAATTTGTTTCCCGTTTCAATGCTAAAGAGTATGCTTGTGCATCCACCTATATCTATCCCGACGATAGGATGCAATTGGCCTTCTTTGCTAATGAGGTTAGGAAAAAGGTTCCTAATGCTTTTATTGAGATAGAAGAAAGCGAAACTGAGGACAACTATGTAGTTGCTAAGTTGAAATGGAAGAACGCAAACGACTTCCTTCGGAATTATTTTGCGAACATCGGGAAACCCTTGCTTGAAGGAGACGTGCTTGTTGACACATTGAAAATCAGAGAGACATTGGATGGCGATTGCTTTTCGTTTGACTGGGGAAGTCCTGAACTCAATACGGAGAAGTTGCGGCTGGCAAGTATAAGCGCAGAGAATGTGGAACGGATGAATATCAGAGCAGGAGCAGGTCAAGGGTCTCGCATCATCGGGAAACTGGAAAAAGGAGATGATATCTTGATAGAAGATGACGGAAAAGGCTGGTCGCGCTGCTATCTGGTCAATGATAATAGCCAAGTGCAGAGAGGTTATATTTATACTGTCAATATGTCGGTTAAAGAGAGTGCATTCTTCACTCTCGGCATCTTTGATTCGATGGGATTGTTAGTTGCTTTAATCGTCATTGTCGTTATATGTGTTCCGCTATTCTTTTTGCGTGGCATTGTCGAATCCATCATGCAGTCAGGATGCGTTGGCATGGGTGCTTGCGTTATTCTGCTTCTGGGGTTGCTCTACGTAATCTATCAGTTGATAGAAAAGATTCTTTTTGAACTATTTGTCATAAATCTACCATATTAAGACTAAAAACAATGAAACTAACAAAGGGATTATCATTTTCATTGAAGAGGGCAATTGGAATTACGGGCATCAAGCAATCCATTGCCCAAAAGACAGGTATTCCAACCACAAAAGGAGGGTTAGAAAGAAAAATAGGGCATGAAATCTTAAAAAAGATAAGTAAATAAATGCCAATAATTATAATGTTTTACTTTTAATTATTTACGATTATGATTTACAATCAAACAAGAATGAACGGCGTTCCAATGCCGTTGCTGATGGGTTGCACAAAGCCGACAGCAATTGAGACAGTAGAGTGTGAAACGAAAGTTGTGTATGACCCCGTGTCACAAACAGTTTCTATGGAATGTGGAACTGTGGGTACAAAGAGTCTTAAATATAGTGGAACTCAAGTTAAATCGCCTAGTGGAAAGAAACTCGGTACTAGCAGTATTCCTGACAAAAAGAATGTAATAGATGACAAAAGAAATGTGTAATGATCCTTATTATAACAAATAAGAAGGACGTTCATCCCACACCCGTTATTGAAATCTTGAATAAGCGGAGCATCCCAGTGTTCCGCTTAAACACAGAATCGCTCTTAACGGACTATGAATTCTGCTGGTGGAATGACAGCGACAATACCCATTTCTATATAACGAACAGGCAAACAGGTTTGCGATTAGACGAGGTGAATCTGACTACAGTTTGGGACAGACGGCCAGAAAAGCCAAGCGAACTGCCAATCAATGGAACCGAAGCCATCAACAAGCATAATCTTGAAGAGGCAGTAGGATTTCTCCGATTCCTTCGTTCTTACATCGCTAATAAACCATCCCTTGGGAGTATCAAGTTCGATGGTCTCGCCAGTTCTAAGATGGAACAAATGCGCATTGCCTTACATGTTGGTCTGAATGTGCCAAATACTTGCTTCTCAAATTGTAAGGAGAATATAATTGCTCTGGCAAAGCAATTTGACGAACTGGTCTTGAAGCCTATAGACAGCAACGGGGTTTGGAATGAGGAAGAGGAGCAAGAATATGTGTTCTACACTCAGAAAGTATCTTCGGAGACCATCATGAGTGCACCCAAAGAAGCATTCACGCAGACGGTTTCTTTTGTGCAGAATTACATTCCTAAGGCATTTGAACTCCGAGTGACGGTTGTTGCAGGAAAAGTATTCTGTTGCAAAATAGAATCTCAACATTTGGCTGATGACTGTGGAAGAATTGATTGGCGCCAAGGGGATGATAAGGGATTGAAATATTCTCCCTATAAGCTTCCCGATAGCATATCCCAAAAATGTTTGCAGTTTCTTCGTCTGATGAAACTCAACTTTGGTGCTTTTGATTTCATAGTTACTTCGTCGGGAGAATATGTGTTTTTGGAATGTAATCCCAATGGCCAATGGCTATGGATTGAATTAGGAACGGGAATGAAAATATCCGAAGCTATTGCTGCGGCTTTGGAAACAGGCAAAGGATTGATTGCATACTAAAATAGTGACAATTATGAAAACTAAAACAAACATTTTCTTTCATGCACCCAAGGAACTGACGACGGATGCTTTCCTTGTATGGCTCATTTATTTCCTTGACTCTGATAAGGAATACATGGTTTATAAGCAGACTTTCTTCGATAGTTTGATATTGAAGAAAGAGGATTGTGGCAGGGCTATTGGTTCTGTTGAATTGAAACGTCAAGAGAATAATGTTGATGTACTTCTGACATTCCGTTTTGAGGACAATGACGAACAACAGACGGTATTGTTTGAGGACAAAACTTGGAGCATGCCGCATAGCGGACAATTAGCCCGATACAAGGAAACCTACCCCAACTGCTACCGCTACTTCTACTACAAACTGGCGTATGTTAATTCACAGGAGGAGCAGGAGGTATCCCGCGAAAGGTATGAGATCATCAATGCCGACATGATGTCGGCCACGTTGGAAAAGATGGTCGGCTTGCACCCGCTGATACAAATGTACTACGAGTATATCACCGTCACGTTTGTGCAGGAAATCAATTCGCTGCATGAGAGAATCTTCGTGAAGCATGACTACGATGTTCTTTGGAGTGCAGATGCACAAAAGTATCTGTGCGATGCCATCGTGGAGAACATGACGAAACAGGGTGTTCCGTATCTTGAAATTAGAAACGATACCAGTTTTGGACGGCCATGGACGCAGATAGACATTGCGAGGAAGGAGAATGGTTACTGGGAAGGCTTATTCTGGCGGGTGGATATTCGCTCGGGGAAGTTCTATATCCGACTAAATCAGTATGCGGAACCAGCAGAAGAGGAAGTTGCCTACAAGATGCAGCGGTTGGAGATACTGCGTAGGGAGGCTAACGAATTTGTCGCTACCATGCCAGCCTTACATCCCGGAAAGGTTGAGAACAGAGCAACTAAAGAAAGCGAGGTGCTGATATTCTTCCTTGAAGATAATGATTTGGACTGCCTTATGGATTCGCTACCGAAGATTACCCGCCAGATGATAGATGTGTTCAATGGTTTAGAATGAGGACTTGTGCAATTAGCATTCTGGAGGCCGACACTGAATCGCCAGTGCCAGTCTCCCGAATATCTTTTCCGTCCACTCGTTCTCTTCGTTATTGAAAAAGCGGATAGTCCCGCCAGTCGGTCGGTCTATCCGCTTGTTGTACTGTTTCTCGTTGCTCACTTCACGCTTCCTGCCTTCAGTTCGCTTTCGAGGAAGCTATACACATAACCGGAGCTTTGGAAATAGAGACCGGTCTTGGGGTCACTGAGCTTCAGGAAGAGGCGCGAGGTATAGACGGCATCGAAAGCCTGCTGCATCGTGAGGCCACGCTCGTCCATCAGACGGGCGATGAGATCCTTCACAATCTCCTCCTTCATATTCTGGAATTCTGCCTGAGATACGTTCATACCTTTGTCAGTTTTTCAATAGCCTGCTGGGTACAGAAGGCGTATTGGAAGGTGATGCCTTTGATGTACTGGATGCGGCGCAGAAACTCGTCGAAGGTGATGTAGCCCTGCTTGTAGCGGGCAATCTGTGCGCCGACGCGGTCGTCGGCGATAGGACCATAGACGATGTCGTAGTCGTGGAGCGTCCTACCGTGTGGTTCGGTGCGGTGGTCATAGACGAAGTGCGCCCACTCCTCGGTGTAAGCCTCGAAGCGTTTGTAACGGAACTGCTGGAAGAGATCCTCGTCAAACTCATAGACATTGACCACAGGCTCAGTCTCCTCGAACTCGGCGCGGAACTGCGCCATCTCCAGTGCCTGTTGACGGTCGTCGGAAAGGTAGAAGGCTCGGCCAAAGTCCTTGTTGGGCTTCGACAGGGAGAGGTCTATGCGAGAGATGTCGATGGTGGAGCCGTGATATAGCGTCATAGCGTGCCTCCTTTCCTATGGCAATAATCCCGTAGCGTCTGGAGATTCTCTTCGAGCGAAAGCGTGTGCATGATGCCGTAATGCTTGTCGCAGAGAGCCAGTGCGCCATAGCAGCTGAGGTAGCGGTAGGCTTCGGACTCGCTAATCTTGCTTTGGACGGCAAAGGCTGCCACGAGCAGAACGAGGTACTCTATCTTATTAAGAACGGATGCGGCCATAATCGTCGTTATTTGAGTCACGCCGCAAAGTTACACATTATCTTTCAATTTCTTGTTCTTTTTCCCAGGAAAAGATGCAAAAAGTGAGCAAAAGTGCAACGTTCCGTCGCTTTTGTCCGCCATTATAGAAGCCATTGCATATCTATTTACTCCCCTCGCCTTTCGGAGAGGGGCTGGGGGTGAGGCTTCTTATCCACTTCTCGACCTTTTTCTTTTCCGTACGCACCTCGTGACCGTAGATGCTGAAGCCTTTTGTGACGTTGGCTTCAGGAAAGGCTTCCTTCACGTCCTCCACGCAGTTAGCAAGTCCACTGCCTTCATGGGTGGTAAAAGGAATGACGGTCTTACCCTTCAGGTCGTTAGCATGCTTCTTGAAGAAGGTGAACATCACCTGCGGATAGGTGCCCCACCATACGGGACCACCGATGAATACGGTGTCGTACTTGTTTAGGTCGGTGTCGCCTTCATATTCAGGCAACTCACCGTTCTTAGCCTCTTCCTTCGCCAGCTTGATGAGTGGGTTATAAGCCATCCCGTCGTACTTGTGCGTGACGATTTCAAACTGCTCTGCACCCGTCAGCTCGGTAATATAATGGGCAACAATCTTCGTGTTGCCCACCTCAATGTTTCCTACTGCGTAGTTATCTCCCGCATGCGAGAAGAACACTACGATTGCCTTTCCGTCTTTTGCCATAACTGTTTTCCCGTTTGTCGTTGTTTGTTCATTCGCAGCAATCTCTTTCTTGCTGTTTCCACCGCATGCAGTGGAAACCAGCATACACAGAGCTGATGCAAGTATCAGTTTCAATGATTTACCCATATTATCCCAGAGTCTGATTCGTTGACCACTCAAAGTGCTGCTCACGCTCGGCAATCCACCAGCGACCGTCAATCTTCACGTACTTGTCATAGTAGCGAACGGCGTGGGTAGTCAGCACGTCCTTGCCATCCTGCTCTGTCACAAGTGTAGCCAGAGCGTAGCATGTACCTGTGGCGTGAGTCTCGTCCACGAAGTCCACGTTCTGCTGGCCATTCATGTGGAACGATACCTTGGCGGCACCGAAAGCCTTGTACTGGCGAATCATGTCCTGCACATCACGGGCCTGCATACCCAGCTTGTCGCCGAAATAAACATCTAGCTTGATGTCCGGGCGGAAAATCTCCACATAGCAGTCCTGGTTGTTCTTGTCACTCTCTGTTGCATAGAAGTCTACTAATGCCTTCAACTCCATGCGGTCTTGCATTCTGAAATCCATTGTCTTATCGTTTTTAAGTATCATTTTCGACTGCAAAGGTACGGCGATTTTTCGTCACTTTGGTTTCACAAATCACCTCACAATTTTCACTTTTTACCGAAATCGTTCTTTTGTATATAAAATAAGGTAACGATATACTTGTTGGCGTAAAGATTCGTACCAGCACGGAGTCGTTTCGTACCGACACATACTTTTTACTGGCACAGTATATGACTTTTTTGTACCTTTGGAGTACCATTCAAAAAGACAAGAAAGTTATGATAGATTTCAGCAAATTCAACAGTCTTCTCTCAGTTGCAGAGTATTTCACGACAGACAGTATCTGTAAAGATGCTCTCGCAGAGGCTCGCTGGGGAGACGATGTCGTCTGCCCTTACTGTGGCAAGCATCATTGCACGAAAATGCGCAACGGTCGTTACTGCTGCACAAAGTGCAAGTGTAACTTCAGTTGCACGGTAGGAACTATCTTTGAAAACACGAAACTGAGTTTGAAGAAGTGGTTCTTTGCTATGTATCTCATTTCTTCTCACAAGAAGGGTGTCAGTTCACATCAGTTGTCACGTGACATCAACGTGACACAGAAGACAGCATGGTTTATGTTGCAGAAGATTCGCTCTCTGTATGCACAGAGCGATTCAGAAGCACTCACTGGTACAGTGGAATGCGACGAGATGTATCTCGGCGGTGCAGAGAAGAACAAGCACGAGACCAAAAAGACTGAAGGCACACAGGGTCGCTCGACTAAGACAAAGAAGCCCATCTTCGGTATGATTCAGCGTAAAGGCAATCTTGTTGCTATGACTGTGAAAGACACTAAAGCAGAAACGCTTATGCCCATCATCAAGCAGTTTGTTGCTGAAAATACAGTCGTATATACAGACGAACTTAGTACTTATAACAGACTGAGCAAAGAAAACTTTGCTCACGGAGTTGTTCATCATAATGACAACGAATTCGTTGTCGGTGACATCTTCACTAATACGATAGAGGGTTTCTGGAGTCACTTCAAGAAAATGGTATTCGGTATATATCACTCAGTATCAAAGAAGTATCTACAGCGTTATATTGACGAAGAAGTGTTCCGCTGGAATACGAGAAAGATGTCTGAGTCACATCGTTTCAATGATATGTTCGCAAAGGCTATTAACATTTGCAGTTATAAAGATGTGAAGAAGGCAGCGTAAGTATAAGAATATAACTAAAAATGAGGTAAATTCGTACCAAAATCAACTTTTTGTTTGGTTGTTTATGAAATATGTATTATATTTGCAGCCGATAATAAACAACTTAGAATATTTGAATTATGACACCGGAAGAATTAAAAGCAATTGAAAACTTAACAAGTGAGATTAAAGAACTCAGAAAGGTTCTTACTGTATTCGCTTCTGCACAATATGCAGAAGTAAGGTGCATGAACACTGAATCCAAGCCGTCAAGCGGAAATGTTAGAGGGAGAATGCAAGAAGGCTTGGCTTTAATCAGTGAATGCATGAAAGAGTTGTCATAGAGTTATTTCTTTCCTCTATACAAATTATACTCAAATTCCCTCATTGTGTCTTTCAATGTAGTAACTAACGCATTGAAAAACTCTTTAGCTTCTGAGGGATTTTTGCTTATACTCTCTATTCTATCAATGAATTCAGCAAAATCATTGATAGTTCTTCTCTTATTGTCACTATCATCGAACTCTTTTGTCCATAGCACATCTAAGTCTCCAGCAACGTACATTCTTGTGAAGTCTGTCACTGAATAATCTGAGAAACTTTCTAAAAGTTTCTATGTATTCAATCTCTTCTTGACGATTTTAGCAACATCATTCATTATGCTCTCATAGAGAGCTTTGTTTTGATTATATGTCTTCATACTTGTATTTAATAAGTTTTTATTATTTATCTTCACGAAAGTAAGCACATTTTTAGAGGAATCAGCATTTACGCCAACATGTATATCGTTACCTAAAATAATGTGTAATTTTGCGCAGTAAAACAGCGCGAACTTGCTCATGCTCGGCAAAAAGCAAGCTTTCTGCGCTCGTTTAATCGCAACTTTGTCAGCCATGAAGGCAGATTTTCAATATTCCACAGACTTCTACGGGATGAATTCCTATGACTTGAGCCACACCTGCATGCATCTGCTTTGCTTGGCAGGTGAGGCAAGTTTTGTGTTCAACGAGCATTGCTACCACATTATCAAAAACGACTTGGTTGTGATACCGATGCCCGATAGAGTAAGAAACCTTGCGGGACATACTGACTTGCAGGTGGAGTGGTTTGCAGCAGATTACAAGTTCCTACAGAACCTGCTGCCATCGAACAACTACAGCATCGGTGGCAGTATCTCGTTGAACCAAGACCCCGTCATCAAACTCTCAGACGAACAGGCTCGGCATCTGCGCGATGACTTTCATAGCCTGCGTGACCGCATGGACGACCAGCACCAGCATTTCCACCGAGAACTGATGGGTAGCCTTTGCCTCACAATGATGTACGACATCTTTGAGGCCCACGCCCAGCGAGAGGCTACTGACTCGCATACCGACCGCACTGCCTACATCGTGAAACAACTAATGGCATTGCTGGCTACAGGCATCAGCCGAACGGAACGTGATGTGAACTATTATGCCGAGCGTCTGAACGTATCGTCCAAATATCTTTCTGCCACCATCAAGCGCGTGACGGGACATAGTGTAACCTCATACATCGACCGTCACACTATACCAATACTGAAAGACTATCTGAATGATGAACGCCTGTTCCTCACCCAGATAGCCGATGCAATGCATTTCACATCGCTCTCTTACTTCAGCCGTTACTGCAAAAAGCATCTCGGCCAGTCGCCTAGCGATTACCGTTTAAGTCTTCAGCCAACGTTCGAGTAGTTCTTTATTTATGAACTATAAAAACAGCAGTAAACTAAAACAAGATAGGTGGAGTGTATCTCCTTGACCGTATCCCACGACACGCCGAGATGGTTGGACACGTCTTGAAGCGTCATCCCGTTCATACTTGTACATTTGTTTGTGGTTATTCAAATATACAAAATGTTCAGCGGTTTCCTTCATTATCTTATCAATATATCACTCGAAATGTCGGATGAACCACATATCGGGCGTGTAGAGACCATCAATCCCGTCCCCTCGCGCGCGCAATATAATAAGGTATATGAACAGCTCCAGACGACCCTCAAAATATAGTTTCAAAATGGACCTATGTTCGTCGGCCCGCTAACATATGTTCATAGCGCCACGAACATAGGTTAGTTGGGCCACGAACATAGGTGCATCAAAACCGATGCCGTCATGGTCATCAAGAGCACCATCCCCGTGGGCTACACCCGCAGCCTCTATGTCAAGTATGCAGCCAAGGGCGCTACGAAGCTCAACCTCCTCTTCTCTCCCGAGTTCCTGCGCGAGAGCAAAGCCCTCTATGACAACCTCTATCCCTCCCGCATCATTGTTGGCGTACCCAAGATGATGACGGGCGAAGAATATCTTGAGGAGAACGAAGCTATCAAGCTGTTAACAGACATTGACTGGCTCACAGAAAAAGCCCATCAGTTCGCTGCCTTGTTACAAAAAGGACGCAAGAATGGCTAAGGTGCGAAAGAGGAATACAAAAAGTGAAACACGGGATGAGGTGTGCATTGGATATTGTCATAACAATTTAATACACTTTCTTCTGGTGTCTCAGAAAAAAGCGGTAACTTTGCACCAAAATAATTATCAGTTTCATTCACAACTATAGAGCATTTATGAAAATACTTGTTGTAGATGATGAACTAGACATCTGCGAGATACTCCAATATAATCTTGAGACGGAGGGATACGAGGTGGCTGCCGTCAACTCTGCTGAGGAGGCACTAACGTTGGATCTGACGGAATACGCACTGATTCTTCTTGATGTGATGATGGAGAACATGTCGGGATTCCAAATGGCGCATAAGATGAAAGAGAATCCTGCCACTGCGCAGATTCCCATCATCTTCATTACGG
>Ga0247610_10007007_pt1 | contig 11611 bp, 7 predicted proteins | sample 174DNAGHGhighgp2_FD_193483 | JGI IMG/M metagenome (GOLD analysis project Ga0247610, IMG submission 193483) | Sheep rumen microbial communities from Palmerston North, Manawatu-Wanganui, New Zealand - 1742 DNA GHGhigh gp2 | ecosystem: Host-associated > Mammals > Digestive system > Stomach > Rumen ...
GACGAGATCCGCTTTGTGCCTGTAAGCCACATGGACGAGGTGCTGAGGCTGGCGCTGAAGCCGTTAAAAGAGGAAAAGAAGACAGAAGAACAGAAGCAGCCAGTGTGAGACATTGGCCGTTACCGGCAGCTGTTCCGCAAAGCAAAAAGATGGGGGGCGACGATGCCGTGAAAGATAAGTATGATGTGGCTGTGATAGGAGGTGGCCCGGCGGCAATCTTTGCCTGCTGGGAATTTTGTGAAAAGTTTCCGGCTCTTTCCGTTGTAATGCTGGAAGAAGGACATTCTGTGATGCAACGTCACTGTCCGCTGGCAGCGGGGAAGAGCGACCATTGCCTGCACTGTGTTCCCTGCGCCATTATGCGTGGATTTGGCGGGGCCGGCGCTTTTTCCGATGGGAAATACAACTTTGCGACCGGTGGCTGGCTGCGAGAGTATCTTTCAAAACAGACGGTAATGGATCTGATTGATTACGTGGATTCCATTAACTGCCGTTTTGGCGCGCCGGGGAAAATATATTCCGCCAAAGATGCGACAATCGGATGCAAGGCGCTGGGATTCGATCTGCACCTGCTGAATGGAAAGCTCCGGCATCTGGGAACAGAGAACAACCTGCAAATAATGGAACATATCTATCAGGTCTTACTGCAGAAGATGGATGTAGTGTGCGATACCCGCGTGAACAGCTTCTGCAAAAAAGGCGATGAGTTTGTACTGGATACGACCGGTGGAGAAATTCACAGTACGTACTTGATTGCTGCTCCCGGCAGGGCCGGTGCGGAATGGTTTACAGAGCAGGGACGGAAACTGGGGCTGTCGTTTACCAATAATGCTGTTGATGTGGGAGTCCGGGTGGAAGTGCCTGCGGCGATTTTTAAACATATTACTGATGAAGTATATGAAGCAAAGTTAGTGTACCGGACAAAACAGTATGATGATCTGGTGCGTACTTTCTGCATGAATCCGAACGGTTACGTTGTGGCAGAAAATACAGATGGTATTATCACGGTAAACGGGCACAGTTATGCGGATCCGGCCCGGCAAAGTCCGAATACGAATTTTGCCTTGCTGGTCAGCAATAAATTTACTGAGCCCTTTAAAGAGCCGCATCAATACGGAAAACGAATCGCTTCTCTTTCCAACCTGCTGGGCGACGGGGTATTGTTGCAGCGGTTCGGGGACCTGATCAAAGGACGCCGGACGAACGAAAGGCGTCTTGCCAAAAGTTTTACAAAACCTACGCTGCATGCGACGCCGGGGGATCTGAGCCTGGTGCTGCCCAAACGACAGCTGGATGATATTGTTGAAATGATTTATGCGCTGGATAAAATTGCACCGGGTATGGCCAACGACGACACGCTGCTCTATGGCGTGGAGGTGAAGTTTTACAGTTCCCGGGTGGAACTGGATGAACGGCTGGAAACAAGAATACCGAATCTGTTTGCGGCCGGCGACGGGGCCGGTATTACACGGGGACTGGCCCAGGCTAGCGCCAGTGGTGTTTATATTGCGAGGGAAATTGGGGAAAGAGCAAAGAAAAGTAACAAGAAGTAATCTGAAACCTGATATCAGAATCAAGTTAAGGAGGTACCCATGACCAAAGAACATTGGGATATTATCCGCGCGGAATTTATCACATCTGCTGTGCGTGCGGATCAATATCCGAAACCGTATTTGCCTGAAGTTGCATTTATTGGGCGTTCTAATGTTGGCAAGTCGTCTCTGATTAATTCGGTATGCCGCAGGAATGGTCTGGCAAGAGTCAGCTCTACGCCAGGGAAGACCCAAACTCTTAATTTTTACCGGCTGGATGCAAAACGGAAGACGGAAGAAGCAGAAGATCGCACACAGTTTTATCTGGTGGATCTTCCGGGTTATGGTTTTGCCCGTACCAACCAGAAGAATAAGGAACAGTGGTCCGGGTTTATCCGTAATTATCTGGAAGACGCACCGAATCTGGCGTTGGTCTGCCAACTTATTGATATACGCCATAAGCTCATGGACAGTGACATAGAAGCCTATAACTGGTTGATGGAGTGCGGGTTAAAAGTACATGTGGTGCTGACGAAAGCGGATAAGCTGAGTAAAAATGCGGCCATGTCCCAGCTTTCTTTTTTCCGGAAAAGTCTGGGAATAGCTCCGGAACAGATTACAGCCTATTCGGTGCCACAGCCGGTAATGCGCCTGGAGTTCATCAACCAGATTATGAACGTATTGGAAGACAGATCGGAAATTAATGTTGAAATCTAAAAAATGGAATTTTTTTAGCAATAGCAAATAAATAGCTTGACAAGCTTAATAGGAATCGTTATAATTAAACCATCAAATAAATATTTCGTGCAGTTTGTTAAATCGGTGTAATTCCGATGTGATCCCGTCACCGTATAACCGGAAGGCGAACTGTATAAGCATCCGTGCTTAACCTGCGAGCGACAGGATAGTGATGTTTGACATGAAGTGCCTTTCTAGGTGAGAGTGGGGAGGTACCATTGAACGATATCAAGACCGTTGTTGCGCAAGCAGGAACGGTCTTATTCTTGTTATCTTGCAGGGCGAAATATTATTGATATGTTTAATTTGCTATTCACAAATCATTTAGCAAAATTCCCATCCTTCTCCTTCTCCTTTTGACACAGCTGCAAAATAAAAAACCCGCATCTGGACCATGCGGGTTTTTTATTTTGCCTGAAAAGGGCGTTTATATTAAAAATGGTATTGTAAAATTGCTGAGTTGGTGTCTTTGCGTAAGCTTATTTGATTTCCGTTTGATAACAATCATGTGAAACTTCGCTGATGGGATTGATGTGTACCATGCAATGCTTTACATTGGGGAAATCTTTTTCAATGGAGTGATGGATGCTTTCCGCTATCTGATGGGATTGCAGTAAAGTCAGGCTGTCATCGGCGCTGACTTCTACATCGACAAATATACGGCTGCCAAACTGGCGGGTATGCAGGAGATCAATGTGATACACACCGGGAATAGATTCAACTTTGGCGCGCATTGCGTCTTCTTCCTCTTTAGAGCAGGCTTTATCTACCATTTTATCAACAGCACCAGTAAAAATTTCATATCCGGCCTGCAGAATCATGAAACAGATGACAACACTGGCGATTGGATCCAGCAAAGGAAACCCCATACGGGCTCCTAATACACCGATAAAGCTTCCGACGGAGGAAAGCGCGTCGCTGCGATGGTGCCAGGCGTCGGCCATCAATGCATCCGACTGCAGCATCAGAGCGTAGTGGCGAGTATACCAGTACATGGCTTCCTTAACAACGATGGAAACGATAGCAGCAATCAAAGGCAATAAAGTCGGAATGGAAATGGCTTCCGCATCCTGATTTATAATTTTATCGATGCCTGCATACCCGATGCCTAATCCAGTCAGCACAAGAATTACTGCCAACAGGATGGAGGCCACGCATTCCAGTCGTTCATGACCGTATTGGTGATCGTCATCAGACGCACGGCCGGAGATCCGGATGCCTGCCATGACGATAAATGTAGCAAATACATCGGACGCTGAATGGATGGCATCAGAAACCATGGCAGCGGAATGCCCTAGCAGGCCGGCGGCCAGTTTACCCAGTGACAGGAATACGTTTACGGCGATACTGTACCAGGAGATTCGCATGGCAATTTTTTCGCGATTTGAGGTGACGTGCAATTTTTTCATGATAAAACTCCTTAATTTTATTTAATAAAATGGGCGTTTTATGATGCTGCGCACGCCGGACGCTGCCCAGGACTGTTTATGTAAAAGGCAAATACAGTAAAGGGCAGTGAAATCAATATGCCTTCCGGATATTAACGACAATAATAAGGCCGGATATTTGATTTGTCAATAGGATTTTTTGAATGTTAACAGGCGCTAACTCCAGTTAGCATCGGCTTCGACGCATGGTGAAGGCGTTTAGGAAAATGAAAAATTTTTTAAAAAATTTTCTGTGCATTGCGATAAATATTGCTTGACAGTGTCGGAGCAGATTGATAAACTAGAAAAGTACAATTTCAAACCGAAGGCTGTGAACGGGAGGAGTATGGCAGGAAGATCCCAAGAGAGGGCAGGTAAGGTGTAACTGCCTGATTGAAATGCAGGAAGGTAGCCCGGGAGCCGGAAAGCTGAAGTATGATTGTCGCGGACAGCATATGGGTAAGCTTTCCCGTGTCACGCGTTATGTGGAAATAAGAGCTTTATTCGTGATAATGAAAGATTGGTCTTCAAGGACTGGAACTCTGATGGAAATGCAGAAAGAAGCGTTTCATGATGAATAAAGAATGCAGGTGGTACCGCGGTCATTCGTCCTGCTGCTGAAAGGCAGCAGGATTTTTAATTTTCAGGGCATTTAAAAATCAAGATATTAACTTAGGAGGAAAACATGGCAGAAGAGCACAACATTCCCAAAACATACGATCCGGCGATTGTAGAGAAAAAGTGGTATCGGTTCTGGGAAGAACACAAGTTATTTCATGCAGAACCAAATGCGGATAAAAAACCGTTTACGATAGTTATTCCGCCCCCGAATATTACGGGGCAGCTGCATATGGGCCACGCACTGGATAATACGCTGCAGGATATTCTGATCCGCTGGCACCGTATGATGGGAGATAATACCGTATGGTTCCCGGGATATGACCACGCCGGACTGGCGACCCAAATCAAGGTTGAGGAAGAAATTAAGAAAAATGAAGGTCTGACCCGCTATGATCTGGGGCGGGAAGAGTTCGTGAAACGCGTATGGGAATGGAAAGAACAGTACAGTAACCGGATCATTGACCAGCTGAAATGCCTGGGCATTTCCTGCGACTGGGACCGCATCCGTTTTACACTGGATGAAGGTTGTTCCCGGGCAGTAAGGGAAGTATTTGTTTCTTTATATGAAAAAGGGCTGATTTACAGAGGTACCCGTATCACTAACTGGTGCGTCAACTGCAATACTGCATTAAGCGATATCGAAGTAGAACATAAAGATGACGCGGGGCACCTGTGGTATATCAACTACCCGATCGTCGGTCGGAAAGGCGAATACCTGACTATTGCCACAACCCGCCCGGAGACGATCCCCGGCGATACGGCAGTAGCGGTGAACCCGAAAGATGAGCGGTATGGAAAACTGGTAGGCGAGAAGATCCTGCTTCCCATCATGAACCGTGAGATTCCCATTATTGCGGATGATTATGTGGATACCGAATTTGGTACCGGCGCCGTAAAAATCACGCCGGCCCATGATCCCAATGACTATGAGATGAGCTTGCGTCAGCATCTTGATACCATTGTTGTCATTGACAAAGACGGTAAGATGACAAAAGAAGCTGGCCGTTATGAAGGACAGGAACGGTATGAATGCCGTAAGAATATTGTAAAAGACTTGGACAATCTGGGGCTTCTCGTAAAAATCGAAGACTGCCCCCATTCTGTCGGACACTGCCAGCGCTGCGGCGAACCCATTGAAGCGCTGATATCCACACAGTGGTTTGTAAAAATGGAGCCCCTGCTGAAGGCGGCAACCGATTGCGTGAAAGACGGACGGACAAAGTTCGTGCCGGAACGATTTACCAAAAACTACCTGGGCTGGATGGAGAACATGCATGACTGGTGCATCAGCCGCCAGATCTGGTGGGGCCATCGAATCCCCGTCTGGTATTGCGATGACTGCGGCGCGGAAATCGCCTCCCGTACAGATCTGGACAAGTGCCCCAAATGCGGCGGCGGACATGTGCATCAGGACGAGGATGCATTGGATACATGGTTCAGTTCTGCTTTATGGCCGTTTTCAATTATGGGGTGGCCTGAAAAGACAGATGTTTTGAAACAGTTCTATCCCACCAGTGTTCTGGTTACCGGATATGATATCATCTTCTTCTGGGTAGCCCGCATGCTGATCATGGGCATGGAATTCATGAAGGACATTCCCTTTGAACGGGTATTCATCCATGGCCTGGTTCGCGATGAGCAGGGACGTAAAATGAGTAAATCCCTGGGGAACGGCATCGACCCTCTGCAGGTGATCGACCAATATGGCTGCGATACCCTGCGCTTTATGCTGATTACCGGCAACACGCCGGGCAACGATATGCGGTTCTACTGGAGCCGCCTGGAGGCTACCCGCAATTTCGCCAATAAGATCTGGAACGCTTCCCGCTTTGCCCTGATGAACCTGGAAGGGTATCAGGCGGATGCGAAACGCGCTCCCTATGAGCTGGCGGATAAATGGATCCTTTCCCGGCTGCAGGACGTGGCGGATGATGTGACCACGCTGCTGGACAAGTTTGAACTGGGTGAAGCCGGCCGGACGATTTACGATTTTATCTGGGGCGAGATCTGCGACTGGTACATTGAACTGGCCAAACCGCGACTGTACGGCAAGGCAGGAGAAGAAGCGAGGGCAACGGCGCAGCAGGTGCTTGTGACGGTACTGACCGGAGCCATGAAGCTGCTGCATCCTTACATGCCGTTCATTACGGAAGAAATCTACCAGGCGCTGCCCCATGACTGCCAGAGCATCATGATCAGCTCCTGGCCGAAAGCGGATGAGTCCTTACAGGATAAAGCGGCGGAAAAAGGAATGGGCGCCATCATGGACGCTATCAAATCCATTCGTGAGATGCGGGCACAGGTCAATGCCAACCCGGGCAAAAAGGTGCCTGCGATCCTGTTGGTAGCAGATGAGTTAAAGGCAGTGTTTGAAGAAAACGCTTCCTATATTCATCAGCTTGGTAACGTGGATGAACTGGAGCTGCTTCCGCTTGCTTCCGCCAAACCGGAAAACGCCATGGCTTCTGTGAATGCAGGCGTTGAAGTGTATCTGCCGCTGAAAGGCCTGATCGATGTGGACGTGGAGACGGCGCGCCTCAACAAGGAACTGGCCGGGTTGCAGAAAGAGATGAGCCGTGTCAGCGGTAAACTGCAGAACCAGGGGTTCCTGGCAAAAGCGCCCAAAGAAGTAGTAGAAAAGGAACAGGCCAAGGCAGACGAGTATGCGGCTAAGATCAAAACCATCGAAGAACGCCTGGCATATCTGAAAACCATTTAAGGCAGAATATATCATGAATTATCAGGAAAGTATTGCGTATCTGGAGAGCCTGGGGCAGTTCGGGATCCGTCTCGGTATGGAACGGATCCAACAATTGCTGTTTGTCTTGGGGCATCCGGAGAATCAGGTCAAAACAGTGCATGTGGCGGGGACGAACGGAAAAGGCAGCGTCACCACCATGATTTCCACGATTTTAACAGAGGCCGGGCTGCGGGTAGGGAAATTTACCTCCCCGCACCTGGTCCGTTACAATGAACGCATCCAAATCAACGAAAAGGAGATTTCGGATGAGGATTTCGCGAAGGTGCTGACTACCGTTCGCGACTTTGCGGACGACCTGGTAAAAAAAGGAGCCTGTGAGCAGCCAACGCAGTTTGAAATATTAACAGCGGCGGCCTTCCATTATTTTGCGATCAGCCAGGTGGATTATGCCGTAATTGAGGTGGGGCTGGGAGGTCTGTGGGATTCGACAAATCTGATTAAGCCGCTGGTCTCGGTTATTACGAATGTGGCGTTGGATCATACGAAAGTGCTGGGCAGCACGCTGGAAGAAATTGCGCTTCAAAAAGCGGGTATCATAAAAGAAAACGTGCCGGTTGTAACCGGGGCGTCCGGCAGGGCGCTGCCTCCGATCCAGGTCATGAGCGCTGTAAAACAGGCTCCTATATATGTGTACGGTCAATCGTTCCGTGGCGAAGAGGTCAGCAGTTCGATAGAACGGCAGGCGTTTTTGCTGAAAGCGGGTACCAACTATACATCAGAATATGAGATACAGCTCCCGGGCGTCCATCAGATTGCAAATGCCTCACTGGCAATCGTAGCAGTTAAAATTGTATCAAAGCAGGATGCAAGGATTACGGAAGAACATCTACACCGGGGCGCAGCCCGCACGAAATGGCCCGGCCGGCTTGAAAAGATTAGTTCTGCTCCGGATGTGATTCTGGATGGGGCGCATAATCCTGATGGCGCGGAAGCATTGCGAAATGCGCTGGACAAGTATTATCCGGAAAAGAAACGCTGCTTCGTTTTCGGTATGATGGCCGATAAAGATGTGGATGAAGTGATCAGGATTTTATTCCGTCCTTCCGATACGGTATTTACCGTACGGGCCGATGAAGGTCCGCGGGCCGCTAAAGCGGAAGACCTTGCGGAACGGATAGGCAGTCAGGCCGCCGCATCACCGGTTGGGGATGTTCTGCAGGCATACAGGATGGCCTGTACTAAAGCCGGAACTGATGGTATCGTCTGTGTATGCGGTTCATTATATCTGGTAGGGACATTTAAGGCAGAGTGCGATTGATGAACGATAAAGAAATTTCGGCAAAAAGATACGGACGGATGCAGGCGCTTCTTCTGCTGACTGCCGCGTGCATTGCGATTGATCAAACGCTGTTAAGCGTTGTGATTCTGATTGTTTTGCTGAAAGGAATTTATATTGCCGTAAAGGAACGGGATATTCGACAGGTCAGGATATGGCCGCGGTATTTAAAATGGCTTTTGTTCCTGTTGCTTGCAACGGGTTATATATCTCTGCATAACCCGATGATCTCAGATACGTTTTCCTGTACCTTTAATTTCATCTATGTAGTTGGGCAATATGTTTCTGTTGCCTGGCTTGTGACAAGGTTTGGGAACTGTTTCGCGGGAAGAGGGCTGTTTGACAAACCGCTTCCTTGTGAATGCGGATTGTCTTTTTGGGAGATTTTTAACCGGCAGCCATTTGCTGTCCGGGTGCTGCGGGTGCTGGGCTGGGTTGCTCTGTTATCGGTTCTGTTAGGAATCGGGCAGCACTATTTCGGTGGGGCAACCGACGCGCTCTGGGTAGATAAAGAGACTAATCCGCTGTTGCGCAACCGGGTGTTTTCTACTTGGGAGAATCCTAATATTTTTGCCGGTTATCTGTGCGTCGTGGCAGCGTATATAATGGGTTATATCAGTGAGGAAAAGGACTCGCGGAAACGGTGGATCCTTTTCGGTGTGTTACTGCTGACACTGCTTTGCGAAATTTTTACATTCTCCCGTGGTTTCTGGCTAGCCATGGCGGCAGAGCTGCTGCTTTTTGTTCTGTTTTTTTACAGAAAAGGAATCTTGTATTTTCTCGGTGTTGTGGCAGGCGGCGCCGCACTGGCGGGTCCCGCCGTATGGCAGCGGGTGGCAACGCTGCGGCATATTACGGAGGATTCATCCGCTGCTATGAGACTGGCTTATCTGGAGATCGCGCAGGCAATCGTGACAGATCACCCTCTGGGGATCGGTTGGTATAACTATCGATATATTTTTCCCGAGTATGATTTCTATTTTAAGAATCCGGATGTAATCATGTATCATTGCCACAACCTGTTTTTAAATGTGGCTGCAGAACTGGGGATTCTCGGTCTGATCCTGTTTGTATTGGTTTGGTGTTCATTGCTTTTTATGGCTTGGCGTCTGTATCGCAGAACGGGTTGTTCATGGATCAGAGCTTTTGCTGTCGGATATGTGCTGATGAGCGTTGGCCTGATTGTCGGCGGGGTCGGAGACCATATTCTGTTCAATGTCCGTATGGGAGTTTTATTCTGGTTGTTGAATACGCTCCTGGTTTTAATATGGAGCTTTAATAGTTATGTTTCTGAATAACGAAGCATATCTTTAGGTTTTTGCCTAAAAAAATGCAAAATATGTAAATTGCCTTGCAGTATTTTGCAAAAACTGCTAAAATTATTACAGTTTCTGGTCTGTCCGATATATAATTTGGCAGATGCGGAACCTGTTATTGAAAATATTGTAAAATAATCTTCAAAAGGGCTGTTTTTTTGGATATAAGAGTCGCAATTTGATTCTTTTTATGTTATAATATCCATGGATTTAAGTAAGCAAATCCTTGTTTCCGTAAATTTAGATAAGGGATTTGCGGAACCAAGTTTGTTTTACCCGCGGCTTGCCGCGGAAATTTTCTCATAATATTTTAAGGAGGAAGGTAATTATTATGGTAGGTTTTGAAGACATCAAAGATCGTGTTTGTGAATCAGTAGTTTGCAAATTTAAAACTGCTGAAGAAGCTGCTGATATGATTAAAGACGGTGACTGCCTCGGCGTCAGCGGCTTTACTCCGTCCGGCTATCCGAAGGCTGTGCCTCTGGCTCTGGCTGAAAAAGCAAAAAAGACTCCTTTCAAAGTTAATGTTTGGACCGGCGCGTCCGTAGGTCCGGAAATTGATGCTGCCATGGTTGAAGCTGGCTGCATGGACCGCCGCCTGCCTTATCAGACCAATGCAACCCTGCGTAAAGCTATCAACGCCGGCAAAGTTCGTTATGCCGACATTCATCTGTCCCATTTCGCACAGATGGCCCGTTACGGCTTCATGGCTGACCGTAAGAAAATTGATTTCGCTATCGTTGAAGTCTGCAAGATCAACGACCTGGGCGACGGCAAAGTTGGCCTGATCCCGACCACTTCCATGGGCAACAGCTCCTCTTACGTTGCTACTGCTCCGAAAGTAATCGTAGAAGTTAACACCACCCAGCCGGTAAGCCTGGAAGGCATGCATGACTCCTATGTTCCGCTGGATCCTCCGAACCGTAAACCGATTCCTATTGAAAGACCGGAAGACCGCATCGGTACTCCGTATATCCCCTGCGATCTGGATAAGATCGTTGCTGTAGTTCCCTGCGACATCACCGATAAAGTTCGTCCGCTGGGCGAAATCGACGAAGACGCAAAACATATGGGCCAGAACCTGGTTAACTTCCTGAAGAACGAAGTTAAGGAAGGCCGTCTGCCGCAGAACCTGCTGCCGTTACAGTCTGGTGTTGGCTCCGTAGCCAATGCTGTTATTAACGGTCTGGTAAACTCCGACTTCAAAGATCTGACCGTTTATACCGAAGTTATCCAGGACGGCATGTTCGACCTGATCGACGCAGGCAAACTGCGCGTTGCTTCCGGTACCGCGCTGACTCCGTCTCCGGAATGCCAGAAGAAATTCTATGAAAATGTAGAACATTACAAGAAATATCTGCTGCTCCGTCCGCAGGAAATCTCCAACAGCCCGGAAGTTGCACGTCGTATCGGCGTAATTGCAATGAACACGGCTATCGAAGTTGATATTTATGGTAACGTAAACTCCACTCATATTTGCGGCACCAAATTGATGAACGGTGTTGGCGGTTCCGGCGACTTTGCACGTAACGGCTATCTGACCGTATTCTTCACCAACTCCCTGGCAAAGGGCGGCAAGATCAGCTCCGTTGTTCCGTTCTGCAGCCATATCGACCATGCAACCCTGGACGTTGACGTTATCGTTTCCGAACGCGGCGTTGCCGACCTGCGCGGCCTGACCCCGAAAGAAAAAGCTCCGATCATCATTGATCAGATCGCTAACCCGAAATATCAGCCGTACCTGTACGACTACTTCAAGAGAGCATGCGAGAAATGCGGCAACAGCCAGACCCCGCATATCCTGTCTGAAGCATTTGACGTTTACAAATGGTTCGAAGAGACCGGCTCCATGGAAAAACCGGCTGAATAAAAATAATTCAGTAAAAGCTTGAATTATTGTGTAAAATAGTTTACAATATGGTATCGGATGGGGTCGGTGA
>Ga0247610_10007009_pt1 | contig 11611 bp, 29 predicted proteins | sample 174DNAGHGhighgp2_FD_193483 | JGI IMG/M metagenome (GOLD analysis project Ga0247610, IMG submission 193483) | Sheep rumen microbial communities from Palmerston North, Manawatu-Wanganui, New Zealand - 1742 DNA GHGhigh gp2 | ecosystem: Host-associated > Mammals > Digestive system > Stomach > Rumen...
CCATCCTTATAGTCTTCAACTTTAAAATAACCTGACTGTATGAGCAATCCCATATCTTGTAATTGATTGATTACTTCAGGTTTTAAAGTTCTGCAAGTTTCACCGTCAGCAGTGAAAAACACAGCCGAAACATTCTCACCGTCAATATGTTCAATCTTTGCCACTACTTCCATGCATTCTCCTTCAAATTGTTTATATAATCTTCATTATATTCAAAAAGAACCGTAACTATTTGTTTTCTCATCTTATCATACACAAGAATACAATTAACACCGTTTATATCCTGCCATCTCCAATGAGTAAGCCTCAAAGATTCTCTATATAAAAACTCTAAACTACCCGACTGAATCTTATTGACTAACTCTTTTTCATTCGGAACATAACCCAGTCTCTGCAAACATCTCATTTTAAAATGATTACTCACGGTCTTCTTTTTGCTCATCCTCAATCCTTTTCACCAAGTCTTCCAAAGTTTCAGTCATCTCAGGTATCCCAAGAGTACCGAAAAAACTCAAAAAATAATTCTCAACTTCCTTCATGCTAAAACGTTCAAATTCCTATCTAAATCATCTACCACACAAGTACCACGTCTAAGATGCTTAAAAAACCTTCTGAATCCCCAATCCTTTTCAACCAAATATTCTTTTAAGATTGGTTTTTCGTCCATGTACGTGGTCGTTATTAAAACTTCTTTACCCTTAAATAAATGCCGAGTCGTCTTCTCTACAAACTGTCTTCCCTCTACGTAAGACGGCTTGCTCAAAACTTCGTTTATTATCATTCGTCTCCTCCATATAATTATACTGTATATGGAAAAGAAAAAATATTATCATTGACAGAATATAACCTACCCCTAAAATAATACCGACAGTATCACAAAGAGATGCTTTATATTCAGAGACTGGTACTAGATTTAACAAAAAACCATAACCTAAGATAAAACTAAATAAAAGTTCAATCAATTTAATTATTAATTCTCTTTTTAAACCTTTACGAACTTTATCAAAGGATATGTTGTATCCAAGATAGATATAAGCTTCCAGAGGACGGCATAACAAACCGTCATCTATAATTATATCAAACGGTTTTACCTTATATTCACCCAAACGGCTCTTTGATACATCAAAAGCATATTTAGCCTCGAAAAAATCAGTATATCCTGTATGTGTTTTAGCCATAAACTTCATGAATAATCTCCCCGTAAATCTTTTATAAACAGAATAGCCACAATAATAAAAAACAAATTCTTATAATAAGTTTTCATATAAAATAAAACATCATCAAAAGAACAAACAGCACAGGCAAAACAGACCGGAGCTACAATCAGAAGAACAAAATACAAAATAAACTGAATTTTAATCGTTTTGCTCATCATCTTTGCACTCCAATATACTTAAAATTATACCGGCAACAAGTGTACTGCCAAATATAGCCACAGCAATATGTATATCATTAATATCAAATAAGACGGCACACAGTGCTATTCCAAAGGCGATTATTCCTCTATTAATCCAATGACAACTTTTCAATAAGAAACTCTTTTTAAGTTCCCGTTTCATGTCCTGTTTAACTGATTCGGGTATCAACATAGTTTTCCCAGAAATCCATTTACCGTCTTCTACACAGCCATAATCATATTGTGAGCATATCATAGACAAATCAGAATAAATCGGCACTTTAAGATAAACTCTGTAAGTATCCAGTGAATGCCAGCTATAATCTAAGTTACGAGGACTTATAAATACTTTATTATATGGTTTTTCCTTAATCTGAAACCCATACGCTAAGTAAAAATCACCCCAAAAGTTTTCGTGTTGTTTGTTATAATACATCGAACACCCCTTGTATTACCATAAAACAGCAAACCATCAAAACCAGCATCCAAAAAACATCGGTGTTCCAACCGTTAATATAAATTAAAAACAAAAACGGAAAAACAGCACACCAAACTAATATGGATATAACACCGCATACAAGCACAACAACTTTTATAGCATCAGATTCTTCCTTGCTCAAAGTCCCGTTATGATATTTACGTGCTAATTCTTTTGCATAATATTTTACATCATTAACAATAAATTCCATGATTAATCCAAAGCTTTAATAATATGACGAATAAATATACAAGCACCAATCAACGCTACTACAAAAATCAGTAAAGCTATTATAGGTGTTACTTCTGGAATATTTATAGTAATATTCGATAAATCAATATGCTGCAAAAATCTTGGTATCCCGTGAGGAATAAAAGGTTTAGCTGCCCAGCCTAAAATCCTTAGAGCTATTAAAGTGAAAAACAAATAAACCATTCCCTGCACTACTATATTATTCTTTACATATTTATCGTATAACTTGCTTATTGCCAAACCAATAAAGGTTACTATTGAAGTTATAACGATTAATAAAACTTGTCCGAACTTCATTTTTTCTCTCCTATTCTGCTTCCGACTAATTGATAAGTATCACATAATACATTCATAACTTTTTCTTTTTCTTCTTTTGAGAGTATATCATCAGAATTATGTTCTATTATATAGTCATTCCACATATCCATTATGATATACAATCTGTCAAGAAGTTCATGATGAAAACCGTTAGTCATTAATTTGTACCTTTTCAGGCTCTACTTCCAATTGGTCTTTCTTGAAAAAGTTAGTTATAATTGCTCTTAATGAATTTACAAGCTTATTTACATCTGCCATAAATTCTTTTACATTTTCATCCTGTGTGAAGGCTGAAATGCTGTCTAAAGTATTCTTCTTGATGTCTTTATAGTTAGCTAATACCGTAATAATCAACGTAATGGTAGCTAATGCAATTAAAGATTGCTTACTTAAAGGCATTGACTTGAATTCTTTACATAATTCTGAAATCGTCTTCATTTCTTTTTCCCTTTCTTATTTTACAAGTTTTGCACCACATTTAAGGCAAGACATTTTACCGTTAGCTTCTAATTTATCAATATCCCATTGTTTAAAAGGTCTGTGACATTCAGGACAAGCATGTGCTCCGTCTAATTTGTATTCTTTAAATACCACTGTTGCCTTTTTTGTTTTTGGGTCGTAAACTTTCATCTTTTCTCTCCTTTCACTACTTCTTTCAAAAAGTTCATTGTCCTTTTTATTTCGTTTTGACTATCCAAAACTAACTGCTGAGCTAAAAGCTCCGTATCGGATAGTTCTTCCATCTTATTAATTAACTTAGCATCATCTCGTTTTCTTTGAATCATTCCTATAATAAAACCTAATAATCCACCCACAAACAAATATGCTAAAGACTTAAATACCTCTTCCATATTTTCCTCCTAAATAATTATACAGAAATTTTTAAGATGTTGTCAAGTCCTTTCTTAGCCAATCCAGCCACTCTTCAAAAGCATCAGTAAAAAGTACGGTATTATAAGAACTTGCCCAACCGGCAAATCCTATCCATTCATTTGAATTAAATGAGATTGCTTCTCTTAATGAGTAATTATCACATAATACCTTAATATATGCTTCAAAATAAGGGTGTCTGGCTGTCTTAGGTTTGAAAATACAATCCTTTGTTCTCAAAGTATAAACGTAATCTCTGTTTACCTTTTTAGACTCTATTTCATTTCTCTTTTCAATATGTTTTTCTAAAATACTGAATAGCTTTCCGAATCTCGGTAGGGTTATATCGTCATACGTAAACTCAGCCCAGAAATGTTTTCTGGCTCTATTATTAGGAGTATCCAGCTCATCAAAATGTTCCATTTTTAACCTCTCAACATAATCGAAATTTCTTTATAGTCTGATTCTTGTGTCCTGTATCTATATAGGGTAGAATCCTGAAATGTCCTGCCGCCGCAATATACATACTCTTTATCAAGCATCAGTTTCATCGGGGTTTTCCCGTTGTTCTCCTTTATCGACTGAATTAGTTTCTTCTTCACTTCCTCTTTTAGCATACATATTCCTTTTCATTTCTTCATGCATTTCTAATTGTCTTTTAATCTTAGAAAGAGTGATTACGGATTCTTCCGAAAATCTGTCACTCTTATCCACTATATTCAAATTCCACAGAGCCTGTATAAATCTCTCGTGCGGATTTCTCTCTAAATAATCCAACAAAAGTTTAGCAATTTCAATATTTGTTGTCTGCCTTTGGGCACACAATTCATTATGCTTTTTTATTATTTCATCCATTTGTTAACAAAAATCCTTATGATATATAGTCATTTGTTCTTTAGCATAAACAATAGCTTGTTGCAATAATGTATCGTAATCGTTTTCTTTTTTCATATTCTTATCCAGATATATCTGAATATACTCATTATAAAGAGTCTTATACAAAAGTGCCTTTTGCTCAGGTGTGTATTTAGGTCTTTCCTCACCTCTATAAACAGAAATCTGAGGAGGTCTACCCCACGGCTTTTTAGGCAGGTTGTATGAGTCTCTCCTTGCTATCACCCAGTTTGTTGTCAGGGGCTTACCGTATACACCTAAAAGTTTCTTTAACACCTTCATAGGAAACTCCTCATAAAGGATGGTAAAATCTTCTCTTGATAGGTTTTTAAATTTCATAGTATCCTTTCTACTTCAAGAGCTTATTAAACCTCTGGGCTTCCTCAGTTACACGGTTGTAATCCATATTAATCACATTCGGTTCTGAAATTATGTAGGGATGTGCCTGTGCCTTTGACCAAGCGGCGAAGTGTTCCCAACTCTTGAAGGTTTGTTTCTTTATTTGATTGTCTTTTGTGTTTATATAAACACTCATGCTTTTCCCTGCTTTTAAGGGGGTCTGCATTTCTTTTTTCAACCCTAAGGTTGATTGGTAATAATACAATGACCTGTCGGATATTCCGAAGTAGTCACGTATTTCTTCTCTGGTTAAGTATTTCCACATTTTTGATAGTTCATATGCTATCTCCTTGAATTTTGCCATCTTTACAATCCTCTCTTCACTTACTCTTCCACTAAATTTTTACTCGTTTTAAGTTCCTGTGTGTCCAAAACCACCTGCACCACGTTCGGTATCCGATAGTTCTGTAACCACTTCAATCTCAGGTTGTTCTATTTTATTTACAACCAATTGAGCTATCCTCTCACCATGACCGATTAAAACAGAAACGGGAGAAAGATTAATCAATCCGACACCAATCTCACCCCTGTAATCGGCATCAATTGTTCCAGGTGTGTTAATTACCGTTATACCCTTTTTACAAGCCATACCAGAACGGGGTCTTACTTGTATTTCATAACCGTCTGGAATCTCTACAGCCAAACCAGTTTTAACTATTTTAAATTGCATCGGCTCTAGTGTAACGGGTTCAATACTGGCTATATCCATACCAGCCGCTCCCGATGTTTTAAACTCCGGAATAATTGCTTCTCCATTCAATTTTTTAAACTTAATCTTCATATATTTCCTTCCTTAAATTCTTATAAAATTCGTATAAACACGCTGATTCGGCTCTAAATTCATGTGTACTGTCTGTATTTAGAACATTCCTCAGTTCGGTAAACTGTTGATTAACCAAATACTCTTCAATAGCATCTTCATCAACATCTATACCCTTCATATTCAGGTATTTTAAAACTAACTTTAACAAATATCCTCCAATCTGACAGCATCTTCATCAAAATAACTATCGGAAGAATGATGAGTTAAAAACAGTACAACAGGTTTATCCTCTTTATACAAAACGGAAACATCGTTTGCTAAAACGGCATAACCATTCGTTATATCTGTTGCAACAGATAAATCATCGGGATATTTATTTAACAAATCTTTTAATTCACCAATGTTCATTTTAGACCTCCCTGTATAAAAATTTTCCGGCAGGTTTCCAATCTAATACTTCACCACATTCTACTAAATCAAGTAAAATATCTTTCGAGTATTCAGAATTTTGTTCAAGAAGCCTTTCAGCCAATTCTCTTCGGGTGACAATCTCTATTTCCTTCTGTTCCTTATCATTTATATAATAGTGTACACAGTCAGACGTACCAACAGAAAAATCAAACTCGTCAAAAGCTTCAAAAATTTCATTCCTTCTGTTTACTCTATCAATAACCTTTGATATTTTATCTAATATACGTGTGTCCTTTATATTATCTAAAATATCAATCAGTTCTAAATCCTTTGCTTTCTCAGCCAACATTTCACAATAATTCATATTAACCCATCCAAGCAGGTGAAAAACCTATTACTAATACTAAACAACCCCAGCAAAGAAAAGCACCTATTGTTCCTCGGCAAAGGTTGATACCTTCTTTTTTATATCCTCTTGAATATAAAATATAAGATAATATAATCATTAATATTGAACCAAATCCTACTGTTTGTAATGCTAACATAATTTTTATTTCCTTTCTTTAATTATATTATAGCATTTTCACAGAAAAAGTCAACCCTTTTGTTTAATCTTCTGGAGAATTCTTTTCCAAACTCTCCTTCAGCATATCACCCAAGTCCAGAGCGTTAGCCTCTCTGTACTCTTCCAGAGCTGGTTCAAGGACTATATTGTTTAGTTTATATTGCTTTTCAAGAATGTTTATACGCTTTTCCAGATGCTCAATCATCCTTGTTTGTGTATTTAATAAATGTGTCTGTTTATCAACAGTATCACACAGAATCTGAAAACATTTAGCATAATCATTTTTGTACAGACTCGTTATAATCTTCCTGTATACGTCCATTTAAGCGCCCAACCTCATCGTGTAATTCTTCAAGGTACTCTAAAGTTTCCTTCATAGTCTTTTCAAGCCAATCTTCCATCTCTACAATCTCCATTTTCACCACAAAATTTATTTTAACTTAAAGGTTTATTTTTTGTCAACACCTAATAATTTTACACTGGTTCCTATTGCTGTATAATTACTGCCAAAATATTTATCAAAAGCATCTAAATATTCTTCAGGCATTTCTCTTGCAACATCAGCTTTAGATTTAACCCAGCCTAATAATCTTGCTGCTTCTATATTCAAAGCCTTAGTAAACTCTTGATTAAATTTAACGTGCATATTACCGTTCTTATAAGCTTTAAATTCCATAAACTGTTCTTTTTTATTTCCGTTTAGAAAATACATATATCCCTTAGAACCAAACCCGTCAGGATAATCAATATCATCAATCACATTAAATTTAAGATTACGAGCAATAACAGCAATATCAGCTAAAGTGTGCTGACTACGATAATCAACTTCAAACTCACCATGCCAACCCTCTCTAAACGGAGAAGACATAATTATTCTGTAATCAAGCAAATAATCTTTATGGTCAATACAATTCCATCTCCAGCTGCTCTTTTCAAATAACTTAGTATTTGATTTATATGGTTTAACATTTTCTTCATCAGATAATTGCTTATAGAACGAAACAAGTTGATTATCTGAATATTTACTTGCATGTTTCACTACATAGAGAATAACCGTCCATATGTTTAAAGTGGTAAATTCTAATCTTTGTAACCATTCAAAATTCTGTCTTAATTTCTGACGAGTTTCACTTGTTAATCTATTTGTGATTTCGGAAAACTCATCCCAAACCATATCCCAATAAATTATCTTTAGATTCTTTTGTTTTTCAATCAATGCCTTTTTAATTCCCTCTACAGAGATATTAAAAGACTGCATTATATCTTCTTCTAATTCCATAATAGCTTTTAAGTTATTAAAAAGATTTTCACTATCTTGATTATATAATTCAACTAAAATATCTGCTCTGCCTGTATCCGCTGAAACAATAGCATTTTTTATTTTAGTCTTTTGTATTTCATTATAATCTCTTTTTATTTCATAATCATCTCTTTTATCTGTTTGTGTTTTAAATACTTCGTTAAAGAATTTATCAAAACCGTCTTGATTAAACTCAGGCAGACTTCTATAACCATCATATTTATTTCTTACAAACCTTACAACGTGAACTTTTGCTCTTGCCTGTCTATCCGCATGTAAAAAGTCAAAATTTCCTAAGATTTCATATGAAGTATTATAGAACTTTAAAAGAGATTGAATATGTTCATCTTTTTCCCATCTTTCAGGAATGATTAAAAAGGCTTGTTTAAAATTACCCTCTTTAATAATCTTCTTAGTCCATTCTTCAAATTTTGAATATGGCGGATTGCAAAAATAAGTATTATAAGGTTTATCTAAAAGATTACAACCCTCAAAATCAGTTTCAACTAACCAATCATTTTCAATGTATCTATCTATTAATACTCTTGATTTTTCGATTACGTGATAACTGCTTATTTTACGAATAAAAGTATCAGTAGAACGATATTCTTTCCAAGAAGTTTTACCTTCTTTTAAAGCTTCTGCTTTTTCTTCCTCTGTTTTAATACGAGCTTTTTCTTGTGCAAGTTTTTCCATATAACTATAAAAACGAGCATCACCGCAACCGATATCTAAAACAGATACTCCGTCAAGATAGGGAGCAATTACGGCAAACATTTCATCCGTACTCGGATACCATTCAAAATCTTCATTTTGTTCTTTTAATTCTCTTATTATTGAAGTTGTACTCATTATATTTTCTTTCCTTTATGTTCAATCAATAACTCACGCATTTTATTGAATGCTTTTTTACTATCATCAAGAGAGTATCTGAAAAACTCTGTATTACTTGTACTGTGGTTATCATCACCCTTGTATATATGATACTGTACTGAAAGATATGAATTATAACCATCATATAAATACATTCTCACAGACTTTTCATTTTCATCTTTTTCATAATTAAATTCAAGACCTTCACCTAAGTAGTAAAGCCCTTGCTCTTTGCAACAGTTTTCAATACGGTCAACAGTTGCAAGCATTTTCTTTTCAGTTGTAAATTGATATTCAAATTTATTCATGATTACTCCTTCACTATTGCGCTATATTCAATTATTTCTACAGGTTCATGTCTAACTTCATTTTCATCAATTAAAGTAAACAGTTGTTTTATCGTAACTACTTTAACCTTATCTAATTCTTCCTGAGTAATATCAATATCGTCAGAAACTTCACTCAATGGTTTGCTTATTATTTCCCAAAGAATATCATTAACATAACTTAAGTCATTATGTCTGAAAATAACCTTTTTAAAAGTATCAAAACCAACTTCTAAAATTACTTCTTTATCAGTCCTTTGTTTACAAATTAAACCTTTTAACATGATTAACCTATTCTTCCTTTAATTCCTAAAAGTCTTACTATTTCGTTGGCAAGTTGTCTTTCACCTGTCTGAATATCGAAGTATAAATTGTCAGCAAGTTCATTTTCTCCAATAGAAGAATAATACTTCTGTTTAGCAACGGCATCCGCATAAGCTTGAATAGTGGCTAATTGTTCTTTATTGAACTTAACAGTAGTTTTTTGTCTTGCCATGTCTTTATCCTTTCTATTATAATTATATCACATTCAAGGAAAAAGTCAACCCTTTTGTTAAAACACATGTAAGCAAGGAATACCAAGACTTTTGAACATTGCACAATTCTCTGGATTGTCGTCTATACAAAAATCAATCTTATTATCATGCATCAGATTTTCAGTAATTTCTTTTTTCACTTCCCAATCAGGTCTTAGGTCTGTGTTACTCCTCATATAGAGTTCATACGGAAAAGATAACCAATTGTTTAACTGTAGTTTTGTCATATGACGGCATCTCTCAGAACGGGCTGTTACAAAAATTATCTTATGTGTTTTTGCTAAAAGCTCAACTAAATCTAAACACCACAAAACTGGAACACGTTCTAAAAGGTGTTCATAAAAACTATCAAAGTCCTCTCCCCAATCGTGTCCTGTAATCAGTGTTCCGTCTAAATCAACGATTACACTATTCATATATTATGGCCACCGTATAATAAACTGTATTATAATTTTCAACCGAACTTAGTTTTATATCTATCAAAGTATGGTCTTGTAAAAAATCGCTTATATATTGGTTTAAATCAGAAACATCACTTGCCTTAAAAATCTTAACTAATCTTTTAGACTTCTTTTCTACATCTGTGTCTGAATCGTTCTCTGCTAGTATTGCCTTTAAATCAACAGGCTTATTATTATTCATCATAAAATCAACGTCATAATCGTTCATGTACTACCTCTCTTCTCTATATAATTATACTAGAAACAGCCCCCTAAATAAGAGAGCTGTTTCTGTTGTTGTAAGTGAAAGGGCAGACTTACATCATCGGCATCCCACCAGCAGGTTGAAATGCCTGTGAATCATCTTCTTTTGGTTCATCTACTATGGCCACCTGAGTAGTCAAGAGCATACCAGCAATTGAAGCCGCATTTTCCAAAGCGGAACGTGTAACTTTTGCAGGGTCGATTACACCTGTTGCTAATAAATCAGCATATTCCCCTGTAAGAGCATTATAACCCAAACCTCTTTCAAAGCTTTCTTTGATTACTAATTCTCCGTCAGCACCTGCATTTTCAGCAATCAATTTAGCCGGAAGAGATAAAGCATCAATCAATAAAGAATAACCTTCCCAATAATCTCTGTTAGCATCACCAATACCGTCTTGTCTTAACGCTTGTTGTGCTTCAAGTAAAGTATAACCGCCGCCTGCTACAATACCTTCTTCTTGGGCTGCTCTTGTTGCATTAAGAGCATCTTCAATTCTTAATTTTCTTTCTTTTAGTTCAACTTCAGTAGCAGCACCGACTTGGATAACGGCAACCCCACCCGTTAGTTTTGCAATACGTTCTCTTAGTTTTTCTTTTTGATAATCATTATCTTCATTTTCATATTGAGTTTTTAATGAAGTAATATGAGAATCTAAACCAGCACTTTTTTCAGTTACTACAATAGTTGTTTCATCTCGGTTGATTACAACACGGTTAGCTCTTCCGTAAAAAGACGGGTCTATTGAATCCAACGGTACACCGAGTTCCTCAGTCCAAAGAGTACCGCCAGTCAGCACACAAAGGTCTTCTAAAGTTGCTTTTCTGCCTTCACCAAATCCAGGTGCTTTGATTGCAGCGGCTCTTATTACTTTTCTCATATTGTTAACTACTAAAGAGGCAAGAGCTTCACCTTCAACATCTTCAGCTACAACCAATAAGGATAATTGATTCTTAACAGCAAACTCCAGTGTAGGAATGATTTCTTGAACTAAGTTAATCTTCTTATTAACAGCTAAAATAATCGGTTTGTCCAAAACACATTCCATTCTTTCAGGGTCTGTTACAAAATACGGTGATGAATAACCTTTATCTAAAAGCATACCTTCTGCTGATTTCAACGAAGTCCCAAAAGTTTGAGATTCTTCAACAGTTACTACCCCATCTTCACCGACTTGTTCGATAGCACTCGCAATTAAATCACCTATTTCTTCATTATTACCCGCAGAAACTGTAGCCACCTGTTTTAAAGTGGTTGAATCAACCTTTTTTGATTTTGATTTAATAAATTCAACGACATCCTTAACTGCTGCATTTATACCGTCTTTCATCTGGATAGGATTAGCACCGTTATCTAATCTTTTAATACCTTCGTGAATGATTGATTGTGCTAAAACTGATGCCGTAGTAGTACCGTCTCCGGCACTATCGTTTGTTTTGCTTGAAACGTCTTTTAACAGTTGAGCACCTGCATTTTCTAACGGGTCTTTTAAGTCTATTTCTTTTGCAATTGTAACCCCGTCATT
>Ga0247610_10007010_pt1 | contig 11611 bp, 12 predicted proteins | sample 174DNAGHGhighgp2_FD_193483 | JGI IMG/M metagenome (GOLD analysis project Ga0247610, IMG submission 193483) | Sheep rumen microbial communities from Palmerston North, Manawatu-Wanganui, New Zealand - 1742 DNA GHGhigh gp2 | ecosystem: Host-associated > Mammals > Digestive system > Stomach > Rumen...
TGGTCGATAACTATTTTTTTGTTATATTTCAAAACGGAGTGTTAGTCCGAGTTCACGCGGTTTGCCCCGCTGGAGGAAATCATTTCCCATCGAGCGGAAATAGAAGACATCATACTTGGTGTCCGTCAGATTTCGTGCCCATAGTTCGAGTTGCGCGTACTTCCAGTCGAGCGTGAGATTCGCTCCGAGCAAGGCGTACGGCTTTTGCACACAGTCGTTCTGTTCGTTCCAGTAAACAGGTCCGATGACGTTGACACGTGCGGAAAGCGAGAGTGCATAGAGCCATTTGGCACCAATCCGGTATCCCGCCTGAACGAGTGCATGGGCAGTGTGTTGCGGCGCATAGGGAATGAAATTGCCGGAATAATCCGCCATTCCATCATTAAAAGTGATGAATCGTGCATGTGTAAAGCCGTACGAGGCATCGACAAGTCCCTGCCAGTTGTTGAGTTGCCATCTGTAATGAAGTGCAGCTTCGGCTCCCCAGATTCGTGAACGTGCCGCGTTCGCCATCATACGTCCGGTGGTTTTGCCGTTCGGAAAGACCGTGACCTGCTGGTCGAAGCATTGTATATGGAAAGCATCTGCGCTGATTTTCAGTCCTTTGAGCGGCGTGAAGTGTGCTCCGATTTCGAAAGTCCAGTCTCGTTCGGGTTTATAGGAAGTAATTGCGACATCGGAGAAACGCGGATCTGCCATATCGAGGTGCAATCCCATGTCCGCCGCCAAATCCGTCATGACCTGGTTTTGCGTGATTGTGCTGAAAATCTGCGGGTTGAATCCTCCAGCCTTGTATCCCTTAGCGGCATAGGCATAGACCGTTCCCCAGTTGTCCTCATAGGATAGCGCGAGACGCGGGAGAACTTGCACATAGGGCTTAGTCTGCGTGCCTTCTATACGCGTGCGGACCGTTTCGAAGTCCTGCATGATCATGGTAAAGCGATAGTTGAGTTCCGCCGTGCTGAGGTATTTCATGCGCGTGTGTTCATAATCAATCCGCACGCCCGCGTTTATATGCCAGTTGCCGAACGAGAAACGGCTCTGATGATAGACCGCGACGCCTGCATTGAGCAAATCAAAGGAGCTGGGAATAGGCAAAGTGGTGTTGCTGATACAAATGGAATCTTCGGGGAAGACGGTCTGAATCCCGCGGTTGGCATTGCCGAGAATGAGTTCGTCGATACCCTGCCTCATGAAAGTGACCGGTGCCTGCATATGGTTGTATTTCCAGAATCCGCTCATGCCGAGTGTCCATTCATACCATTCTGCGGGTTTGGGAGCATGCAGCAGCGCATCCACCGTGCCGTTGTGCTGCCGCTGTTTCTGGTTCAACGTGAAGATATCCGCGGCGGTATAATCCTGGTCCATTTGCATGTCGTCGAGCATGAACTGATAGGATGCAGCGAGCAACAGTCGCCATCCGTTGAGGCGGTAATCCGCACGGAGAGAAGGCATGAGTGCCAGCCGTTCGTACGAACCAGGGCGGTTGTAGTCAATCCGTCCTGTTTGTACGGAAGCATAAGGGAAAGCGCCCTGCCGGAGCCAGTTGGCATAGATTGTCCCCGTCAATCGCCACTCGTCGGAAGGTCTGCCGTCCAAAACGATACGTCCTCCCGCCTGCTGCCCGCCGTCAATCCTGTTTCCAGTATGATCGTTGGTGTAGAATCCGTCCGTGCGGCGGTAATACCCCGCCAGCGACCAGGCGAATAAAGGTAATTGAGAATTGAGAGTTGAGAATTGAGAATTGAGAATTGAGAATTGAGAATTGGGGGTTGAGAATTGAGAATTTTTGGGCGAGGGCCGGCCGTAGTAAGAGAACTGTGCGCGGACCGTATTGGCGGTAGCATAGCTGACCAGTCCGCGGACAGAGGTGGCATTGAGGTCGAGCGGCTGGATGGTCTGGATGTTCATCACTCCCGCAGGCGAGTTGCGTCCGTAAAGACTGCCTTGCGGCCCGTGCAGCAACTCGATGCGCTTGATATCCTGCATTTCGTGGTCGTAGAGATTCTTGTCCAAGACCGGAATACCGTCCACAACAAGCCCCATAACAGGTTCGTTAATACGGCTTCCCAACCCGCGGATGTAAATACTGCCGGTCATGGCAGACCCGTAGTCCGGCATATAGACATTGGGCAGCAAGGCACTGACGTCCTTCGGGGAAGCAGCCTGTGTCTCGTTGAGCAAGCGGCTGTCCAATGCCGTTATTTGCATCTGTTGTTCCCCTTCATGCCGTTGCAAGCGCGCGGAGACCTCTACGTCCGGCAAAGAAATGCTATCCGTCCACCCTTCCGGATTGACGGCGTAAGTGCCCAGAGACACCAGCAGACATACTATAAACAAATGTACCTTTACGCTCATTTTGAAAAACGGGTGCAAAGGTACAAAAAATATCCTGATAAATCCTTAAGATTTCCTTAAGATTTCTTAAGCCCCCTAAAAATCCCTATAAATAGGGATGCGTAATTCATTGACCGTGCCGTTTATTTCGAGTTTGAGGGAGAAATGGCTCATGCCCAGATGTGACGAGACGCGAATGGTTCCGGGCTTGGCGTGCGGCAACAACGCAGCCAGAATACCGTCGAGCATCGTTCGCAGTTCGTCAGGTGTCATGGTTATTTCGCTGACGAAAGGGTCGAGGTGCATGTCCGGCACTAATCCTTTGTCGCGGAACGTGCTGTCATGCCTTTCGAGCCATTCGGTCAGGAAGGGCTGGATGGTCAGACTGTGGGACGGCACCGTTTCTTCGGTGTGGAGAACCAGTCCCGCTCCGCGGATGGTCTCGATGGGTCTGTTACGCGACATGCCGAGTTTGCGCCGTAGCGCATTGAGATGGACGTCAATCGTGCCCGTGTCGTACTGGAAGCGCTGCCCCCAAACGGCATCCATGACGGCGTCACGCGAACAGAGGCGGTTAGGATGGCGCATCAGCAGTTCGAGCAAGGCGAACTCAGTCGGCGTCAGATGGACCGGCTCTCCGTCCCGCAACACGGTGTGGGCGGAGTTATCCAACTCTATATTCCCTGCTTTGTAATACACAGACCGGATTACCAGCGGTTGTAATGGATGTTCTCCGGCAGGTATTTATCCTTGACGGCCGGTTGTTCGGCAGGAATACCCACCGGCACTATACACAGCGGAATGATATGCTCCGGCAGTCCGACCATCTCCTGAACCAGGCCCGCGCGTTCCATACTGGGATACAAACCCGTCCAGACCGCTCCGAGTCCCATTGCATGAGCGGCGAGCAGGAGGTTTTCCGTAGCCGCCGAGACGTCCTGAATCCAGAAAGCGCCCATCTCACCGGGGATAGCTTTGCTAAGGTCACCGCAAGGAATAATAGCACAAGCAGGATGGTTGCTGCAACGCGAATAAGGCAGCGCTTCACCCAATTTGGCAATCAATTCTTCATCAGTAATGACGATAAAAGCCCAAGGCTGTTTGTTGACCGCCGAAGGAGCCGCGAGAGCCGCACGGAGCAGAGTGTCGATTTGGCCGTCGGAAATCTTTTCACCCGTGAACTGGCGTACCGAGACGCGAGTCAGGATGTCATCAATCGTTTTGTTTTCCATACTTGCAGGTTGTTTTGTGCAGGCAGCCAGCAACACAGCTGCACATGCAAATAAAATGATTTTTTTCATAAATGTGCGTTTTATTATCGAATAATCCAGATACTCAATTCATACAAAGCATACACGGGCAGCGTGACAAGCATCAGCGTGAACGGGTCTCCTGTCGGCGTGATCAGCGCGGCAAGAATCAGAATAGCCACAAACACATGGCGCCGGTAGCGCTTAAGATGCTCGCGTTTGAGTATTCCCAACCGGGACAACAGCCACGTGACGACGGGAACTTCGAACAGGACGCCCATCATAACGGACAGCACTAACAGCAAGGAGACATAGGAGTTCAGACTGATTTGGTTCACCACATCGGGGCTTACCTGATAGGTACTCAAGAAGCGGAACGAGAGGGGGAATATCAGAAAGTAATTGAGCGCCACTCCTGCTGCAAAAAGGAATACCGACAAGACGATAAAGAGGAGAGAATAGCGTTTCTCGTTCTCGTATAGCGCCGGTGCCACAAAGCCGTACAGCCAGGCGATTATCAGAGGCAGCGCTGCCACGAAACCGATACAGAGCGAGACCTGCACATGTGTAACGAACTGTGCCGTGACATCTATATTGATGAGCTGTTGTCCGGGTCCGAGAGGTTTCATCAGCCACGCGAAAAGCGGCTCTTTGAAACAGAAAGCCGCACACGAGGCGACCAGCCACGCGCCAAGAGACTTGAGCAACGCGCCGCGCAACTCGTCCAAATGACTCCAAAAAGAAGGAGTGTCACTCATTTTCCGGCTTTTCCTTCTTGACTTCCTCTTTCGTTTCTTTCTCCGGTTCCGAGGTTTCGGATTTGTCGTTCATGCCATCCTTGAACGAACGGACACCTTTACCTAGACCGCGCATCAGTTCGGGGATTTTCTTGCCTCCGAAGATGAGCAGAATAACGAGTACGATAAGAATAATTTCCCAAGTTCCAAGCATAATATATGATATTTAAAGTGATTTCTTCAAGGCATCGACGAAGCGGTCGATACGCTCCATTTCAGCCGGTATGTCAATGCGCTGCGGGCAGTGCGACAGACAGTGGTTACAGCCTATACAATGGTCTGCCTGCCGCAAACGCGGAACGGATTGGTCATAGCCGGTAAGGAACGCCTTGCGGTTGCGGCGGAAGTCGCTGTCTGCACCCTCGGCACTCGGCATCGTGCCATCCGCTATACAGCGGTTGTAGTACGAAAAGATTGCCGGAATATTCAGCCCATAGGGGCAAGGCATACAGTAATTGCATGCCGTACACGGAACGGCTTTGAGTTCGAAAATATCGTGTGCGAGCGCGAGCATCCATTGTTCCTCTTCATCGCTGAGCGGCTGTAGAGGAGAAAAAGTAACGCAGTTCTCCTGCAGATGCTCCATATATGTCATTCCGGACAGAACGGTAAGTACGTCTTTGGGAGTTCCGGCAAAGCGGAACGCCCACGCCGCAGGCGAATAACGGTAGTTCTTTTCGCGCATCTTCTGCGTAATGGCATCGGGTTGTTGAGCCAGACGACCGCCCAACAACGGCTCCATAATGACGGCAGGAATACCGCGTTTCTCCAGTTCGGCATACAGATATTCCGCGTCCGTATTACGCGGATTAATCTCATCGGCATAGTGCCAGTCGAGATAGTTGAGTTCTATCTGCACAAAGTCCCAATGGTACTTGCCCTCGTCGTGCCAGCGGAGCAACATGTCAAACACCCTTACGTCGCCGTGGTATGAGAAACCGAGATTGCGAATTCGTCCTTTCAGTTTCTGCTCGACAAGCCAATCCAGCATACCGTTTTCCATGTAGCGGCCGTTGAATGTCTCGAAGGCGTCCTTTTCCCGCGAACTGCCGCCTATGCTGTGCAAAAGGAGGTAGTCTATATAATCAGTCTGCAGGTATTTGAGCGAGCGTTCGAACATGGCAATCGACTCGGAACGCGACCATGTGGACGGGTTGAAGTTCGACAGTTTGGTGGCAATGAAATATGTATTGCGCGGATGCCGTGCCAGAGCGGTTCCCGTACTGCTCTCCGACTCGCCCATGCAGTACGCAGGCGAGGTGTCGAAATAATTGACACCGTGCGCGAGCGCGTAATCGACCAACTCATTGACCGCCTCCTGGTCTATCTCCGAATCGGGGTTCTCGCGCGCCGTTCCGCCAGCCGTTACCGGCAGGCGCATCATTCCGAAACCGAGCAGCGAGACACGGTCTCCCGTATTGGGATTGACACGAAAAGTCATGTCTTCTGCTTTGGGTTCATTAAGCTCATTGGATAACTGACCGTTGGTCCGGTCGTCCGATGCTTTCTTGCAGGCACTCAGCAGAACGGATGTTCCTGCCACAACAGCTGCACTATGTTTGATAAATTCTCTTCTGTCCATAATTCGTAATTGTCAATTACCCAATGTGATGCATTTTGTTTCCTTCCACATAGATAGCGCTGAATGGCCTTGCGGGACAAAGGTATTCACACTCGCCGCATCCTATGCATCGTTCGCTGTCCACAGCCGGCACGCGCAGTTGGCGACCGTCGGAAGTAGTGTAATCCACCAACTGGATAGCGCCCGTCGGGCAATGACGCGAACAGGCGTTACACGGGTCGCCTTTGCTCACACGGACGCAGTTCTGCTCTATCCACACGGCGTGACCTATATGTACTGCAGTCTTTTCCTCTTTCGTAATCCGCTCGATGGCGCCTGTCGGACAGACTTGGGAGCAACGCGTGCACTCAGGACGGCAGTAACCGTTCTCGAACGTCATCTCCGGCTGCATGAGGCGCAAGGGGTCGGAAGACGGACGAAGCACCTTGTTGGGACAGGTGTTGATACAGAGCTGGCAGGCCGTACAATGCCTGTTCAGATGCCGTACGGATACAGAGCCCGGAGGAGTAACCGGCGTTGCACGATGAGGAATCTGCTTGTCCTCTATGATAGCCAGCCCTCCGTCCACTTTGATTTTCGCCTGGGCTAAGGCAGCCGAAGCGACCACCAGTCCTGCGCCTGCCAACATGGCACGACGGCTTTCGTCCGGATGGTCCGTTTTTGCAAACTGTTGATTCGCTTCCCGATGGTCTTTGAGCACAATCGGCTTGTAATGCAGCGCGTCGTGCTTGCATTTGTCCAGACAATCTCCGCAGACCACACAACGCGTGTAGTCCACTTTTCCGTTCTTGGAATCAATCGCCGCAGCCTTGCAGTTCCGCTCGCACAACGAACACTTGTTGCACTTGGATTCGTCCACTTGCACGCGCATCAAAGAAAAACGCGCGAAGAAGGACAACAAGGTTCCCACAGGACAAATCGTGTTGCAATAAGTACGTCCGTTCCGCCATGCGAGCCAAGCCGGAATGACGAGCGTCAGCAAAGCGACAACCGCCGTCAGCACACTCCTGAACCAATAGGCGTTCACGATGCGACCGTAAGCCGAGTACGGTTCCAACATAGTGGTCACAGGCGCAAAACCCGCGATGAGACACACCAGGAACACCACCAGCACACTATACCGCAGCCAGCGTTTCTCCGGCGAATAGGAGTATCGGTTCCTCTTCTGTTGGCGGCCGAGCCAGCCGAACAAATCCTGCATGACGCCCAACGGGCATACTACGCTGCAGTACAGACGTCCGAACAGAAGGGTCGAAACGATGAGGACAAGCAACACAATGTAGTCCAACGCCAGCAAAGCAGGCAGGAACTGAATCTCTGCCAGCCACGCTATATGTCGCGTCAACTCCCAGTTGAAACCCGCCAAGAGCAGGTTCAACAACACAAAGCAGATGACGGCCAAAGATATTCGTATTTTGCGTAACATAAAAGAACTAAGGGTTTTACGAGGTACGACAAACGGTTACAAAGCCAGCCTTTCCTGCAGCAGTTGCACACATTCCTCGGCGCTCGCCACATTGACGATTTGCGCATCAATAGGACACATGTCCGAGCGGTCGCGATTCAGTATTTGCGGCACTTCTTCGGTAGCAAACACCGGTATGCCAGCCTGCTCGAACAACTGGCGCGCAGGTGTGGAAATAAGGTTTGTATAGACCTCTTTCACGCCTCCAGACGTCATGATAGCCGCAGCAGCCTTGCCTATGAGTTTATCCGCCACCACGGCTCCTTTGAGTCGTTCAGGCTGCTCGCTAATCAACCGAAGCAAGTCCTTCACACCACGGTTGTCGTGTGTCGTCAACTCGCCGTTATTGAGCACTAACAGACTGAGGCTCTGCTCGTTGAGCATCTGCAACATCTGCAGGCCCTCCAGCGATTGACCTCTCAACAGCGCCGCGCAGTCTTCGGGAGTCTGAGCCTCAAGCAGTTTGCGCTCCATCGGACAGAGGTCCGTGCGTTCCATGTTCAGCATCTGCGGAATCTCTTCCTTCGCGTGCAGAGGTATGCCTGCTGTTTCCAACATTTGGCGCGCCGGAGTACTCGCTAAGGGCGTATAGACAGCTTTTACGCCGCCTTCTATCAGCAGACACGCTGCCGCTTTGCCAACTCGTCGGTCGGCAACAACGGCGCCTTTGAGACGTTCCGGCTCTTCAGCGGTCAGACGCAACAGGTCTTGCACGCCCGGAGCATTGTATGAGGTCGTTTCGCCGTGGTTGTAAATCAGCATGCCGACGCCTTGTTCATCCAGCGCGGCAAGTAATTGTTCGCCTTTGGAACTGCAACCTGCCAGCAATACCGGCAATAAGGCTGCAAAAAGAAATTTTCTCATTATGGGTTCTTTATTATTCTGTAATGTGGGTTATATGTATTGCGGAACGGCTCGCTGTGATGAACAGCTGCATTCCGACGTGCTGCTTCGCGTAATAAATCTTGCAGGTCTGCGTCCTTCCATGAGGGATGCACTTTTAATGCGATGCGCTCTATTCTGCGCCATTCCTTCGGCCAGCGAGACTTGTACTTGCCGCCGGCTGGCTTTCCTGCCGCCTCCAGGAAAAGCTGCAACAGTTCATCCTCGGTCATCAAACCGGTATGTACCGCCGACAAGTTCATCCGCACATAGTGATGCCGGAAACCTGTCGGTTCGCGCAAAGGCATGTACTGCAGGTCAGTTCCCGCACAGGATTGGAGTTCATAGTGCAGATAGTTCCGCGCGGCGGCTGTGTCACTTATCATGTGCTCTGCGCCGAAATAATCCTGATAGCAGGTCTTATACACATCCTGCAGCGTGGCCGCAGGGTAGCGCGTAGCCATTTCTTCGCACATCTGACGTACCGACGCCACGCATACCAGTAATATACTAAGCAAAATTCTCAACTCTCTATTACCATTTTCCTCCTGCGCCGCCTCCGGACGTCGAACCGCCTCCCCATGAACCGCCGCTGCTGCCGCTATAAGAACTGCCGGAACTATAGCTGCCGCCGCCGCTATAACCGCTTCCGCCATGAATGGTATCCAAATCATAGGTCCGGACTTCGTCGTGCTTATAGCCGCACGCCGAGCAGCAGAAATGTCTCACGACCTTGTAATGTTTGTCTTTTCCGGCTATACTACGGTTCTCCTTGCTTACCAGTTTGTATTGCTGCTTGCCGCATTTGGGACAGCGGAATCGTTTGGAGCGCCACCAGAACCACACAGCCGCCGGAATGAAGAACGGGAAAAAGATGCAACCGACGATAAGCCATCCCAGACAACCGCGACGCTGTGACAATTCAGCCATCGTGTCCTGATTCTTGCCTTGGAACAGAACCAGCAACAACAGCGGAAGCAAGAACAGGAAGGCAACAAGTATAATCACTATCACGGTGACAGCTTCTGCTTCAGGGTCCTTTGCGTCTCCGTCGGCGTACTGGCCGCGGTTGGTAGCCGAACGGATGGTCAGCAGTTCTTCTGGCGCGTTACCATGTGTACAGGTCTCGTAAATGCTCAACGCGCCGAGGCAGATACCCTTACCGTAATTGCCTTTCTTGAATTCCGGGAACATGTCTTTGTGCATGATTTGCGAACAAAGGGCATCAGTGAGGACTCCTTCGATGCCGGTCCCGGTTCGTATTTGCAAATCACGGCTGTCCAGTACAAAGAGAATCAGCACGCCCGTATTTCTGCCTTTTCCGCCGATGCCCCACCGTTGGAACAGCTCGTACGAGAAATTAAATGCGTCTGCATCCCCGATAGATTCTATCGCAACAACCGCCATCTCCACTTTCGTCGAGTCGTTGAGGCGCTGAGCGCAATCATTGAGCCAGACAACCGTCGAATCACTAAGAATCGCATCAGGGTTGGACACATAGTATTCTTGTCCCAGACGCTTCGGATCGGGTACGCTTTGAGGCGTATAAACGGCCGCAAAGGACATCATCCAACCGGACAATACCCACAATAACAAGAGTGCTAATCGTTTCATAAAGCAATAGTTTAACGTTTCTTAGAGCAATAGTTTAACCTTTGCGGGTGCAAAGGTACAAAAAAAATTGCATATATGCAAATTTTGTGTGATTTTTTTCATGTGTTTACATCGATTCATTTTTATAAAAAAATGGCAACAAATACTATATATATACATAGTATATATATACTTCAAAACGGGCTAAATTTGTACTTTGGGGACGCTTAAGGGTTGCTATATGGTGTAGATATGATGTAGTTATGGTGTAGTTATGGTGTAGTGTTGTCTGGTAATTATCAGGTGTTTTCTGTGGTTTTATGTCGATGTTATGGTGTAGATTCCGGTTCGAACGGGCACTATCGTCCGCTGAGTACGCCGAAATCTCAGTGGGAAAATACGTGATTTTTGAAATAAATCAGCCGAATGGAAAAGTTTGGCACGATGTTTGTGATATGATTAGTAAACGCCGAAATTCGAGCATTCTTCATACAGTTGTAATGAATTCGAAACTCATTCACAAACTCGGTTTTGGCCTCATAGAGATTGTTTGTTATATGTTAAAAAAAGGTTCGTCGGGAGACGAGCCTTTTTTACATGCAGGGAGCGTGAATTATTGGAGAAGTCCTATGCGGGGAGCTTGAATTATTTGAGCATGGTGTTAAAGACGAGATACACTTGCGTGTCGCTCTCACTATCGTTACCGAAGTGCATATTGAACATCGTTTGCTCCGGATTCATGATTGCGTACGCATAAGATTTCGGGAACGGAGCATAGGGCGAGCCGTCTTCCAGCACGAGGTTGATGTGCGTTTCGCCGGCATTGAGCGGCATGTTATGGATATAGATGTCCTGCGGCTTCTCATCTTCGGAAGCGATACGTGCCTGCACGAACTTCACGTCCACGGTATTCGCCTTCGGATGCAAAGTAATGACCGCTTGCTGTTGCTCGTTGCGCACAGGAAACATCACTCCGCGAAGCTCACCCGTTACATTGAAAACAACAGCATCCTTGTCTTCCGGATTCGGCGCGTTTTTGTCTTTACAACTTGTGAATGCCACCACGCCGGCTACCAGCGCGAGCGCGAATAAAAGAATCTTCTTCATCTTGATTTATTCTTTGTTGAGTGTTAGTTCTTGCGGACGCTCCCAGTCCAGACCAATCGTAATAGTCAGCGATTTATCCTTGATTACATATTTGAAGCGAATATCCTCTTCTGACGGGAAAGTCTCGTTCTGCACCTCACTGATGAATGTAACAGTCTTTTGATGCAGTACACCAGTTCCCTCTTTCTCGTTCAGTTCGTACGTACCTTTTTCAATTTTGGTATCTACGTTGTTCTGATCCGTAAAGGAGTAGTTCGTTTCGTCAACAACCAAGGTGTAATGGATTACTGACCACTCCCGATCAACTGAGGCTTTCCAGGTGCCTACTAACGGATTTACATTTTCTTTGTCTTTCGGGTCACAAGATGTGAATGCCAAAACACTTGCTACAAGCGCAAAGGCGAAGAATAAAATCTTTTTCATAATGTTTATTATTTTCAAAAGAGCGCACAAAAGTACTGCTTTTCGTTGAAAAAGCATTCGCAAATCGTACAATTCGACTCTCAAATCGTACAAATCTACATTTTAGGGGTATTTTGCCTCCTATACTGGAGTGGTGTTTGTCCCGTCAACTCTTTGAAGATGCGGTAGAAGGTCT
>Ga0247610_10007011_pt1 | contig 11610 bp, 7 predicted proteins | sample 174DNAGHGhighgp2_FD_193483 | JGI IMG/M metagenome (GOLD analysis project Ga0247610, IMG submission 193483) | Sheep rumen microbial communities from Palmerston North, Manawatu-Wanganui, New Zealand - 1742 DNA GHGhigh gp2 | ecosystem: Host-associated > Mammals > Digestive system > Stomach > Rumen ...
CTCCCGTTTACTGCAAGGTTATCGCTAAGAACATTGATGCCGAGCGCGAGTTCCTGTTGCAAGGAGGCGTTCTTCATCTGTGCGCAACCGACGTGAACCTCTACACTACCTATAGCGATGTTGACCTGGTGTTCACCCTGACCGACCATGACGGTAAAATCGTGGCAACAAGCGATCCCATTCATGTGAACAAGAACGAGTTTGTTCAGCGCAGTGACATTTATGGCGCTATCACGTTGCCTACTGATCTAGCTGACGGTGCCTATGAAGTACATTTCAACTATGTTATTGATGGCACCATTTCTACTATTGATAGTTCCCTTGGCAAGTTGAACGTTGTTGGCAAATTCGCAAAATTCGATGCCATGTTCAATATCGATGATGTCACTACCGTCATTGATTATCTGTTTAATGGCACACCCACCGGAAGCGTACCGGTTAACATTGATGACGCCACGGCAATCATCGACCTGATTCTGAAACAATAATCATCCAGACATCGATAAAACATCGCCCGAGAATCCTTTTTCAAGAGTCCTCGGGCGATTGTTTTGCTGTATCATTCCGTCACCTGATGCAACGGGTATCAGCACAGTCATGCTGCAGGCTGTCTGATCAATCAATCGCTCTAAAACAGGTTCAATATCTCTGCACTGTGACCCATTAAGAGGGCTCCTTATTATTTTAACAGCTGGAAATATGTACCATTCCATTATAATTTATAAGAATTATGACAGAAAAATATGATTATTCTTTGCAAATAACTCAAAAAACAGTAATTTTGGCAGCAAAAAACAACCAACATTAACTTAATGGTGCTTCTATAAATTAGCTTGTGTTGGATTTCGATTTATTTTGGGGCAGATTTTAGGCTTAGCTTCGCGGGAGCATAGTGAGGTGTGTTTCAATAAGATAAGACAAAAGATACCCAAAAGAAATGAAATACAGCCAACAGAGAGTAAACTCATTTTGGTAATTTATAGAAGTCCCCTTTACAACAACATCAGCATTATTATGAAGAATCTCGTTACAACAATTGTGCTAGTCTCATCAATGGTGGTAGGTCTGCACGTTAATGCCGCTAATCAAGATGCCAATGCAGCGCGAATGGTCGCTTCCAGTTATCTCAAATCCACAGCACATGGCGGTTCCTTCAAGGCTCCTGCGGTTAGTGATCTCAAGTTAGCCTTTGCCGGAGAATCGTCGGTCACGCCCAACAGCAATGCCTACTACGCCTTTAACATCACGGGCGGCGGTTTCATCATCATTGCCGGTGAAGACCGTGCCAATCAGGTGCTGGGTTACAGTGACCGCGGAAACCTTGATTTCAACAATCTGCCCGACAATTTCAAGGCACTGCTGAGCAGTTACAAGGAGGAAATTGAATACCTGCAAGCCCATCCCGAACTTAACGTGACTCCCGCCTTGCGCACCAGCCGCGGCACCGGTGTGGAGCCGCTCATCAAGACCAATTGGGGCCAGGAAATGCCCTATTACCTGCAATGTCCGGTCTATAATGGTGAGTATTGCGTCGTTGGGTGCGTTGCCACAGCGATGGCCCAAGTGATGTATTACTGGCAATATCCCACCAGTTGCTCATCGGTTCAATCCTATTACTGCTATGACATTGGACAGACGATTCCCGCACTTCCCGCAACCACATTTGATTACAGCAAGATGCTGCCTTCCTATTGCCATTGGGATTGGGACAAGAGCGAGCTCATCCAGGACACCTATACCGACGAGCAGGCACAAGCCGTAGCCAAGCTGTCGCGCTATTGCGGCCAGGCCGTCAACATGGGCTACAGCCCCGAGGGAAGTGGAGCCTATGTCTTCTCGCAGCTGCAAGCCATGAAGGACTTTGGATACAGCGACGATGCCCGCGACGTGAGCCGCAGCAGCTGGTGGGAAACCAATTACACCACCGAAGAGTGGGAAGCCTTGCTCAAGGAAGAGCTCGACTTGAGGCGCCCCATCCTTTACTCGGCATCCGATCCCAGCGCCGGCGGCCATGCCTTCATCTGCGACGGCTACAATGCTGAGGGCCTGTTCCACTTCAACTTTGGCTGGTACGGCACCTGTGATGGCTGGTATGCATCTACGGCCTTGAACATGACACACCGCGATGGCGACTACCTGAGGTTCAACTCCAATCACGAAGTCCTTCTTGACGTTGTTCCCCCCAACTATTGCATTATCACTGCCGATGATGTTGATGCGTCCCGTGAACTGCTCGTGCTGGGCGAGAACATGGATGTCCAGGCCAGCAACGTCAACATCCTGGTTTCCAATGACAATCTCTACTTTGCTTTCACAATCCACCAGGAGACCGGCAAGCTCATGGCCACCAGTCAAGCGGTCAACGTCGCCACCAGCAGCTTTGAGCAGGGAAGCGCCATCGGCAGCTATTTCACGCTGCCCACCACCCTGGAGTCGGGTGCCTATGAGGTGCGCTTCAACTATTACCTTTCAACACCTCGCATGATGAAACCCATCGACTGTGAGGTGGGCCATCTGAATGTGATTGGTCACCTGGCCAAATTCAACGCCCCCTTCACCATCGATGATGCAGCTGTTGCCATCGACTACCTGCTGAACGGCAGTCATCCCAACATTGTCATCGATGACATCGCCGAACTTATCGATGCACTCTTGAATAACAATTAAACGATTGATCATCAGTTAACATAAATAAACCTTTATCAAACATCATGACAATGAAGATGAAAAAATTCATGAGTTCAATGGCGTTTGCCTCACTGGCGTTGTGTGCATTCAACGCCTGGTCAGGCAACATCAACGTCACCACAGCACGCACTGTGGCCAACAATTTCATTCAGCAAGCCTCCAAGGGCTCTTTCAAAGCACATGCCGCAAGCGACATCAAGCTCGTTCATGCCGAAGCCTCTAGCGCCGTTCAAGGTGCCAACGACTACTATGCATTCAACATTGCTGGAGGCGGCTGGATTCTCATCGCCGGTGAGGACCGAGCCGCTCAGGTGCTGGGTTACAGCGACAAGGGGCGGCTGGACTTCAGCAACCTGCCCACTGGTCTGGAAGGCCTTCTCAAGGGTTACAAGCAGGAAATTGAGTACCTGCAGACCTACACAGGCAATGACCTTGTTGCCGCTCAGCCGTCGTTCAATGCCACTACCGGCGTTGACCCGCTCATCAAGACCAGCTGGGGACAAGAGGCCCCCTATTTCTGGCAGTGTCCCGTCTATCAGGGAGAATACAGCGCCGTGGGATGCGTCGCTACCGCAATGGCCCAGGTCATGTATTACTGGCAGTACCCTCAAGAATGCTCCTCGCTGCCCCGCTTCTATTGCAATTCTATCAGGCAGTATGTACCCGCGTTGCCTGCAACAACATTTGATTACAGCCTGATGCTCAAATCCTATTGCCACTGGGACTGGGACAAGAGCGAGCTCATCCAGGACACCTATACCGATGCCCAGGCTCAGGAAGTAGCCAAGCTGAGTCGCTATTGCGGCCAGGCCGTTGAGATGAATTACAGCCCTGAGGGCAGCGGAGCTTATACCAGCGACCAGTTACAGGCCATGAAAAACTTTGGCTACCGCTCCAGTGCCCAGTATGTGCAAAAGAGCGGATGGTACAGTTCCAGCTACACAACAGAGCAATGGGAAGCCATGATGAAGACCGAACTGGATGCAGGGCGACCCATCCTCTATGCTGCCAATGACGTTAATGGCGGAGGCGGACATGCCTTTATCTGCGATGGCTACGACACCCAGGGCATGTTCCACTTCAACTTTGGCTGGTACGGCACTTGCGACGGGTGGTATGTTTCCACGGCCTTGAACATGACGCACCGCGATGGCGATTACCTCAGGTTCAACTCCGGCCATGAGATGCTAGTGGGCATTCAGCCTCCTGAGGGTTGGATACCTCCCACGACGGTTGTAGCAGGCGACGTCAATGATGACGGGCAAGTCAACATTGCCGACGTGACCGCATTGATCGACTATCTGCTCAACCAGGAGGCGACTAGCATCAACACTCAAGCTGCCGACATGAATACCGACAACGAGATCAATATTGCCGATGTCACCGCACTCATCGACATGCTGTTAGCCGACAACGATAATTGATTGCATTCAATAAAAAAGCATTAGCCAGACACGCAACGGCAACCATGCCATTGCGTGTCTGCTTTTTTTAAATAAATAATTTATCTTGGGACGTATTTTCCTCGGTTAAAAATATGGTTGTTTGGAAAAAAATTCATAATTTTGGCGCGACTATTTAACGTCTAACGCTTTACTATCAATTTATAAACCTATTTACTCAACAAAAACTATGAACTTTAAGCAACTCAGTATCTCATGTGTACTGGCTGTGGCTGGCTTGTTGACTGCCAATGCCGGTTCTGTAGACGTGAATGCGGCTCGCCAGGCTGCCAACAGTTTCCTGAAGGCCAAATTGTCTACCAAAGGCATGTTTAATGCTCCCTCTTTAGCCGATATCAAGCTCGCCCATGCCGAGGCTTCGAATATCGAGGGCAATGCCTATTATGTGTTCAACATCAAGGGTGGCGGCTGGGTCATCATCGCTGGTGACGACCGCGCCAAGCAAGTGCTGGCCTATGGCGAGAATGGCAATATCGACATTAACGACATGCCCAGCAACATGAAGGGATATCTGGATAGGTATAAAGCCCAAATCGAGACAATCCAGAACTTCAAGGGCGAAACTGAGCCGATGAAAGCTCCCGCTCGCAGGACGCCTATTGAACCACTTCTTAAGTCCGTCAACTGGTCTCAGCATGTACCATTTTACAATCAGTGCTACTTTAATGGCAGCTACTGCTCTGTAGGATGTGCCGGTCTGGCGATGGCACAGATTCTCAACTACTGGGAGTATCCCAAAGAGATCAGCGGCCTTAGCGGCTATTCTCCTTCGTGGTCCTTATCTGTTCCTTCGTTACCTGCAACCACATTCGACTATGACAAGATTCTTGACTGCTATCTGGTCTGGAACGATGCCGGCAGCCTGGCTTGGGCAGACGGTGTCACCGATGAGAATAAAGACGAAGTTGCCAAGTTGTGCCGCTACGCAGCACAGTCTTGTGAGATGAACTTCTCACCTAGTGGCAGTGGCAGCAATGTCACCAAGCAGTACAAGGGATTCTTGAAGATGGGCTATAGCACTAATGCTAAACTTCTCGGCATTGAGGCTTGGTCTACTCGCGAGACCTGGAATACATGGGACTATACCGATGATCAGTGGGTAGACAGCATCAACAAGCAACTTGAGGCTCACCATCCCATTCCTTATTCATCTGAAGGCTTCACCGATGGCCATGCCTTTGTCATCGATGGTGTTGATGCCGATGGTTTGTACCACATCAGCTGGGGCTGGAATGGCCGTGGCGACGGTTGGTTCCAGCATGGTGCCTTCAACGTGACCGTTAGCGGTGAATACATGGAATTCAACGAAAGCCTGTTCATGGTTATCGACCTCTACCCCTATGAGGGCTATGTATCTCCCAATGATCCCAACAATGGCGGTGGCGAGCCCACTCCCATGCGCGGCGACATCAATGGTGACGGTGCGGTGGACATCGCCGATGTGACCGACCTCATCGACATGATTCTGAACAACAACACCAAGCCCGAGGGTGATTGCGACCTTGACGGTGCAGTCGACATCGCCGACGTGACCACCTTGATTGACTATCTGCTCAACCAGGCCTGGTAATCAACAAACCACATTTCAACATCAACGAGGACAGAGCCCACTCAACGGGTTCTGTCCTTTGTTTTAGTTCAAAAGAAGCAAAAAATCCAGTCATTGGCATTATTTTGGGAAATAATCATTACCTTTGCAGGTTATAAAGGACTGTAAAACGAGATTGCAATGACGACAGGAAACTATATCCGCTTTATCTGCATCCTGCTCTTGTGGGTGGGCCTGTGCTGGCTGCTGCTTACCCGTGCGGCAAGAATCGACTTCATGGTGATTTTCACCATTGTGGCGTCGGGCATCATCGTTTTTGTCCCACTCTACAAGAAATATGTGAGAAAAAAAGACTAAACCATGACAACAAAACCCTATATAAAAGAGCACTGTCCGCTGCTGGCCCAAATCGACACGCCCGCCGACCTGCGACGACTGGATATTGACCAGTTGCCACAGGTGTGCGCCGAGCTGCGGCAGTACATGATACACGAGCTGTCAAGCAATCCCGGGCACTTTGCATCAAGCATGGGTGCCGTCGAGATTGTGGTGGCATTGCACTATGTTTTCAACACTCCCGACGACCGCCTGGTGTGGGATGTGGGCCACCAGGCCTATGCCCACAAGATATTGACCGGCCGTCGCGACCAGTTTGACGACAACCGCAAGCTTGACGGCCTGAGCGGTTTTCCCAACCCTGCCGAGAGCGAGTATGACACCTTCACTGCCGGTCATGCCTCCAATTCAATCTCGGCCGCTCTGGGCATGGCCATTGCCGCCGAGTTGCAGAACAACAAAGACCGCAAAGTGATTGCCGTGATTGGTGACGCGAGCATTAGCGGCGGACTGGCCTTTGAGGGCATCAACAACGCCACGACCAATCCCAACAACCTGATTATCGTCCTCAACGACAACGACATGGCGATTGACGCCAATGTGGGTGCCTTGAGTTCCTACATGAGCGACCTGCACACGTCACACCGCTACAACAAGCTGAGGTACAAAGCCTATCAGTTCCTGCGCCGCCACAATGTCATCAACGACAACCGCAAGGGCCTCATCATGCGTTTCAGCAACGCGATGAAATCGCTGCTATCGGGCCAGCAGAACATCTTTGAGGGACTGAATATCCGTTATTTCGGGCTCTATGACGGGCATGACGTGAAACGCCTGATCAGGGTATTCCGTGAGATCAAGGACATGACAGGCCCCAAACTGGTCCATGTGCGCACCATCAAGGGCAAAGGCTTTGCCGCCGCCGAGGCCGACCCCGCGACATGGCACGCGCCAGGCAAGTTTGATGAGGAAACCGGTGAGCGCAACAAGGGCGGCAAGGGCGGTCCCATCAAGTATCAGGACGTTTTTGGCAAGACGCTTGTCGAACTTGCCGAGGAGAATGATAAGATTGTGGGCATCACCGCCGCCATGCCCAGTGGCACCTCCATGTCACTGATGCTGGAAGCAATGCCCAGACGCGCCTTTGATGTGGGCATCAGCGAGGGACATGCAGTGACCTTTGCCGGCGGCCTCGCCAAGGACGGCATGCACCCCTACTGCGCCATCTACAGCACATTCCTGCAACGCGGCTATGATTCCATCATCCACGATGTGGCCATACAGGGACTGCCGGTCACCTTCTGCATCGACCGCGGAGGCATCGTGGGCGAGGACGGCGTGACGCATCATGGCCTGTTTGACCTGGCCTATCTGCGTTGCATTCCCGGCATGACCGTGGCATCGCCCATCAACGAGCACGACCTGCGCAACCTCATGTTCACAGCGCAGCAGGACGGCATGGGACCGTTTGCCATTCGCTATCCGCGCGGCAAGGGTGTGATTGCCGACTGGCACAACGAGATGCAGGTGCTGCCCGTGGGCAAGGGCCGCTGCATGAGTCAGGGCCAGGGTGTGGCAGTACTAAGCATCGGGCACATCGGGAACGAAGTGATTGAAGTCGTCAACCGCCTTGCCGAACGCGGCATCAAGGTGGGCCACTATGATATGGTTTATCTCAAGCCCATCGACGAGGGAATCCTGGAGGAAGCCACACGCCAGTACCACAGCCTCATCACCATCGAGGACGGCACCGTGGTGGGCGGCCTGGGATCGGCTGTCGCCGAGTGGCTCACTCGCCACAACTGCAACACCCGTTTGAAGATGCTGGGTGTGCAGGACGAGTTTGTCCACCAGGGCACCGTTGCCGAGTTGTATGAGCGCTGCGGCATGGACGCACAATCACTCGAGAATGCTATCATGGACTGTTTGTCCAACAACAAATGACAGTCTTTTATTACTAACAAACAGATAAAGAATAGAATCAGACAATGAGGATCGTTATCGCCGGAGCAGGAGAAGTCGGGACCCATTTGGCCAAAATGCTCAGCAACGAGGAGCAGGACATTATCGTCATGGATGTCGACAACAGGAAACTGGAACCGCTAGAGAACTACAACCTGCTCACTCATCAGGGCAGTGCCATCTCGTTCAGCGACCTGAACGCTATCAAAACGGGGGCGTGCGACTTGTTTATCGCTGTGACCAAGAGCGAGGCGCGCAACATCCTGTCATGCTCCATGGCTAAACGATTGGGTGCTAAAAAAACGGTCGCCCGCATCGACAATGACGAGTTTTTCAACGCCAACTGGCGTGAGCATTTCACCACTCTGGGCATTGACCACCTGATTTATCCCGAGATGCTTGCGGCCAAGGAAATTGCCAGTGCCCTCAAGCGCACTTGGGCCAGGAACTGGTTTGAACTGTTTGACGGGGAGCTCATCGTCGTGGGTGTCAAAATCCGCTCCAATGCACTCATTGTCAACCACATGCTCAAGGAGGTCTCCAACATCAGCCACTTCCTTCATGTGTCGGCCATCAAGCGCAACCGTGAGATCATCATCCCGCGTGGCGACGACCGCCTGCTGGAGAACGACATTATCTATATTGCCACCACCCGTGACCACATCGATGAAGTGCGCGATGTGTGCGGCAAGGTGCAGACACCAGTGGACAATGTGCTCATCGTGGGCGGCAACGACATTGCCGAGCAACTCATCAAGAAACTGGGCAAGTCGGTGGACATCAAGATTATCGAGAGCGATATGCAGCGTTGTGACGAACTGGCTCAGCGTTATCCCAACTGCAAACTGGTGCAGGGTGATTTCCGCGACACCGAGCTCAACGAGGAAGAGAGCGTGAGCTACTACGATGCCTTTATCGCCCTGGGCGAGAACAGCGCGGTGAACATGATGGAATGCATGATTGCCAAGACCAACGGCGTACCCAAGACTATCGCCCAAGTCGAGGACATCCAGTTCATCTCAGAGGCCGAAGCGCTCAACATCGGCACCATCGTCAACAAGAAACTGCTGGCATCAAGCCGCATCTATCAGATTCTGATCGACGCCGACGAGGACAATGCCCGTTGTCTGGCCCTGGCCGATGCCGAGGTTGCCGAGGTCATCGTTGAAGAAGGTGACCGGGTGACACGCGCCGACGTCAAGGACCTGAAACTGAGCCGCGACTTCACCATCGCAGGCCTGGTGCGCGACGGCCAGGGAATGCTCGTGAACGGCGACACACGCATCCAGGCAGGCGACCATGTGGTGGTATTCTGCCTGCAAGGCGTAATCCACAAACTCGACAAATACTTCTCTTGACCATGTTCAAGCGCTCTAACCAGAATATCAATTTTGCCATCGTGATGCGCATGCAGGGATGGCTGCTGCTCATCGAGGCAGCCTTCATGCTGCTGCCGCTGGCAGTGTCCTGGTGGTATCACGAGGCAACGGCACTGCGTTCGTTCATCTACAGTGCCGCTATCACAGCCGCCACGGGCACCGTGATGGCATTCGGCATCAGGCCTCGCAGCACATCGATGCACAAGCGCGAGGGCCTCATGCTCACGGCCATCATCTGGGTATTCTTCTCGCTATTTGGCATGTTGCCCTATCTGTTCAGCGACACATTCAATAATGTGACCGATGCGTTTTTCGAGACCATGGCCGGTTTCACGACCACAGGATCGAGTGTCATCCCCTATGTCGAGGAAATCCCGCACGGGGTACTCTTTTGGCGCGCGATGACACAATGGATTGGCGGCATGGGAATCATCCTGTTCACCCTCGCGGTCATCCCCATGCTCAACCAGAAAGGCGGCATCGCCCTGTTCAATGCCGAGGTGACCGGCATCACCCACGAGCGCTTGCGTCCTCGTGTGAGCCAGACCGCTAAAGACCTATGGCTCATCTACATAGGCCTCACTGCATTATTGACAGCATTGCTGTATTTCGGTCCCATGGACTGGTTTGATGCCATGTGCCATGCCATGACAACGACCTCGACAGGCGGTTATTCGACCAAGAACATCGGTCTGGACTATTGGGAGTCGAGTTATGTGTTTATTGTGGTTCTGGTATTCATGTTCATTGGCGGCATCAGCTTCTCGCTCATCGCTGCTACAATGCGCGGCAACTTCAAGCGCATCAGGCACAACAACACACTGCGCTGGTACTGCATGACAACGCTCGTGACCACGGTGGGAATTGTTGCCTACATGAGCTACAAGGGCTTCCTGGACACACACGGCGACCGCATCATCTATGCTCTATTCGACACACTGTCGGCCATCACCTCAACAGGATTCTCGACCTTTGACTACGAGGACAGCGGCGAGTTTGTCACCGTCATTCTCATGGTGATGATGTTCTTTGGCGGCATGGCGGGTTCTACCTCGGGCGGTGCCAAGATGGACCGACTGATTGTCCTGCTCAAAAACACGGCCAACGAGTTCTACCGTGTGCTGCACACCAACTCGGTGCGCGCCGTCCACATCGACGGCAAACCGGTTCCCTCACACGTGGTGAGCAAGGTGAACACCTTCTTTACCGTCTATATCCTCATCATCATGGTAGTGGCTTTGTACCTCACGTTCTTTGGCTTGCCCGTGTTTGACGCGATGTACACGTCGATGTCGGCCATCAGCAATGTGGGCATTGGCCATGGCGTGACTGGCAGCAACGGCTCTTGGGTGGCCCTGCACCCCGGTGCCAAGTGGGTACTGGCCTTTGAAATGATGGTTGGCCGTCTGGAACTCTTCACCGTGCTGGTTATCTTTACCCGCTCCTTCTGGAAAAAAGACTGACGGCGGGGGCCAATGTCCACTACTCACCCCTTGATGACCCATCTAACCCGGAGCACTGTTGTGGAGCGATGTACCTCATTTTCACTAGAGAAACAGGTCGCTGCATTTCTTTTTTAATTTTTTGAAAAAAAAATGTCATGATTTGCGTTTGTAAATCAATTTTATTTTGTAATTTTACGCCCCAAAATTATAGGATAGCACCATGAGCAAAAGTCAAAGCAAACACAATAAGAAAATGAATGATAATCAGAGCTATTTCGGCCCTGATATCACCAATGTGCAGGAAGCCGAAGAGTACCGCAAAGCGCGTGAAGCGGCCGAGACCATCGACAATAGCAAACTGACCAAATGGCAACGCTTCATGGCGTTTTTCCAGAACGGCAGGATGCGTTTTGTCACAGGCATCATCCTGTTGCTCACAGGCATCTACCTGCTCATCTCGTTCCTGTCGTTTTTCCTGTCGGCAGGGATGAGTGACCAGAACCGCATCACCAACTACTCGATGATCGAGAACGCCCAGGTTCCCGAACAGATCCGCAACGCCGGAGCTGCAGCGGGAGCATCCATGAGCGACTTTTTCATCTCGAGCGGAGTGGGTGTCGCAGCTTTCATCATTGTGATATGGCTGTTGACACTGGGCATGAGACTGGTGCGCAAGGGCAAGAAGGCCCACTTCTTCTCCTACACGTTTGTGTGCCTGTTCAGCATCTTCACCTTCTCGATGATGGTGGGTGCCGCCACCTATTTCATGAAACCCATCACTTTCTTCC
>Ga0247610_10007012_pt1 | contig 11610 bp, 7 predicted proteins | sample 174DNAGHGhighgp2_FD_193483 | JGI IMG/M metagenome (GOLD analysis project Ga0247610, IMG submission 193483) | Sheep rumen microbial communities from Palmerston North, Manawatu-Wanganui, New Zealand - 1742 DNA GHGhigh gp2 | ecosystem: Host-associated > Mammals > Digestive system > Stomach > Rumen ...
ATACCGTAGCCACCGGCGACGACGATGGGCGCACCCTTCAGGTTGTGCTTGGCGGCCTCCACGTGGTGGTCGAGCACCTTCACCACGAAAGCCTCGGGAGAGACATACTTGGAGACTTCGGGATAAACGACCTCCTTCTTGCAGTCGCCCTCGTAGAGCGCCTTCTGCATTACGCCCGAACGCACGGTGGCCATCTGGGGCCGGTGGTCGGGGTTGACGATGGTGGCCACGATGTTGCCTCCGAAGGCCGGGCGAATCTGGTAGAGCAGGTTGTCGTAGTGCTTGCCACTCTTGGCGTCGTCATAGGAGCCAATCTCCAGCTCGGTGCAGTCGGCGGTGAGTCCGCTGGTCAGCGATGACGACACACGCGGGCCGAGGTCACGGCCTATGACCGTAGCACCCATGAGACATATCTGCGGCTGCTCCTCCTTGAAGAGGTTCACCAGGATGTCGGTGTGGGGAGCCGAGGTGTAGGGGAACAGCTCGGGAGCGTCGAAGACGAAGAGCTTGTCAACGCCGTAGGGCAGGATTTGTTCCTCCACCTTGCCCTTGATGTCCGTACCGATGACCACGGCATGGAGTTCCACATTCAATTGATTGGCCAATTTGCGGCCCTTGGTCAACAGCTCCTGGGAAACCTCCTGAACCTGTGTACCTTCAATCTCGCAATATACAAATACGTTGTTCATATACTTTCTTTCTTTGTTTGGGAGTGTTGCTGTGGTACAGCAACATACGGGACGGTTAGCCAATGATTTTTTCTGAGAGGAGTTCCTTGATGAGACCGTCGATGTCGGCGTCAGAAGCGGTGAGCGTCTTCGACTCCTTTGCCTGGAACACAATGTTCTTTATAGCCTTCACCTTCGTGGGCGAACCGGCCAAGCCGCACTGGTTGGCATCACCGTCAACATCGGCCACCGACCACTGGTTGAGTGTCAGATAGGGGCGCTCCTCGTAGAGTCTGTCGTAGGGCGTGCCTTCGGCAGGCCTTTCCATGGGGCAGGTAGCGCGCTTGTATTTCATCACCAGCTTGGCGTTCTGCGGGCGGCAGGGGGCAGCGCTTCCGTTGACGGTGATGACCACGGGCAGCGGTGCCTTCACTGTCTCCACGCCGCCGTCGATGACTCTTTTGATGACGGCAAAACCGTTATCCACGCTGAGCACCTCCTCGGCGTAGGTCACCTGGTTGAGGCCCAGCTTCTGGGCCACCTGCGGACCCACCTGTGCTGTGTCGCCGTCTATGGCCTGGCGACCGCCGATGACTATGTCCACATCGCCAATCTTCTTGATGGCGGTGGCGAGGGCGTAACTGGTAGCGAGGGTGTCGGCGCCGGCAAACAGACGGTCGGTCAAGAGCCAGCCTGTATCGGCGCCACGATAAAGACCTTGACGGATGATCTCACCTGCACGTGGAGGTCCCATCGTGAGGATGCCTACTGTAGAGCCTGGATGCTGTTCCTTCAAGCGAAGGGCCTGTTCCAGGGCATTCAAATCTTCGGGATTGAAGATGGCGGGCAGGGCTGCGCGGTTCACCGTTCCTTCGGCGGTCATGGCGTCCTTACCCACATTTCTCGTGTCGGGTACTTGCTTGGCAAGTACTACAATTTTTAATGCCATAAATATAATAATGTATAAAACTTTAAAGTTTTTATCCTAAAAGCGGCTGCAAAGTTACTGCTTTTCTTCCGAATGGCAAAAGAAAAACCATTTTTTCTTGGCTATTTCTCAGAAAATGAGTAACTTTGCGGTCAACTTAGTGACAAATCCCCTACTATGGAGTGGACAGAAAACATAATCATTGCCGACGGCGATTATATTGACAGTGTTGCATTTAATCTAACAGTCAACTTTGAGCGCATGCTTGGGCGGCGCATACCTCCAGCCGACATGGCTCGCTGGGCAGAGTGCATAGCTCTTGACGGCGGTCTGCGCCCTGAGAAAAAGAACCCTGACGACAAAGACTGCCAGACGAGTGTGGATGGCAGCCCCTTGGTGCAGACGACCGTGGCGATAGTTCACGCGCCAGGAAAAACCCGGCTTGAGAACTTCGTGCCTGGTGTCTATGCCGGCGAACTCGACGGCAAGGCTTTTTCTGGAAATCTTGGCGAATTTGTGTTCAGCACCCCCACAGCCGAAGGTCTTGCCAGCTCCGGCGACCTCTTCCTCGACATAGTCCAGATGGCTCTGGACGCCGACGGTGTGAAAAGGATTATGATAGTACCAGGCGAGCAAGATATTGATGCAGTGCGACAGCTGTTGCGGCGTGCCAATGACAGGAGCAAGACCGTGACGCTCTTTGCCATGCAGCCAGTGGCAGGAGGCCCGTTCTGCCAAGAGATTCTGGGCTACTCGCTCATGGCTGCGCTTGGGGTGAAGAGCAGCGAACTGCACCCAGACCTTTAATTATAGTGTAAAAAAAAATAATAGAAAGACGATGAAAAGACTTGCTTCTTTAGTTTTTGTTCTACTGTCGGTGTTGACAATGATTGCAGCCCCCTTAGACCGCAATGCCGCCCGACAGATAGCCACCCAGTTTGCCCAGTCGAAGGGGGCGCAGCTGGTCGACGAACCTCGCGTGGCCCCTGGGCGCATGTCCTCTGCCCAGCGTCAGCCTCTCTACGTGTTTAATATGGCCGATGACCAAGGCTTCGTCATCGTGGCTGGCAACGACAGAGTGCTGCCCGTGCTGGGCTACACTGCCCATGGCAACTATGATGAAAACGAGTTGCCCGACAACTTCTGCCACTGGCTGAAGTCCATGGCCAGTGCTGTTGAGACCATCGGCGAGGGCGAGGTGGAAGAAGACGCTTCAATGGCTGAGGAAGAGACCGACGAGCGCAAAAAGATAGAGCCCCTCATCCAGACACATTGGGCACAGGGACGCGCACAGCCCGGTGGATATATCTACAACATGTTCTGTCCCGAGATAGACGGCAAACGTGCCATCACGGGCTGCGTGGCCACCGTCGGTGCACAGCTGATGTACTACTATCAGCATCCGAAGGACAGCATAGGCAATATACCGGGATACGTTCTCGACGAAGCAGTGGCCGACACCTCCGAGCCTCTCGACTCCACCATCTTCAAGTGGGATCTGATGAAGCCCGTTTACAGCTGGTACGACCAAGGCACCGAGAGTGCCAAGGCCGTGTCGGAGCTGGCACTCTATTGCGGATATGCTGCAAACATGAACTACGGCCTTGAAGGTTCCGGCTCAGACGAGTGGACACTGGCACAGAACATGGTGAAACACTTCGACTATGACCCCTATACTCTCAAACAGATCAACCGCACCCTGTTCTCTGTCAGGGCATGGGACGAGGCCATCTACGGCGAGCTGGCCGAGGGACGTCCCGTCATCTACAGTGGCAGTGGCAACCTGGGTGGCCACGCCTTCCTCTGCGACGGCTACGACGGTGAAGGTCTTTACCATATCAACTGGGGATGGGGAGGCGACTACGACGGCTATTTTGCCCTTAGCGCCACCAACCCATACGGTGTGAGCAACATAACGAGAACGGGCTTCATCTTCGACCATCGTGCCATCATAGGCTTGCAGCCAAATACAGGCACGGTGCCCGAGGTGGAAGACCTGCTCGACGAACCCGAAGAGCCGGTGACCATCGACGGCATCGTGGCAACAGTCCTGCCTGGCTACGTGTCTGTGGAGGATACATACCTGTTGATCTATTTCTTCAATCTGACAGGCGAGGTGCGGCAGTTCGACTTCGGACTTGCTGAGCTCAACGGTGATGGTGGCATGTCCCTTCTGAGAACCATCAGCGCCAGCGACAAGGAGATGAAGAGTGGTGCCGGCATAGGCTACCGCATCCCCATCCCGTCGCTAAACTTGCCGGCAGGCAGGCACACGCTGGTGGGCGTCAGCCGTCTGCTTGGCGAGGAAGAGTGGAAGCGCTGCCAGACTGCCGACGTGTTCTTTGTCGTCGATGTGCAGGACGACGGAACCCTGTCCATCGACATCCATCCCATGAGGAAGCTTGTGGTGGAGAACTTTGAAATCACGTCGTCCTGCCTGCCACACCAGAGGCAGACGGCCAAGCTGACGCTCACCAACGAGGGCGACTTCTTCGACGACTATCTCCAATTGCTTCTCTGCTGCGAGGGGAAAGAAGACAAGACACTGTATATAAATTTCGATGGCAGCACACGTTTCTCTACCGGAGGGCTGGTTAGGATAAAGACAGGCAACACGAAGACATACGACATCACAATGTTGGAGAAAGACTCCGTTTTTGCCCCTGGCGACTATATTCTGAAACTTGTAGAGTTTTCAAGCAGGACCTGCCTCGACTCCATACGGTTTGCCATTGGCCGCGACCTCACGGTTGTAGATTTCGCAGTCAATGGCGACAAGCACAAGGGCAACATTCAGGAGGTAGAAGTGACGGTAAAGAACCTTGCCGGCGACTACTCTTCCCCGCTCTTCCTCTTTGCCAGCCCCACTGAGCAGATGGGCGAAAGCGTTTACGCTGCCGGACTCGCCGTGGAGAGCGGCGACAGCGTGGCCATGAAATTCTATTTCAAGCCCGAACTGGCAGGCGACTGGAACATCTGGCTGGCCTTCGACGAGAAGGGCGAGGAAGTCATCAGCCACAACGTGGTGACCATTGTCCGTGACCCTGAAGAGATGCGCAAAGCCATGGACACAGACTCCGACGGCTCGGTGACCATACGTGACGTGGAGGTTCTGGCACGCCTCATTGCCGTTGCCAGCACACCTGCCGACATCTTCAAGGCCGACATCGACGGCAATGGCAGGGCCGACATCGGTGACATCATTGTCGTCATCAATGCGATGATGCCCGAGGAGCCTGTGGAGACAGAGGAATAGAGTCCTTGCGAGCCTAACTGAAAGTCCCAGAAAAGTACGACCCGGAGTAAGTGTTAGTTACCCCGGGTCGTACTGTCATTATGAAGTGGTGTGGCGGTGTTTACAGCTTTGCCAGCTCCACTACCTTGTCTACGGCAGCGCTTAGTCCGTCGGCGTTCTTGCCACCGGCCTGTGCGAAGTGAGGCTGTCCGCCGCCGCCGCCCTGTATGAGTTTGGCGGCCTCACGCACCAGCTGTCCGGCGTTCAGGCTGTGTTCCGATACCATGTCGTCGCTCATCATGATGGTGAGCTGTGGCTTGTCGTGGCTCACGGTGCCCAGCACAAAGAGCAGCGAACTGCTGACGGAAGCACGTACCTTGAAGGCCAGATCCTTGGCGGCAGCCGGCTCCATGGGCAGCACGGCGGTGACGACCTTCACACCGTTCACCTCGCGGGCTTTCTCCACCAGTGTCTTGGCAGTACGCTCCACGGCCTGGGCCTGGAACGACTCTATCTCCTTCTTCATGGAGTCGTGCTCCTCGATATACTTGCGTATGACGCCCTGCAGGTCCTTGGCGTTGTTGAAGAACGACTTGACGGCTTTCAGCGTGTCCTCAATGTTGTAGAGCAGTTCCTCGCACTCACGGCCAGTCTTGGCCTCTATGCGGCGCACGCCGGCAGCCACGCTGCTCTCGCTTACTATCTTGAAGAATCCGATGCGGCCTGTCGACGTGGCATGTATGCCACCGCAGAGCTCGCACGAGGGGCCGAAGCGCATGACGCGCACCTTGTCGCCATACTTCTCGCCGAAGAGGGCGATGGCGCCCAGCTTCTTTGCCTCGTCCATAGGCATGTCGCGGTGCTCGTCGCGTGGCAGGTCCTGGCGGATCATGTCGTTCACCATGCGCTCCACCTCGCGCAGCTGCTCGTCGCTCACCTTCTCGAAGTGCGAGAAGTCGAAGCGCAGCGTGTCGGGGCTGACGAACGAGCCCTTCTGCTCCACGTGGTCGCCCAGCACCTGTTTCAGTGCATAGTCGAGCAGGTGTGTGGCGGTGTGGTTGGCGGCGCTGGCGTCGCGCTTGTCGGTGTCTACACAGGCCATGAACTCGGCAGTCAGGTCTTTTGGCAGATCCTTCACTATGTGTACTGTCTGTCCGTTCTCGCGCTTCGAGTCGATGACAGTGATGGTCTCGTTCTCTGAGACGAGCACGCCCTGGTCGCCCACCTGGCCGCCCATCTCGCCGTAGAACGGTGTGTAGTCGAGCACCAGCTCGTAGAAGGTGTTCTTCTTCTGTGTCACCTTGCGGTAGCGCTGTATGTGGCAGGTGTACTCGGTGTAGTCGTAGCCCACGAACTGCTGCTCGGTGGTGGCGACAGAGTCGTCACATACTGCACACCAGTCACTGTTCTCTACCTGTGCGGCGTTGCGGGCGCGGTCTTTCTGTTTCTGCATCTCCGTCTGGAATTGCTCTTCGTTGACCGTGAAGCCGTTCTCGCGGCAGATGAGCTCTGTCAGGTCGAGGGGGAAGCCGTAGGTGTCGAAGAGGCGGAAAGCCTTGGCACCGTCGAGGACGTAGCCCGACGTAGAACCTTCGGGGGCGGCGGCTCTGACTTCTTCCATAGCCTTGTCGAGCAGTGAGATGCCCTTGTCCAGAGTGCGCAGGAACGAGTCCTCCTCCTCCTTGATGACGCGGCCTATGAGCTGCTGCTGTGCCTTCAGCTCGGGGAAGGCGTCGCCCATCTCCTCGACGAGCGTGGGCAGCAGTTTGTAGAGGAACGCCTCCTTCTGGTCGAGGAAGGTGTAGGCATAGCGTACGGCGCGGCGCAGTATGCGGCGTATGACGTAGCCGGCCTTGGCGTTCGACGGCAGCTGTCCGTCGGCAATGGAAAAGCTGACGGCACGCAGGTGGTCGGCGCAGACACGCATGGCCACGTTGATGGCCTCCTGTGAGGACTGTGACTCCTGTGAGGACTGTGCCTCCTGTGACTTCTGTGACTCTTCCTCGAAGGTGGTGTATTTCAGTCCGGTAATCTGCTGCTCAGCCTTGATGATAGGCTGGAAGATGTCGGTGTCGTAGTTCGAGTGCTTGCCCTGCAGCATGCGTACGAGGCGCTCAAAGCCCATGCCGGTGTCTATAACGTTCATCGACAGCTTCTCAAGTGAGCCGTCGGCCTTGCGGTTGAACTGCATGAAGACGAGGTTCCATATCTCTATGACCTGTGGGTCGTCCTTGTTCACCAGCTCTCGTCCGGTCTTCCCGCTGGCAGCCCTCTGCTCAGGCGTGCGGCTGTCCACGTGTATCTCCGAGCATGGCCCGCATGGACCGGTGTCGCCCATCTCCCAGAAGTTGTCGTGCTTGTTGCCGTTGATGATGTGGTCCTCGGGCACGTGCTTGGCCCAGTATTTGGCTGCCTCGTCGTCGCGTGGTATGTTCTCTTCTGGCGAACCCTCGAACACTGTGACGTAGAGGTCTTCGGGATTCAGTTTCAGCACGTCGACCAGATACTCCCAGGCCATGTCTATGGCGCCCTCTTTGAAGTAGTCGCCAAACGACCAGTTGCCCAGCATCTCGAACATGGTGTGGTGGTACGTGTCGTGGCCCACCTCCTCCAGGTCGTTGTGCTTGCCACTGACGCGCAGACACTTCTGAGTGTCGGCGCGGCGGCGTGGCTCAGGGTCGCGTGTGCCGAGGATAATGTCCTTCCACTGGTTCATGCCGGCGTTGGTAAACATCAGCGTCGGGTCGTCTTTAATAACCATCGGAGCCGAGGGCACGATGGCATGGCCTTTCGACTCGAAAAACTTTTTGAACGAGTCGCGGATTTCTTTTGCAGTCAACATTGTTATTTTCGATTTGGTTATTTTCGATTTACGATTTTCGATTTTCGATTTTCGATTTTCGATTTCCGAATTTCTGTTTTCTGTTTTTGTAATTCGGGTGCAAAATTACTGCTTTTTCGCGAAATAACGAAAGAAAAAGGCCGTTTTCTTCGTGGTTCGGAAAAATATGTGTATCTTTGCAAGGTAAAAACAACATTACTGGTCTAAATAATTTTTTTCCAACACAGATATGAAACGTTTACTATTCTTGGTAGCTGTCGCCTTAATGGTAGCAATGGGCGCTGAGGCGCAGAAACTGAAAGTGATTGACAGCGACGGCAATGCCGTCTCCTATGCATCGGTACTCACTTCTACAGGCGAGTATGTGGGCATCACCAGCCTCGAAGGCGAACTTGCCGACATGAAGGGAGCCAAAGCTGTAACCATTACCCATGTGGCCTTTAAGCCTAAAAACTCAAGAAGGACAACAAAATAAAGTTGACCTACGAGAACATAAAGCAGTTTGAACGTCAGAACAACATACCGGCTCTGCTGCCCGTAGTGCAGGAGAAGCTGAAGGAAGTGTGGAAAGTGGACGAATAACCTTTTTATTTAAATATACACTATGGCAAGAGTTTTAATGATTGGCGCCGGAGGCGTCGCAACGGTGGCTGCATTCAAGATAGTGCAGAACACCGATGTGTTTACAGAGTTTATGATAGCAAGCCGTCGCAAGGCAAAGTGCGACGCACTGGTGGAGGCCATCCGCAAGAAGGGCTACACCATGCCCATAGAGACGGCACAGGTCGATGCCGACGACGTGGAGCAGCTGAAGACACTGTTCTCCAGCTACAAGCCCGAGCTGGTCATCAACCTGGCACTGCCCTACCAGGACCTCACCATCATGGAGGCCTGTCTGGCCTGCGGATGCAGCTATCTCGACACTGCCAACTACGAGCCTAAGGACGAGGCCCACTTCGAGTACTCGTGGCAGTGGGCCTATCGCGAGCGCTTCGAGAAGGCTGGGCTGACAGCCATACTCGGATGCGGATTCGACCCGGGAGTGACAAGCATATTCACCGCCTACGCAGCCAAGCATCACTTCAAGGAGATGCAGTACCTCGACATAGTCGACTGCAACGCCGGAGACCACCACAAGGCCTTTGCCACCAATTTCAACCCAGAGATAAACATACGCGAGATAACCCAGAAAGGACTATACTGGGAAAACGGCCAGTGGGTGGAGACAGAACCCCTGGAGATACACAAGGACCTGACCTACCCCGAGATAGGGCCGCGCGACAGCTATCTGCTGCACCACGAGGAGATAGAGTCGCTGGTCATCAACTATCCCACCATACGCCGGGCACGCTTCTGGATGACCTTCGGACAGCAGTACCTGAAGCACCTGGAGGTGATACAGAACATAGGCATGAGCCGTATAGACGAGGTGGAGTATGAGGCTCCGCTGGCCGATGGCACCGGAACTGCCAAGGTGAAGATAGTGCCGCTGCAGTTCCTGAAGGCAGTGCTGCCAAACCCGCAGGACCTGGGCGAGAACTACGAGGGCCAGACGTCGATAGGCTGTCGCATACGCGGCATAGGCAACGACGGCAAGGAGCACACCTACTATGTGTATAACAACTGCTCGCACCGTGCCGCCTACGAGGAGACGGGCATGCAGGGCGTCAGCTATACCACAGGCGTGCCGGCAATGATAGGAGCCATGATGTTCTGCAAGGGACTGTGGCGCAAACCAGGCGTGCACAACGTGGAGGAGTTCGACCCAGATCCGTTCATGGAGCAGCTCAACAAGCAGGGACTGCCCTGGCACGAGATACACGACCAGGACCTTGAACTGTAGTGACTTGTCTCGAATAAACCACGAATCTTACGAATAGCACGAATTTCGACACACGGCTATTCGTGCAATTCGTAAGATTCGTGGTTAGAAAAAGATGACGTTTGTATAAACTAAATCTTATTTGTTACTTATCTATGCCGATGTTATGAAAAACGTTCTTACTGCATTTGTGTGGGCAAGACCCAGATTAACATGAGTTGAATACTATCTGACTCCCAGTTGGAAACTATCTAACCCTCAGTTGGAAACTATCTAACCCTCAGTTGGAAACTATCTAACCCCCAGTTGGAAACTATCTAACCCCCAGTTGGAAACTATCTAACTCCTGGTTTGGGACTATCAAAGTCCGACAAACAATGGTTCGTGAAGAGGGATTTCCCACACGCTGATTATTGAATAGGACCTAATAAAACTAAAAAACTAAAGACTATGAGACGTTCCCTTACTGTTTTCTGCATGGCGGCTGCCAGTTGTGTTGCCAATGCTGGTGGTCTGATGACCAACACCAACTATCACATCGCTTTCGACCGAATGTTTGCACGCGGTGCCACGACAGAGATTGACGCCGCTTATTCCAACCCTGCCGGTCTGGCTTGGGGCCACGAGGGTTTCCAGCTGTCGCTCTGTTTCCAGAAACCGTGGCAAAACCGCGACATAGAGACCGACCACCCGCTGCTGCAGCCGATGTATGGCAGCACGCCCCACACCTTCGAGGGAAAGGCGTCGGCACCCATAGTGCCAGCACTCTTCGCCTCGTACAAGAAAGACCGTTGGGCACTGTCTACGATGATTGGCATCGTGGGCAGTGGCGGGTTTGTGAAGTACGACGAGGGGGTGCCCATGTTCAACGTGATGCTCGGCTCCATGTTCGCTGCAAAAGGCGTCACACCCGACCAGTACAAGCTGTCGTCGCAGATGAAGGGCAAGCAGTACATCTATGGCGGACAGCTGAACGTGACGTACAAGATAGCCGAATGGCTGTCGGCTGCCGTCGGTGTGCGTGCCAACTACTACGACGGCTACTACCGCGGGCACGTCGTTGCCGACCAGCACCCCCTGCTGGGCGACCTGGCTGCCTTGCGACTCGATGTAGACCAGAAGGGATGGGGCTTTGCGCCCATCGTCAGCGTCGACTTCCACCATGGACCGCTCACCATCGGCGCGAAGTACGAGTTCCGCACACGCATCTGCACCGAGAACAAGACAAACCAGCTGGATGCCGGCCTTGGCGACAAGCTGAAGGCCACGCTCGCCGCTACCGACCCGGCCACGCTGCAGAACATAGCGACCACGCTCGCCGTGAAGACCAAACCCTATCAGGACGGGGTGGAGACACGCTACGACATGCCGTCGCTGTTCGCCGTGGCTGCTCAGTACGAGATAACACCGCGTCTGCGAGCTGCCGTGGAGTACCATTACTTCGACGACACCCACGCCAAGATGGCGGGCGACAGACAGAAGGAGCTGGACCACGGGACACACGAGTTCCTGCTGGGTGCTGAGTACGACGTCACCGACCGCATAACACTGAGCTGCGGCGGACAGCGTACTGACTACGGACTGAGCGACACATACCAGCAGAACACATCGTTTGCCTGCGACAGCTATTCGCTGGGACTCGGAGGGGCCATAAAGCTCAACGAGAAGATGAGGCTCAACGTGAGCTATTTCTGTTCGCTCTACAGCGACTATACTGTCTGCACCCCTGCTGGCGACCCGGCAAAGGGGCAGGGCTATCTGGGCACCGGTGCCGCTGGCTCAGACACCTACAGCCGAACGAACCACGTCATAGGCATCGGACTCGACTACAAGTTCTAATCTCTCCTCCACTCCTCTCCGACAACATTGTGGTCGCTACACTTAGCTGCGACCTGCTTCAGCCTTCGGTATCGGCTGGTAATCTTGGTATCAAGCACGGCGGAACGGACGATGGCACACATGCTGCCGACTCACGCCGCGGCGGCTTGTGGGACGATGAAGACGAATGACGGCGATTTGATCATGTAACAGCTTGATGCTGAAATGCAAAAGCGGCAGTGGGGACTCCACTGCCGCTTTTGACTATCGCATTATTTATCCTTAAGCCCCTTGGAA
>Ga0247610_10007013_pt1 | contig 11609 bp, 12 predicted proteins | sample 174DNAGHGhighgp2_FD_193483 | JGI IMG/M metagenome (GOLD analysis project Ga0247610, IMG submission 193483) | Sheep rumen microbial communities from Palmerston North, Manawatu-Wanganui, New Zealand - 1742 DNA GHGhigh gp2 | ecosystem: Host-associated > Mammals > Digestive system > Stomach > Rumen...
AAACCGGTTGATTCAACAACAACTTCTACGCCCAAATCTTTCCAAGGAAGATTTGCAGGATCTTTTTCTGCGAAGAATTTAATTTTTTTACCGTTTACAATAATACCTTCATCATATGCTTCAACTGTACCGTCGAATTTACCCATAACTGAATCGTATTTAAAGATTCTGGCAGCATCTTCTGGTTTTAAACCGGGGTCATTAATTGCTACATAATTAATTTTGTCAAAAATACCTTCTCTGATTGCGGCTCTAAGGGTATTTCTACCGATTCTGCCGAATCCGTTAATTGCTACGTTTACCATAAATAATATCCTTTCTTTTAGTAAAGCTCTAACATGTAAACATTAGCATTAACAAAAATCTTAATCAAGAGGTATAAACTGTTTAAATTATTAAGAAATAATTAATTTTATTGAATAATTTTTATAAAACACTTTTAGCACTCCAGCCAGTTCTCCTCAAGTGTTCAAAACAAAACAAACCATTACCACTTTTTGAACAACTCGCTTTTACTAAATCATCGCTTAAATTTTTCCCTGCAGGTAATATGCCCCTTTCTGCAGTGTATGTTAGTACAAATATATCTTTTCCTACAATATTTGGGGCTGTTTTACCGTTTACATCAATATACATTACAACACCTTGAAATTCAGTATTCACCCCTAATGTACTTGTTATATCAGAGCCTTCCCAAACATCTATCGTAATAAAAAACCCGTCAACAGTATCAAAAGTAATATTATTACCGCCAATACCTTTTTTAGCCATATCATATCTCGGAGTGCTGCCATCCAAAAGTTTCGTACCATCGTTCCAACATCCTTCTTCGTATATACAAGTTTTGGATACTTTTATATAAGGTTCAACAATTGCATCATACCAACTTTTCATACCTTCATTACTTCCGTCGCTGTATGAAATTGAACTATAATCACCATCCATAACTGCAAAATTAACAGCTTGTGATAAAACAGAATATACTTTCTTCAGTTTTGAAACAGTCACCTGCTTTTGGTAACTTGCAACCAAAACCGGTAATGTCATAGCCGCAACAACGCCAATTATACCTAATGTTATTAAAACTTCAGCTAAGGTAAACGCTTTTTTCATAAATAACAACTATCCTTATAAATACATATAATATTATAACTCATTCTCAAATATTTTTAAAGTGTTTAAAATCAAACTTTTGAGACACAAGCTGATATCGCATCTATTAGACGTTTTACAGGAACAATTTCTATTTTATCAAAATTGACCTTATTTGAATAAGGCACAATAGCCTTTTTAAAACCTGATGATACTGCTTCATTTAGACGTTTTTCAATATTATTTACAGGATGAATTTCTCCTGACAATCCAATCTCGCCTATTATTACAGTCTGGGAATCAACAACAACATCTCTGGCACAGGTTGCAACCGCAAGAGCTATTCCTAAATCAGCAGCAGGTTCAGATACATCTATACCGCCTGTTACATTTACATAAACATCTTGTTTAGACAGATTCAAACCAACCCTTTTTTCAAGAACAGCTAATATTTGCAAAACTCTGCTTGTATCAACCCCATTTGTAACACGTCTGGGACTTGGATACGGTGTTGTACCTACAAGAGCTTGAATTTCAAGCAATAATGGACGTGTGCCTTCATTTGTAACAACTATTGCACTTCCCGGAACTGTGACTTGAGAACGCTCATTAAGAAATAATTCATTTGGATTTTTTACTTCTTTTAATCCGTCTGAATGCATCTCAAAAATTCCAACCTCGGATGTATTCCCAAAACGATTTTTCATAGAACGCAACATTCTATAGGATTTATACTTATCTCCCTCAAAATATATTACTGTATCAACCATATGTTCTAACACTTTAGGACCTGCAATACTTCCATCTTTAGTAACATGTCCTATTACAAGTACAGTAATATTTTTGGATTTAGCAATATGCATCAACACATTGCAGCATTCCCTAATTTGAGAAACACTACCTGCTGATGAAGGAATATTTTGCGAATATATAGCCTGAATACTATCTACAACAACAATATCAGGTGTTGAATTCTCAATCTGAAATTTTATACCCTCTAAAGTAGTCTGAGGATAAACATAAAGATTTTCAGAATTAATATTTAAGCGTTGAGCACGAAGTTTTAACTGACCTGCACTTTCTTCAGCTGAAACATATAAAACTCTTTTACCGTTTTTAGAAAGTTCAGCACCTGTTTGCAAAAGAATTGTAGATTTTCCGATTCCGGGGTCACCTGCAATTAAAACAAGTGAACCTTGAACAAGACCACCGCCTAAAATTCTGTCAAACTCTGAAATATTTGTAGAAACTCTAACCTCTTCACCGATTTGAATATCCTTCAAAAGTTCAGGCCTTTCGGTATTAACAAATTCATCTTGTATTTTTTGATTTTTGTATTCAAAAAGTGTTTCTTCAACGAGACTTCCCCAAGTCCCGCATTCGGGACATTTTCCCAAATATCCGGCTGTTTCATATCCGCATTCAGAGCACACCCATTTAGATTTTACTTTTGCCACAATTTTTGCCTCTAATCTTTACCCGTTTTATTTATTAACGCAACATCAGATACCCTTAACGCAAAATAAGGTTTTGACTTACCTTTTTCCTGTAAAAATAAAACAAATTTATCATTAAAATAAAAATATCTGGGAGGTTTCTGAAATTCAGGAGGCATAGCTGTACACTTTGTCATAATCGCAGCTTCTGATTTTAATTTAACACCCTCATTATTCATTTTAAAATCAACTGTTTCAATAGCATCAGATATTTCCAAATCAGTATTTTTTATTTGTTTATTACAAACTTCCTTAAATGATTTATTCTGATACAACTTTATATCAGGAACTTTTAATCGATCCCTTTCCGCAAAATATTTTGCACCATCATACACTTTGGATTTTTCATTCATATCATTATAAAATTGTTCAAAATTTTTATTATCGTCAGTTCTGTATAAATATACATAATCATCTTGTTGGGTTAATAGTTTTACCGCAAAATCTGAATCAGAGTTATAAAACAACACTCTCACATTTTCGTGAACTTCTTCATCAGTTTTAGAGTTAATACCGAAATATTGCACTTTTTCACCTGAAGCTCCAAAATTTTCCATTTCTAGTTTATCAAATGCTTTTAAAAATTTAAAATCTTTTTTCAACATTGCATAAAATAAATATTTTCCTTTTTCCGGAGTCCAATTAAAATTATTAAGAATATCACTTTTTTCATTAAATTTTTCTTTTAATGCACTTTCTATCTCGTTTTTCAGATCTACAGAAACTTTTCCGAATTTTTTGTAGTATGAAGCATCTGACAAATAATCAACTTTAAAATCTTGTTTATTTAAATCGTGAACAATTTGAGGAGTACCGGCATAAAATTCTACAGGACCTTTGATTAACTCATCCATTAAATCATTCCATACAAGTTGAAAAGTTCCAACCCAAAGCCTATTTTCATAATTTGACTCCGAAGACATAACTGGTAGAACATCGATCCCTTCAGAAACTAAATTCAACTTTGGTTGCCTCTTAAATGCACATCCCATAGCTAAAAAACACACTAATAATAACAAAATAATTTTTTTCATTTATTTTCCTTTATATTTAAAAATCTAAAAAAACTTCGCAAAAATCCTTTTGCGTTATTTTCATGAAGAATATTAGCACAAGGATAATATTTTTCATAATTTTTTATTATATTTTCAGGTAAATCTTCACCATTTTCAAGAACTGAAGCCAAAAACTCAAGATAATCATCCTGTTCATCTTTGTATATTTTATCTGCATTACGTAAATCTTCATCGGCCTCATAATGAACAAGTGCATGATAAACTGCGTGAATACTCTTATCTTTCGTATCACGCGGTATTTGTAAAATAGCTTCCCTTACACACATTTGAGAAATTAACACTTTGCGAATTAAACTCGCAACAAATATTCTATCTTGTTCCATACAACACAGAAGTATTTTTTTCTATAAATCTAATCATATCAGCATAATTTCCATCAAAGAAATTATTTGAAAGATTCTTTACAGCATCCATTGCCATTTCATCTTTTGACATAGCTGCTTTGTAATAAAATTTTTTACCTGATTTATATCTGACAAGAATTGATTTCGCTGCTAACCTATCCATAACAGTTTTTATAGTAGTATAAGCACGTTCAGTTCCTTTAGAATTAAGTTCATCCACAACATCTTGAATTGAAACATCATTATCTTCATTAGATTCAGTAAGAGTCCAAAGAGTATTTAATATATCAATCTCCAATCTGCCACACACCATAATTCAAATCCTTTCATATAAATCATTTATAATTACTATTATTGTAACATATAAAAATAAATTTTCAACATTATATAAAAAAAATTTACAATTATTGAATATCAAGAAGGTCTTCTTCTTTTTCAAAATTAGTCTTTTTCTTTCGTAATTTATCATTTTTCTTTTTAGACTTATCAGATAACTTTCTATAAGCATTATCAACCGAAATCTTAGTTAATGCAGAACCTTTTCTTTTATCATAAAAAGTTAACCAAAAATTTCTGTCAATATTATCAACGGCAAAAGAAACTTTGCCTATAAATCTGTCACCCGGCTTAACCTGCCTGAACATTAATTTTGTATCTCCGAATATAGAAGGTCTAAAGACTGAATTATAATCATTTACTAAAGCCATATCAAGACCGGAAAATGTTCTGTCTGACATATTTGAAATCAACAAAGTCAATGTAATAGTATTTAATTCTCCAAAAGGATCTTTTTCGTGTCTCACATCACTTATTTGAATATCAAGTCCCGGATAAAACATTTCATGCTGCATCAATGCTGATTCCTTATAAACAGGGAGAGGTTCTGTAGTATTAATTTTTACACGTATTTGATCTCCCGGTGCAATCAAAACTTCACCGCCTTTTCTGATTAATGCCATGCCAAGTCCTATTGCACCGCCAACAGCAGCACCACCTGCAAGTGTATAACCTTGAGATGCAATAGCGGCTTCCAATCCTAGCCAATTTAAAGCCAAAAACCCTCCGGCAACACCACCTGCAAGTGTATAACCAACATCTTGAGCTACAATTTTTGATGTTTCAGCGACAGGATGCAATTTTGTGGACATTTTTCCTTCTATAGGGATTTCACGGCCATCAGGTGTAATTAAATAATCAAAATCCAATTCAAGCCATGCCTGCCTGCCAAGTCTTTTAGAATCACCGGTTTCTGAGATTTTCCCATGTGCGACAGTACCTTTAGGAATAACTACACCCTTATCTCCTTTTACATCATCGGTAACTTCCGCAAAAAATTCATCCCCTTCAATATTTATAGAACTATCAAGTACTTGAGAAACAGTCATCTTAATTATATCTTTTCTATCAACACGTTCGACTTGACCGGTAAAAAGTTCTTGCTGCAATTGAAATTCAGGACTCTCATTTTTTTCAGCATAACCCTTCAAAACGTCATTAGCCAATACAAGATTTGAAGATAAAAAATTTATTAGTATAAAAATTGAGATAATCTTTTTCATAATTAAAGTATACTTATTTTCTGTAAGAAAGGCAAGATTATATTGACAATTTCTAAAAAAATTTGTATCATAAAGCTATGAATAAAAAGCGTTGGTATGATATAGACCCTACTGTGAGCAGAGCAGTTGCAAAATTAGAGCAGGCTGAAGAATATATTCAGGTAAGGTGTGCTGACTTTATAATAGATAAATTAAAAGATATTGATTTTAATATTAATCTTTCTTTGGATGATCAATATAATTATATTTTACGCAGATGGTATGATAAAAATATAAAAGTTTCTCATGCTATGGAATATTTAAAAAATGCACCGGAAGATTTAAGAAAAGAATTAGCGCTTGAAATCATCGACTTTATTCAAGAGTATATTGATTACGAAAACGGCAAATAATGCAGATTAATAATCCATCTTCCAACCATTTTCAATTATACGTGCAGCACAACCTTCACCCCAAGAATTTTGAGTAGTGCATTTATAAATATTTGAAGAAGCAGTCTTCCAATATTCACCATCCTGACTTTCTTGGAATTGCCCTGCAACTGGAACTAAATTTCCTTGACTTCGTAATCTAAAAGCAAAAATATCTCTACCCATTTTATTTGGGTTTTTATCTCCGTTTACATCAAAATAAACGGCAGCAACATACCAAGAATTATCAAAGCAAGCATCAATACCAAATTTAGAACCGTCATTTAGATATACATAAGCTAAATCTTCATTATTATCAGTTCCCAAAGCCGAATCTAAAGCAGTCCAAGTAAATGCTTTTTCTGAATCATAACTATATTTTATAATTTTAAAATATTTTTTAAGAGTTGATTCCCCTAAAGCTACATCACCACCATTATTATAACAAGTATCAATATTAAACATAGGGATATAACTAAGATCATCTACTTCTTCATCAAACAATAGTTTTTTCATACCTACTTCAAAAGTATTCACGGACTTTTTAAGCTGATTAACCCATACAGTTTTTTGATAATTACCAACTAAAACCGGTAATGTCATTGCTGCAACGACACCAATTATGCCTAAATACTTCTGCCAATGTAAAAGCATTTTTACGCATAACATCCTTCCATTAAAACTAATTATATAGCATTATAAACAATATTGTAGCATTTTACAATACAATAGACTAATTATAACAAATTTCTTAACATGTAGCCAAAAATTTTATAATATAGTTTAATAGAAATATGTCAGACGAAATCAATAAAAAAGTAATTGATATATTTTCTAATAAGAATTTATCTCCTGAAAAAGTAAAATTTTATGCCGGATTTAATTACGTCAGAATAGATAAAGATAGTAACGGTAACAAATTTAACTCTGAGCATTTGATAAAATATTCTCAAAAATGCCATTATATAGTACGTGTTATGAGAAAATACAAAGGCGAAACAGTATTATACAATTATGATGTTCCAAATGAAGATTTACTCAGATTTATGAAACATTTTGAAAATAACACACTTGATGGGACAATAATAGAAATAGACAAATATTTTCCGGAGGATTCGGCATAAATTATATGAATTGTGTATACAGAGAAGAAGCCTTACATAGATGCAACAAACCTTACCAATATATTGGAGGAGAATTATTTTCTTATAACAAAGACTTTGCAAAAGCAAATGTACGTTTTGCATTTGCATTTCCTGATAAATATGAAATAGGAATAAGTAATCTGGGTGTAAGAATATTGTATGATTTAATAAATAAACATGAAAATTGGATGTGTGACAGAGTATACGCACCGGAACCGGATTTTAAACCTGAGATATTATATGGACTGGAAAGTAAGAAACCTTTAAAAGAATTTGATGCATTGGGATTTTCACTGCAATATGAAATGTCTTATCCCACAGTTTTAAAAATGCTTGACATGGCTCAAATACCTTATAAGAATTCAGAAAGAGGAGAAGATAGCCCTATAATATTTGCTGGAGGCCCCTGTACTTTTAATCCTCTACCGCTTGCTGATTTTATTGACGTATTCATGATTGGAGACGGAGAAGATAACATTATTGAAGTTTGTGAAATACTTGAAAAAACAAAAGGATTACCGAGAGAAGAACGCATAAAAGCTCTTTGTAAAGGAGAAGGCAGATGGTCTGCATCTATAGGCGGAACCGTTACAAAAAGAATTTCTCAATTAACATATGATACAGCATTAAAATCGTATCCCATACCATATTCAACTTCTGTGCAAGATAGAGCAGTCGTAGAAATAAGAAGAGGGTGCGGCAGAATGTGCAGATTTTGTCAACCGGGACATGTTACACTCCCAATAAGAGAAAGAAATGCTGATGAGATTATTAAAATTGCAAAAGAACTTGTTAATAACACAGGCTATGATGAATATTCTCTGCTATCATTATCCTCAAATGACTATAAAAATATTAATGAAGTTATAAAAGCACTTTCTGTAGATTTTTATGACAAAAAAATTTCAGTTTCACTACCAAGTCAAAGAATTGACAGTTTTAATCTTGAACTTGCAAATTTAGTTCAAAGTGTAAGAAAATCTACAATGACATTAGCTCCGGAAGCAGGGAGTCAAAGACTTAGAAATGTAATTAAGAAAAACATAACAGAAGACCAAATAATTAAAGCTGTCACAACATTATACGAAAACGGATGGTCAAGAGTAAAATTTTATTTTATATGCGGTCTTCCAACAGAAACAGAGCATGACATGGACGAAATGGCCGAGCTTTTAAGTAAAATCAAATATAAATGTAAACAAATCAAACACGAAAAAAATATAACACATGGTCTGGATATAACATGCACACTTTCAATCTTTGTTCCTAAACCGTTTACACCTTTTCAATGGTGTCCGCAAATGGACTTAAATACCGTAACTAAGCACATAAGATACCTTAAAGATAAAATTGCACATTTAAAGGGCGTAAAAATTAATTATCACGAACAATTTACATCACAGATTGAAGCGGTATTAACAAGAGGAGATGAGACACTGTGCAATTACATTGAATCATTGTTCAAAAAAGGATGTTATCTCGATGCTTGGGGTGAGTATTTTAATGAACAGATTTGGAAGGATACAGCAGTTGAATGCGGAATCAACCTTCCAGAACTTGCAAACAAACAATTTGAACTTTCTGAAAAACTACCTTGGGATTTTATAAATGTAGGATTAAACAAAGAATGGCTTATTAATGAATACAAGAATGCTTTTTCAGAAAATAATCAAAATAATATACCAACTTGCGAAAATTACTGCGTTAACTGCGGAGTTTGCAAAAACCTAAAAACAAAAAAAATTCTTGCAGATAAATACACAATAGATAAATCAACTATTGATAAGATAAACAGCAAAAAAATTCTTGAAATCAGAGATCCTAAAAATCAATCAATTACATATAACACTTATAAATACAGAATTAAACTCAGTAAAACGGGAAATTTAAAATATTTTTCTCACTTAGACTGGATGAATACATTTTTAAAAACATTATCAAGAACGAATTTAGATATAGCATACTCTCAAGGGTTTAACCCAATGATGAAAGTTTCAATGGGTATTGCTCTACCGCTTTTTATCGAAAGTGATTGCGAACTTATTGACATTGAACTTAAAAAATATGAGACACCGGAAAACATAAAACAAAAATTAGAGAACATTTTACCTAATGATGCCAAAATAATAAGTATTGTAAATATAGATAAATCATCTAAAGCAATCGATATAATCGCACAATGGGCTGAATATAAGATAGAAATTTTAGATAAATCTCTTTACGATTTTAAAACTTTACGATATAATACAAGCAAGGTTTTATCTTCTCCACAAATTTATACGGAAAAGAAAAACAAAAAAGGTTTAACAAAAAAAATAGACATCAAACCATCAATTAAATCTTACAGATTTGAAGATGAATGTTTATTTATAACATTAAAAACAGGCCAAAAAACTGATGAATGTAGTATTCCGGCATTAAGAGCTGACACTTTAATGAATATAATCGCTCCTGAAATACTATTTAAAATAAAAAGAATAAAGTTTTTTGACACAGATATGAAAGAATTATAGAGGATTTTATTATGGAAAAACACAACAAAAACACCCAGCAAAACAATTCTAAAAGAATTATTATAGCAGAAAGAGATAATATATCAGCCGTAATGGAGAACGGTAAAGTATCTGATTTTATAATATCAAGAGGTGATGTAATTTTGGGAGATGTTTATCTTGCAACGGTTGACAATATTTTACCGAGTATTGATGCCGCATTTGTAAATGTTGGCACAGATAAAATGGGATTTTTACATGCTCAAGATGTAATGGGTAAAGGCTCATTAAAAGACAAACTTTCACCGAAACAAAAACTTATTGTACAAGTTGTAAAAGAACCTACCGGACATAAAGGCCCAAGAGTTACAACTGAAATAAGTTTACCGGGAAGATTTTTAGTATTAATGCCAAATGAACCGGGAATAAGTATAAGTAAAAAAATTGAAAACTCTAAAGAAAGAGCGAGATTAAAATCTGTTGTAAGTTTAATAAAACCTGTCGGTGTAGGTGTTATTATAAGAACAGAAGCAGAAGGACAATCAGAAGCTGATATTCAGGAAGATTTAGAGATATTATTAGAAAAATGGAATAATATTATTACATCTGCCGAAACTATGACTCCGCCAAATCTTCTATACAGAGATCAAGATCTTCTGTATAGAACTATCAGAGAGGCATGTACCGAAGATACCAAAGAGATAGTAGTTGATACAGCATTCGCTTTACAGAGAGTTCAAAACATTTTACAAAATTGGCATATGAATAAGAATATACAAGTCACATTATATAAAGGTACTGAACCTTTACTTATAGCTGAAGATATTCATAAAGAAATTAAAGCTGCATTAAATGTTAAAGTTAATATGCCATCAGGCGGCTACCTGTTTATTCAACAAACAGAAGCATTAACAGTAATTGATGTAAACAGCGGCAAATTTACAAGTTCATCAACTCAAGACGAAACAATACTAAAAACAAATATAGAAGCTGTTCATGAAATTGCAAGACAATTAAGACTTAGAAATATAGGCGGTATGATAATTGTTGACTTTATTGATATGATGTCTCGTTCAGATAAACTTGCAATGCTCGAAGAACTTGAAATAGCTCTGGAACCGGATAAAGCTAAACCTCAAGTCGGACAGATTTCTGATTTAGGATTGGTAGAATTAACAAGGCACAGACAAGGACAATCATTATCCGAAATATTCACAAAAAAATGTCCTCACTGTCAGGGTACAGGCTATTTCTTAAATGAATTTAATTTTTCAACTCCACTTGCTGAGGGTGAATATAGAGCAAAAGCAGCAAAAATGAAACTGCCTATAAATAATTTCAAAAAGAAAGCTCAAAAGTCTCAAAATGTACAACAAGAAATACCGCAAGCAATTGAAGAACAGACTCCTGTTGAAATTGAGGTTGAAAATCCTTCTAAAGTCGCAGCAATTGAAACTGAGAAGAAAGAAACTAAAAAGAAAAGAGGAAGAAAAAGCAAATTTGACCCAAAACAAATTACAAATGAAGAACCTGCAATTGAAACTGCTCAAACAATTTTAAAACCAAACGAAGAAATAAAACCGACTATAGAGGAAGTTGTAGAATCCACAGAAATAAAAGAAGAAATAATAAAAGAAGAAAAACCTAAAAAAACACGCAGACCGAACAGAGGTACTTCTAAAACACGTAAGCCACGTAAAAAAGCTAAAGAGGAAAACAGTGAAGAATAAATTATATATAACATTACTAATGTTAATATTAGCAGATAATGTATGTTTTGCCATGCCTTTGGCTGTTAAAGATGCAATAATCAAATTCTCTTTGGCTATGGGTGGAGTTATAATTTCTTCTGTGTTAATATTTGCAGGTTTATCAATATATAACAAAATTCATGATAAAAATGTTCAGGAATATTCACACGAAGATGATCTTTTAAAAACACCAAAAACAACAGAAGATGCCATAAGATTTTTATCATGAATTTTGTTATATATT
>Ga0247610_10007014_pt1 | contig 11608 bp, 6 predicted proteins | sample 174DNAGHGhighgp2_FD_193483 | JGI IMG/M metagenome (GOLD analysis project Ga0247610, IMG submission 193483) | Sheep rumen microbial communities from Palmerston North, Manawatu-Wanganui, New Zealand - 1742 DNA GHGhigh gp2 | ecosystem: Host-associated > Mammals > Digestive system > Stomach > Rumen ...
ATGTGATGGTATCGCACGAGGCATTGACCACTCTAACGGGATGGGTATCGCCCATGCCAGTTGTGTCGGTCACAGTGACGGGCCTGCGAGTAAGGTGCTTTGTCCGCTGCAAGGCTTTGACGCTATCGGCGGGGGACACAGACGGTATCTCCTGTGCAGCCAACTGAAAGGCACAGCACCAGAGGCACAGCAGCGTCGCTACGATGCGCCGCAACCATTTCCCGCGATATGTTGTCAATGTTATCACCAGTGGATTGTTCAAGCGTTTTTAAGATGGTCAAGAATGCGGATGATATTCTCAAGTTCGGCCTCATTGGTGAATGGGAAGGTGATTTTTCCTTTCCCCGAACGGTCGCAGGTGAACTTGACGGGCACGCCGAAGGTAGATGCCAGGTGTTTCTGCAAGATCTCATAGTCCTTGGGGTTGACGCGCTTGGCCTCACCCACTTGCTGGGACTGCTGCTCGGCCTCCTGTTTCATCTGCTTGGCACGTTGCTCGACCTGCCTTACCGACAGTCCTTTCTTGATGGTTTCATTGTACAGTTTCAACTGCAATTTAGGGTCATCGAGCGACAATAATGCACGTGCGTGCCCCATGTCCAGAGTGTGGTCGTGCAATCCCAGTTGCACCTCGGCGGGCAGTTTGAGAAGCCTCAGGAAGTTGGCGATCGTGGCACGTTTCTTGCCGATGCGCTCGCTGAGCCGTTCCTGGGTCAGGTTGTACTGGTCGATGAGTTTGCGCAGGGTGAGTGCGATCTCGATGGCGTTGAGATCCTCACGCTGTATGTTCTCGATGAGCGCCATCTCGGTCATCTCACTGTCATCGACGGTGCGTATGTAGGCCGGTACAGCATTGAGTCCTGCCAGCAGGGAGGCGCGGTAACGCCTTTCGCCCGAGATGATCTGGTAGGTATTGTCACTCATGCTGCGCAAGGTGAGTGGCTGGATAATGCCCACCTCACGGATGCTAGAGGCCAATTCCTCGAGCGCTTCCTCGTCGAACACTTGACGGGGCTGGTCGGGGTTGGGCACGATTTTGTCGATGGGTATCTGGTTGATGGCCTGTGAACCTTCGGTCTGGATCACATCCACATCGATAAGGGCATCGAGGCCGCGTTTTAGAGCTTTACCTTTCATATTCTTTTACTTTCTGGGTTTGGAATTTAGTGTGTGGGGGTTCCTGCCTTGTCGCGGGCCATGATTTCTTGGGCCAGCTGGATATGGCTCGTTGCGCCGCGGCATGTCGGGTCATACTGGGTGACGGGCAGGCCGTGGCTGGGTGCTTCGCTGATGCGGATGTTGCGCGGAATGACAGTATTGAACACCATGTCACCAAAGTGACCCTTCAATTCCTCAAATATCTCGTTGGCGAGTCTGAGTCTAGCGTCATACATGGTGAGCAAGAAGCCCTCGATGCGCAGGCCGGCATTCAGCTTGGCCTTGATGATGCGTATCGTGTTGAGCAACTTGCTGATGCCTTCAAGGGCAAAGTACTCGGCCTGTACCGGAATGATGACACTATTGGCAGCGGTGAGGGCATTGACGGTGATCAGTCCCAGCGAGGGGCTGCAATCGATGATGATGTAATCATACTCGTCCCTGATGTCCTTGATGGCGCCGGCCAGGACACGCTCGCGGTTCTTCTTCTCAACCAGTTCCAACTCGGCACCCACCAGGTCGATGCGTGAGCCTAAAAGTTTCAAGCCTTCTACACCAGTGTCCACGGTAGCGCTGCGCATGGGGTAGTCATCCACCAGGCATTCATAGATGGTAGAGGACATGTCCTTAGGCTCAACACCGAGGCCTGAAGTGGCGTTAGCCTGCGGGTCAGCGTCGATGAGCAACACACGCATGCCGCTCTCGGCCAGGGCTGCCGACAGGTTGATGGAGGTGGTGGTCTTGCCCACGCCTCCCTTTTGGTTAGCTATTGCAATTATCTTTCCCATTGAATGGTAACGATGTTTCACGAAGTTTTAAGGGTACAAAGAAACAGAATTTTGCTCATAAAAGTGGCAAAAAGTGCGTTAAAATCGGTGAATTGTTCAAAACTCACGTGAAATGTTAATAAAACGTGGAACATTCCATTTCCTTCCACCCCACCCCATCACCCATCACATCGTCACATCCCAATAGTTATAAATTACAGTTTGTGAAGTTCATTGCCGGCCCGAACGTGAACTTTTTTTAATGCCTGCGAATATATCGCAAAAGCCACATCAAGAACCTTCACTCGATTTGTCTCCATGTTTGTACAATTATAGCCCTGTTGGCGTCAAAATGCTTTAAAATCACAACATTTAACCTTAATTATAGCCGCATGTGGCAAAAAAACTTTACATTTGCAGGCTGCAATCATGTCTGCTAACATGGCAGGCCTGCATTGATACTCATCAATGGAGCGTAGCTGAGCTTAACAACCAACATTATACTAACAACAAATGAGAAAATCCATTATCCTGCTGGCCATGTCAGCAATCATGTGTATCCAAGTGCTTGCCAATCCGGCAATACGCGGTTCGATACAGATGCCTCAACCCGATGGTACGCTGGTGAGAATCAGCCTTGAGGGTGACGAGTTTTACAGTTTTAACACTACAGCCGATGGCTATACCGTGATGCTCAACGATGTTGGAGCCTATGTTTACGCCCAGCGCGAGGGCAAGAAGCTGGTTCCCTCGAGCGTTCTCGCCCATGATGAGGGACAGCGCACGGCAAGTGAGCTGGCCTTACTGGGCACGCTCACCAAGCGCATGACCGATAAGGAATCTGTCGAGGAGGCCCACATTCGCCGAGTCAAGCGCAACGTTGACCTGTCGAACTTCGACTTTTCCAAATTTCGTGGTCTAGTGATTTTGATTGAATTTACCGACAAGAAGTTTGCTGCCGACGATCCCAAGGCATTCTACACGCAGATGTTCAGCACCGAGGGTCTCACTGGTTGGCACGATCCATACACCAACAAGGACGTGACCTGCCCTGGCAGTGTGCGCGACTATTTCAAGGACCAGTCAGACGGTATCTTCAATCCACCATTTGACGTTTATGGACCTTACACCTCGACCCGGAAAGCCAACCAGTGCTACTCCCAGTCGAGCGCAATCTTCAAGGCAGCGCTCAAGAGTGCCAACAGCGAAGTTGATTTTTCGAAATATGACAACAACAACGACGGCATGGTGGACATGGTATTCTTCCTGGTTGCAGGCTACTCGGCAGCTGCTAACGGCAAGGAGTCGGGTTACCTGTGGCCCCATGCTTCATCCTTTGCTGCCTATGACTACATCAACTACGACGGCAAGTGGTTTGACCGCTATGCCAGCTCGACCGAGCTCTATGGCTGGGAAAGTGTCCCTTCAAGTGTAGTGGTCGAGGGCATCGGCACGGTGTGCCACGAGTTCAGCCATGTGCTGGGTCTGCCCGACTTCTACGACACCGATTATGAGGAAAGCGGCGGCGAGAGCCACAATCCAGGTGGTTGGGACGTCATGGCAGGAGGTGCCGATTACAATTATGGCCGTTGCCCCGCAGGCTACACTTTCTATGAGCGCTATGCGCTGGGATGGGCCGAGGCCGAGACCATCAAGCGTGAAGGCAATTATATCCTCAATCCGGTCAACACCGCACGCGAGGGTTACATCCTGCGCACTCCCGTCAAGAATGAGTTCTTCACGATTGAGAACCGCCAGAGGACAGGTTGGGACTCCTATATTCCCGGCCATGGCATGATCGTAACTCGCGTGGATAGCACCAACACCAACGTGTGGGCTCAGAATAAAGTGAACTGCAACCCTGCGCACAACTACTTTGAGTTACTGCGCGCCGGCAACACCACAGCAGGCGACAATGGCAGTGACCCCTTCCCTGGAACCACAGGCAACATTATGATCACCAACGAGACCAAGCCTAGCCTTACCACCTGGGCAGGATATGCCAATGTCTTTAACATCGTGGGTATCAAAGAGTCAAAAGACGGAACCATCAACTTTACAGTAGTAGAAGATGGCTCAATGCAAACGCTGGTCGAGGACTTTGAGGGAATGCCCGTATCCACAGGGACTGCCGATAAGGACGTTGAGGGAGCCTTTGCCACCTGGTCATTTTCCAAGTGCGGTGTGCGTGCACCCGGCTCTGACAAGGCTAACGACGACAATAGCGTGATGATGAAGTTGCCCAGCCTGCTAAACAGCACTACACCGGTATATTATAATTTCTACATGGCCACGCTGACCGTCTTTAACGCAACAACATCCACCACCAAGATATCACTTGAATACTCGGTGGAGAATGACGCCGATGGCAAACCCATTTGGCTCACCGCCATGAGCTCCAAGGGTGATAATGTCGCCGAGATAGCCCCCAAGACTACCGGCATGTGCTACTGGCTGTTAGACCTGAAGAATACCCAGCCCTCCCTGTTCCGCATCTATGAGCGTGGAGGCCACAAGAACAATGCAATCTATGTTGATGACTTCACCCTCTATTACACTGGTGATGTGGGTGGACCAGTCGGCTTTATCACGGGTGACGTGAACGGTGACAACGAGGTGAACATTGCTGATATCAATGCCTTGCTCGACGTGATCCTGAAGGATACTGACGATGACGACTTGAAAAAGCGTGCCGATGTGAATACCGACGGAGAAATCAACATCGCCGACGTGAATGGGGTCATTGACATCATCTTGAAGTAAAGAATAATTCATAACTAAAACCCAAGTAAATTTTTATATGAGAAGATTATTGATGGTGCTCGCAACAGGCTTGTTGTGGGTATCCTTGAAGGCTGTTCCTGCCGACCCCACTCCTATCCAGGTGACTCAACCTGATGGCAGTACACTTACCATCAAGCTGCATGGTGACGAGTTTTTCCATTTCACGTCGACCGTGGATGGCTATACCGTGGTCAAGAATATGGCAGGCTACTACACGTATGCCCGCCTGGACGGAGACCGCCTTGTGGCCAGTGACCGCATCGCGCGTAATGCGGACCAACGCACGGTAGCCGACCGTGCCGCCCTGGCCGGCATACCCAAGGGACTGACCTCACGCTCAATGGTCCAATCAGGAACCCGCATGCTCAACCGTCGCAACAGTGCGATGCGACGAGTGGGCAGCGACGGTATGATGGATTATGACAACTTCAAGGGTCTGATTATCCTCATCAACTACACCGACAAGAAATTCACGATGCCTGATGCCAACGCATTCTATGATGACATGGTCAATACCCATGACTACACGGGCTACACCCTGCGCAACAGGGTGGTGAGAATGACGGGTAGTGTCAGGGACTATTATTATGACAACTCCAACCAACAGTTTGACCCCCATTTCGACGTGGTGGGTCCCGTGAATGTCCCCTATAAATGCACCGACCAGCAGAGCACCAACAATTCTGCCGAGATCTTTGATAGCGCCCTTGCTGCCGTTGACGATGATATCAACTTTGCCGACTATGATACCGATGGCGATGGGTTTGTGGATATGGTATTTTTCCTGGTGGCTGGCCTCTCGGCCAATTATGGTGGCAATAACGAGGCCTACCTGTGGCCCCACATGTACTATCTGTATTATGCGACACCGCGTGACGGTGTGAGATTTGGCCTGTATGCCTGCTCTACCGAGATCGCCGGCTGGGAGGGATATTACAGCGACGTGAACGGCATCGGCACCTTTTGCCATGAGTTTGGGCACGTGCTGGGCTTGCCCGACCTGTATGACACCGATTACACCGACAGTGGCGGCGAGAGCCTCAACCCTGGCCAGTGGTCCATCATGGCAGGAGGTAGCGGTAACAACTTTGGCCGTAACCCTGTGGGGTATAGCCTGTATGAGCGTTATGCCCTGGGGTTCACCACCCCCACGTTGCTGCAAGAGGATGGTGAGTACCTGATGTCTGCCCTTGATGTGAGTAATGAGGGCTACCGTCTAAACACGCCCAATGAGAATGAGTTTTTCCTGATCGAGAATCGCCAGATGGGCAAGTGGGACCGCTTCTTGCCTGGTCATGGCATGATGGTGGCACGTGTGGACTCGACCGATGAGCGCGTATGGTGGCAGAATACCGTTAACTGTGATCCCAAGCACATGTACTATGAGTTGTTGCGCTCCCATTACAACGGCCAGGACAGTGACCATGACCCGTTCCCTGGTGCCAATGGGGTGACCTCGATCACCAACTTCACTAACCCGGGGCTCCTGACCTGGGACCGCTCGTTCAACGACTATGCCATCTATCATATCACCGAGCATGATGGAGGCATCATTTCCTTCACGCTCGAGCGTGACACTTCCATCTTGGAGATTGTTGAGGACTTTGAGGTTATGCCTGCAACCAGCAACATGAGCGCCAAGCAAGTGCAGGGAGTATTCACCTGCTGGAACTTTTCCAAGAGTGCCGTGACCGATGCTGCCCCTGCCGACCAGTGTAATGGCCACAAGGCCGTGGCCATGAAGAAGCCAAGCATGATTAGCACCTCTGAGCCACTCAACATCATCCCCTATGCCGTGCGCTTTACCATCTTTAACCCCAGCAATTCTAAAGCAAACTTCAAGTTCACCTACTCGGTCGATAGCGGCAAGACTTGGCTGGATCCCAATAGAGGCATTGTCACTATTGAAGCCAAATCGGTTCAGACCAATACTGTCAACCTGCCCACGTCGGCGCCCATCATGTTCCGTATCAATCAGACATCAGGCAGTGACAAGGTCAACTGCTATCTTGATGACATCAAGCTGTATTACAAGGAAACATGGGCACCCGAGTTTGTGACTGGTGATGTGAACGGTGACGGTGAAGTGAATATCGCCGATATCAATGAGGTGCTCGATATTATTTTGAGCAATGATTTTACTGGCAGGTCATTCATGGCTAGGGCCGACGTGAACGATGACGGTGAGATCAACGTTGCGGACATAAACATGATAATTAACCTTATTGTTGAATAATCCAAATTATTATTGTGGTATGAAAAAATTATTATTCTTACTGACAATGGGATTGATGATGGTGACCGCACGCGCTGTCCCCGCCGACCCGACCCCCGTCCAGGTGCATCAGCCTGACGGTAGTACCCTCACCGTGGTCCTGCATGGTGATGAGTTCTTTAATTACTTGACGACCAGCGATGGCTATACCGTAGTCAAAAACGAGAAGGGCTTCTATACCTATGCCCGCATCGATGGTAACCGCCTGGTCGCTGGTGACCGTGTCGCCCGTGACGAGAAAAACCGCAACGCAGCCGATCGTGCCGCCCTGGCCACCTTACCCAAGAGGCTGACCACCAGCGCTATGATCGAACAGGGCACCAAGATGCTCAACCGTCGCAATGGCTTGTTGCGCGGTGTGGGCAACGGCGGTCACATGGACTACAGCAAGTTCCGCGGTTTGATCATTCTGATCAATTATACCGACAGGAAGTTTGAAGACTATGTGCCCAGCAATTACGAGGTAAACGGATTCTACAACGAGATGGTCAATTCACACGACTACAAGGGTTACACGCTGGCTTCGGGCTATAAGGTGGACATGATGGGTAGTGTGCGTGACTACTATTACGACAACTCGTTCCAGCAGTTTGACCCGTCGTTCGACATCCTGGGTCCTGTTGATGTGGACTTCTCGTGCAGGGACGCCCATCAGATGAGCAACTGTGCGCCCATCTTCTATGCAGCGCTCGAGGCGCTTGATGGTGATGTGGACTTCAGCCAGTATGATACCGACAATGACGGCACTGTAGATATGGTGTTCTTCCTTGTGGCCGGTTATGGCTCGGATTATAGCAGCAACGACAGGGATTACCTGTGGCCCCACATGTACAATCTCGAGGACTCTCCCGTGCTCGATGGTGTGAACTTCAGCCTGTATGCCTGCTCCACTGGTATGTATGGCGCTGAGCCCGAATTTGGTTTCAACCGCACCACCATTGCTGGCGTGGGCACCTTCTGCCACGAGTTCAGCCATGTGCTGGGTCTGCCCGACCTCTATGACACCGATTATGCCGGCAGCGGAGGCTCCAGCAAGCACCCGATGACTTGGTCCATCATGGCAAGCGGCTTCAAGAACAACTATGCTCGCAATCCGGCTGGATACAGCCTGTATGAACGTTATGCCCTGGGCTTTGCCCAGCCCATCGAGATCACAGCCGAGGACACGATATCCATTCCAGCCCTGGCATCGAGCAACATGGGTTACCGCCTGAACACCCTTAATGCTGACGAGTACTTCCTCATTGAGAACCGTCAAGCCATCAAGTGGGACAAGAACATCCCTGGGCATGGCATGCTCATCTTCCGTGTGGACTCGACCAATGTCGATGTCTGGGAGAATAACCAGGTCAACGTGGATCCCAACCACATGTACTACCAGTTACTCAGGGCCAACTTCAACGGCATGAACGACAGTGGACGTGACCCCTTCCCCGGTACCAGCAATGTCACGTCGATCACCAATGCCACCGAACCTAGCTTGCGCACCTGGGACGGCAAGTTGAGCCCGTTTGCCTTTACCGGCATCACCGAGGCCGACAGCGTCATCACCTTTGTCGTGGTGAAGGACAGTTCCAAGAGCGCCATCGAGGACTTTGAGAAGATGCCCCTGGGTGCAACACTCAACGATCAGGCAGTGGCTGGCCAGTATGCCAATTGGAACTTCAGCTCTTGTGCCGTAGTGGATACCGCTGGAGTGGTTGACGGACACGTGGTTGCCATGAAGAATGGCAGCATGATCAGCACCGCCGAGAACCTGAACAAGATTCCCAAAGTCGTGCGCTTCACCGTTTACAATCCCACCGACGTGACCGCAGTATTCTACGTTTATTATTCCAAGAATGGCGGTACCAAGTGGCTGGAAGCCGATTATCCCAATGCGGTTACCGTGCCTGCCGGTTCGACGGCAATGGCAACGGTCACCTCACTGCCCACCGACATTCCCATCATGCTGCGCATCAAGCAGACCACAGGCAGCACTACCGACTATTGCTACCTCGACGACGTTACCCTATACTATCAGGACACCTGGGAACCCGAGGAGCCCGAATACACGATGGGTGATGTGGATGGTAATGGAGTGATCGACATCGAAGACGTGACCACACTTGTCGATTACCTGTTGTCTGACGATTACACCATCCCCGTTCCTGAGGCTGCCGACATCGATGGTGATGGCGCCATCACCATCGAAGACTTGACCTTAGTCATCGAACTTGTCATCAACAGCTGATCCAAGGGCGTAGAGAGATTTTTATGATGCCCTGGATGATAGGGCACACTCAAGATAGGGAGCTCATTAAATGGGTTCCCTATTTGAATAAACCCTACCAAAATCAGTTAACTAAAAATAACATTTTTTTTGCAAAATAAGTTGTGTAATTCCAAAACTAGTAGTACCTTTGCAACAAAGTTGGAAATATTAATACTATTCATCCTAAATGTACATCGCGTTGTGAAACGGGGTGTATATTTTTTTGTGACTTGTACCTGCCCCTATTGATTACCCCACAATTTCAAAATATTAGTGATGAATTTTTTATAGAATTATGCGAAAATATTTTGGTGATTCGGCCAAACAATCTAATTTTGCATGCGCGAAACCATAAAGAAACTATAAAGCAATGTGGAGATTAGTCAAGTATAACCTTCGGCTTAAGACGCTAGTCAGATCGCTTTTCTTTCCCATTACATTTTGCGTGCTGTCATTAGAAGGGCAGCCTTAAACGTTTTCTGGTCTCATGTTGAGTATTCTTATTATTCTTATAATCTTAATAGTGTTATGAAAAAGTTTTTATTATTAATGTCGGTGTTCGCATTATTCTCGCAGAACATTGACGCTAAGAGTATTACTCCTGATCAGGCAATGGCTATTGCCAAGCAGCAGTTCACCAGTTCGGCTAGGCTTAACGCATCTCAAGTTAAGATGACCTTGAGCCAGGCCGCCATGAACACCAAGGGTCTGGTTGATTATTACGTATTCAACCGCGACGGTGGCCAGGGTTATGTGATCGTTTCCGGTGATGACATGACCGATCCCGTACTGGCTTACAGCGACCGCGGCGCATTTGACATGAATCTGGCCCCCGAGCCCGTGAAGATCATGTTTAAACGCTATCAGCAAAGCTTGGACCTGATGCGTAAGACCCCCCAAAAGGCCCAGGCTCCCACGTTTAAGATGAACCCCAATGGAGTGTCTCCCTTGTTCCTGAACGAATATGGTGAGGGTCCCCACTGGCATCAGTTTGGTCCCTACAATAACTACTTCCCCATGTCTAACGGGGAGCACTGCTATGCCGGTTGCGTTCCCATCGCTTTTGCCCACATCATGAAGGGCTTGCGTTACCCCTCTTACGGTAATGGTTCTAACACCTTCCACTATGAGTTGGACGGCAACATTAAGACCGCCACTGCCAACTTTAACCACACCTACAAGTATAGCAGCATGAAGAACAGCTATAAAGAGACCTCTTCGGGCTGGCAGGATTGCGCCCAGATGATCTATGACATCGCTGTTGCCTTCAATGCTAAGTTCTCTACCAGCAGCACCAACGTAAGCTATGACCAGATCATCAAGGGCATGGTTGCTTACTTCAACTACAACCCCAATATCCAGTTCTTGCAGAAGGCCAATTATGCCGAACAGACTTGGCGTGAGATGGTTTACACCGAGCTCGATGAGGGCCGTCCCGTTCTCTACTTTGGCTACAGGACTGTTCTTAACGATGGCACCCAGAATGCACATGTTGGTCACGCCTTTGTGATGGACGGTTATGATTCTGAGGGTAGAGTTCGCATTATCTGGGGTTTCCAGCCCGAGGAATACAACAGCTGGTTCAGCTTTGACCTGCTGTCACCGCGCATCTACGGCGATACTCCCTATGAGCACGACCAGTACAAGGAAGGTTTCAATGCCGACCAGTATGCCATCATGGGTATCCGTCCCGCAGAAGAGGGTGAGAACGGTGGTGTAGTAGTGACTGGCACCAACTACCTGCAAGACATCATGCCCGCTAACGACGTGCGTGGCTCATTTGAGGTACAGGCACTGAGCGGTCCCTGGCAGGGCACCATCCGCTGGGCTCTCGCAACCAAGGGCACCGATGGCAAATACACTGTAGCCACCGCAGCCAAAACCGCCCAGGTTGATCTGCAGGAGAATGAGACCGCCACTATCGACATCAGCGGTTCTTATTACCTGACCGAGGGCACACAGTACTATGTTGTCGTTTGGTCGCCCTACTTCCCCAACAATTATGACTGGAACTGGTTCTTTAACGATCCCATTCCCTTCACCGTTGGTGACTGGGTAACTCCTCCCGTTGACAATACCGGTGACGTAAATGGTGACGGCCTTGTAGATATTGCTGACCTGGCTGACCTCATCGAAGCTATTCTGCGTGAAGTCGAGCTTAATGCCAACAACGACGTCAACGCCGATGGTATCCTTAACATTGCTGACGTCACGGCCCTCGTTGACATCTTGATGGCCGATGCTGAATAAGTTGATTCCCCCTGTGATTGAAGCATAGGGAATCAGCATTGAGAAATACCCTTGTGACTGTGCTGTGGACGGCAATGCTCCGCGGCACAGTCTTTTTTTTGGGGCAACCACTTGTAAAGA
>Ga0247610_10007016_pt1 | contig 11605 bp, 2 predicted proteins | sample 174DNAGHGhighgp2_FD_193483 | JGI IMG/M metagenome (GOLD analysis project Ga0247610, IMG submission 193483) | Sheep rumen microbial communities from Palmerston North, Manawatu-Wanganui, New Zealand - 1742 DNA GHGhigh gp2 | ecosystem: Host-associated > Mammals > Digestive system > Stomach > Rumen ...
TTGGGGGATTGGGGATTGGGGATTGGGCCCAATCCCCAATCCCCAATCCCCAATCCCCAATCCCCAATCCCCAATCCCCAATCCCCATATCTATGATAATTTCATGATATTTAAAATTAATTATTTTTTTAAATATTTAAATAATTAATATCCTTATACAAAACATATATTTAAAAAAAAAAAAAATTTATTTCAATAAAATGTTTAAAACGCTCATTTTTGATTTTCTTATATTATTACTATTGCAATCGGCTGTCTCAAACAGCTTCAAAAAACAAGAAATAAATCAAGCAAAAAACTATTTAAAAAGAGATTTAGAACAAGGTAACTATATTGCGTTCAGAGTTAATGGTATAACAAATTATATATGTACGTTTAATATGTGGTATTCAAATGATTATAGAAAAGAATCTGATATTTCTTGGTTTGGAGATAGTTCACAATGTATATGTGAAAGAACTTGCATACTTTGGCCAGGCGCAGACATAAAAATGTATTTTAATAAGCAGATGACATCTTTAACTAATTATTTTAATTCCGAAGTTGATAGTAATATGGAGAATGCTATCGCTTTCGATTTTTCTAACTTTGATTCATCAAAGGTTATTAATTACAATAAACTTTTTAATAAATGCGAAAATCTGAAATTTATTAATTTTACTGGATTAAAATTAAATGGCAATAATATAAACATGGAAAATATGTTTAAAGATACTAATTCTTTAAAATATTTATATTTGTTAAATATTCAATATACAACCTCTAATTTAAATAATTTTATTAATGACATAAAATCAAAAAATTTGGTTGTTTGCCAAGATCAAAATAAAAAAATTTTACCAGGTGATAATATTAGAAATCTTTGCTGCGATTTTGATTATATGGACTCAATCAGAGATTGCCATTCAACAAAATATAAAATAAAAGTAAAATATCGTCAAAATGCAACTTATAATAATGACTTTGGAAACTCAGTTTATAGAAATAAAAATTATTTCTTACATTATCAAGGAAAAGATTATGTAAAAGGAGAAACAATAACAATAGATACCAATGTAAATGAGACTTTAATTATATACTTTTCTGAACCTATTACAAGTCTTGCTCATTTTTTTAGTTCAACTGATGATGAAAATGTAAAAAAGATATATTCAATAGATTTTTCTGAACTGAATTCACCCAATATTGATAATATGGAAGCTTTATTTTATGGATGTACGTCCTTATCGGAATTAAATTTTTCATCTTTTAATACAAAAAAAGTAACTAATATGGGTTCGATGTTTTATGGATGTAGTTCTTTAGTTTCATTAAATTTATCTTCTTTTGATACAGAAAAAGTAACTAATATGAGTAAGATGTTTTATAATTGTAATTCTTTGATTGCTCTTATAATAACAAATTTTTATACTGAAAGTTTGAATTTATTAAGTGAAATATTTACTAATGTTAATAATTTAGCATATATAGATATATATAATATCAAAGCAAATAACGATTTTAAAAATCAATTAAATGGAATAAAAGATAAAGTAAATTTATTATTAGTTTGTCAAAAGGATACAATTATTACAAGTCCTGCTAAATCTATTTGTTGTAATATTGATACTGAAAGAAAGAGATGCAAATCAACTAATTATATAAATATAATTTATGGAGAAGATACCACATATGAAAAAGGATTTATAAATGAATTTAGAAAGAATATCGAGTATATTAATACTGAAACATCAACATTTTTAAATACTGAGGCTTTAACTATAGAAAAAAATACTTCTATAGAATTAAATTTTCGTTCTGATGTGAAAGTATTGTCTCATCTTTTTGATATTAATTTTGATCCTTTATTAGAAAATATAATATCAATAGATTTTTCACATTTAGTTATACCTTTTGACAAAAATACGAGCTTTTTATTTAATGGACTTAAATCAATAAGATCAATAGATTTATCGAATTCGGATTTATCTTCATTAGAAAATATGACATCGATGTTTGAGAATTGTATCTCTTTAGAAGAAATTAAATTTCCAACTAGTTTAGATAATTTAAATGATATAAGTTCATTATTTTCTGGATGTATTTCCTTAAAATCGGTAGATTTATCAGGTTTTAACACAACATCAGTAACAAATATGAATTCTTTATTTAAAGGATGTACTGGAATGCAATTTATTTACATTCCAAATTTTATCACATCTTCAGTAACTGATATGAGTTCAATGTTTTCAGGATGTACAAATTTAAAAATATTAAATATAGATAATTTCAACATGGAAAAGGTTGAATCAGCAGAAAATATATTTAACGAAATTAATAATTTAAAGTATATTAGTATAAATAACATAGAAAATGAAAATACATATATTTCTAATAGCATTATAAAAGATATAAAGAAATTAACAGTTTGTCAAAAAGAAAATATCATAACAAACGAAGATGCATTATATATCTGTTGTTACTTTGACTATGATACAGAAAAATGTATAACTAATTTTATTGAAATTACCTTTAATGAAAAAGTTGATTATGAAAACGGCTTTGGAAGAGATGGTATTGATTTTTTAATTTATAAAACCTATGACAAAAAAAGTAATACTTATGAATTAAGTATAAATCCAAATGAAAAATTAACAATATATATTTCAAATTCTACTACAAGTTTAGAAAATTTTTTCAATTCAGACAATGACAAAAATGTTGATAAAATAAATTCAATAGATTTATCTTATTTAAATACGTCAGAAATAACAAATATAAATTCTTTATTTAAGGGATGCAAATCATTAAAGCAAATTGATTTAACTAATTTTAATGCGTCATTAGTTACTAATATGAGTTATTTATTTTATGGTTGTGAGTCATTAGTAACAATTGATTTAACTAATTTTAATACGCCATTAGTTACTGATATGAGTTAATTATTTTATGGTTGTGAGTCATTAGTAACAATTGATTTAACCTATTTTAATACGTCATTAGTTACTGATATGAGTTATTTATTTTATGGCTGTGAGTCATTAGTAATAATTGATTTAACTTATTTTAATACATCATTAGTTACTAATATGAGTGATTTATTTAATGGTTGTAAATCTTTAAAAATATTAGAAATATCAAATTTTGATATGAGTAAAGTGGAATCAGCGAATAATATATTTCAAAATGATAATGAATTAAAATATATTAATATATATAATATAATTGAGCCCGAAGAAAATTTAATTGGTAATAGTAATTTAAGTTCTATGGATAGTGATTTAAAAGTATGCCAAAAAAATAATATAGTAAAAGATAAAACTAACATATGTTGTTATTACGATTTATCAAGTGGAGAATGCAAAAGTGATAATTATATAATAATTTATTATGGGGAAAATACAATATATAATTCTGGTTTTGAAAATAAAAATAGGAAAGATATATCTTTTATTAAGAATAATATCGATCATGAAAATACAATTGGGAAAAATGAATTATTAAGTATAAAAAAGGGAACAAGAATTGAAGTATATTTTTCATCAAATGCAGAAAGTTTAACTAAATTTTTTAGTAATACTGATGATAAAAATGTTGAAAAAATAATATTTATTGATTTATCTCATTTTAAAACATCTTCAGTAACAAAGATGAATTATATGTTCAATGGCTGTAGCTCTTTAATGTCGATTAATCTCATGAATTTTGATACTTCTTCAGTAACAATGATGAATTATATGTTCAATGGTTGTAGCTCTTTAATGTCGATTAATTTTATGAATTTTGATACCTCTTTAGTAATTGATATGAAATATATGTTTAATAATTGTAAATCATTAACATCAATAGATTTATCTTATTTTAATACAAATTCATTAATTGAAATGGATCATTTATTCGGTAATTGCATTTCTTTAGAAATAATTGATTTATCTTATTTTAATACATCTTTAGTTGAAAATATGAATTCCTTATTTTTTAAATGCTCTAAATTAAAAATTATTGATATATCAAATTTTGATATGAAAAAAGTCAAAACTGCTTCAAATATGTTTATGGGTGTTACAAATTTAAGATATATTAATTTATTTCATATTAATGATTCATATGAGCTCATTACTAATAGTGAATTAAAAAATATAAAAAATTTAACCGTTTGTCAAAAGGAAAAAATTTTATTAAATAATGATATAATTGAAAAATGTTGTTATTATGATATAGATAATGATCAATGTGGTTCCACAAATTTCATCCTTGTTTATTACAGTAGCAATGTTGAATATAAATATGGATACAGATATAAAATTGTTAATGATAATGATAATTTTAGACATGGTATAGAACATTTAATATATAAAGATCATAAAAATAAAATAAATTATACTGATTATATCAATGTATATAAAGGAGCTAAATTAGAAATATATTTTAATTCAACTGAAATTGATTTAGATTATTTTTTCAGTATTTTAAAAGATAATAATTCAATGTATTTAACTTCAATAGATTTATCTTATTTTCATTCTACAGGAATAAAGTCTCTTAGTCATACATTTTCTGGATGCAAGGAATTAACTTCACTTGATGTATCAAATTTAAATACATCATTAGTAACTGATATGAAAAGTATGTTTAGTGATTGCTTTGAATTAAAATCACTTGATTTATCAAATTTTGATACAACTTTTGTAACTGACATGAGTGAAATTTTTAGTTCATGTAAGAATTTAACTTCAATTGATTTATCATCTTTTAATACATCCTCTTTAAAAAATATGGAGAATATGTTTATGAATTGCTCCTCTTTAATATCACTTGATTTATCTTCTTTTGATACAAGCTCTGTAACAAATATAAATAAATTATTTTTCAATTGTAGTAAATTACAATATCTTGATATGTCAACTTTTAGTCTTAAAAGTGTAAGAAATTATAATGATGCATTTTCGAATTTGAAAGTTTTAAAATATATTAATATATATTTTATTGAAAATCCTTATTCTATATTAAAAGAAAGTGATTTAAATACAATAAATGATTTAACGGTATGTCAAAAAGAACATATTATCACAAATGAAAACGCAAATTATGAATGTTGTTATTTTAATTTCATAACAAATAAATGCGAGTCTAAAAATTATATAACAATAAGATATAATAATAATGCTGAATATGATTCTGGCTTTATTAATGATTTCAGGCAAGATATAGAATTTATTACAAATACAAATCCTTTAAAGAAACTAAATAATAATGATAAATTAATTTTAAAAAAAGGGTCTAAATTAGATTTATATTTTTCATCTCCTCTTTCAAGTTTAGAAAAATTTTTCGATGCAGAAATTGATGCTAATATGAAAAGTGTAATATCTATTGATTTATCTCATTTTGATATGTCTTTAGTTACTAATATGAATTATTTATTCTCTAATTGTAAATCAGTTAAAACTATTTATTTACCTGAAGAAGATATTAAATTAAAGGAACAAATGATTCAAATATTTTATGAATGTAATTCTTTAGAATCTATTGATTTATATCATTTTGATACTTCTTCTGTTACTGATATGCAAAAATTATTTTATAATTGTAATTCTTTAAAAAATTTGTTTTTATCAAACTTTAATACTAAATCAACGACTAATATGAATGAAATATTTTATGGATGTACTTCATTAAATATTCTTGATATATCAAGTTTTAATATGGAAAAAGTCAAAGAAAGTAATAATATGTTCGAAGGAGTAAATAATTTATTATTCCTTAATATATATGATGTTCAAAATACCTATTCCAATATAACAGATAGTGCATTAAATACAATAAATAATTTAAGAGTATGTCAAAAAGAAATCTTTATAACAAATAAAAATATATTTAATAAATGTTGTTTTATTGATACCGAAAAAAATGAGTGTGATTCAGATAATTTTATAATTATATTTTACAAAGAGGATTGCACTTATGAATTAGGCTTTAATGAAAACAAAAAAAGAAATGATATAAAATATATCATAAATGGAAATAAAAATGATAAAAAAAGTGGCAATGACAAATTAGTAATTAAATCAGGCAATAAAATAGAAATATATTATGAAAAACCAATAAAAAATTTAGAAAGTTATTTCAATATAAATTACGATTCTAATGCAGATAAAATAGAAAAGATTGATTTACTTAATTTTGATAGTTCTTTAGTAACAGATATGAGCTCAATGTTTTTAGGATGTAGTTCTTTAACATCAGTTGAGCTTTCTAATTTTGATACATCAAAAACAATAAAAATGAATCAAATGTTTTTCGGATGTAATTCTTTATCAATAATAGATTTATCTAATTTTAACACATCTTTAGTTACAGGTATGAATTATATGTTTTATGGATGCTATTCATTAAAATCGATAATAATAGCTGAATTAGATACATCATCAGTGATTAGTATGAATTCAATGTTTTCGGGTTGTTCTTCCTTGAAATCGCTTAATCTTTCAAGTTTTACAACTTCTTTAGTAACTAATATGAATTATATGTTCTATGAATTATCTTCTTTAGAAAAACTTTATATCACCAATTTTGATATGACAAAAACAGAATATGCTACAGATATATTTACTGGTGTAAATAAATTAAAATATATTGATTTATATAATGTTAAAAACGAAAAAAAATATATCTCCGAAAGTGATTTAAGTAAAATTAATGAATTAACTGTTTGCCAAAAAAAAGATATTATTAAAGATAAAACTAACAAATGCGAAAATGAAGGCGCTGATGAAGGTACTTATAATTATATTATAATAGAATATGGAAAAGAAACTAATTATCCAAAGGGATTTATTTATAATAATGATGAAATTAATAATTATAGGAAAGATATTAATATCAGTTTTATTATAAAAGAAAATGATCAAAGTAAATATGCTGTTGACGAAGAATTAAATATAAACTCTGGAACAAGAATTGAAATACACTTTTCAAATCCAGTAGAAACTTTAAAAGGCTTTTTTGATAGTAATAATGATAAAAATACTGAAAACATAGAAAACATAGATTTTTCTAATTTTGATTCATCCTTAATAACAGATATCAATTCCTTATTTAAAGGATGTACTTCTTTACAATCAATTAATATATCCAATTTTAATAATTCTTTATTAACAGATATGAAAGAGCTTTTTGCCCAATGTATTTCTGTGAAAGTGGTTGATATGTCTAATTTAAATTTGAAAAATATTGAGCAATCTTCTTCTTTATTTTCTGATAATAATAATTTAAAATATATTATTTTAAATAATATTCAAAATTATGATGAAGCAAAATTTGATTTAACCCAAGAATTAAATAATACAGAGAAATTAATTGTATGTCAAAATAATGATATAATTAAGAATGATAGTTATAATTATATATGCTGTAATTATAATTTAGAAAAAGAAGAATGTGAATTTGATAATTCTATAGTTTTATCTTTCTATATGGAAACAGAATATCCTTATGGCTTTTTATACCAAGCAGATGGTGAAATTAACGAATATAGAAAAGATAATAACATCACAATTTATTTAAATAATAAAAAATATGGAGCAAATGATACATTAACTATAGATGAAAATTCAAAAATAATTTTAAAATTTGATTCAATTGCAACAGATTTAGCACATTTTTTCGATATTGATTACGATGATAATATGGAAAATATTATCTCAATAGATACTTCTCATTTAGATTTATCTTTAGTAACAAATATGAATCATATGTTTTCAGGTAGTAGTTTTTTAGAAAATGTGGATTTGTCAAATGGTAATGCATCTTTATTGACTGATATGAGTTTTATACTTAGCGGATGTTTACAATTAAAATCAGTTGATTTCACTAATTTTAAAACACCCTCGTTGATGAATATGAATTCGATGTTTTCTGGATGTGATGTTATTGAATCAATTGATGTGTCAAATTTTAATACTTCATTAGTTACAGATATAAATAGATTATTTTATGGATGCGCTTCATTAATATCTATTGATATGTCCAATTTTGACACATCATTAGTAACTGATATGAATTATATCTTTGGAGGATGCTCGTCTTTAAAAATTATTGATATATCTAATTTTAATTTTAAAAATATTCAATCAGCGGATAGCATGTTTAATGGAAATGATAATTTAGCTTATATTAATATATTTAATGTGGAAAGTTCCTACTCAGATATTATTAAAAATAATTTAAACAGTTTTAATACATTAACCGTATGCCAAAAAGAAAAAATTATTGTGGGAAATAATATAAATAGCGAATGCTGTTATTTTAATATGAAAAAGAACATTTGTGAAGAGAAAAATTATATTATTATAAAATATGGAAAAGATACTGAATACAATTCTGGATTTAAATTTGATACATATAATGGTAAAGAGAATGAATATAGAAAAGATATTGGGTTTATTATTTATAAAGATTATAATAATAAATTAAATGGAGAAGAAAAATTAATAATTTCCGCTAATACTAAATTAGAAATATATTTTTCATCTAATGAAATAAATATTCAAAGCTTCTTTAGTTCTAATTATGATAATAATGTGGAAAATATTATATCAATAGATTTATCTCATTTAGATACTTCTTCAATAACAGATATGGATTCATTATTTTTAGGATGTATTTCATTAGAATTAATTGATTTGAGTAATTTAAATTTATTAAATGCTAAAAATATGAATTCGATGTTTTTAGGATGTAATTCATTACAATCAATACTTTTCCCAAATGAAACTATTTCAAATATTGAAAAAATGAATTCAATGTTTTTAGAATGTAGTTCATTACATTCCATAAATTTATCAAAATTTGACACTTCTTCTTTAACTAATATGGGAAAAATGTTTTATAAATGTAATTCATTATCTTCTATTGATTTATCTGAATTTGATATATCTTTAGTGCAAGATATGAGTCAAATGTTTTATAAATGCGATTCTTTATTCTATCTTGATTTATCCAATTTCGATATGCTTAACACTAAATCATATGATAATATGATTTCAGTCAATAATAATATAAAATATTTAAATTTATATGAATTTAAAAATGATAAAACAATTGATGAAATTTTTAAGAAAAAAAAGGGTTTCTTCGTTTGTCAAAAAGAATTAATTATAACTAATCCAAAAGCTTTAAATTGCTGCGATTATAATTTCACAACCGATGATTGCAATTATGTTGTATCAAGTCTTCCTATATTGGATTCAACTTTGTTAGAAACAACAGAAAATGCATTAATTGATACTTCTTTTCTCAATGATAAGCCGACCACTCAATATAATGAAAATATAGATAGTTCAGAATTAGCCTCTACAGATGAGTTGATTTCTTCTTCAACTAATATTATTTCTACTCATATTGAAGAAGTAAAATCCACAGATCAAAAATCAGATACTATTTCGGTTTCTACTAATATAGAGGAACAAATTATTACTACTTCTTTAGTTAATAGTACAGAAAATGAAACAACAAATGAAGATGAAACAGAATCTATTATTTCTACTCATATTGAAGAAATAAAACCTACAAATAAAGATGAAGAAATAAAACCTATAAATAAAGATGAAGAAACTATTACTACTTCTTTAGTTAATACTACAGAAAATGAAACAACAAATGAAGATGAAACAGAATCTATTATTTCTACTCATATTGAAGAAGTTAAACCTACAGATAAAAAAACAGATACCATTTCGGTTTCTAATAATATAGAGGAACAAATTATTACTACTTCTTTAGTTAATACTATAGAAAATGAAGCAACAAACAAAGATGAAACAGAATCTATTATTTCTACTCATATTGAAGAAGTAAAACCTACAGATAAAAAATCAGATAATATTTCAGTTTATACTAATAAAGAGGAACAAATTATTACTACTTCTTTAGTTAATACTACAGAAAATGAAACATCAAATGAAGATGAAACAGAATCTATTATTTCTACTCATATTGAAGAAGTAAAACCTACAAATAAAGATGAAGAAATTATTACTACTTCTTTAGTTAATAGTACAGAAAATGAAACAACAAATGAAGATGAAACAGAATCTATTATTTCTACTCATATTGAAGAAATAAAACCTACAAATAAAGAGGAACAAATTATTACTACTTCTTTAGTTAATACTACAGAAAATGAAACAACAAATGAAGATAAAGCAGAATCTATTATTTCTACTCATATTGAAGAAATAAAACCTACAAATAAAGATGAAGAAATTATTACTACTTCTTTAATTAATACTACAGAAAATGAAACAACAAATGAAGATAAAACAGAATCTATTACAACAACAATAGTTAGTATTACATCAAGTATTATTATTCCAAAGCCCAGCACACAAAAATTAATTTTATTAGGATTCGGCAATTTTAATAATGAAACATCTCGTTTTTCTTTTAATACTTATTTCATTTCAACAACAAATATAACTTATTCTAGAAATATGAATGTTAAATTAACCCTTATTCAAAGTGACATAACAAATGCATCAATTATAGAAAAAGAATGTACATCCACATTACAAAGTCGTGAAACAGATATAAAAGGTCAGTATTTATGTGAAGTTGATGGGAATATTACTGATATAAAGCAAATTAAGGTAGGAACAGATTTTAAATTTGATACAGAAAATAATGTTACTTTAGTTGGTATTACTCCTTTGGCAAAGATGTATATAAATAATATTCAAGATATAGGAAATAAATTTGATAATTTTTTTAATTCAGATATATATATTTTAGATAATTGTAATTATTTAAAATATGGAAAACTTTTATTCAATATATCTGGAGTGATGAATATTAATCAACCTAATATTACAAATGATAATATTATTTTAATGATGAACTCGGATAGTGATACTGATACTGGTGATAAAACTCAAATTGAAGTAAATTGTAGTATAAAAAATAATATTGATAATAATTATACTTTAAATTGCAAATCAATTAAGAAAATAAAAGGAGATTTACAAGCTGCTATTTCTTTTGTTGGTCATAATCTTTTACTTCTTAAATTAGATGATAATTATAATAGTCATTTTGCCTTAGACGAAAATAGTAATTCTTTTGGAAGATTCTTTTTTAGGAATAATAAAGGAGGAATTAGTGCTGGGGCAATTGTTGCCATTATAATTGCTTGTGCTGTTGCTATTATTAGTATAATGGCTATTTGGAATTATAGAAAAAAAGCAAATAATAATAACAATATTATAACTGAATCATCTATTACTAAGCTTAATTGATATAAAGTTAATTCATATAAGATTTAATTATGGAATCTTTCTTATTGTTTAAATATTTAATTACATATTATTAAAATTAAAAAAACAAATTATTATAAACTTGAAGCTTTGATTAAGAATATTTTTGAGGATTGGGAAATAAAATATTCATCCTAATTTTTCGTTCATTTTTTTTTATTAATTTAATTCTTAAAAAATTAATTAATTAAATAATAAATATTAATTTAAAATATTATTATTAAACTTAAATTAACTAATCGTTGGGGATTGGGGATTGGGGATTGGGGATTGGGGATTGGGGATTGGGGATTGGGCCCAATCCCCAATCCCCA
>Ga0247610_10007017_pt1 | contig 11604 bp, 6 predicted proteins | sample 174DNAGHGhighgp2_FD_193483 | JGI IMG/M metagenome (GOLD analysis project Ga0247610, IMG submission 193483) | Sheep rumen microbial communities from Palmerston North, Manawatu-Wanganui, New Zealand - 1742 DNA GHGhigh gp2 | ecosystem: Host-associated > Mammals > Digestive system > Stomach > Rumen ...
ACCGATGTACGTCTTGGCAGCCTCGATAAACGCACAACGCAACTCGTGCAGTTGGCTGCCATCGTAGCTTACCGATACGCCCACCACCCGCTGGCCGTCCATCGCCACCAGCGTGTTTTTGTAACTGTACTGCGAGTCCTCTCGCTCCACCAGGTGGCTCATCATCCGGTAGAAGTCGTCCAGACCGTAGCCCTCACCACAGAAATACTGACAACACTCGTCCGTCATTGCCATCATAATCAGACGGGCAATCTCTGCGTTCTGTTCCTTTATTGCGTCTTTGATCTCTATCATCTTAAATTGATTTAGAAAAAACGCATGATGTTCTGCTTGAACTCATCGATGCTGAAAGGCTGTTCTTCGGTTTCGAACGTGAGGCCTATCTGCTTGAGCAGGGCATCAATCTTCTCGGGCATGAGCTGCGACAGTTCGGTCATGGTGTGAGGATGGTCGGTGCTGGCGGCATCGAGCAACCGATAGGCAATCCAGGCTCCTGTGGCAGTCTCCCAGCATACGGCATTGGTGCCGTAGAGTTTCCAGGTGGTCTGGTTGTCCACCACACTCTTCACCCAGTAGAGCCTTTCTTTTGTGTCCCAGAAAAGTATGCCCGCCTGATCCTCGCCTTTCAAGCAATGGGGTACGGGGATGGCCAGCAACTCTTCGTCGGTGATGTCGGCGCCCCGTTCCAGAAAAAGCTGCTGCATGCCTCGTGGGGCCTGATAGATATTAGCCGTGCCCAGCAGGTTCTCGTCGCTGTGCAGCATGGAGAGCAGTTCCTCATGGGGTACGGGCAGATAATGGCGCTCGCTGCCGTGATAGGTGAGGCGTATGGTGCCACCCTCTTCTTTCAGTTGCTGCGTCACATCAATCACGTTCTGTCTAGTTCCAACCACCAATTCGGCGCGGCAACTCTCCTCGGCATACATCAACGGTGACCATGTGCCAAAGACCTCATATTCATCACTTACAGAATCGTCGTGTTCCAGTTCGAAGGCATAGTGTGGCCCCTGTGGCTTGTATCGCTGATAGACGTGTTCAAGTATGCCTGGATTGATGCCAAAGCCGAACATGACACGGCTGTGCGTAGGCCAGCACAATATCCGCTTCATATCCTCTATATAGTCGGCCGTCGATACAGTATCATCCGTTTCTATGCCGTCCGCAAAGCCAGCCACGTCGATACAGTCAAGGCCGTAGTCTATGCACATACGGGCTATCTCTATGCTGTTGGCCACCGAGGTATTGACCACCACATCGAACTCGTCGTGGTGGCGGGGCAGAAAGTCGAAAATGTCTTGTCCTTCTTTCAAGTCGCAGATTGTCAGCGTAAAGCTGCCATTCTGTTCCTGCTCATTCATGATCTTCTCAAAGGCATGGGCGATATTACCATAACCCGCTAATAATATTCGTTTCATAACGTGATATTTTTAAGACATGAAAATAAATTAAAAATAGCGCATGATATTCTTTTTGAACTCTTCGACACTGAAAGGCTGCTCCTCAACCTCGAAGGTAAGACCTATCTGGTTGAGCAATGCATCAATCTTCTCGGGCATGAGCTGCGACAGCTCGGTCATGGTGTGGGGATGCTCGCTGCTGACGGCATCGAGCAGCCTGTAGGCTATCCATGCTCCAGTGGCTGTCTGCCAGCAAACAGCATTGGTGCCATATCGCTTCCAGGTGGTTTGGTTGGCCATCACGTTCTTCACCCAGTACATCCTATCGCGTGTGTCCCAGAAGAGCATTCCCACATGATCATCACCCTTGAGGCAGTGAGGCACGGGGATCTTGAGGAACTCCTCAACCGTCATTTCAGTGCCATGGTCCAGAAAGCATTGCTGCATGCCTCGTGGGGCCTGAAAGAGATAGGCCGATCCGAGCAGATTCTCGTCGCTGTGCAGCATGGACATCAGTTCTTCATGAGGTATGGGGAGATACTTGCGTTGCTCGCCGTGATAGGTAAGGTGCATGGCGCCACCATCATCCTTCAGCTGCTGTGTAATGTAATTGATCTTATCTTTGTTTATCACGACCAACTCAGCACGGCAACTCTCCTCGGCATACATGTAGGGCGACCAGGTGCCGAAGACCTCATATTCATCACTCACAGCATTGTCGTGTTCCAACTCGAAGGCATAGTGTGGGCCTTGTGGTTTGTACTTCTGATAGACGTGTTCGAGAATACCGGGATTGATGCCAAAGCCACACATGATGCGGCTGCGAGTTGGACATTTCAGTAACGGATCCAAAGCGAACAGGAAGTCCACCGCCGTAGTACCATCACCCATACCTTCATCTACACCCATATCAATGTAGTCCAGGCCGTAGTCGATGCACATCTGTGTAACATCACAAGTTTCGGCCTGCGACGTGTTTAATACGAGATCAAATTCGTTATGATGCTCTGGCAGATAACTGAGAATCTCTTGTCCATCCTTCAAGTCGCAGGTAGTAAATGTATAACTTCCACTCGGTTCCTGCTCTTTCATGATTTGTACAAAGGCATGGGCGACATTGCCATAGCCCGCTAATAATATTCGTTTCATTTCTTATAGAATATAATATTACTTATAGTTTCTTCTTGGTTACCAACAAGTCGGAGTGCCATCTGGCCGGTTATTTCCGACAAGGTGTCAATCTGTTGTTGAGTATATAGGGCACTGCTACAATCGGTAAACACCTCGTAGAGCGATTCACGACGAGTGATATAGGTCGATGTGTGCTCGCCTGTGAGCGATGGATCTATATGATGGGTGTTCCACAGTTTGCCGTCGATATTGATATATTCTGGGATATTGTTGGCATTATACCCCATCTCCGCACCATCGTCGAGACCAATTTCGCGCAGCAGATGATATTCAGGGTAGATGCGGTAGCGCATGGAACAGAATAACTCTCTGTGTGCCTGGTTAAGTAGTTCGGTCACGGTCTGACCAGGATCTGTATCGATGATGATAGGCAGACTGGTTAAGTAGTGACCATAGACATGGTCGGTGAGTCGCCGGTCGCTGCGCCCATGATTAAAGGTGTAGAAAGCCACACGCCTCTCGCCCGACATATAGGCTAATGCCAAGGCATAGGCGGCATAGAAAACAGTGGTGGGCGTTTGACCTATGCGTTGACAGCCTTCATCGATGATAGTGGCAGACACCATGGGGTGCGAACTAATGGCAGGTCCCAATGGGTTGTCTGTATCACGACAAAAATCAGTCACTTGCAGGCCCTCGAACTTCTTCAAATAGTATTCTCTGGCACGACGATAGGCATCGCTATCGTAGCTGGCGATTTCCTGTCGTGTCATTTCTGCGGCAATGTCTCCCTGCTGATAGAGGGGCTTGCCCTGCAGCGCTTCTTCAAAAGCATTCCACAGTGCTCTTTGAGATATGCCGTCGAAGAATAGGTGATGGTTTTCCATGACAACGTAGCACTTACTGTCGGTCTCTACCAGAGAGAGGTGAACGCAGGCCTCGTTGAATATGTCGAAGGGTTTTGTAAACGTGGGTTCTGCAGCCTCCCATTCCGCATCGCTCATGCGATAGTAATGCACCTTGTTAGGCATCTGCCAGTCCTCACAAATCATGATGTCGTCACCCTGACGGGTCAAGTGTATATGGAGGTAACGCTGCTCATCGAGCATCCGCTGCATGGCACGCTGAAAACGCTGTGCTGACGAGCGTTCGAAGGGCATACATAATGTAACGTTGTGCTGCGTCAACTCTGGGGCTTGCATAAATTCCTCATAGCACTCCCACTGTATGGCGTTTAATGGGTAAGTAATATTTTCTTTCATAATCTTAGTTATTAAGTTTGTATGATTTGTTGTTTCACTTCATTTGATGTCCATACCACCTCCCAGTGCTTTATATAGCTGAATGTGTGCAGCTATCATTTCATAGCGGTGGGCGAGTAGTTGCAGACGGGCTTCGAGCAACGACTGGCGGGCCAGCAGCACCTGCAGGTAGTTCACGTCTTCATCGTACTGCATACGAACCTTCGAGGCATCGGCAATGCGCTGCAGCTTCTCAACTTGTTGCTCGCCCAGGCTGATGGCCCGGCGTGCGTACTGCTCTGTAGCCAGGATGTCGTTCACTTCCTGACCAGCCTCCAATACTGTCTGGCGGAAGGCAACCTTTGCCGCCTCCTGCTCAGCCTTGGCACGCTGCACTTCGGCCCTCAGTCGGCCTCCTTGGAAGATAGGTTGTGTCAGCGAACCTAAAGCACTCGTCAATATGCCGGCAGGACTGACTATTTCACCAGCATCGTTCGTCCACCCGATGCTACCAGAGAGCGATAGGGAGGGGTAGAGGGCTGCACGCGCCTCGTTGGTGGCATAGAACGCTGCCTTCAGCTCAGCCTCGGCCTGGCGAATGTCGGGGCGACGAGCCAGCGCACGGATGCTGATCGACGAAATACTGTCGATAGCGATGCACGACGCACTCAATGAGTCGCGGTCGATGTGCTGACAGGGACGTCCCAGCACGGTACACAGGGCATTCTCGGCCTGACGTAGTTGCATGCAGAGTTCCTCGAGTGTCGTCTCAGCTTCGAGCTTGGCAGCCTCCGACAGGTCAACATCATCGCTGGTGGCTTCACCCACAGACAGCAATACCCGTTGCGTGGCGATACTCTCCTCCCAACTCTGGATGATGGAACGGGTATCAGCTATCTGGGCATCGTACATCTCCAGTTGGTAGTAGGCCGCAGCCACAGTAGCGATGAGTTCGGTGCGAACAGCCTGCTCGTAGGCCATCTGCTGTTCGACAGTGGCAGCAGCTGCACGTTTGGCATTGCGCACCCGTCCGAATGCATCAATCTCCCAACTGGCCTCTGCGCCGAGGTTATAGCCTGACGATGTGGCGGTAAATTCATCATTCTTAAATCGCGAATTGCTCTTGCTGGCAGTCAGTCCAACTGCGGGGAATAGTTCACCCTTGGCACTGCGAAGTGCGGCTTTGGCAGCCTGCACTTGCCAGTGGGCCGTCTGAAGGTCGCTGTTGTGCAAGAGTGCTTCGTCGATGAGTGCCACCAGACGAGGCTCTGTAAAGGCCTCGCGCCAGTCGGCAGGCAGATTGCCGGCCACGCTGTCGGTGGAGGATACGCCAGCCGCGCTGAGCTGTTCTTTCAGCACATCGTCGACTGTGGAATCGGAGTGATAGCTTGAGTAGGTCTTACAGCCCGACAGCAGGCAGACTGCGGTCAGCACAGCTAAGGTTGTCATGGCCGGACGCGGTCTGAAACGCTCTTCCATCGTCTGGAAGAAGATGAAGAACACAGGCACGAAGAGCAGCAGGGCCAGCGTACCTACCAGCATGCCGCCGACGACACATAAGCCCAGCGTAACGTTACCCATGGCACCGGCGCCCCGCTCAAAGATCATTGGCATCAGACCTACGATGAGCGTGAGGGCGGTCATCAGAATAGGACGCAGACGTGTCTTGGCAGCATCGAGGGCAGCGGCAGCAATGGGCATTCCCTCACGGCGGCGTTCGCAGGCATACTCTGTTATCAGAATAGCCGTTTTGGCCAGCAGACCAATGAGCATGATGATACCCACCTGCATATAAATGTTGTTCTCCAGCTCTGCGAGGTTGATGAGCAGGAAACTGCCAACCAGTCCGAAAGGCACACTAAGCATCACTGCCATAGGAATGAGCAGACTCTCGTAGAGACAGCAGAGAACGATATATACCAGCAGCAGACTGAGGGCAAACACCCAAGCCGTTGCAGATGACGACGAGGCCTCCTCGCGAGCCGTACCGGTATATTCATAGCCATAACCCTGTGGCAGGGTGGCAGCCGACACCTCGCTCACCACATCAATAACATCGCCCGAGGTGTAGCCCTCGGCAGGCGTCAACTCTATGCTGATGCCCTGGAAGAGGTTGAAGCGGTTGAGTGACTGGAGACCGTAAGTCTTCTTCAGTGTGATAAGTTCGGTGATTGGCGTGTAGCCGCCCTTCTCCGTGACGACATAGATGTCGTTCAGGTCGTCCTTATTCATGCGCAGTCCAGGATCAGTCTGCAACATGACGTGGTAGAGTTTTCCAAAACTGTTGAATTGCGAAGCATAATTGCCACCTATATAGCCGTTGAGCACACTAAGAACAGTAGCAGGTTCAACACCATAGTGTTTACATAGCGAGGCATTCACCGTAACGGTGTATTGCGGATAGTTCACCTCGTAGGGTGAATACGCTTCTTCTATCTCTGGCCGTGCTTCCAGTGCCTTGATGAAGTTGTCGGCCACGCCCTTGAGCTTGGTGACGGAGCCACCGCCATAGTCCTCAACATACAATTCCACGCTGTTGCTATAGCTATAGCCGGAAACGGTGGGCAGCAGGAATACAAACATCGAACCACTCTTTACCTGATGAGTGGCAGCCTCTATACGGTCGTAGATGCTGAAAATGTCGTGACCGTCCTCCTGGCGGTCGTCCCAATGCTTCAGGCGGCCCATCACCAGTCCGGTGTTGGCGCCCTCGCCACCCAAAATGTTCCAACCCGCCACGGAACCGGTTGCCAGCACGTCGGGATCGTTTTCCAGATATTCCGACATCTCCTTCACGGTCTTTTCTGTTTGTGCAAGTGTAGAACCTGCGGGGGTAGTAATATCGACAAAGACAATGCCAGTGTCCTCATCAGGAACCAGACCTGTAGGTGTGGTATAGAGCATCCATGCCACCAGGACGATGCTGACAGCCGTCAGTCCCCCCACAAGCCCACGATGGCCGAAGAACCACCCCAGCGCCCGATTGTATTTCGCCAGCAACGCGTTGAAAGCCTTGTTGTAGGCGTGGCGGAAACGCACCGACCACGAGGCTGACTGCTGTTTAGTCTCTGAAGGGCGTGGCTTCATCAGCAGTGCACACAGAGCCGGACAGAGAGTCAGAGCACAGAACGTGGAGATAGCCACTGCCACTGCCATCGTCAGTCCGAACTGTCGGTAGTAGGCTCCACTGAGTCCGCCCATGAATGCGGCTGGAATAAACACACACATAAATACTATGGTGGTGGTGATAATGGCTGTCGAGATGTTATGCATCGCCTGGATGGTGGCATTCTTGCTGGTGGCCGTCGGATCTTCCAGTTTCTCCTGTACCGCCTCTACCACCACAATGGCATCGTCGACCACAGTACCGATGACCAGTACCAAGGCAAAGAGGGTGATGAGGTTGAGCGTGAACCCCACCATATACATAAAGGCAAAAGTACCTACAAGCGAGACAATAATACTGACAGACGGGATGATGGTGGCGCGCCAGTTCTGCAGGAACAGGAGCACCACGAGAATAACAAGTAGTAAGGCCTCAAACAGCGTCTTGAAGACAGCATTCATCGAGGCATCGAGGAAGTCGTTGGTATCCAGGAGCACCCGGAACTCCAGGCCTGCAGGCAATTTCGGCTTCAGGTTTTCCATGAGCCGGTCAATCTCATGGTTCACCTGTTGTGCATTGGCACCGGTGGACGGAGTGATAATGGCGATAGTACCGTTGTGAGAGTTGACCCAACTGTCGCAGGCATAGCTCACCGTACCAAGCTCCACGTGTGCCACGTCGCTGAGATGCAAGTCGTAGTTACCATTTGACTTAATGACAATATCCTCAAACTCTTGTGGAGTCTCTAAACGTCCACGGTAAACCAACGTGTACTGATAGGTTCCTTTTGAATCCTCGCCCAGCGTACCAATGGCTGCTTCCACGTTTTGTCCATCCAGCGCATTGACAACATCTTCAGGATTCAGTTGGTACTGTGCCATCTTCTTCGGGTCCATCCAGATGCGCATGCCATAAACGTTGCCCATGAGCTGAATGCTGCCCACGCCAGCAATGCGCTGCAGACGCGGCTGAACATTAATGTTGAAATAGTTAGTGATGAAGGCATTGTCATAGCGGTTGTCGGGACACTCCAAGGCAATAATGCGCAGCATTCCCTGTTCTTCCTTCTCTACCTGCACGCCTATACTTAGTACCTCGGCTGGCAGATAACCTTTGGCCTCCTCTACACGGTTCTTTACTCGTATCTGTGCCAGATCAGGGTCAGTGCCGGGACGGAAAGTAACGCTGATGGAGGCTACGCCACTGCTGGTAGATGACGAAGTAATATATTCCATGCCCTCTACACCGTTGATTGCTTCTTCAATAGGTGTTATGACACTTTTCATCACAGCCTCGGCACTGGCTCCGGTGTACTCCGTGTTAATAGTCACCACTGGTGGTGCTACATTGGGAAACTGCTCAACAGGCAGATTGAGATATCCCACGATACCACCAATTAGAATGAGCACCGAAAGGGCGCAGGCGAAAATGGGACGACTGATAAAAAAACGACTCATCATGATTGTTTCCCTCCTTTCTTGTCTTTTTTGTCTTTCTTCTCGGTAACTTCAATACCGTCCTTTACCAGTCCGGCTCCCTCGGCAATGATCACATCGCCTGGCACAAGACCACTGGTCACCACGAAATGCTCACCATCGTTGTAAGACATGATGGTCACCTCTGTTTCCACAGCTTTCCCATCGACAACTTTGTAAACAAGATATTTATCGTGGATATCTACAGCAGCTTCCTGCGGTATAACGATGACATCATGCATGACGTAAGGCAGCACGATATAACCGTTGCTGCCGCTGCGGAGCATTTCCGTGGGATTGGTGAACGATGCGCGTATATAGACAGTACCTAACATTTTATCCACGCTTCCGCTGATGGCATCGATATGTCCATCCTGTGGCAGCTTGTAGCCCCAGTTGCTATAGAATGTTACCGGAGGGAGTTTTTTAAGAAGTTCGTTGGTTGAGCTACATTTGAAATCGTGTAGAAGTCCTGAGAGCGTCTCTTCTGAGATACTTCCATAGGCGTTGAAGTAACTGTTATCCACAAGGAGTGTAAAGTTTTCTTCGCCGTCGGGAGATACGTAGTCGCCCACACGGTTTTTCATCATGTCAATAGAACCATCGACAGGACTGGTGATCGTCGTGTAACCCAGGTTGGTGCGCGCCGATTCCAGCTCTGCCTTTGCCGTTTCAAGCAGTGCATGGGCTTCCTCTTTGGCATAGCGTGCCCGGTGCAGGTCAAACTCACCAATCATCTGCTGCTTATAAAGTTTCTCCTTACCCACTAAGTTCAACTGTGCTGTAGCGAGCGTGGCACGGGCTGTAGCCACCTGAGCCTTGGCGGCATCGACAGCTGCAATGTAGGGGGCCTGATCTATCACGAACAGCGCCTGACCTTTCTTAACATGCGCGCCTTCCTGCACGCAAATCTTTGTCAGCCGCCCACTGACGAGTGGACGAACGCTAATGTTCCGCTTACTCTCTAACTTTACAGCAAACTCACGGTTCAGGGTAAAATCCTGCCGTTTCACACGCAACAGGCGATAACTGTCCTTCACTTCCTGAGTTGCTTCTTCACCACAGCTTATGCAAAAGAACGACAGGGCTAATATGGGAACAATAAATATGGAATATAATCTTTGGTACATAATAATTCTTTTAGGGCTCTGTTTTTTTCGTTTCTTGGGTTATTTTCATTCCTTCACTCACCATTCCAGCATTCTCCGCAATAATGACATCCCGATCATTCAGACCGCTGATCACTACATAGTGTTGATTATCGACAGAGGGCAATACTGTAATCTCAGTAGAAACAGCCTTGCCTCCAATGACACGATAGACAAAGTACTTGTTCTGAATGCGGATGACAGCATCCTGAGGTATAGCAAAGACACCGTGCTTCGTAGTTGGCAGTTCAATATAGCCGTTGCTGCCGTGGCGGAATATTTCCGACGGATTGTCGAAAGACGCCCGGAGAAGGACAGCTCCTGTTGAAGTGTCAGCACTTCCGCTGATGGCATCAATGTAGCCCTTCTGAGGAAACTGCTCATCCCAGGTGGTGTAGAGCGTGACGGGTGGAAGTTTGCTGATTAGTTCGCTGGATGAACTGCATCCATATTCCTCAAACAAATCAGTATATAATTTCTCTGAAAGACAGAAATAGGCGTAGATATGATTGTTGACTGCAATGGTAGTGATAGGCAGCTCCACAGAAGGGTCAACAAGATCGCCTTCAAAAAACTCAAACAAGCTGATTCTTCCGTCGACAGGACTGCAGATGGTGGTGTAGTTCAGATTAGTACGCGCCGATGCCAACGCTGCCTGTGCGCTCTCGAGCTGGGCAGCAGCTTCCTCTCGGGCATGGCGTGCCCGGCGCAAGTCAAACTCACCCACCATCTGCTGGGCATAGAGTTTTTCTTTTCCCTCTAAGTTCAACTGTGCTGTAGAAAGCGCAGCGCGGGCAGTAGCGACTTGGGCATTGGCAGCATCAACGGCGGCAATATAGGGTGCTTGGTCAATGATGAACAGCGGCTGTCCTTTTTTCACCTGCGCTCCCTCCTTCACACATTCCTTGATCAGCGTTCCGCCTACAACCGGACGTACTTCAACTTTCTGTTGGCTCTCTATCCTTACCGTGAACCGGCGGTTCTGTGTGTAGTCCTGCCGCTCTACGCGCAATGTCTTGTAAGTGTCAGCAGGGCTGGGTGCTGTTTCTTTACAGCTGGTCAACTGTGTCTGTATGCACAAAAGCATCAGATAGTTCCATAAAGCGTATCGAGAAAAACTTTTCATACTTTATTATTTTGAATGTTCTTGTAATTCTGAAGTGATTTGAATAGGATGATGACTGTTACTGTTCCAACCACGATATCAGTCACAGGCTGTGCCAGGAATACACCCATATCGGCATGATTCGTCAGGAGGCGAGGCAAGAGCCAAATGAAAGGCACAAGTAGAACCAATGTACGGGAGATGCCTATCCAGAAAGTGAGAACGGGACGGTTCATGGCCTGCAGCGTACACTGGCTGGCAAACTGCACTGTGGCCACGAAGAACACAACGAACGAGAGGCGAACCATCGGTACGGCGTAGTCCACCATAGGACCATCGCCTACGACCAGGCGAACCACGGGCTCTGTCAGGATCATCATCAACAGGCACACCATCATGGACCATACTAATGTAAATGCGAGCAACAACTTGACATTGTCCCATACCCGCTGCCATTTTCCAGCCCCCAGATTATAACTCGTTAGCGGTTGGGAGCCATAAGCCATGCCACGGACAGGAAAGAAAAGGAAGTCGTGAAGCATGATGACGAGTGCCATCGTGCCAACGCCCCAATCACCAGCCAGATGGTAGAGTGTCTGGTTGTAAACGCCCATCTGCACCGTCTCGGCCAGCATCATCGCCATGGGTGCTGTTCCCAAAGCCAGGCAAGGGAGAATATACCGCCACTCTATATGTAGCAGGTTCAGCCGGAGCTGCAGATTGCCCACACGTGCAAGCATGACAATAGCGATGACGGCAGAAACTACCTCTGCCACAGTGGTAGCCCATGCTGCTCCGGCAATACCCCAGCCAAACAGGAATATAAAGATGGGGTCGAGTATCATGTTGATCACGATGCCAGACCCGATTACAAAGAGCGCTTCGGTGGAATAGCCCTGAACGAGCAGAAACGGTGCCAGCATGCTTGATATGATGCATGCCGCATTGCCGGGGGTGGAAATGCGCAGGTAGCACTCGGCCATGGCTGCCGTTTGGGGACT
>Ga0247610_10007018_pt1 | contig 11599 bp, 10 predicted proteins | sample 174DNAGHGhighgp2_FD_193483 | JGI IMG/M metagenome (GOLD analysis project Ga0247610, IMG submission 193483) | Sheep rumen microbial communities from Palmerston North, Manawatu-Wanganui, New Zealand - 1742 DNA GHGhigh gp2 | ecosystem: Host-associated > Mammals > Digestive system > Stomach > Rumen...
TCTTCTTTGAACAATCGAAGCGCCGCCTGGCGTTCCTGTTCCAATTGCATAAACTGGCGTTGCAACTGACCTTCTTTATCCAAATGAGCCTTAGTCTCCCCAGTCATATCCACAGATCCAATACTATAACGGTAATCCGCAAGAATCTTTTCAGCGCTATCTAACTTAGCCTTGACACCCGGTAACTGAGCTTCAAGGAACTCAAGAGTTTTTTCGGCCTCTGCACTACGCATTTCCACATTCTGCCGCAGGTAAGTTTTTGCAATAGTATTTAAAATAGAAGCGGCACGATCAGGATAACGGTGACTATAACGGATAGAAATAATGCCTGTTTGTTTGCCTTTTTCGCGGACGTTTAGACCCGCTGCCAAAGCCCGTTCCGCCGCCAACGGAGATCCCTGTTTAAGAATAAATTTTTGACCAACACGAGCATTCATATAGCTCACTCGTATCGCAAGAGTATCACCAGCATACTCAGCTTGAGCAACTTCCCCAACAACACCATCAAGAAAAGATTCTCCATCCGGAGATATAACAGAATAAGTATTTTTGTCTTTCGCAACAGCCATCCATTTTTTTTCACGAGCTTTCTGGGGAATCCGAAGAGAATCCAAATCCACACGACCTTCTCTATGCATCAACCTATCCCAAAAACTCACAGATTCGGTCCACAAATATATATGTTCAGCAGACACAACATAACTGAGCACCATCCGGCTCTTAATAAGTTCGATTTCGGCATCAGCCGGGCTAGCCAAATCAAGAACCGCACCCATTTCACCTAAAGCCTTGGTCGACTTACTGCTATGTCCTTTTGTATTCACTTGCAACAAGGCATCACTCGTAAACTGCGGACGGATCCACATGGCATAAAAAAATCCTATCATGAATGCCACAAAGACAAACAACACAATCAAGAATTTCTTTTTCCAAAGAAGTTGGATAAATTCAATAACTGTCAAAGAATTTGACATTGACTGAGTTTTTATTTCTGTTTCCGTCATCATTTATATTCCATTTTAACAAAAAATATAAAAATTTCAAAGTTGTCATTCAACAAGTAACAAAGACCTATTGAAGAAAACTCAACAAATAATTACGTATTTTTAGCAGCACAATCCTATATAAGGGCAATCGTGCTGAAAACTTTTCAGCCAATTTATCCATCGACAGTTGATTTAAATCAGCAAAAAATTCAGGCCGTCTAAAATTTTCTCTACTAGAACAAACTATACAGGGATTCCCAGCTACTGCATTTTCTAAAGACGATTCGCAGCAATTAATTTGATTCGAAACAAAAGAGAATAGTTTTTCGCCATGATTTGTATTCAGCAAAACTACAGATGTGCCCTTGTTGTCATCCATCTTAGGGTGAATATCCGCAATATTCCAATAATCACCTAAAGTAATATCCGCTATGCGAGGAAGCTTTCCATAATGACAATCTGCACAACTTTTATTCAAACAAATGTTACGCAGAAAAATTTGCAGAAAAGAATCTTCGTTTAAATTTCTTGAATAAATAATTTCCTTACCAGAATCGGATTTAAGTTGCGATTTCAATGAAAAATTTCTCCACCCTTCATGCTTATCTCTAAAATTTGAAGATAAAACAAATGCAGAGGTATTGAATTCTAACTCGCGAATATATTTCTCAAAAACTTTAACACTAGGCGTTCCATGGCAAACAACATCTACAGTCCACAAATTATCAAACCCTTTTCCGCCTAATACAGAATACAACCCAGCAACTTGGCAAGGGGATCCCGAAAAAAGGACCTTGCACCCGTTTTTCAGCAATGCTCGAACATCCCTATATATGAATCCGACATCCGCCTGCACATACTTTGAACCGCGCAGTCTTGCCAAATCCGCCTTATTGTCCACGATAATATGGCCAAATCGGGTCGAACTTAGTTGGGCTACACCAACAACGACTCCCCCATCGTCCAAGATCTTCTCTGCCAAGACCGTAAAGATGCCCCCGCTAGAGGACTGCAAACGAATTTCGTCATCTTGGGCGTAGGCCGCAAGTATCCTCGGGGCTTTGGTGCTCCCATTGGGGTTAAACACTTCTTTTTCCCAAGGGCAAACCTTTTCACACAGGCCGCACTTAACGCACTTAGACGAGTCAATCACCGGTCTGTAAAAGCCCTCTTTGTCCAACCGCATAGAAATGGCTCCATGCGCACACGAGTTGGCGCAAGCACCACAAGAAGAACAATTTTTGACGGGGATATTCATTTAGATCCTCTTCAGCAGACTTTTTACCGGTTGCAATATCAAATTACGTTCATAAGTATTCATAGAGAGTGCAAAAAACAAGGGCAAATAAACCAGCAGATACAAGAATATACCTACACACAATTTCAATACGGAATCAATAGCATAATGTTGCAACATATGGTATGCCGCAATGGTCAAGCAAGTAGGAGCTATTGACATTTTAAAGATTTCAACCCAAAAACGAACGATATCAATTCTTTGTCTGACCTGGTAATACACGTTCATAACAAAAATCTGCCCCAATGTTAAAGCTACGGCAATAGCGATTGCGCACCCAATCCCGCCATAAGCCCTCGACAAGAAAATCTGGGCAACAAGGCTCGCCAACGATATGAACAGGTAAAGCAAGCAACGGAACTTCATCTGGTTGCGGGCTTGCAAAATAGTGATACCCAAATTCTGGCACAAAGGAATTGTCAAAGGAACAAAAAACAACATCGCGATAATATAGGCATCATCATAGCCCACCCCTGCCCAAAGCTGGATAAACTGACGTCCAAACAAAAAAAATCCCGTAAGAACAAGAGCCATTATGCAATATTGTATCCTTCCAGTTTTAATAAACAGGTCAGAAATAGCCTTTCCGCCGGAATCCTGAACCGCCATAGCGGTAACCTTGGGCAAGAGAACACCGCTTATAGCCGTAGAACAACTCATATACATATGTTGCAACTGTATTGCAACTGCATATACAGCAACCACAGCTGTTCCGGCATAAGCCCCAAGTACAAACTGTCCTGTACTCCAATAGATGCGATCCATAATAGCATTCAGGAATATCCAAAAGGAATAAACGGAGATCTCTTTCAAGAATTTACACTGGAAGTTACCGAACTTCATCTTGATCTTCAGGTAATGCTGACAGTACCAGAAGTTCATTCCTAAGGTGACAACGTTGAAAATGGTGGCCACGACAACCATGGCGACGGCCCTGTACCCCATGGTCAACAAAACAACCATCGTTGCTGTATTTAGGGCAATCCGGACAATCGCGACGACCTTCTGGAACACGAACTGCTCGTAAGCCGTGATAATGGATCCAAAAAGACTGAATGGGAAAGTGATGGCTAGGTTTACGACCATCAGCACGAGGATCCACTTGGTTCGCTGCAGTTCAACCGCCGTCATGGATGTATCGAATATGTTTTCTGCATTTAGATAGAGTACACCACCCGCAACAAGGGTAATAACGCCTATGCAACAATAGAGCAGGAAGAACATCCCAAACATTCTGTACTGTTCGTCTTGCTTGCCCTCTGCACGGTATTTCGCAGTGTAACGCACGATAGCGTTGCCGAATCCCAAGTCTAGGATGGTCAGGTAGGCGACTATCGATGCGGCGATGGAATACAGGCCGTACTCCGACTTGCCCATCATGCGCAGCATGAACGGGGTATACACAAGCCCGACCAGGTTCTGGAGGGCCAGTACCACATAAGAAAGCAGCGCACCTATTTTAAGCTGGGACTTGGGCATTTACGATTCTAAGGCGTTCTTCAGCCAGTTTAAGGAGAACTGCCGCATTTCATCCAGTTTTCTGGAATTATACATAGATAATAAAGATTTGAATCGTGCAGAACCCCGTTCCTCATTGAACAGACATTTAAATTTTTTTTCAAATATAATTGAAAAAACAGTCCCATGGAAAGAATCTGTTACAATATACGCAGCATCGCGAAACATCGCCAACCATTCTTCTACAGATAAAGACGCCCGAAAATCAGCTGCAAAAAACTTAATAGTCAGATTTTCCTCCTTAGCTATTTTTTTATAGATTTCGCGAACACCATCCGTTTCATCTAATATATATGCAGCAAGATAATTTTCATGTGATTGAGGGACATCCTCACAAATCTTTAGATAATCGCTTTTTTTTAACAACAATGTAGGATCCAAGACCCAAGAAGCATCTACTCCAAGATGCTCCTTACACAACAAGACACCCGAGTTTTCTCGTACACTTATTGAATCAAATTTTTTTGCCAAATATGCAAAAAAAAGAGTTTGTTTATTAGAATATTCCCATTCATCAACTCCAAAAGATGAAGCGTAAGCAATCTTTTTTGATGAATAGTCTCTCGCAAAATTCAAATAATAGTCTTCTATGCACATGCTATATTTAGAGCGCCAGACCTGATCGCTTCCTACAATTATTGTATCATATTTTCCCTTTTCCAAAATATCTTGAGTATATTTTGTCAACTGTTCTGTAATCTGAATGTTTTTGGAAACAAAATTGTTAAAAAGTTCCGGTCTCTTCTTGGGTTGTAAGAATTTTGCGAAAGGACGACGGACACCTTTAAACACTCTGAGATATATGGTTTTCAACCAAGATCCGAAAACTCGGGGAAACTCTCTATAAAAATTCGTAAGAGGGACATAATCTATAGTACATGGTTCATGTCCCATCTTTTTTAGCACTTGCTGCAAGGCATAATTCTGCAATATGCCTCCATAATTATCCAACAAGGCAAGTGTTATAATTCCAATTTTCATTTAAAAAACTTATGATAAAAAATGTTAAAAAATTTGAAAAGTGTTATTAATCGATAGCGATACATATAATACTTAATTTCAGACCTTAAATCACCAAACCGAATACCATCCAATCGTAAAAAAGTTATTTGTCGACGCACTTCTTCTAAAGAGAAATCTCCATCCTTTTGAATATTACAATCAATCATGTGATAGAACAAAACAAGCAAATCCGAATATCTATGTTTTTTTACTAATATTTCAATATTCGGGAAAAGAGTCTTTTGTTCAAGAACCTTCTCTAAATATTTCCCATGAGCAACAACACGTTCTGCAGGGGACAAACATGATGCAGAGCCATCAACAATCGTATAGTGATATAAAGGTTTATTTAGCAAAAGCATTTTTTTTCGTTTTGACTTAATAAATGATTCTACCACGAAAAGAGAATCTTCACCATTTTTCAAATTCTCATTAAATCTCACCTGGGACTCGGCTCTAAACAAGCCCCATCTGTTTTCGCACAAATGCAAATCATTAAAATTGTTCTCATCAACAACATACTTACCGTTTTTATCAAACTTTACTTGATACGTAAAGTTGACGCCTCCTCTCTCCCACGAAAGACGTACAATTTCAAAATCACTACCAGAGATTTCCTTATACATAGTTTCTATATAATCGGAATCTATAGTATCATCGCCATCAATAAAAGATAAATATTCTCCATGTGCATAATCAATACCGACATTACGTGCTTTTGAGACTCCTTCGTTACACTTATGAATAGCATGAATTCGATTGTCTTTGGCTGCGTACACATCACAAATCACATTAGACCCATCCGTTGACCCATCATCAACTAAAATGATTTCAATGTCAGAGTATGTCTGATTGATTATGCTATCTAAACACCGAGGCAAATACTTCTCAAGATTGTAAATAGGAACTATTATAGAAACCAGTCCATTAATCATAAAAAATCTCCCTTAATGCCGTCAAAAAATTACTTTCCAAAGAAAGAACCATCTTTCGATATTCATCAAATAAAGACCTATGTTCCGAATAGTTTCCAAGAACATCGCGGATCTTATCAAGTATCATTATTATTTCTTTACTAGGATTATCAAACTTATACTCATCCGGAATAGGAACATCTTCATAAAAATTTGATGCACCTTTGCGCCCCGTAATGACACAACATCCAAACAAAACAGCCTCTTTAGGAATACGCTCTGCACCAGGGAATGGTCCAAAATCAACATATAATTTAGATGCCTTATAGGTTTCTATAAGTTGGCCTTGACTCATTCCGCAAAGCGGCATAAAATTCAAATCCGGGGCTAGCTTTGCTAGTTTTTGGACAAATGCCCCACTTTTTCGCGGATTATACAGAATCACATCAGAACGCCGAATCAATTCTAATTTGTCATTCTGTTTATCTATTTTTTCTAGGAAAACCTTACTAATCGGTTCAATACAAATGGAGACTTTGCGTTTAGATCTTTTAGAAACAAAATCATAAGCATAATACGAAGCGCAAAGATGTTCAACATTTCCCTGTTCTGCATTAAAATCATATTTTTTCATCTGGAGAGTCTTTACGACAGCCTCTCCAAACCGTTTCTTATAATAATGCCAATTTTTCACCATTCTTGCAGGTAACGTCATAAAGAAAAAGACCTTCCAGAGGGATGTACTTCTATTGACATTATTATCAACGCTTAGCCACCAAATAAACACCTTAGATTTTTTTAGGAATCTAAGTTTATCAACAGCATGTTCCGGTAATATCACAATTTTGTCAGGAGAATCAATAAATTCATCTTCCGTTATAAAAGAAGAAACATAAATCCTATATGCTTCAGGAATGGCATAAAAATGTTTTTTTGCGAAAGAATAATAAACTATTTTCGCATCAAATCCAATTTGATTTAAATAATAGACCATCTGGTGAAGTGCGTCTGGACCTCCAGTCACAACATCATTGGGACAAAAAACAAATATTTTTTTTGTATTATTCATTTAGGTCTTTTACCTCTTCCTGCGGAAAAACTTTAGCTAGGTAGTAGCCCAATGCTATTGCATAAAATCCTGACGAAGCCATCATTTCTGGAGAAATTGGTAAATAATACATGGAAAAGACAGATTTGCCAAGTCCAATCATTAACAACAAGCCAATTACAACAAAAGCATCATAATTAAGTCTAGATTTAATCCATATTATAACAAATCCAATCCAATAAAAAAAGTAAATACACGCACCCAATAGCCCCTGTTCTAACAATATTGCAATCCAATCGTTATGAGCAAACGATTCATTTACAGATAATGAACCTTGTGCACCAATACCAAAAAGAAATTGAATTGAAGATGTTGAATGTAAATAGTAATCTAAAATCAATTGAGCATAAACATCTCTCCCACTAGCATCCCCCTCAAGCGTTTTTTCTATACGTAGCGCAAAATAAGGACTAGACATCATTTGATGATTGACAAAAAAATACAACCCGATTAGCAGTCCTAACGATATAAGTAGAATCAAAAATTTTTTTCCAATAGTCTGATTCTTAAACATACTCAAAACCAGCATTAATGCTGATGCTCCACCCAAAAGAATAACACCTCGTTTAGCGCTCAGAATAAAATAGATGAACATCACTCCAAGAAAGAAAAATTGCAATATCCGATTTTTTTTAAACAATGACACCAGAGGTAGTATACTCAAAAGTAAATACACACTTGTAACAGTATACTCATCTTGCCCTGTTTTCATTAAAGTAGCATATGCGATTTGCTGTTCTAAGCCACCATAATATGCATAAATACCACAGGCAAAGAAAATTAAGAAAAGTATTTTCATTTCCCGTTCACCAATTAACCCTCTATTTGTAAATACATATACAGGAATAACCGACAAAAGCGAAGGAATAAGCCATAATATGTAAAGGTATTTCCTCACGACTCTTCCTGTCGTTTGCCAATATATATCATCGCCTAGGAAAATAAGAAAAATACCATAAAGCGTAAGGATAAAAACAAATAAGAACGCACCCTTAAAATAGATTGGCAACTTATAATTCATTACAGCATAGTAAGTATAATATAGGGCCGTCCCCGTAAAGTAAATCAGTAACGGTTCAAATATGAAATTTGAATTATAAATGTATGAAAAAATGGCCAAAAAAATCCAGGCAAAGAAATAAACATATGTAGACAGATGACCAAGAAGCATAACTACTTTAAAACTCTTCTATTCTCACTGATAAATTTTGCCAATGTTTCTTTATAAGCCGGATTTCGCAAAGAAAGGACCCACCATTCAATCACATTCAGCAGTGAAATCATCTTACAAATAAACAAACTCACTCCTGCATATTTTTTCAAGACATACAACACGGATGTCCATCGGTATAATCTAGTAAAGAGCAATCGATTCTCGCTACTATTTTTTGTAGCGATGCCCTCATTATGAATAATTTTAGCTTTTGAAACAACGAACGATTTTTTTCCCGTTTTTTTCATTATATGAGCTAAAATATCTTCTTCATAGTACATGAAAACATTCTCATCTAGGCATTCATGTTCTTGGATAAAGCTGGACTTCAAACCAAAGCAACAACCATTCAACATTCCATCAAATACAAAGTCTTCATTGTGGGAAAACTCATAATGTCGAAGACCTTTTCCTAATCGAGGACACAACATAAAAATAAGCCGACGACACATAAAGTATGACATCAGCGTCACTCCGGGTCTAGCAAACTGCGCATATTCTCCGCGACTATTGATAATCGATGGTCCAACAATTGCAACATCATCATTCAATTCAAGTTTTTCTTGCATCAAAGAAACGGCATCGTTTTCTAAAATAACATCGCTATTTAAGAGATAAACATACTGAAGACCTTCTTCTAAAGCAGCTCTTATACCAATATTATTTCCTCCCGAAAAACCTCTATTATTTTCAGACACAAGAACCTTTACATCGGGGTCATCTTTGTATCTAATGACTAATTGTTCGCCCGACATATCTGGAGAAGCATTATCTATAATATAAATTTTATAAGAAACTCCCGTCGTAAACTTTTTGATAGAGTCAACGCAAACGAGTGTATCATCAAACGTGTTGTAATTCAGTATTACTATAGCAACTTTTGTCACATACGCCTCCTCATCTAAAAAAAACACCCACAGAAATATTAAAACAATCCATTACATTTTTTAAGTAAACGTCATTTTTACGAAAATCAACATTCAAACCAGAAAGCGCTTTATCTTGAGCCCCGTCAACACTTAATGGGTCAACTTCCCAATTCTTCGCCCATACAACCGGTATGTCATTTAACACTTCTACACACTTTAGCCAAATATCATCAGCATCAAAACACAAATCTTTAATTCGTGTTTCATCAAAAGCCAAAGAAGACAGACAATGTGGAGGATAAAGAATACCACTACACCCAGTAGCAATAAGAGCGAAACTAGGCGTCTTTATGCGGCGACATTGGTCTTCCCAAAAATTATAAAATGACAACTCATTCCCATTTTTCTTCATGAGATGTACCCGGCGGGCACTAACAGCTTTGGGGAATTTCTTGTAGGATTTCAACAAACACGAAAGCCAATCCGAAGGATAGATAACATCGTCATCCGCTGTTACAACAACATCATTTACAAATTCCTGCATTGCATAGAAATACTTCTTATGCGATTTCAAATTTCGTTTACTATCAATACGGTATTCAACACCATATTGCTCCATGTTCAACATTTCATTCGTGAATTGTTCTCTTGAAGAATCAGAGCCTAAATAAACAATAATCCTGTCAGGCTTTTCTGATTGTAGAAGAATGCTTTTTAAAGTTAAGTGAATTTTAGCAAAACGAGGTGGATAAGATGTCAAAGATACAATGACTTTTTCCTTTCTTTTTTCCGTCGTATTTAAACCAAACTCCATCTTTTTGCAATCTAAAACAATCTTCGTTTTGAAATTATTCAACCGATAAATATAGTGAAAAAATGATTTTCGTAAAATCTCTTTAAATCCACCAGAAGCATACGCATTTTTTAATCTATCCGCAATATTCATACTAATTCACCATATCTATTCTACAAAAAAATACTTTTTTATTAAAAGCCCACCTTCAAACATTTCATTATTTTCGCGAAATTTCTTCCATTTTAAGAATTGCAGACAACTGATGAAACAGCCCATTGTATTGACCAAATTTGTAAATCAACGACCGAAAGGCGTATAGGAATGAGACAATTTTTTTTAGGAATGGGAAATATATTATTTTCAGTTTACAATAGGCCTTTCGAAATCCAAAATATTTTTCCAAATAATCTTGAAAATGTGTTTCATGATAAATAGAACGAGAGCCATCACAAATATAGTACCCACCAACAAACATATCTTTAAAAGATTCAAGAATTCCATTTACAAGCGCAGCATTGACATTATATTTTTCAAATGCTGGTATAGTTTTTTGAATAGCGAAGTCGCAATATTTTTTTTCTAATATCAGGCATGAATAGCCACATAGTTTTCCAGTCTCCTTAAAGAAAGCCCCATATATTTTCAAAGTTTTCTTTTCTACTTGCTCATGCCACTTCATCAAATCTAGTTTAAAAAGATCTTTATCAAACATAGGCCTGTATTTTGCAGGATAAGCCATCAAGGCTTTTTCATGGACTTCCATTAACGATTCAACATATTCTATAGGATCAATCTCTCGAACATCAAAGAATCGTTTTGCTTTTGTTATTTCATACCGGCGTTTCGTCTTTAAAAGAGATATATCAAAAGGCGAATCCTTTATAACATACCACCAATTTGTATGATTTTTAGAATCCCAATCAGTTGTGTAACGAACTAACAAAGGCTTGCGACCTTCTATATTCCATATTGAGCCATCCGTCAAAGGAGACAAATCAGGAACCTCATGTGGGGCGGTTGAGGGAATTGCTGCATGGTTATAATATTTCCATCCATTTATACGCATGCAGCAGACTCCTTATATATCTTAAACACCCCCTTTTCAACATGTCCACATTCAACAAAACCCGCTTTTTTTATGCCCTTTATAGAACTTACATTTGATTCATGAACAATCATAAAATAATTCGATGAAGAAAATTCTGTCGCAACAATTTTTTTCAACACCATTGGATAAAGACCTTGTCCTCGAAATTCTTTTTTTGTTTGACAAGGACCAATTTCATAATCATTTTCTTTTAAAAAAGGAAATTTAAAACATTTGGGAATAACATAGCTATAATGAGCAACCACACCATTTTTGACTACATAAAAAATTCTTGTTTTATTGAAGGTTATTAGTGAAAAATACAACCGTAATGCAAAAATCTTTATATCAAATTTTTCTTCCGGTATAAACAACTTAAAGAAAGACAATTTAATAACGCGAACATCTATTTTGTCTTGTCCATCATTTTCTAACTTAGATGAAGGCCTTTTGTACAATATGTAACTCATTCCCTCCCCACATACTTAATTTTCTTCCATACGCCAAAGAAGAGGTTACGGCCTGTATTAAACAGAGACACGACTGGATTCATTCCTTCGGCTTCACGATAAAGCTTATAGTGCCACTTGATCAAAGAAAGATGGCGAGATAGATCCTTCGACTTCGCTTCGCTCCGCTCAGGATGACAGGCGTGTGTTATCGATCCACCGCGTTTGCGGTAGCGGGCCAAATTCTCGTCCAAAAGGAAGCAATCGGCCTTGCGGCAAATCTTGAGCCACATGGCATAATCGTTGTTCTTCTGGATTTCGGCAATCTGGATGTCGCCCACCACTTCACGGTCGTACATC
>Ga0247610_10007020_pt1 | contig 11598 bp, 4 predicted proteins | sample 174DNAGHGhighgp2_FD_193483 | JGI IMG/M metagenome (GOLD analysis project Ga0247610, IMG submission 193483) | Sheep rumen microbial communities from Palmerston North, Manawatu-Wanganui, New Zealand - 1742 DNA GHGhigh gp2 | ecosystem: Host-associated > Mammals > Digestive system > Stomach > Rumen ...
GTACTCTCCTAAAGCCGAGATAAATGAGCCATATCGGATACAGCGCAATAAGGATACGTAAGTCAGCGGGTAGCACATAATCGATGACTCCGAGCACTACCACCGGCAATATGAACAGCGCACCGCGTCCCCAGTTAAACTTCCCCGGACGCATGGAGATACTGGGGTAGATAAACAGCAACCATGCGAACACACAAGCCACCAGCATCGAAGTGCTATCCATGAGCTCTGAGCCGACCTGAAAAGGATTGGATGCCGTCTTAAATAACGCTACCATCACCAATTCACAAAGTCCCCACAGGATCAGTATGATTGCCCATACTTTACGGATACGGTTGTTCTCCAAATGCCTCAAGCACTGCGCTGCGCCGAAGAAACAAAGCACTGCAAAAGCAAGACTAAGCGCAGGGTTGAGGAAATTGTCGAAGAAATCCTCCGAGATAAGCCGCGAGAGGAAGGTGCTAGGGATGAGCACCGCCATCAGCACCAACCCGAAGACTATTTCGGATTTGTAATTATCCCAGATGTCTCGAATCCATTTTCCCATAACGACTGCAAAGGTACACTTTTTTTTGCATATATGCAAATAAATCAATTAAAAATTATAAAAAATTGACAATTTTTTCAATTGGTTCAATTAAAGTACCAAGGATGTACAAAGGGACGATGTACAATGTACAAAGGTTTTGCGCCGCAGGTATTTTTAGTATTTTCTTCAAAAAAAATCCCCGAATGCTTTTGCGCTTTACGCTTAGCGTACTTTGTAGTCAAAAATTATCGAAAATTAAGAAAAATTTTTGTTTATTTGTCAACCATACAGCGAAGCAGATCGTGCCTGTACGGCAAAGAATTATCAACAATTACCAACAATTAAAAAATATGCATCCTATGTTAAAAAAAAGAACATAGATGCTTTTACCAGACTATTTTTTTGCACGGCGGTCAAGCGACCGAGGCGGAGACCGCGAACTTAACGAAGATTTTTTGTTGTTTTTATAGCTATTCCGGTTATTCAAAACGCAAGTATGGTTTTAGGCGGATAAGATCCTGCTCGGTGATTTCGGGAAGTGGGCGCAGGTCATCGATGGAACGAAGTCGAGTGCGCCGGCGACGAAGGGAGTAGATCGCTTTCGCTTGGTTGTAACGCAGATAGGGGTGGCGCTGCAAGCGATCTAAGGAGCAGGTGTTTACGGGAATCGTTTGAACGTCCGAAGAGTCGGCGGTAAAATGAGTAAGGAGCGTGTCCAAACGACACTTGGCAAAGGGTGTATCAGTCAGTTGTTGCACGCTGTAATAACCCCCTAACTGCTCCCGGTAACGAACGATCTGAATGGCGGTATAGTGTCCGATCCCTCGAATGAGTTGCAATTGAGCTGTGTCGCAATGATTGAGATCCAGGATGGTGTCTTTCTTGACTTTTCTGGGGTAGTTCATTCCGAGGGAGTCTCTCCAAAGGGAATCTTCTCGCCGGAAGGAGTCGTATTGATGTTGGCGTATCTGTCTCCATTCGGCACGTCGGATGGAGTCCGCTCTTTGGAATGAGTCATAGCGCTGCTCGCGTTCGGCAGCCCATTGCGCGTAACGAAGCGAATCCGCCCGTTTCATGGAGTCTTTGCGTTCTTCCCATGATCGGTACCGTTTCTTGGAAGATGGTGTGTCGTCAGGAGTTGTCAGCCAAAGAGCGGCGGTAAACCATAGGGTGAGTGCTATTATGAAGAGAATAGCAGCCCCTATACGTTGGCTTTTGGAGAGTATCATAGGATGGTGCTGCTAATGGTACCGTCTGCGAGATGGGTGTGAATCCTATCGCCGGCGTGCAGATCATGGACGGAGCGGACGATCCGACCATCTTTGGTGAGGAGACTATAGCCCATGCGGTAGATTCGTTCGGGATTGCAAGCCCGGAGTCGTTGTTGTAATAAATCGATGCGGTGTTGGCGAATGAGAATCTGTCTGTCTGCCGTTCGTTGCAGACGGATGGTGAGATCATGAATGCGGTTAAGTTGTTCCTCGATGCGATGGATGAGCCATTCAGCGACGGCAGTAGGCGTTTTGAGTGATTCATGCGCGACGAGGTCTAAGACGCTCACGTCGCGGGTATGTCCGATACCGCTAATGATAGGCAGTTCGTATTGCGCGCATACGGCACAGAGTTCGTAATTATCGAAACAACTGAGATCGGTGGTGGCACCGCCGCCTCTTATGATCACAACAATATCGAAGGGAATAGGTTTTGTCGTTATTTCTTCGAGGGCGGCGAGGATGGATTTCCCGGCTCCGGAGCCCTGCATGGTTGCGGCAAAAAGTGAAAGGTGAAAAGTGAAAGGTGAAAGGTCTAACTGATGTCTGAAATCCTCGTATCCGGCAGCCGAAGCCGACGAGATGACGGCAATACGCCGAATGATGGTAGGTAACGGAAGGAGTTGTTGGGCGTCCAATAGTCCGTCTTTCTCCAGCTGCGCGATGGTGAGTTGGCGTTGACGGGCGATGGTGCCGAGCGTATAAGAGGGGTCTATATTGATAATGGAGAGGCTCAATCCATAGAGGGGATGGTATTGAACCTCGGTCTCGATGAGCACCGACATACCCGGTTGAAGAGTCTGTCCAGTTTCCGATAGAAAATACGCAAGGAGCATTTCTTTGATCCCCGCCCAGCAGGTAGCCCTCATCTTGGCGGTTTTGCCGTCTATGAGCTCCAGGTACAAGTGCCCTCCTCGTTCGTTGAGGCTACTGATCTCGGCTTGTACCCAATAGGAAGAAGCCAAGTTTTCACTCAGCGCTTCGCCTATCTCGTGGCATAATTGAGTCAGCGTGTAACTTTGCATACAGATTAGTGTCGGTAAGAATCGCAAAGGATACAATGTTCTTGCGGCGGGAAGCCGAACAGGAAGGTGAACCGGAGACCTACGTACAGGTTGCGCATCCAGAATGAGCGTGCATCTTGGGTGGAGAAAATATGCTCCATTTGGTACGTAGAAAAATCGTAGATAGTCTCCTCGGGTATATCGTAAAGCACATTGTCGGTTTTCGGGCAAATATTGAGGATGCCGAAATCGACGAAAGCCCCGACTCGCATGCGGATATCGGTCTCGCTGTGTTTGGTAACTCGATAACTATGCGGACCGTTATAGGTAGTCCACTCGTATCCCATCTCGGCATGCGCCATGACGTCCATTTTGAGTTTGAGTTGTTTTCCGGAGCGTTCCAACGGCACATCTTTGCGGAAGCCATGATTATCCATCTCTTCCCAAATACCTACATACCGTTCGTACAGCCCGGAGGTAGTTACCAGCGTTGATTGTGCGGTTTGGCCCATGAAGGCATAGTTGATGTGTACGCCGGCGAGCCAATATCCGATACCAACCGGACTAAGGATGTAATGACCGGCATAGATGGGCAGTTGTACATACAGATTGCGGGACATATCCCGGCGTTGGTGCAGATCATGTTTGAGTGTGAACTCCACATCCTGAACGTCCGACCACGTGTCGTGCATGTTCAGATGATACATATTGGAGTCCGCTATATTCGTATAGACCTGTTGAAAATTGACGCCGAGACCGGTTTGGATCAGCAGTCCGCTGTACTGAAACTCGTAAAGCAGATGTGCTCCGGCGGCTCCTCCACCGGGGGTGATTTTTGCTGCGGGCATGTTACTTACAAACGCCGACCAGCTGCCTTCGAGCGAAAGTCCGATCAGGTGATGTGTCCCCGTGTATTGCGAGGTATGCAGACCCCACATGACGTCGGTTTTATTGTTGACATCATTGGTGGAGAAGTCGTTCAACCTCTGGAGCTGGTATTCCCACTGCTCAGCGACCTGATACCGCCGCTGAGCCCGAACGATCTGCGGGCATACCAAGCAGAGAATCAGAAAGGTGTAGAGCAGTTTTCGCATTTGTCTTTTACAATTACTTTGATGGAACGATAGGGTTCTTCGGGTGTGTCGGGCGACCATAACTGGACGATGTACATTCCCGATACGGCAGGTAATTCGATCGGCGTCACGTCCGCTCGGAACACTCCTTCTGAGACGAGGCGTCCGGTACTATTGCTGATACGGTACATACCGTCTTTGCGGGAGAGGATGTTCGCTTGCGGGTTGGCAATGACGATACAGGTAGGCACGACGGACAGGTAGCCCATTTGAGGTGCAAAATCGTCGTAAACGGGGTTCGCCGAAGCGGTTATCGGGCAGGAGTGGAATGCCTCCGTCTCTCCGGTACGTCTGAGTCGGACGGAATAGCGATCGCCCGGGATGAGTCCTGTGGGTACATAGAGGTATGCATTGGTTTGACCGACCATCTCTTCGCCTTCGTGGTACCACTGGTATTCATCCCATGTATATCCGCCGTTATAGCGCTCATTGCAGATAGCAATCACATCTCCGAATCGTTGCTCGGTGATCCACGACGGGTAATTCGTCACGAAATCATGTTCGCCTACGCACTCTTCCGCCGGACGTTGGCAGAATCCATTCTCCAATACCAGACGGATGGTATAATGATCCGGACGCGGGTATTGGGTCTTATCTCCTTCGCGTAGCGGGGTAGGAATGGTGATGACCATCGGGTTGGTATATTCGTAGATCGGTTCATCCACTATATCCTCAAATCCCATGTCGTGTCCCAAGCTGTCGAAATAGAGGGAGTACGAGATGGGTTGCTCGCTGGTATAGGTATAGAGGATGTCGAAGACATTCTCGTTCCGGCATTGATCGTCCACCCACAGGGTAGGAACCGTAGGCTCGATGACGGTAAGGTAGGTGTAGAGGAAATGATGGCATCCCTCCTCATTGAGCGTGGTGTCTTTGTAGAATCCGGCTTCGCTATAGACTTTATCCAAGACATGGATGGTATCGCCCACACAGATCGTCTCTTGCCGTGCCTCGTAGGTTGTGTCGAGTACCGAGAGGTGGAGATAGAAGACGGAGTCGCAGCCGTATATACTATATAAGGAGTCGTAGTAGTGATGTTCACCGGGCTGTAGATGCTCATAATGGTGGGTCCGCCATTGGTAGGTCTCGTCGGCGCAGATGATGGCTTCCGTCTCTTCGATGTACTTAGGTTGCACGTAGAGCCGGAGTTCAAAAATAGAGTCACAACCGTTGACGGTTTCAAAACTATCCCGTATGAAATGCAGACCGAAAGGCATATCTTTGAGGAGCGTATCACGCCATAAGAGGCTTTCGTTGCCGCAAATAGTGTCGTACTCGATATGCCGGTATGCGGGCAGTACATGGGCGGTGAGCAGATAGAGACTGTCGCAGCCGTTGACGGTATAGAGGGAATCGATGAGCACGGTGTCGAAAGGCAAGATAAAGACGCCGGTGTCGTACTCGTAGGTGGTGTTGACCCAATGGTGGTTCAAGGTCTCGGAGTAGAAGATCTCATTGGAGCACAACATGCCTTGAGCATAGTACATGAACGTATCCCGGATGGTCAGATGGTAGCGATAGATGATACTATCGCATAAGCCGTTAGCGCTCTTGAAGATCACATCGGCATAGGGCTTCGGACGGGTCATACCCGGTTTCCAAACGACGGTCTCAAACGTGGTATAACGTCCCGACGGATACCACATCGTATCGGTGTGGATATAGGTCTCACTCTCGCAGATCGTATCGAAGATCGGGATGATTTGAACGGGTTTTACCAAGAACTCCAACACGAAGATGGAGTCACATCCGTTGGCGGTCTTATAGCGGTCGTAGTAGATGCCGGAGGAGGAGTATTCCTCGCCGCGCCAGGTAATGACCTCACCCCAACAACCTTTTCCTTGCGTCACAAACTCATAGGTCGGCAGGATCGTGATGGAAACCGTGACAACGGAGTCACACCCATCCACCGAGTGAAGGGTATGTTCCAACCGTTTATGCTCGATCGGATACCAGGTAGTAGCCGTATCTTCCTCCATCGCGTGACGATGCGGTTTGAAGGGCACCGAGTCGCGGAAATAGGCTCCGTGGGTATCTGAGAACTCATAAATATGTTTATCGTGCTCGTTGTCGCAGACGGTATATTGCAGATGAGTATAATAAACGGGGTTGATCAGCAGCTCGAGGTAGTAGATCGAATCGCAACCGGTGGCGGATACTTCGTACCGCACGGTATCATGATAGAGCCCTGCGTGACGGACGATGGTATCTTTCGTCGGATCGATATCCCGCACGGAATCACCGGTGAACTGTATTCCTTGCCATGTCACGCGTTCGTTTTCGCAGATGACGATTCGCTCATGGAACTCGTATGTCGAATCGACATGCAGGAAGAGGACGAAGAGACTGTCGCAACCACCTTTCTCTTTCGCGCAGAGCGTACAGGTGGTGGTACGCAGGGAATCAATATAGGTGTAGGTCTTGCCGCCTTCTACGTTGGTGGGAATGGAGTCCGCGGGCAAGTATCTCTGATGAAGCACATCCCAAACGGTATCGTGTCCGAACCATCGGAAGAGCGAATCGGCTCCTTGGAGCGGTTGACAAACGGTCACTGTCTGCTCTTCGTAGTAGGTCTTATAGACGGTGAGGTTGAACTGCACCGCACTATCGCACCCGAGGCTCGACGGAACGAATCCGTCCAAAAGGACGGAGATAGACTGCTCGCCCTCCGGAATGACGATACCCGGTTCGTCGGCAGGTTTGGTAGGCGCTTTGCTACCATACACAACGCGGTCGATGAAGATGATCGAATCCTTGTCGCACATGAATGTATCCGTCGTAACGACCGGTACCATATAGGCGGTATCGATATGCAGATGGAGCGTCCAGACAGAGTCACAACCATGCACCGTGTGGTACGAAGCGGTGTAGGTATATTCGCCTGTATGGTCAGTCATGATAGGACGGTCAATCGAGTCCGCATCCTGATCCGGCCATGTGTAAGGTCTGCCCTGACAAGCATTGTCATAGTAATCATAGTGATATACCGAATCGACGTACAGACGCAAGGTCCAAACAGAGTCGCAATGGAAAGAATCAGTCCACAAACTATCCACATACTCATAGTAGCCGTATTTCTCGGCAGGAATGACCGTAACACGCTTTCTGTTCGTTTTATCGAAGAGGGTATGTCCCTCGTGTCTGGGCCATGGGAAAGTCTGACCCGGTGCCTGACAAATGCGGTAGGTATCGATCGAGTCATGGATAGGAGCACGGTAGAGACGGAGGTAATACACCGAGTCGTTTCCTTCCACCGTCTGATGGGGATCGGCGTAGATCTTGGTCATACCCTGCGCCGGCAGGTCACTTCGGCTGATACGCATACGCAGCGAGTCAGCTCCGTCATGATCCACACCGTACCACTCGTAATAGGTGTCGTTACCGCAGGCAAAACCGTCCACGGTATCACGATAGACGTTTCCGATCAAGATGACCAACTGGTGGATACTGTCACAACTATGGGTTCCGATGGAATCCGTTCCCGGGTTGCGGGTGATGACCGTAACCGCCGTGGTGATCAGCGAATCGTAAGGTTGAGGTGCCTTGGTTCCGGCATAGACGGAATCGTTGAAATACCAGCGATAAGTCTGTTCCTGCGTCATTCGGACGGTATCCGGGATGAAATAAGTCGGCATCACGTACAACTCCAAGGCATAGATACTGTCGCAGCGGCTCTCATCCACGTAGTAGAAGTACCCCACTGTATCTTTGCGGATGGTATCAACGTTTACCACACCGTCATTCGAAATCCATGTATAGAGTCGGTTATCCGCAGCCGTATCCTTACAAACGGTATCCCGAACCAAGTCGTAGATCGGTTCCAAGGCCTGACTATAGATCAAATGCAGGTAATAGATCGAGTCCACACCATAACGGGACTGATGGGCATCCACATAGTCACCGCCCTCGGAATAGACGATATCGTGGTGGTGTCCGACCCATTTATAATCCATGAACGTAGTGTCATGTTTTTCCCAATTATAGTGAATACGACACCATGTGACCGTATCGTAGAAGTAATACGGGATCGGGATGACCAGCGTGAGCGAGTTGATTGAGTCACAACCGGCAGGATTACCGCCGTTACACTCCTGACAGGTCTTGGTACGCAGCGTATCACCGAAGACACCCACCAAAGCCTGTACACGGTTATCCCATTTCAAAGCGGGTTCCCCGTTGGGTTTGGTCGTATAACGCGAGATCAGCGAATCGCGCGTGACACCGTTCCGCTCAATCTGCCAACGATAGATCGAATCGGGGTATTCGTTATAGTCGAGGGTGTCCCTGAGACGTTTGTTCCAACTCGGGTGGATGAACAGATGCAACTCATAGATCGAGTCGCAACCCTCAAACGGTTTATCCTTTACGTCCTTGTACTTATCTTTCCACTCGGGTTTCTGACAACCGCAGGAATCGGTTTTGAAGGACACTATCTGAACGGTCGTATCTTCCAAAATACGCTGACGTTTGGTATTCGGAACACGCCGGTTTCCGTCATAGTCATAGCCTAAATAATGGTAGCCGTGATAAACCGTATCCTGGTTGGAGCACAAATGAATCGTATCCACAAACCGGAAGGTATCGCACACAAAGAGTTCCAAGGTCATGATCGAGTCACAACCAAATTGCGAAACATAGTTACGGGTGAAGGTATATTTGCCCAAGTTCACATTCCATTCAAAAGGTGTGTCATTCGGATCGGGCGTGTAGGTAGTCCGGAAGATCGTTTCTTTCTTCTCCCCCGGTTGGAAGAGTGTCAAGTCCGCTTGGGTATAGAGACTGTCGTTGAAGAATTCAAGGGTATCACCCATACAGATAGCACGCCAAATAGTATCGTTAAAGATACGGGTCACGCGGGTCACGGTGCGGAATGTATCCAACTCCTCTCCGCCGCAGAGTATCTGGTTGCGATGAATAATGACCTCCAACTCATAGTCATAGAACAGTTTACGGCTCTCCATCGGTTCTTCGGGCAAGATGAATTGATAACTCAGTTCGTGTTTGACAGTAGTCTCCGAGGGGGTGTCTGTTTTCGGGAAGGGAGCCTCTTCGATCTTTGTACGCGCTCCGTCGGTGACGTCGTACAGATTCCATTCCAAGGTCGTGACAGGACGTTGGATAGGCGTCTCTAATGCCCAGTAAACGAATGAACTATCGCATACGACGGCTGTGTCCAAACGCTCATGATCCTCTAACCATTCGTTCCATTGACGTTGGTACCATCCCCGTCCGTCCAGACTGTCCATATCGTAACTAAGGGGGGACATTAGCATTTCCGAGTTGGTGATGTACAGCGAATCGCGGTAAGGAAGCGGTGTATAGCCGAGTGTGTAGTAGTAGCCTTGTGCTTGAGAGAGCGCATAGACCATACCTACGAACCCGTCGCCGTCCGTCTCCACCGAGTGATAGGGCGTACTATTGTCCAACTCGATGTGCGCATACGACATCGACGGTTCGGCTGTAAATGGTTGAAACTCAGCACCTTTGTTTGCCCCATCGACTACGATCCCGTTCACGTCCGATGTCTTGGTAACGATATAGGCAATGAAATGCTGAGGGGAAGGAACGCCCGTCCGGACGTCCTGCGGATCCATCTCGGTGGTAAAGAAATTGATCATCTTGGCGCGGTGATCCCACGACGGCATCATCGCCGTGGCCGGGTTACCGAAACTGACGTTGTAATTCCTGCCGTTGATCTCTTCACTCACCACGTTCTGGTGCGCCGTCGTGGTGTAGGAATAACAGATGATCGGATGATTACTATGCAAAACGATCTGATTGGCATCCTCTCCTACGATCAGGTTATCGATGATGGAGGATGAATCGGCGTCCAGGTTGAAGGTCGTATTGATCGAGCCGTCCTCGGTAAGCACATTGACCGTCGTACCGTCGTAAGCCGCCGTGACGCGGAAGAAATTCTTTTTCGTATGATCTAACAGTGTCAAATAGAAGTCTTTGCCCCACTGTGCGATAGGCAGAGACTGTTCCATCGAGTAGCCGCGTGCCAAGAGCACATTGATCGGCACACTCGTTTGTTGGTTGCCGTTAAAGACGGCGATGGGTTTGTCAGCGCAGATCAAACTTCCGCTCAGATCGACATGGTAGTCATCCGATCCCTCGGGGTGCGGACGGGATGCAATCAAGTACGCATCACCCTTATTGAGCGTGATAACCGGCATCGCGATGCCGGGTTCAGCCCCGTTGAAAGTGGTATCATTCGGTGTCACCGTCACATTGGTCCCGTTCTCGGTCGCGATGATCGCAAACTGAGACGAATACAGATCTTCCGTGCTGGTCTGAATGAGGTATTCACGACCCAAGAAACGGGTCGGTAAGATCAACGATGCTTCGCGGTACGAATCCGCCATATCACCTTTACGGCAGTAACTGTGACAAGAGAATATCTTATCCTTATCTTCCTCCGCCGCAAAGACATGCACACCCTTGTAGCCTGCTTGCTCGCTGGAGAGCAGATAGACCGTTTGGGCATAAGCGTTTCGGTCTATTTCATAGATAAACGTCTCTTCGTCTGCCAAGGTCTGGGTCTGGACGATCTGATTGCCGATCGCGATATTGACCGTCATCGCCTCCCGCGCGGTGATGGCAATCTTCATCTCAAAACGGATGTTCTTGTTGTCCGGCTTGAGGGCGTCAAACATGCCGTTGTTCATGAATGTGAGCCAAAAATCATTGCCCTCCGTGGTCGTAAAAGCGGAATCGCCGCCTAACCAATACTTATCATTGCTGATCAATTTTGTGCCCGCTGTAACCCATTGACTCAACAACAACAAGCCTACGCAAAATATGTATCGAAACGTTTTAATGGCCTTAAAATGTATTAGAGTTGTGAATAAATTCTTAAAAATCGGCTGCAAAGTTACAACTTTTTTTTGATATACGCAAGCGTGCGCGTCATTTTATTGTGTTTTTTCTAAGTACGAGGACATAAAATAGGATGAAAAGTACATAATACACGGCAATCATCCATCCGTTTACGTGGGCTTCTACGGTGCTCCCGGGCAGTTTCTCGATCCATTCGACGGAGTGGTTCATCAGCCAAGCCGCCGCCTCGGTTATTTTGCCGCAGATCATACCACATTCGCTCGCACCTAATGCGATCGTCATCAGCCCCAAGGGCACTAACACGCCGGCTAAAGGCAATACCACCAGATTCGTTAACAGAAAATACGTGCTCACTTGGTGGAAATAATACATGCTGATCGGGATAGTGCCTAATTGTGCGGCGAGTGAGACGATGACAATGCCGATAAACCGGCTATACATCCGGCCTTTCCATGTGCCGGTCCATTCTTTACGATGTAGGAGCCCTTCCATCTGTTTGGCTACTAACACGATGGATGCAGTAGCGGTAAAACTGAGTTGAAAACTGACGTTCCATAGGTCGGTTGGACGGACGATGAGGATGAGTACCGCCGCAGAGGCGATGGTATTGAGGCTAAAAGCCTGGCGGTATAACATGCGTCCTGTCTCAAAAATCGTCACCATCAACACAGCGCGTACCACCGATGGCGTCATTCCGGTCAGATAGGCGTACCCCCACATCACTGTGATCACTACGAGGCTGATAGCCCGTCTTCCCCATCGGTTCTCATACAGGGGTCTATATCGTCCGCCGAGGGTCATCAGGGCTAATAAAAGCC
>Ga0247610_10007023_pt1 | contig 11596 bp, 7 predicted proteins | sample 174DNAGHGhighgp2_FD_193483 | JGI IMG/M metagenome (GOLD analysis project Ga0247610, IMG submission 193483) | Sheep rumen microbial communities from Palmerston North, Manawatu-Wanganui, New Zealand - 1742 DNA GHGhigh gp2 | ecosystem: Host-associated > Mammals > Digestive system > Stomach > Rumen ...
ATCCATGATATAAATTCCTAATTCCTTTGCCTTATCAAGCTTAGAGCCTGCAGCCTCACCTGCAATAACAATATCAGTTTTTTTAGAAACTGATTCACTTATTTTTCCACCTTGCTTCATAATAAGCATTTTAGCCTCATCTCTTGGCATAGATATAGTACCTGTTAATACTACCTTTTTACCAGTAAAGAAGCCTTCTATTAATTCTTCACCAATGTATTTAGTATTTAATCCTAAATTCTTTAATCTTTCAATTAATTCTAAATTTAGTGGATTATTAAAATAATCAACAACACATCTAGCAATAACCTCACCAATATCATCTAAATTAGATAATTCCTCAAATGTTGCGTTTATAATACCATCTATATCTTTAAATCTCTTTGAAATAATTAAAGCTGCCTTAGCACCAACATGTCTAATACCTAAACCAAATACTAATCTATCTAAATTATTCTTCTTAGATTCTTCTATTGCATTTAAAAGATTAGTAATAGACTTTTCACCAAGACCTGGAATATTTACTAATTCATTATAATTAAATTTTAAATTAAATATTGATGATACATCAGTTAAATAGCCTAATTCAAATAATAATCTTGAAAGCTTATCTCCTAAAGAATCAATATTATATGCAGGCTTTGATGCGAAATGTATTAGCTTATTAATAAGCTTATCCTTACATAAAGGATTAATACAATACCAATCAGCCTCACCCTCATATCTTTTTAATGCTTCACCACAACAAGGACATTTATCTATCATTACAAATGGTTTTATTTCTTTTCTTTCCTCAAGGACTGGTCCTACAACCTCAGGAATAACATCTCCAGCCTTATGTAATGTAACAATATCACCAATATGTACATCCTTCATTTTAATATAATCTTCATTATGAAGTGTGGCCTTAGATACAACTGAACCTGCAAGTGAAACAGGCTTAAATACACCAACAGGTGTAATAACACCAGTTCTTCCTACTTGGTATATTATATCTAATAACTGTGTTTTTACTTCCTCAGGTGGGAATTTATATGCGATAGCCCACTTAGGATATTTTACAGTTTCACCAATTATAGAATGTAATTCTAGCTGATTAACCTTAATTACAATACCATCAATATCATATGGTAGATTAGGGCGTAATTCACCCATTTTTTCTATATATTTAATTACATCATCCATACTATTACATAACATATAATTTGGATTAACATTAAAGCCAAGCTCACGCATTTTTATTAAAGCTTCTTCTTGTGTTAAAATATCATCTTCCATGTAATAATATAAGAATGCATCTAAATTACGTTTACTTGCAACCTTACTATCTAATTGTCTTACAGAGCCTGCGGCAGCATTTCTACAGTTTGCAAAAATTTCTTCTCCTGCCTCTTCACGCTCTAAGTTTAGCTTTCTTAATGATTCTCTTGGCATATAGATTTCTCCTCTAACCTCTAAAGAATCATTATTTTTTAATTTTAATGGAACTGATTTAATAGTTCTAACATTATGAGTTATATCCTCACCAACTAAACCATTACCTCTAGTTGATGCTTCTACTAATATACCATTACTATATTTTAAAGATACAGAAAGACCATCTATTTTAAGCTCACATAAATATTTGGCTTCAGGCGCAACCTCTTTAACTCTTTTATCAAAATCATATAATTCTTCATAACTAAATGCATCTGATAAAGATGCCATTTTAGTTTCATGTGTTACCTTTTTGAATTTAGTTAAAACTTCACCACCAATTCTATTAGTAGGTGAATCTAGGGTCTTTAATTCAGGATGTTCTTCTTCTATTTTAATAAGCTCGTTCATAAGCTTATCATATTCATAATCCTCCATAATTGGCATATCCTTTGTATAATATGCTTCTGATGCTTTATTAAGGATTTCTTTAATTTCATTTAGTCTTTCTTCAATAGTTGGCATATAAACCTCCAAAAAATGTATATTAATATTATAACACTTTTAAATCTTATTTATGTATTAAAATGACAGGTAGCACCTGTCATAATAATTAATTTATTTTAGTTAATGATGGGTGAGTTGATAACATCTTTTTAATACCTGTAGGTAACGCAAACGCAATCTCTGCGATTTTACCATTAATGCTTATAACCTTACCATCGCCAAATGTCTTATGGTTAACCTTATCTCCAACCTTAAGATCTGAAGTTACGGCATCCTTTGCGCTTAAAACATTAGGTATTGCCTTAGATTCTATATCCTTCTTAGGTGTTTTATATTCACCATATAAATTATAGAATTCTCTTTTCATTTCACCTAAGAAGCAAGAAGGCATCATTTGTTGAGTAAATCCAAATAAGAATCTTCTTCCTACATGAGATATAAATAATCTATCCTTTGCACGAGTAATACCTACGTAACAAATTCTTCTTTCTTCTTCTACATCTTCTTTAGTTACCGAATTTTGTGATGGGAATATTCCATCCTCCATCGCAACCATAAATACATTTTTAAATTCCAATCCTTTAGCCTGATGATATGTTGTAAGAATTACTGAATCAGATTCTTTCGCATCATCATTCTCACTTCTTAAGGCTAAATCTGATAAAAGAATATCTAATATTTCTTCATTAGTTAACCCTTCATCCTCATGGTCTAATTCTGTTTCTTTTAAAACAGATTTAAATTCCTTAATGTTTGATATTCTATCTTGATATTCATCAGAATCTCCTTTTTTAAGCATATCTTCATATGAAGTTTCCTTTAATAAGATATCAATAATATCAGGAAGCTTACAATTAGCAAGAGATTCTTTAATTGATGTCATCATAATTTTAAATTTCTTTAATTCTATAGAACCAGAACCACTATATAAATCTATTGATTCAAAAAGTGATTTGTTATATTCATTTGAAACACTAGTAAGTGATTCTATTACCTTATCACCAATTTTTCTTTTTGGTTCATTTACAATTCTTAAGAAAGAAAAATTATCATCAGGATGAACTAATACTCTTAAGTATGCAGTCATATCCTTTATTTCTTTTCTTGCAAAGAATGATAATCCTCCAAAAATTCTATATGGAATATGTTCTCTTAATAAAACATCTTCGAATCCTCTTGATATGTAATTAGCACGATACATTATCGCAAAATCACTATAGCTATCACCCTTATCGTGAAGTTTCTTTATTTGTTCTACAACAAATGAAGCCTCACCAAACGCTGTATCTGCGTCATATAAAATAGGCTTATCTCCTGTTTTACCATGAGAATACATAACCTTTTTAATTTGGTTAGGGTTTTTATCAATAATACAGTTTGCTAAATTTAGGATTTCATTAGTAGAACGATAATTTTCTTCTAATAGAATCATTTTGTGATCCTTATAATCACGTCTAAATTTATGGATATTTTCGATTTTTGCACCACGGAATGAATAAATACTTTGGAAGTCATCACCAACAACAAATATGTTATTATGTAATGCCGCAAGCATTCTTATTAATACATATTGTAATGCGTTAGTGTCTTGGAATTCATCTACTAATATATATTCGAATTTGTATTGATATCTATATAATACTTCAGGCGCTTCTTTAAATAATTCAATAGTTTTAATAATTAAGTCATCAAAATCTAATAAATTATTCTTTATCTTATATTCTTCATATAATCTTGATACTGTATCATAATCTTGGTTTAAAAATGGATCATCTATAGAAAATGCTTCAAAGTTTTTAGATTTAGAAATTAAATGTCTTAATTCCTTTGGTTTAGAATCAATACATTCATTTTTACATATATCTTTAACTATTTTTTGTGCGTCTTCTTCATCAATTATATTAAAAGAATTTGTATAATTTTCTAAATGGCCAATTTCTTTTCTTAATATTCTTACACAAAATGAATGGAATGTAGAAACCCACATATTTTTAGTATCAATACCACCTAAAATATTAGAAATTCTAACCTTCATTTCATTTGCAGCCTTATTAGTAAATGTTAAGGCTAAAATAGAATCCTTTGATACACCAAGTTCATCTATTATATATGCTATTCTTGTTGTTAAAACCTTAGTTTTTCCAGATCCAGCACCAGCCATAACCATAACTGCACCACTAGTTTGAGTTACTGCGGCCTTTTGTGGTTCATTTAATCCACTTAAATCCATTATTATTTTGCTTCCTTTTCCATAAAATCATCATAATTAGATAGTCTATCTTCCCATGTACCATCTAAATTAAATTTAATAATTCTATTTGCAACAGTAGATAATAATTCTCTATCGTGTGATGAATATAAAATATTTCCCTTAAAATTAGTCATACCTTCATTAAGTGATGTAATTGATTCCAAATCAAGATGGTTTGTTGGGTCTTCGAATACTAAAACGTTAGGACATTCAACCATAAGCTTAGCTAAAATACATCTAACCTTTTCTCCACCTGATAATACAGTACATGACTTAGTTGCTTCTTCACCTGCAAATAAAACTCTTCCTAAATATTGACGTATAAATGTTTCTGTTTGATCTTCTTTAGAATATTGTCTTAACCAATCAATTAAAGTCATTTCCTTTGTGAAATATTCTTTATTATCTTGCATTAAGAATCCTTGAGATGTTGTAATACCCCATTTGAATTTACCAGTAAAATCTTTATCCTTACCTGATAAAATATTAAATAACGCAGTAATTTGTAATGTATTTTCTGCAAGGAATGCGATCTTATCATTCTTATTTACAGAGAATGATAAATCATTAAATAGACCTGGCTTTGTTAAATGCTCAACAAATAAAATATCATTACCAACTTCTCTATTAGGCTTAAAACCTAAGTATGGATATCTTCTTGATGATGGTTCAATATCTGTTATTTCAATCTTTTCAAGTAACTTCTTTCTTGATGTTGCTTGCTTAGATTTAGATTTATTAGCACTGAATCTTGCAATGAATTCCTTTAATTCCTTAACCTTTTGTTCACTCTTCTTATTTTCATCTTGAGCTTGCTTTAAAGCTAATTGTGAAGATTCATACCAGAATTCATAGTTACCAACATAAAGCTTAATATGTCCTCTATCAACATCACAAATATGTGTACATACATTATTTAAGAAGTGACGGTCGTGAGATACTATTAATACTGTATTTTCAAAATCTAATAAGAAATTTTCTAACCATTGTGTAGACTTATAATCTAAGTTGTTTGTAGGTTCATCTAATAATAATACATCAGGATTTCCGAATAATGCTTGTGCAAGTAAAACCTTAATTTTAATCTTTGCATCTAAATCAAGCATTTTTTCATAGAATACTTCTTCAGGTACTCCTAAGCCTGCAAGTAATGTTTCAGCATCAGATTCAGCTTCCCATCCACCAAGCTCTGCAAATTCACCTTCAAGTTCAGCAGCTCTTATACCATCAGCATCAGTAAAATCTGCTTTTTCATATAATGCATCCTTTTCTTTTCTTATATCCATAAGCTTCTTATGGCCTAATAAAACTGTATCTAATACTGTTTCATTATCGTATTTATGTTGATCCTGTGCTAAGACAGACATTCTTTCCTTAGGGTCTAATTCAACATGACCTGTTGTTGATTCGATTTCTCCAGATAAAAGCTTTAAGAATGTTGATTTACCAGCACCATTTGCGCCGATAATTCCATAACAATTACCTTTTGTAAAAGAAATAGTTACATTATCATATAATTTTCTTGTACCATATTGTAAGCTAAGATTTGTTACCTTTAACATAAAATAATCTCCTTTATTGCGTGAATAAGGGCTGAGGCTAATCCTCAGTCCTTACTATTTTTTCTTTAATTATATTATAGTTTGAAGCCACTCTTTAGGCCACATGTTTCATTAAATACTAATCTTTCTTCATTTGAATCTTGATCAGTTACATAATAACCATTTCTAATGAATTGGAAATGATCTAAAGGTTTAGTATCCTTTAAAGATGATTCAACATAACCATAAGTTACATTCATAGAATTTGGATTTAACTTTTCCATAAAATCTAAATCCTTATTCTCTTCTGTTTCAATTAATAATGGTTCAAAATGTCTAAATTCAGCCTTAATTGCAGTAGTCTTTTCAACGAAATGAATATTACCATTAGGCTTTCTTTCGTTAAATCCTGAATCACTTTTTGTCATAGGATCATATGTTGCATGAATTAATGTAATATTACCATCCTTATCCTTTTCAACTGATGTTGCAGTAATAAAGTATGCTCTCATTAATCTAACTTCAACACCTAAAGCAAGACGCTTCCACTTCTTGTTAGGCTTTTCTTCAATGAAGTCTTCTCTTTCAATATATACATGACGAGAGAATGCAATTTTTCTTGAACCAGCTTCTTCATTTTCTTGATTGTTTGGTGCATCAAGCCATTCAACTTGTCCTTCAGGATAATTATCAATTACAACCTCAACTGGATTAATAATTGCGTTAGGTCTTATAGCCTTAAGCTTTAAATCATCTCTTAAAGCTTCTTCTAATGCTTCTTCAGGAACAGTAGAATTAATTCTTGATAAACCTGTTGATAAGATGAAATTTCTAATAGAATCAGGTGTATAACCTCTTCTTCTTAATCCACATAAAGTAGGCATTCTTGGATCATCATATCCAGATACCTTCTTAGAATCAACTAAAGCTCTTAAATAACGCTTTGACATAATTGTATTTGTGATATTTAATCTACCAAATTCAATCTGATGAGGACGTGATTTATATTCAGCTTCAATCTCACAATTTTCAACAACCCAATCATATAATACTCTATGGTTATCATATTCTAGTGAGCATAATGAATGCGTAATTCCTTCAAATGAATCCTGTAATGGGTGTGCAAAATCATACATAGGGAAAATACACCACTTAGTACCCTGTCTATGATGATTTATATGTAGGATTCTATACATTACTGGGTCACGCATGTTAATGTTTGGAGATGACATATCAATTTTAGCACGTAATGTTTTTTCTCCATCTTTATATTTTCCTTCTCTCATTTCTTCAAATAAACGAAGGTTTTCTTCAACTGTTCTATCTCTATATGGAGAATTCTTGCCAGGTTCACTTAATGTACCACGATATTTAGAAATTTCTTCTTGAGATAAATCATCAACATATGCAAGTCCCTTCTTAATTAAAAGTACTGCCTTTTCATATGTTTTTTCGAAATAATCAGAACCATAAAAAATATTCTTTGGAGTATATCCTAACCAAGCTAAATCCTCAATTATACCAGAAACGAATTCCTTATCCTCTTTAGCTGGGTTTGTATCATCAAATCTTAAATTTGTATATCCACCAAAAGATTTAGCAAGTTCAAAATTTGTAACGATTGCTCTCGCATGACCAATGTGTAGATATGCATTTGGTTCAGGTGGGAATCTTGTAATTATTTCCTTTACTAAACCATTATCTAGGTCTTCTTGCATTTTAGTTTTAATAAAATTATTAATCTCTGCCATAATAATCACCCTTTTTAAAATATATGCTAGTATTATACTACAAATATAGTAAAAACTCCACTAAATCAAAAATAAAATTGTTTTCAATAATATATTAAACTTTTATGTTGATGAGTATAAAAAAAATTTAAAAATTTTTAATTTGCATTTTTTAAGCATTTTTTCGAAAAAAGAAGCTATTTTTACCTGTTATTTTAAGTTAAAGTTCTATTTATAAAATGATTTTGGAAAATCAGTCAATAGTCCATTTTTACCTCATTTGACAACGATTTTTTTTAGGTATAAAATCACCTTGTCAGAGTAAAATCTGCAATCATTTTTAAGGAGACAATGTTATGATCCGAGGTCTGGAGGAAACGATGGGCTAACAGGAGGTATACTATGGATTATTATATAATCCTAGTTATTATATTAATCATTTTAATGGTTATTATAATGACTGTTAAAAAATAGTAACACCTCTTAGTCTTCATTGTTTCCAAGAAATGAGAAAAGAGCAAGGTTGCAGCCTTGCTCTTTTCGTTTAATTAGTAACTTCTTAGCCTTCATTGGCATAATCATTATAACATCTTTTATACAATTAATCAAACTCTAAAATTTTCTAAAAATTCGTATTAATTATTCTTTTTATAGATATAATATAGACCTTTTAATAAAATATTTGGATCATATGTTATTTCATGCTTAGAATAAGGAATAATTAATTTAGCAAGACCACCTGTTGAAATAACACTTGTATCTTCACCTAATTCTTCTTTTATTCTATCAATTAAACCATCTATCATAGATGCAGTACCATAAATCATACCAGACTGCATACATTCAACTGTATTTTTACCAATTAAATGTTTAGGAGCCTCAAGTGATATAAATGGTAACTGAGAAGCATGAGATGATAATGAATCAAGTGATGTTTTAATACCAGGTATTATCATACCACCAATATGATTATTGTCCTTATCAATAACTGATAATGTTGTTGCAGTACCCATATCAATAATTATTGCAGGTGTCTTATATTCTTCAATAACACATACTGCATCACAAACTCTATCTGCACCAAGTGTCTTTTGATTATCAATTTTAATATTTAATCCTGTTTTTATGCCATGTCCGATAATAAATGGCTTTTTCTTTAATAAAAGCTCTAAGGCTTGTGATACTTCATGAGTTATTTCAGGTACAACAGATGATAATATTGCACCTTCAATATCTTTAATATTAATACCATATACTTGAATCATTAATCTGAAATTAATTAAGAAATCCATTTCTGTTTTTCTTTTATCTGTACCTATTCTTCCTTGAGCTATAATATTAGTTTTATCTAAAAAGCCTACAACTATATTTGTATTTCCAATATCAACTGCAAGTATCATATTATAGTCTTCCTACCTTATCTAATATATTTTTGGCTAATTCTTCTTTTGTTTTTAATTCAGATATTTCAATTTCATCCTTAGTTATAAAAGTGATTTGATTTGTATCAACACCAAATCCAGTATTTGGATTTGATAATGAATTTGCACAAATCATATCACAATTCTTTTTAATAAGCTTTTTCTTAGAATTTTCAAGCATATCTTCTGTTTCCATTGAAAAACCAATTAACTTTTGTGTTGTTTTATTTTCACCAACAAATGCTAATATATCTTTTGTTCTTTTTAGCTTTATAGACATATCATCATCTGATTTTTTAATTTTGTTTGATGCAACAACCATAGGAGTATAATCAGCAACTGCAGCAGACATAATTATATAATCCATATCCTTATAATTATCTTTTACTTGATTAAACATATCTTCTGCAGATATTGTATTAATAACTTTAATTCCTGGGAATGGCTTTAATGATGTAGGTCCAGATATTAATAATACATCTGCACCTCTTAAATATGCATTCTTTGCAATTGCATAACCCATCTTACCAGTTGAATGGTTTGTTATATATCTAACTGGGTCAATTGCTTCAACTGTAGGTCCTGCAGTAATTAAGATTTTCTTTCCTTCTAAATCATGTGGATATGCTATATGTCTTAATATTGCAGAAACCAATATTTCCTCATCAGGTAATTTACCTTTTCCTATATCATCACATGCTAAAAGTCCTGATGATGGTTCAATTATTTCATATCCATATTTTTTAAGCTTTTCTAAGTTATCTTGTAATATTGGATTTTCATACATATTTGTATTCATTGCAGGTGAAATAATCTTTTTACCCTTGAATGCAAATAATGTAGTTGTAAGCATATCATCACATATACCTGATGCAATTTTACCAATGATATTCGCTGTTGCAGGTGCAACCATAAATATATCAGCTTTTTTTGCAAGTGATACATGTTCAACATTAAATTGGAAATTTCTATCAAATGTATCAACTAAGCATTTGTTACCTGTTAGGGTTTCAAATGTAATTGGATTAATAATGTTTAATGCATTTTTAGTCATTATTACATGACAATCTGCACCCATTTTTTTTAAAGTATGTACAACTCCTGCCATTTTATATGCAGCAATAGATGCAGTAACTCCAATTATAATTGTCTTTCCTTTTAGCATAAGATCACATCCTATTCTTGGTCTTCTAATCTTCCATATTTCTCGTAATTTGCAATACGTGAAATCTTATTATCATTATCAACAAAAACTACTGTTGGCTTTAATTCCTTTGCTTCTTCAGGTGTTACATCACAATAAGACATAATAATAACCTTATCATCCTTTTTTCCACACCATGCAGCTGCACCATTTAAGCAAATAACACCAGATCCAGCTTCGCCTTTTATTGTATATGTTTCAAATCTTTTTCCATTTGCAATGTTTACTACTTGAACCTTTTCGTATTCATATATTCCAGCTTCTTCCATAAGTTTTGAATCAATTGTTATTGAACCAACATAATCAAGCTTAGCTTCAGTAACAGTTGCTCTATGGATTTTTGCTTTAAGCATTGTAATTGTCATTAGTCATTTACCTCAATAATAAAGTTATCAATTTCTCTTGTTGTACCAATATATACTGCTATTGCAACTAAAACCTCACCTTTAATCTTAGATATAGGTTGAATATTTGTGTTATCAACAATAGATACATAATCTACTCTTGCTAAAGGTTCAGTATATAAAACCTTAGTAATTGCATCAATTACCTTAGCTGAATCTCTTTCACCATTTAAAATTAAATCCTTACCAACCTTTAAAGACTTAGATAAAATTACTGCAGCCTTTCTTTCTTCAGGTGATAGATATGTATTTCTTGATGATTTTGCAAGACCATCATCTTCTCTTACAATTGGGCAACCAATTATTTCAATATCAAAATTTAAGTCACGAACAAATCTCTTTACAACCGCAAGCTGTTGTGCATCCTTTTGACCAAAGTATGCTCTATCTGGTGAAACAATATTAAATAACTTAGTTAATACTGTACAAACACCACCAAAATGAACAGGGCGCTTTGCACCACATAAGTATTCAGTAACTTCAGTTGTATTAACTGAAGTTGTAAAATGTTCTGGATACATTTCTTTTGGTTCTGGATTAAAAATTAAATCAGCACCAGCATCACTTACAAGCTTAGTATCTCTTTCTAAATCTCTTGGATATTTATCTAAATCTTCATTCTTACCAAATTGAATTGGGTTTACGAATACAGATACAACAGTCTTATCATTCATAGATACTGACTTTGTAATAAGACTCTTATGACCTTCATGTAAATATCCCATTGTAGGTACTAAACCAACACTTAAGCCTTCTTTTCTCCAGCCTTTTACTATTTCTCTTACTTCCTTAATTGTATGTACTACTTTCATTATTTTTCTTCCTCGATTCTTTTTATTGCTTCTTCTAAATCATTTTCTTCAATCTTATATGTTTGTTCTAAGGTAGGGAATTTAGAATTTACTACCTCATCCTTATATTCCTTAAATGCATCAACTATAACATCATGTAGGTTTGCATATTTCTTAACAAATTTTGCAACCTTACCTGATGAGGAACCAAGCATATCTTGGTTAACTAATACTTGCGCATCACATGCGCTTGATGCACCAATACCAATTGTTGAAATATGTAACATATTAGTTACTTTTGCTGCTAGCTTTTCAGGTACGCATTCAAGTG
>Ga0247610_10007024_pt1 | contig 11595 bp, 10 predicted proteins | sample 174DNAGHGhighgp2_FD_193483 | JGI IMG/M metagenome (GOLD analysis project Ga0247610, IMG submission 193483) | Sheep rumen microbial communities from Palmerston North, Manawatu-Wanganui, New Zealand - 1742 DNA GHGhigh gp2 | ecosystem: Host-associated > Mammals > Digestive system > Stomach > Rumen...
GAGGGAATCAACAACAAGATTAAGGTGATGAAGCGTGAGGCTTATGGCTTCACGGACGACCGATATTTTGGGTTGCGTCTGCTGGCCATGCACGATGCAGGTATCACGTCATTCCTGTGAAGACCCTAATTCTTTTGAAAACATAATTACTTTTGTTATTTGATAATTTCTTATTCATCTTCATACACAAGAAGGTGCGACCCTCCTTGTACATTCTCTGCTCAGAAGGTCCTGGAAAAACCTGTAATACAAAAGAATGGAAAGAAACAGCTCGCACCTATTTTCGAAATATACTCCCTTTCCCTTATGGGGCACGGGTGTATATAGGCAGAAAATAGAAGAACGGTTCTCATTCGCATTGCTCCATATTACTTTGATAATTTTCCAGGTTATCTGAGTGGAACTTTGTTACAAAAACTTCCCCTATGTCAGATGCATTGATGCATCACGGTTGTAAAGTTAGACATTTTTTCTGATATACCATTCATTTGCAAGCTGTTTTTTTGTTCACATCTGCAAATTTATGGAAAAAACGCCAATAGACACTTTGTTTTTTAGTCCATTTCACTGGTTCATTTAGTCCATTTCCAGTCCATTTTGTTTTTTTTGTAAATGGCTTGGGCTTTTTACCTGTAATTTATCACTATCATGTAAACGGATGATCTGTCTCACATCGAACTCACGAAAAAAACATACTAAAGAACTGAAAAGAAAGGAAAAGACGGTTTCTAAAAAACACTTAACTGTTTTGAAAGTTTTAGTTAACTGTTTCTATAGAAATACTTAACCGTTTTGAGAGTTTTAGTTAAGTGTTACTCTGAGTTGACATTTTGGGCACAAATAAGCTTAATATCTCGTTATTGAAGTAATTCCAACGTCTTTTCCAGGTTGTTTGGGTCACATTCATCGGCAATGCGCACATAAAGCGTGTTTTTATATGAACTCTTCTCTCTCCACACACGATAAACACCAAGAAAAGTATAGCAAGAATCTTTTGTGAGATTCTTCATGAAGGTAATGCGAATTACTTCATGGTTTTGAACTTGCAAATTGGTAAAAGCGCCCTCATCATCAATAGATATTTTCTTCAATTTAGCAAGAGCCTCGATAGTGTCCATATCCTCTTTGTTTGGTCGAAAGTACTCATTGATAGTAGGCATGAGTAGATTTTTATCCCCATCATTGTGCCATACAGGATGGTGGTATTGAGGGCTCCATACATACACTTTAGGATAATTTGGAACTTCCTTAAACCAATACGTGTCAAACGGATCATAACGGATACCAAACAATTTTAAGTATTCTTCTTCAGTTGCGAAGGTGTCTCCCTTTTTCAGGATATGGCTTTTGGCGTGTTGTCTTTCAGAATTAAAGTAGGAATACAAGCCGAAAGCTAACAAGAAAATGAGTGCCAAGGCACAGAGCAAGCCTAAGATTCGCAAAACTGGGGACGATTTTCCCTTACTCCTCTTCACTACTGGTGCCTCGTCGTTCTCTACATAATCCGTGTTATTATCATTGGCAGTTGGAAATTGCCCACAAAACTGCTCCCAATTTTTGTATCCCACGAAATGGGCAAGTATATCTAATGTGGAAACACGAGGTGTAACATTACCAGGAAGATACCCCCAAATACGCTTGAGTGTAGTTGGGCTGATTTGTTGATGCAACTATTGAAAGATACATTCTGCCAACAAATCGTAATCGCGAGTGGTTTGCATCTTCCTCTCCACTTTCGCCTCGATGGCTTCGCACAACTTGTGTAGGCATTCTTTATGTATCTCTTCTTCCTGCATCTTTCGTTTGTTTTTGGTATCAACGCAAATACCATATTCCCTCATGCTCTACCATGGGAACGTTGATTTCCTCACTGGTACTGTCGCCGTATGCAAAAAGCAAGAACACATTGGCTGCATGTTGGGCTGTGTCTGCCTGAGCATCCACGATACGCACTTCCTTAATGCCACGGTGTTCATCCTTCTGTTGACCAACAAACATCTTGGCATTCACTATCAACTGCTCACGATATGAAGCGGGAATAGAATCGGGACGGTACTGGCCATCTACGAATGCCTCATACTTCTCTTCCAACAAGTAATCGTAATATTGTTTGGCTGCCTGTGCTGCCACATCACTTGGATCTACATGGCTACAAGCCCAAGCTGTAGCCATGATAAATCCTATGAATACGTAAATAATCTTTCGCATGAGTTATTTCTGGCGAATAAATATGTTAATGGGACATCCGTGCATAGACCAATTCTCACGTATCTTGTTTTCCAAGAAACGCTTGTATGGCTCCTTCACATATTGTGGGAGGTTGGCATAAAACACGAAAGAGGGTATCTGCGTATTGGGCAATTGCGTACAATACTTAATCTTGATATACTTACCTTTAATAGATGGTGGCGGAAAAGCCTCGATGAGAGGCAGCATCACCTCATTGAGCTTGGATGTACCCACTTTGGTAGTACGGTTCAAGTAAACCTGCTTGGCCATTTCCAACACCTTGAAGATGCGTTGCTTGGTTATGGCAGAAGCAAAGATGATGGGGAAATCCACGAATGGAGCCATGCGGTCGCGAATGGCATTCTCGAAAGTCTTGATGACAATATTGGTCTTGTCTTCCACCAAATCCCACTTATTGACAACCACCACCAACGATTTGTTGTTTTTCTGTATCAACTGGAAGATGTTCATGTCTTGCGCCTCAATGCCTCGCGTGGCATCAATCATCAAGATACACACGTCGCAATTCTCGATAGCACGAATGGAACGCATCACGCTATAGAACTCCAAATCTTCGGTTACCTTATTCTTTCTGCGGATTCCTGCCGTATCAACAAGGTAAAAATCGAAACCAAACTTATCGAATCGGGTGTAGATGGAATCGCGTGTGGTACCTGCAATCTCCGTAACGATATTGCGATCCTCACCGATAAAGGCATTGATAATACTCGACTTACCCGCATTGGGTCGTCCCACAACGGCAAAACGAGGTATTCCATCTTCCACTACGTCTTCCGGTACGGTTGGAAGCTTCTCCATCACCAAATCCAATAAGTCTCCAGTACCACTACCCGTGGCGGAACTGATGCAATAAGGTTCACCGAGTCCGAGACTGTAAAACTCGTATGAGTCGTACAGTTGCTCATTGTTATCGGCTTTGTTTGCTACCAAGATAACGGGCAACTTGGAACGACGCAAGATGGTAGCTACATCCATGTCAAGATCGGTGACACCCGTGGTAATATCTACCATGAAGAGTACGAGATCAGCCTCTTCGGTAGCCACCAACACTTGCCTACGGATAGCATCTTCAAAGATGTCATCCGAATTAACTACCCATCCACCTGTATCTACGACAGAAAACTCACGTCCGTTCCACAAGCACTTACCGTATTGACGGTCTCTTGTGGTACCCGCTTCGTCACTCACAATTGCCCTTCTGGATTTGGTTAACCTATTGAATAAAGTTGACTTTCCCACGTTAGGGCGTCCTACTATCGCTACTAAATTTCCCATACATTTTCTTTTTATGATGCAAAAATACATAAAATATTTGAGATTTTATGTCTGGATGATATAAAAAACATTTATTGAGAACAAGTTATACATCGTATGACGTGAAAACAATATGTTTAGCCATCATAATCATTACCTTTAGGGATTGTAAACACGGTATTTGAATGAGCTAAATATGGTGTTTACGTTGGCTAAATAATCTTTTAACAAAAAGATTGCATTTTATAAATCTATTTCGTACTTTTGCAACTAAATTTACTATCGACTAAGAAATGATGAAAAGGATACTATTGAATGCAATCATATTTTTTTCGCTTCCCCTATATGTGACTCATGCGATAACCGCTGACAAAGACACGTTGCTACAGGTGTTGCGAGAAGAACTTGCCGCTGACATGGCAGAGTTGCAACAACAAGAACAAAAACCGTATTGGATGAGTTTCTTTGTTGAAGACTCCCATATCGCCAGCGTCATTGCAACTTTTGGTTCGTTGGGAAATTCAGGACAAGAGCACACACGAACATTTATGCCACAAATAAGGATAGGGTCTCCTGAGATAGACAACTATAAGTCGAACAACACGAATCAACCCCCTTCGACGGCACAACTACCATTAGCAGATGCCTCTCCCGATGCCATCAGAGCAGCTATTTGGCTGGCTACCGTCAATGCTTATTTCCGTGCAGAGGAAGCATACCGTGGGGTATCTGACCGATTACGCAGAATGACACAAGACGAAGACAAGGCTCCTTGTTTCTCCATGGCACCCAAAGAGGAATACTACGAAGCACCACTACCCCATCCGACATTGACTCCAGAGGAAAGGAAGGAGTGGGAACGACGATTATGCCGTGTGTCAGCCGTTTTCCGTCAATGGAAACATTTCAACTCAGCTCAGGCACGATTGGAAGTGGAAACACGTCGCACATACCTTGTTAATACTGAGGGTACGTCGGTTGTACAAAACCGGCAGCACTTCCGTTTGCTCATATTGGGAGAGACGAATGCCGAAGACGGAATGACACTCCCACTCGTCAAGAGCTATTTTGCCACTCAGTTAGACTCGTTACCCTCCGAAGAACAACTATGTGCTGACGTAGAAGACATCGGAAGACGACTCATAGCATTGGAAAAAGCTCCCATTGCCGAACCGTTTACAGGACCAGCCATCATGAGTGGAGAAGCCAGTGGTGTGTTCTTTCATGAGATATTTGGACATCGCATGGAAGGACACCGTATGAAATCTGGTGGTCAGACATTCCGCAATATGGTAGGAACTAAAGTGCTCCCTGAAGAATTTCAAGTGTATTGCGACCCAACGCTCACCCATTATGGAAAACAACTACTGAACGGAGGCTATCATTATGACGAGGAAGGTGTCAGGGCACGTCGCGTGAACAATGTCGTTGACGGAATCCTAAAGGAGTTTCTCATGAGTCGCATTCCACTTGACAGTTTTCCGCAAAGCAATGGACATGGTAGGGCTGCAAGAGGTAGAAACGCCGTGAGCAGACAATCTAACCTTGTTGTAGAAACGCGTCGTCCTTATAGCGAAAGCACATTAAGGCAGATGCTTCGAGATGAAGCCAAGAAACAAGGGAAACCTTACGGTTATCTTTTCCAAAGCGTAACGGGCGGTTACACTGATACGGGAGAGCGTGGAGGAATCAACTCGTTCAACATTACGCCATTGGAAGTGTATCGTATCTATGCCGATGGCCGCCCCGACGAACTGGTGAGAGGCGTAGATCTCATCGGAACACCATTGACTATGTTCTCTCATATTCAAGCAGGAGGCGATACGCCCTCTACCTTCATTGGCATGTGCGGAGCGGAATCGGGATGGGTTCCTGTATCGGCAACGTCACCCATGTTATTCGTGGCTACCATCGAGACGCAACGTCGTCAACAAGCTAACAATTTGAAACCTTTGCTTGATGCACCATCTTTTAGTGCATTCAACTATTCACCTATCAATCAACTGACCAATGCCCAACGCGATTCCATCGTTTTCCAGGCTTTGGAGACAGAAATGAAACGTAGCCTCGATAGTCTCCGTATGGAAAATCAACCCGCCCCATTCCTTATTGACTATCGTCTGCAGCGCCGTCGTGGATTAAATATAAAAGCACAACTTGGCGAAACAGTGACAAACCAATTAACACCTTGGGAACAATGGATGGCTACCGACATTTTGATTGGTTCACACCAATGTACCAACCTCTCCAAACCCGATTCTGAAGAGAGAGGAATATCCATACCTATGAGTACAGACATTGACAATCTGCGAAGGTATGCATGGACAATGACTAACGATAAATACAAATCGGCACTAACCGCATACGAGCGGAAATGTCAGGAACTCAAGAAGATTACACTTGCAGAAGACGAGAAAGAACTGCCTGATTTGCTAAAGTTTGCTCCTGCTACAAGCATCGAACACCGAAGCGAAACGGAAGAAACTTATCCAATTGACAAACTCGAAAATTACGTCAAGCGACTCTCACGTATTGCATACGATTATCCCAAACTTACACAAAGCAGCGCATCTATTGATGCCAGGCAATGTGACCAATACAGAACCACTTCGGAAGGCATTCGCGTATGCCAGCCACAAGATTTTATCAACCTGTCTTTCCATTACTTGCTACACTTCAATGCTGGTGGTTATGAATATGGTAGCGCTTTCGAACGCAAATATAAATGTGTAGAAGACATGCTGGCAGACAGCACAGCATATATCGAAGGGCTGCGTCATCATATCAGCGTTTCATTACTGAAGGAAGAATTGCCAGCTAACGAAGAATATTATATCGGTCCGTTACTCATAGAGAAAGGTGCCTGCGGAAGAATCTTCCATAGCAGTCTTGAAAAATTGATGTCCACTGAACGCAATTTCCTCGGCAGCAATCGAAATAATTATGCCAAGCTTTCACGGAAAGTAGTAGATGAGAAAATCAGTCTTTGGCAGGATCCTACCATCAGTCAATGGGAAGGCAAAAAACTATTTGGGCATTACAAGGCAGATGCAAACGGGCAGGCTCCACAAGCCATCAAACTGATAGAAAACGGGATATTCAAGGCACAACTATGTGGTAGGTCTCCATCGTTGGGCACATCTTCAGCTACGGGTAACTATCGATTCTATAATCATAGGTTATGGAACTCACCTATGGGGATTGGTACTACTCCATCCGTATTGCGCTTGCAAAGCAATAAGACAATGTCTCTTGCAAAGATGAAGAAATTACTGTTACGCAAGGCACAACGCGAAGGATATGCCCATGCTTATATATGGCGTTCCTTTAACGAGCTCATACGCATTGGCGTAAAAGACGAAAAGGAGGAGCTGGTACGCAATGAGAACATCAAAATTCCCGACTACCTTTTACGTCACATCGTAGCTCTCTCAACCGAAGAAGAAGCTACACAGAACTCATTTATCGGTAGTGATCTGTTTACTATCATCGGACCGAAAGCCATGTTGCTCAACGACGTGGAAATGCCTATAACTTCAGTACCCACCAAAAGGGAACCAGTGCTTACATTTCCACTAACACGGACTAAAAAACAATAAAAAGAGACTGTGGCTATCTCAATAACCAGATTGTCTTTATTCTGGATTGTAGCCAAAGTTATCAAGTTCTTTCTTGGAAGAACGCCAATCTTTATCTACCTTGACGAAGGTGGAAAGGAAGATTTTCTTACCAAAGAATTTCTCCAGTGCCTTTCGGCTTTCGGTGCCGACCTTCTTGAGCGCAACCCCTTGATGACCAATAATGATACCTTTCTGGCTCTCTCGCTCTACATAGATAATAGCACTGATGTCTATTCTGTCATCCATCTCCTTGAAACTTTCTACGGAAACTTCCACACTATAGGGGATTTCCTTGTCATAATAGAGCAATATCTTCTCACGAATGATTTCACTGACAAAGAAACGAGCGGGCTTGTCAGTAAGTTGGTCTTTATCAAAATAGGCAGGACTCTCGGGAAGGAGTTCCTTGATACGCTTTAGCAGCATATCCACACCAAACTTATTTTTTGCAGAAATGGGTAAGATTTCAGCATTGGGCAACAAAGTATGCCACTTCTCCACAATCTTTCCAAGAAGCACATCACTGCCCTCACCCTTTGGAGAAGCGGCTGTGAGATTATCAATCTTATTGATAAGAAGTAACACGGGGATGGCCATTTTCTTCACCTTCTCCAAGAAATCCATGTTTTTCTCTGGATTCTCTATGACATCAGTGACATAAAGTAACACATCCGCATCTTTCAATGCCGACTCAGAGAAAGCGAGCATCGATTCCTGAAGCTTATAGTTGGGTTTGAGGACACCAGGAGTATCTGAAAACACTATTTGCATGTCATCTGTATTCACGATACCCATGATACGGTGACGGGTGGTTTGGGCCTTAAATGTAGCTATACTGATGCGCTCGCCCACTAATTGATTCATCAGCGTAGATTTTCCCACATTGGGATTACCGACGATATTTACAAATCCTGCTTTATGCATGTGATAATCATGAATTAAAAAAAGAGTTAGAGGAACCGAGAAATACATTTCTTAGAAGGATTAAAGAAATTAGCCAATGGCTTTCTATTACCCTCTTGAAGAAACAGGAACAATCCCGAATCCTTTAACTCTTCTGAATTATTTCTTACCAGCAAACGCTATTCCATCGTAAGCCCACTTATAATAAGATGCGCCATGAGAGAAGCCGGCGCCAAACGCCGTAAATATGACATTATCGCCTTTCTTCAGATTAGGCTCATGATCCCATAATGCCAACGGAATGGTTGCGGCACTGGTATTTCCGTAACGTTCAATATTGACGACAATCCTGTCCATAGGGAGTTCCACACGCTTTGCCACAGCCTCAATAATGCGGTAGTTAGCCTCATGCGGTATCACCCATTGCACATCGTCGTGTGTAAGGTTGTTACGTTTCAATATCTCCAACACATCATCACCCATATTGGTCACTGCATATCTGAAGACCGTACGGCCCTCTTGATATACATAGTGTAAGCGATGATCTATCGTGAAATGAGAAGGTGGACACACAGAACCACCAGCTTTCATGTGCAAATATGGAAGTCCTTTACCGTCTGCACGGAAAAAGGCATCCCTAACACCTATTCCCTCTTCTTCCGTTGCCTCCAACAATACGGCTCCTGCACCATCGCCAAACAGCACACACGTCTGTCGGTCAGAATAGTCAACCATTGACGACATCTTGTCTGCACCGATAACGATAATTTTTTTACAACGTCCACACTTAATCATAGACGCTGCCATATCCAATGCATACATGAAACCTGCACAGGCGGCTGACAAGTCGAAAGCAAATGCATTCTTCAGTCCTAACTTTCCGAGGACAATGGAAGAAGTGGAGGGGAATTTATAATCGGGTGTTGTGGTGGCTACCAATACAGCATCAATGGTGTCAGGATCTACATCCGTTTTAACCATAAGTTGTTTGGCAGCCTTTCTTGCCATGTAACTGGTACCGAGACCTTCCTCCGTAAGGATGTGTCTCTCCTTTATGCCCACACGCGTCATGATCCACTCGTCGCTGGTGTCAACCATGCGCGACAATTCCTCATTGTTAAGGACATAGTCGGGCACATAGCCACCCACTCCGGTGATTATCGCGTTGATATTTCCCATTGATTATTCTACTGCTTCCTTGACAATTGCTACCATACCACGATAGTATCCACATGTAGGACACACGGTGTGGTAAACATAGTAAGCACCGCAATTGGGACATACTGCCAATGTGGGAGCTACTGCGCCATCATGAGTTCTTCTTTTACGTGTACGAATCTTAGACTGTCTTCTTTTAGGATGTGCCATAATTTATTAATAATCTTACCCCATACAGGGGTGGAGTGAAAAAGGAAAGATCCTCTTACTCCAGTTAAACATTTTGTTAATTGTCTCGTAAAGGGAATTACAAATCCCCAACTCCCTCAAAGGGAATCTTTAAGCTTTTTAAGAGCATCCCAACGTGGGTCTATAGTTTGCTCTTCTTCCTCTTCACTGCTTCGGGCAGCGTTATGCTCATGGAGCATTTGTATCATCGCAGGATTGCATTTTCCAGGTGCATGCACGTGCTTGATGGGAATATTGAGAACTATAAACTCGTAGATGAACCATGACATGTCGAGGATACCTTCTTCCTCAGGCACTATAATGACTTCATCATCGTCGTTATACTCTAAACCAAATTTTGCAACCAAATGATTGTCTGCATCAATTGGCTGGTCCATGTCTTCCAAACAGATGTCGCATGGTATGTGTACAACTCCATCTGTATGAATGTCGAACCTAAACATATCAGCCACTTTTTGTACGTCAACTTCTACGTCAAGTTCTCCATGCATCACATCAGGAGCATCGATTGCCTTAAAATATGAATCGTCAAGATGAAAGCTAAAGGTCTTGCCATCTTCTTTCAGCTCCTTCAAATCTATCTTAAAGGTATCTAAACTACACATTTGGCTTGCAAAGTTACGAATATTTTCTGATAAAAAATCAATTAAATGGATATTTTTTATTTCACGCAATGGATTTCGGTCTGTTTTTGCACAGGTGATTTTTACTTGTGCAATTCTATCCGGAAGGTTGTGCCTTTTCCTACCTCAGAACTCTTCACCCAAATCTTTCCACGATGGTATTCTTCAACGATTCTCTTAGCCAAAGACAGTCCCAATCCCCATCCTCTCTTTTTCGTCGTGAATCCAGGGCGGAAGACATTGGCGATGTCTTTCTTGCGTATGCCTTTGCCGGTATCGGAAATCTCAATAGCGATTCGTTCACCTTCATCGTTCATGAAAAGAGTAATCGTACCTCTTCCCTCCATGGCATCGACAGCATTTTTACACAGATTTTCTATTACCCACTCAAAAAGAGATGCATTGATCTTAACAATAATATCTTCAGGTGGGAATACCTTGACCATCTTTACTTGTTTGGAGGTACGCCGATCCATGTAGTCTATTACATGGTCCATAACTTCATTCAAACTGGAGGGGACTGGTTCTGGGACAGAGCCTATTTTAGAGAAACGATCAGCTATAAGTTGCAAGCGCTTAACGTCTTTATCCATCTCTGGAATCAAATCATCATTAGGATAAGACTCTTTGAGTACTTCTGTCCAAGCCATCAAACTGGAAATAGGTGTACCTAATTGATGTGCTGTTTCCTTAGACAAACCTACCCATACTTTATTTTGTTCGGCTCTTTTAGAAGTTAATAACGCAAAAATGGCAACTATCACAAATATGAGCACAACACCTAATTGAACGTAAGGATATGTTGCTAAACGTTTTAACATCAACGAATCATCATAACAAACATCTATGAAATCATTTTTGGATGTGTCACTTATAGAAATTCTAATACTTCGCCCAGCTTTTTTCATGGACTTACCCATGACAGCAATTTTTTGAATACTGTCATTGTAATCTCTTCCTATGACTTCTATATTTCTATATACTTGTACATCTCCATGTGCATCCAATACGATAACAGGAATAGTGGTGTTCTCTTCAATCACTTTTAAAACAAGGTTCATGCCGGAGTTCTCATCATCCATATTCAAAGTACGCATAGCTTCAGCCCAAATCTCAACTTTCTTATGCTCTTCTTCATATAAATCTTTAGTCAAGATGTGAGAAACAACCAATGAAGCAATGGCTATAACAATTGCCATTACAACTAAGAGTATCTTCATTTGGCGAATGCGGTCTGTCCATTGCATAACAATAAAACGAAAACAAAGTATTTTTATTGCACATTATTATTAAATACATGACAATGAACTAAAACATATTATTATAATCAGTTAACCAAAAGGCAACATTCAGTAAGTGTAAAACAAAAATGTCCCCGCAGGCTCGTTCGTCTGCGGGGACCGACAGGGCTCTCTGTGCCCAGATGAGAAAGGGGCGGCCTCCTACTCTCCCGCATTGCATCGCAGTACCATCGGCGCAGGCGGGCTTAACTTCTCTGTTCGGGATGGGAAGAGGTGGGACACCGCCGCAATAGCCAC
>Ga0247610_10007025_pt1 | contig 11595 bp, 10 predicted proteins | sample 174DNAGHGhighgp2_FD_193483 | JGI IMG/M metagenome (GOLD analysis project Ga0247610, IMG submission 193483) | Sheep rumen microbial communities from Palmerston North, Manawatu-Wanganui, New Zealand - 1742 DNA GHGhigh gp2 | ecosystem: Host-associated > Mammals > Digestive system > Stomach > Rumen...
TTAATCTGCTCGAGCTCGTCCTTCATCTTGACCACAATGTTCTGCATCTCTGCCAAGTTGCTTTTACTACCCGTGGTATTGATCTCACGCCCCATCTCTTGAGCGATGAAACCGAGCTTTTTGCCCTGTCCATGCCCCTCTTCCATCGTCTTCCTGAAATATTGAAGGTGGTTCGACAGACGCTGCTTCTCCTCGCTGATATCCAGCTTTTCAATATAGTATATCATCTCCTGCTCAAGGCGATTCTGGTCGTACTGAACATCAGGAATGGACGCCAAACCGTCGGTGATACGCTGGCGAATCTTCTCCACACGCTGCTTCTCGTAAGGCTCGATGCTGGCAAGCAAGGCCGTAATATTATCCAACTTCTCCTCAAACTTGCGCTGCAAAGCCGCACCCTCCTGACGGCGGAAAGCCATGAGCTGGTCAATGGCCTTCTGAACAACACCGCTTGCAACAAGCCACTCCTCCTCCGAGAGAACCTGCAAAGCATCGTCTCGGTAAAGGACATCAGGCATTCGGACTATCGTATGCCACCAGTCGTCAGGCTCCGGAATGCCGCATTTAGCCGAAATCTCCTGCATCTGACGAAAATAAGCCGACACCATTTCGCCATTGATGGAACTGGCTGCCGACTGCTCCTGTTGCTCAATCCCCAAAGTGAACTCCACCTTGCCGCGCTCCAGGCTCTGCGCCAACATGGCACGCACCTCCATCTCCTTTTCCTTATAGACAGGCGCAACACGCGTGGACAAATCAAGAGCCTTACTGTTCAGCGACTTTACCTCTGCAATAATCTTCTTTCCGTGGAATTCGGCCGAGGCTTTGCCGTATCCCGTCATCGATAATATCATAATAGCTAACAATTTTGCTGCAAATGTACGAAGATTTAGCGAGAAATTAGTATATTTGCAGCGCGAAAATAAAGAAGAAGCTAATAATGTCCTGCATCCTGCATATTGAGACAAGTACAAAAGCCTGTTCCGTGGCTTTAAGCGAGAACGGGCAACTCATTTTCCACAAGGAAGACCTGGACGGACCAAACCATGCCGTCGTGTGTGGCGTCTATGTGGACGAAGCACTCTCCTTTGCCAACTCACACGCCATACCCGTCGATGCCGTCGCCGTCAGCGAAGGGCCAGGCAGCTACACGGGTTTGAGAATCGGAGTCTCACTGGCAAAGGGCGTCTGCTATGGGCGCGATCTGCCACTTCTGAGCGTGCCCACACTTAAACTGCTATGCGTGCCCGTCCTGCTTGGCAAAGAGGAGCTGCCCGAAGAGGCACTGCTTGTGCCGATGATAGACGCACGGAGAATGGAAGTTTACAGCGCTGTCTATGACCGCGCACTCCGCGAAGTACGACCCGTCGGAGCAGACATTGTCGAAGCAGACACCTATCTGTCTTACCTCGAGGAGCACCCTGTCTATTTCTTCGGCAATGGCGCCATGAAGTGCCAAAGCGTTATTCAACACAAAAATGCCCGTTTCATCGATGGAATCATACCACTTGCAAAATGGATGTTCCCCTTGGCGGAACGCTCCCTGCACCTCGGAGAAAAACAGGATGTAGCATATTTCGAACCCTTCTACCTCAAGGAGTTCGTTGCTATCAAGTCTAAAAACTTACTATAATGCAATACAATACACAACGAGAACAACTGGTAATGCCAGAGTACGGCCGCAGCGTGCAAATGATGGTGGACATGGCTGTGCAGATTCCGGACCGCAGCGAACGTCAGCGTTGCGCCAATACAATCGTCAAAATCATGTCGAGTCTGTTGCCTTCTACGGCCAGCAAGGAGGACGACGAACACCGCCTCTGGAACCACTTGGCACGTATCAGCCATTACAAGCTCGACATCGACTATCCCGTCAGCATCGTGCCGCAGGAAGAAGTACAGGCGCATCCGGCACCGCTTCCTTACCCCATGAAGGACATAAAGCGCCGCCACTATGGGTATCTCGTGCAGCAAGCACTTGACTTTGCGAAGAGCCTCGAGGATGAAGATAAGCGGCAGTACATCACAGAGCGCATTGCCAACCAGATGAAGCAAGACCTCTTCATCTGGAATCGCGACTCGATGGACAATGCTCTTGTGGCGCAGGACATCGAACGCTATTCTGGCGGTGAATTGCATCTCAATCAGGAGAATTTCACCTTTGATTCAGTCGGAGAGTCTCCCCTGCAACATGGTGAGGGCGGAAAGAAACGTAAGAGAAAGAAGTAACAGTCAATGGCATCATTTATCATAGAAGGCGGGCACCGGCTGAAAGGCGAGATTGTGCCGCAAGGGGCAAAGAATGAGGCACTGCAGGTGCTATGCGCCGTTTTGCTGACCGACCAGCCAGTCCGCATCAACAACATTCCCGACATCGTTGATGTCAACAATCAGATTCAACTGCTTCGCGATATGGGTGTGGCTGTGACGAAGCATGACGCACACGACTTCACGTTTTGCGCCAGGGAACTCGACGACCAGTATCTTTGCAGCGAGGCTTTCATGGAGCGTTGCCGACAGTTGCGCGGCAGCGTGATGATGCTTGGGCCGCTGTTGGCAAGGCGTGGCAGGGCGATTATCGCAAAGCCCGGCGGCGACCAGATAGGCAGGCGGCGTCTTGATACGCACTTCCATGGCATACAGAAGCTTGGCGGCCGTTTCACCTACGATGAAGCGCGACATCTCTATATTGTGGAGGCAGAGAGGCTCAAAGGAGCATATATGCTTTTGGACGAAGCCTCGGTGACTGGCACGGCGAACATCATCATGACGGCTGTGCTGGCACAGGGAACGACAACCATCTACAATGCGGCTTGCGAGCCGTACATACAACAGCTTTGTCGCATGCTGTGCCAGATGGGGGCTTGCATTAGGGGCATCGGCAGCAATCTGCTGACCATCGAGGGTGTTGCCGGGCTTTGCGGCACGGAACATACCATTCTGCCCGACATGATTGAGGTGGGTTCGTTCATTGGTATGGCTGCGATGGTGGGCGATGGCGTGCGCATTCGTGGTGTTGCACAGGAGCATTTGGGCATTATTCCTGCCACCTTCCGACGCTTGGGCATCTGCATTGAGGAGGATGGCGACGACCTTTTCATTCCCCGACAGGAGCACTACGAGATAGAGAGCTTCATTGACGGCTCGTTCATGACGCTGAGTGATGCTCCCTGGCCTGGCTTCACGCCCGACCTTTTGAGCGTCCTGCTTGTGGTCAGCACTCAGGCGAAAGGTTCGGTTCTCATTCACCAGAAGATGTTCGAGAGCCGTCTGTTCTTTGTTGACAAGCTTATTGACATGGGTGCGCAGATTATCCTTTGCGACCCGCACAGGGCAGTCGTGGTGGGCCACAACCATGAGCGGCAGCTTCATGCCGGTCGCATGACGAGTCCGGACATCCGTGCGGGCATTGCTTTGCTTATTGCCGCCATGAGCGCTCAGGGCATCAGCCGCATCGACAACATTGGGCAGATAGACCGTGGCTACGAGAATATCGAAGGCCGTCTTTGCGCTTTGGGGGCTAAGATAACGCGAGTAGAGACTCCCTAACCGTTTAGGGGGAATACAATGGTCAATGGTCAATGGCACTTTCAATGATTAAGGAAGACGATGTATATAAGATTGGGCAGATAGGCCGGACGCACGGCGTCAAGGGTGAGGTGACGTTCAACTTCACCGATGATGTCTGGGACAGGGCTGAGAGCGAGTACTTGATTCTTCGCGTGGAGGGCATCCTTGTGCCTTTCTTCCTTGAGGAGTATCGTTTCAAGAGCGATGCTACGGCGCTCGTCAAATTCCTTGACTACGACTCTGCCAACGAGGTGCAGTTCCTTGTCGGATGCGAGGTGTACTTCCCTCACGCGCTGACGCCGGAGGTGGGAGACGACGAGGAATACACTTGGCGACACTTCACGGGTTTCAGTCTCTTCGACGAGGGTGCGGGGCTCATCGGCACTATCGACCATGTGGACGACAGCACGCAGAACATCCTGCTTTATGTGGGAGACCGTCTCATACCTGCTGCCGAGGAGTGGATTACAGATATCAACCACAAGGAGCGCACCATCAGCATGTCGCTCCCCGACGGGCTGCTTGATCTGTAAGGGAGCCCCCTCTAACTCCCCAAAAGGGGAGGACTTGGATAGAAATGATTAAATGGTAAATGATATAATGAAAAGGATATGCATTTTGGGCTCTACGGGCAGCATCGGTACACAGACGCTGCAGGTCATCTCTGAGCATCCGGACCTTTTCGAGGCTTATGTGCTGACGGCTAACACACAGGCCGACCTGCTCATCCGCCAGGCGAAGGAATACAAGCCTCAGTGTGTGGTTATTGCCGACGAGAGCAAGTATGACTATGTCAAGGAGGCTTTGGCTGACGAACCGGTGGTGGTTTATACGGGTAGCGATGCCCTGTGCCAAGTGGTGCAGATGGAGCCTGTGGATGTTGTGCTGACGGCCCTCGTGGGCTTCAGCGGTCTGCGTCCTACCATCAGTGCCATCAAGGCCGGCAAGCCTATCGCCTTGGCGAACAAGGAGACGCTGGTCGTTGCCGGTGAACTCATCACAGGTCTCTGTCTGGAACACAAGGTGCCGCTTTTGCCTGTGGACAGTGAGCACAGTGCCATCTTCCAGAGCCTGATGGGCGAGGAGAGTCCCATCGAGAAGCTCATCCTGACGGCCAGTGGCGGTCCGTTCCGCACGTTCACGCTCGACCAGCTCCGCGATGTCACACCTGCTCAGGCCTTGAAGCATCCTAACTGGGACATGGGGGCGAAGATTACCATCGACAGTGCGTCGATGATGAACAAAGGGTTCGAGGTCATCGAGGCCCGTTGGCTCTTCGACGTCACGCCCGACAAGATACAGGTGGTGGTGCACCCGCAGAGCATTCTGCACAGCGCGGTGCAGTTTGAGGACGGTGCCGTGAAGGGGCAAATGGGCATGCCCGACATGCGTGTGCCCATTCAGCTGGCCCTCTCCTACCCTTATCGTCTGAAGAGCGACTTCCCGCGCATCGACTGGTGGGACCTCAAGGACCTGACCTTCGAAAAGCCCGACCCCGAGAAGTTCCGCTGCCTCGGTATGGCCTACGAGGCGATACGGCTGGGTGGCAATGCCGCGTGCATCGTGAATGCCGCCAACGAGGTGGTGAACCTCGCCTTCCGTCAGGAGCGTTGCGGGTTCCTCCAGATGGCCGACATCATCGAGCAGACGCTCGCGAAGGTGCCGCACCAGGAGAAGCCTTCACTGCAGGACTATCTCGACTGCGACAGCGAGTCGCGGCGGGTGGCTCAGGAGGCATTGGAAAACGCAGGCCGCTGCGTCGGAAAACGCAGGCAGTAGCATCGCCCTTCGCAGCACGCTGCGTCGGGCTTCCCTGCACGCTGCGTCGGGCTTCGCAGCACGCTGCATCCGACGACGCCCCATACACGCTGAAAATCAACGACTTCCGGAATAGAAGTCTGACACTATAAAAGAAAGTTATTTTATTTATGGAAACAGTACTTATAAAAACCCTGCAGCTCTTGTGCTGCCTCAGTTTGCTGGTCGTCCTTCACGAAGGCGGCCACTACGGCTTCTCCAAGCTCTTCGGCGTGAAGGTGGAGAAGTTCTATATGTTCTTCGACTGGAAGTTCCACCTCTTCAGCACAAGGAGCAAATGGTTCACACGCCTCTTCCCCCATTTCAAAGACAATGAGACAGAATACGGCATCGGCTGGATACCCCTCGGCGGCTATGTCAAGATAGCCGGCATGATAGACGAGAGCATGGACACCGAGCAGATGAAACAGCCCGCTCAGCCCAACGAGTTCCGCTCGCAGAAGGTGTGGAAGCGATTCTTCATCATGTTCGGAGGCGTGCTGATGAACCTCATCACCGCCTGGCTCATCTATAGCCTCGTGCTGCTCGCCTGGGGGCGCGACTACGTTCCCATAGCAAGCATTGCAGACGGCTTCCAGTACAACGAACAGGCACACAGCATCGGATTCCAGGACGGAGACATCCCCATCGCCGCCGACGGCAAGGAGATCGTCGAATTCAGCACAGCCATCATGCGCACCATATCCAATGCCGAAACCGTCACCGTGCTGCGGGAAGGCAAAGAGGTGGTGCTGACAATGCCCGAAGAAGGCCTCTCCATGCTGAAAATGCTACAGGCACAGCCACTCTTCCTCCAGCCCTTCACGGAGGCCTACATCGACTCCGTCCAGCCAGGCTCCGCAGCAGACAAGGCCGGCATCACTAAAGGCATGAGACTCATGGCCGTCAACGGGAAACCTATCCGCACATGGGCCGACTTCGACTACGAAGTGACACTGCGCCGCCAGGACGTGCTCGCATCACCCGACTGCACGGCAGAGGACAGCCTCCGCTGGCGCACACTGAACGCCGTCGTCGCCTCTGCCGACCAAAGCCGCACAGACACCATCAGCATGCAACTCGACGAGAACTACATGATGGGCGTCACACGTCACATTCCCAACTTCAAGACAAAGCACCTCAGCTACAACCTGCTGGGCTGCTTCCCCGCAGGCCTCAGCTACGGCTGGCGCGTGCTCAAGAGCTACGTCAACGACCTGAAGTACGTTGCCAGCGCCGACGGAGCCAAAAGCGTCGGCTCGTTCATCACCATCGGCAACATCTTCCCCAACACCTGGGACTGGCAACAGTTCTGGATGCTCACAGCCTTCATCAGCATCATCCTTGCCGTCATGAACATCCTGCCCATCCCAGGACTCGACGGCGGACACATCGCACTGCTCTTCTACGAAGGCATCACAGGCCGACAACCATCGGATAAAGCGATGGAATGGATAGAAAAGATAGGCATCGGCATACTCATCGCACTCATGCTCCTCGCCTTCAGCAACGACGTCCGAAACTTCATCTTACCACTCTTTGGACTATGAAAAAACACATCCTACTGATTCTGGCAGCCGCCGCACTGACCGGCTGCACCAATCAAAAGCCAGAAGAACGCGCAGCACAGATGCTCAGAGAAGCACGCTACGCTCTGCATCATCACCTCTACAACGAAGCACGCGACTCCATCCTCTCGCTCCGACGCAACTGCCCCACTGCCATCGAAGCACGCCGGCAAGCCATCCTCCTGCTCGACAGCATAGAGATGATGGCCGCCGCCGACAGCCTCAAACTGGTCACAGGCCAGGAGTGGGAACGCCTCGACATCAAAAGACAATTCTTCGAACGCAAACTGCAAGAAGACCTCAAGTCAATTCATAATTAAAAATCCATAATTCATAAGGTAACGCCCTTCAACAGAGCCAAAGAACTATGGACTATGAACTATGAACTATGGACATAGTTGACGCCATAAAGGAATACGACAACTTCCGTCAAAGGACACGCCAGACGGATTCGCTTCGCGCCATCGACACCCCCCTGCTGCATCGCATCGGAGAGACCGCAGACGCGCTGGGGCTCGAATGCTATGTCGTGGGAGGCTATGTGCGCGACATCATCCTGGAACGCCCATCGAAGGACATCGACTGTGTCGTCGTAGATACTCGTCAAGAGAAACACGACGAAGGGCCCGGCATAAGGTTGGCAAAGACGCTTTCGAAAGAGCTTGGACGCGGCGCCCACACAAGCATCTTCCGCAACTTTGGCACAGCGCAACTCAAATGGCACGGACAGGAAGTGGAATTCGTAGGCGCTCGTCGCGAAAGTTACCAAAGGGATAGTCGCAAACCCATCGTGGAAGACGGCACGCTCGACGACGACCTGCACCGCCGCGACTTCACTATAAATGCCCTCGCCGTCTGTCTCAACAAAGACAAATATGGCGAATTCATCGACCTTTTCGATGGCCTGCTCGACCTCGAGGACGGCATCATAGCCACCCCTCTCGACCCCGACATTACCTTCAGCGACGACCCTCTGCGCATGATGCGATGCATCCGATTTGCCACGCAACTGCGCTTCCAGATAGAGGAAGAAACGGCAGAAGCGCTCCGTCGCAATGCCGAACGCATCAAGATTATCTCGCAGGAACGCATCATCGACGAACTGAACAAAATCATGATGACACCCACGCCCAGCATCGGCTTCATCGAACTGAGCCGATGCGGACTGCTGCCCATCATCCTGCCGGAAATAGCAGCCCTCGAAGGCGTTGAGTCCAGAAACGGACGCGCCCACAAGGACAACTTCTACCACACACTCGAAGTGCTGGATAATGTGTGTCAGGAGCAAGCTCCTCTTTACTTACGCTGGGCAGCCCTCCTGCACGACATCGGCAAGCCTCGCAGCAAGCGCTGGGATAACCAGGCAGGCTGGACGTTCCACAACCACAACTACATCGGCCAGAAGATGGTGGCGCCACTGTTCCGCCGCATGAAGCTGCCAATGGACGAACGCATGGCCTACGTCGAAAAACTTGTGGGCCTTCACATGCGCCCCATCGCCATCGCCGACGACGAAGTGACCGACAGCGCCGTCCGCCGCCTGCTCTTCGAGGCCGGAAAGGACATCGACGACCTGATGCGCCTCTGCGAGGCCGACATCACCAGCAAGAACCGCGAGAAGAAGAAGCGCTTCCTCGAAAACTTTCAACTCGTCCGCGAGAAACTGGCCGACCTGCAAGCCCGCGACAACTACCGCACCTGGCACAACCCCATTACAGGCGAGGAAATCATGCAAACCTTTGGACTCAAGCCTTGCCGGGAGGTCGGATTACTCAAACAAGCCATCAAGGACGCCATCTGGGACTCCGTCATTCCGAATGACCACGACACCGCCTTCCAATTCATGCTGGAGAAGGCGAAACAGATGAACCTGACGCCCCAAACACCCACACAACAGGCAAACTAAAACGCAACATATACTTCCCAATACCACTCAACATGAGCCTAAGGAACCTACAAATACAGGAACAGACACAAGGACAGGTACAGGTACAGCAGCTGCTGCCCCAGCAAGTTATGCTGGTCAGACTGACCGAAATGCCCGTCGAGGCGCTACAACACCGCGTGGAACTGGAGTGCATGGAGAATCCCTGGCTGGAGTCCTCCCCCGACCCCTCCGAGAGAGGGGAGAAGCAACTGCTCGACGATGTCAATGGCGAAGAGGGAGGCGACATGTTCTCCCCTCCATCGGAGGGCTCGGGTGAGGATTCTGATGCCCTCTACGACTACCGCAGCGAGGACGACATACCTGATTTCCTGACTGGTGCCAGCCACAGCAACAATGCTGCCGAGTTCATGGCCTACGATGACACGCTCTCCCTGACTGACCGTCTCAGGGAGCAAATGGCAGACTTCGAACTGACAGATCACGAGAAGGAACTCATGGAGTACCTCATCGGCTCGCTCGACGAAGACGGACTGCTGAAGAGGTCGCTCACCATCCTGGCCGACGAGGCAGAAATCTACCAGGGCCTCAACACAACTCCCGAGGAACTGGAGCACGTCCTCAAGGTCCTGCAACAGTTCGACCCGCCAGGCATCGGAGCACGTTCCCTGCAGGAATGCCTGCTCATTCAAGTCAAGCACAACGAGAACATCCCAGGTCGTGAACTGCTTATAAAAATCTTTGATAACCTCTTCGACGACTTCATCCACAAGCGCTGGCAACGAATAGAGAAGCGACTCCGCATCAATCATGCACAAGCCGAACAGCTGCAACGCGAGATACTGAAACTCAATCCGCGCCCAGGAGGAACACTCGGAGCCAAAAGTGCCGACCGGACACAAACCATTCAGCCCGACTTCTATGTCGATACCGACGAGAACGGCACCATCACCGTTACCCTGAGTCGCGGCAACCAGCCGTCGCTCATCATCAGTCCAGATGCCGACGGGCAACAGGACGCCTTCGTGCGTCAGTATGTGGAACGCGGACAGATGTTCATCAACGCCTTGCAGCAACGCGCAGAGACCATGACGCGCACCATGCAGGCCATCGTGAAGTTGCAGAAACCTTTCTTCCAGGAAGGCGACGAGACACTGCTGCGACCCATGAAGCTCGACGATGTTGCCGAGGCGACAGGCTATGACATCAGCACAATCAGCCGCGTCGCCAACAGCAAGTACGTCGAGACCACCTTCGGCACCTATCCCCTCAAATGGTTCTTCACGCACCGAGCCACGCAGACCAACGATGGCGACGACGTCACAGCCCGACAGGTGATGGCTGCCTTGCGCAAACTCATCGAACATGAGGACAAGCGCCAGCCGCTCAGCGACGAACGCCTCACGCAACTCCTTCAGGCAGACGGCTTCAACATCGCCCGCCGTACCGTCGCCAAATATCGTGAACTCATGGGCATACCCGTAGCAAGGATGAGGAAAAAGTGAAAAGCCATCTATTCATAGCACGCATCTTCTCGACAGTCTTCCGGCCTTCGTACTATCCTACCGTCGGAACATTCATCCTGCTGAGTTTTACCTACCTGAGCCTCTTCCCGTGGGCATTCAAGCTATGGATTCTTGCACTCGTCTATGGCTTTACGTTCTGCCTGCCGACGCTTGGCATCTACATCTACCGAAGGCTTCATGGATGGAGCGCCGCCGAGCTACGCTTACGCCATAAACGCGCCGTGCCCTACATCATCAGCATCTGCAGCTACCTCTGCCTGATGCACATCTTCGCCATCACACATATGCCACACTTCCTGATGGCCATAGTGGGCATATCGCTGCTCATCCAGTGCACATGCATCATCATTAATATATGGTGGAAAATCAGCATGCACTCAGCAGGAGCAGGTGGCGTCATCGGAGCCCTGATAGCCTATTCTGCCATCTTCGGCTTCAATCCCATCTGGTGGCTCTCGCTGGCCATCTTCGTAGCAGGCTGTGTCATGACCAGCCGCATGCTGCTCCGTCAGCACACCCTTGGTCAAGTCCTTGGCGGCACCCTCATCGGCATCGTCTGCGGCATCGTCGGGACAATACTGATGTAAAGCCTCGCCGCACCCTATCTATTTCGAAAGCCTGGCAGACGAAATGGGTGAGTTGTCAAACGGATAAGAACCCGTACTGGGAACATTTTCTGCATAGCAATAGACATCTGTCAGGCTCATGCATACGGCGAAGGCAACGTCGCCGATGCAGGTCACGCTCAATGCACAATAACTGGGATTGAACTGTTTCTTTTGAACGAATAGACTATAATCTGTGAGATTCCTTTCCATGATTCACCGATTGAAATCGTCACAATTAACCGAACGAAAACTCCACAAATAACCGAATAAAAGCATCTCAAATCACCGAATTTTAACAAATTCCTTTGGTGGTTTGCGATAAAAGTTGTATCTTTGCGACATAAACTGTAATGTGATGGCAAAGTACAAACAACGAATAGCAGACAAGCTTCTTGAACGTAAGGTTCTCGGAAAAGGTGCCGTTCTTATTGAAGGACCTAAGTGGTGTGGCAAGACAACAACGGCTAAACAATTGGCCAAAAGTGTGCTTGACCTAGGGGATGCATCGGTGCTGAAACAAAGCACACAAATGATAGAGATAAGTCCCAAGTCTCTTTTGGAAGGAAAGACTCCTCGCTTGATTGACGAATGGCAGGCGTTGCCTCCCATTTGGGATTCCATTCGTAGTGAAGTGGACAAGC
>Ga0247610_10007026_pt1 | contig 11595 bp, 6 predicted proteins | sample 174DNAGHGhighgp2_FD_193483 | JGI IMG/M metagenome (GOLD analysis project Ga0247610, IMG submission 193483) | Sheep rumen microbial communities from Palmerston North, Manawatu-Wanganui, New Zealand - 1742 DNA GHGhigh gp2 | ecosystem: Host-associated > Mammals > Digestive system > Stomach > Rumen ...
TCTGGTGAAATTCATGCAGACATCAATTGATGCCAGTGAAAAGGACTCACCTTCAGTAATCAGAAGACGCATTAAAGAAACCATCGGTGATATTGCCAATGATGAATTCTGGAAAGCGCTGCGCAATCATCTTGACAAGAATTACCACAACATGATTGCCAATTTAGCACAAAATCCTCAATTAAAAGAAAAAGATTTAAGATTCATTGAACTTATGTGTTGCGGGTTCTCCTATGTTGAAATTGCCATCACACTTGATTATACCCCCAATTACGTCAGCCAAAAAAGAGATATAATTGCAAAGAAATTAGACCTATCAGTACCGCTTCAAGAATACCTTGATTGCTTGATGAATCATAATGACTGAGATCTTTTACTACCGGTTTCAGTAGTGTTATTTTTACAGATTTTTCATTTTTGCCATTTTTGCTGATTTTATAATGAGTTATATATCAACGCATTATTTTTTTTACAAAACTGATGATTATTGGCTCAATTCCCTGAATTTGTAGCATAAGGTGCTGATTCTCATATAGATATAAAATCTGTAAAAGTTTTTTTGAAAAATACACCTGTTTATTTGGAAACAAAATTAACTTCGTTCTAATTTTGTAAACAATCCAAATTATTCTGCATGATGAGAAGAACATTTTTTATCTTATTATTGATGCTATCTGCTTTCAACATGTCTGCGGATAGAAGGGAAGTGGTGCTGAATCCTGATGGTCAACAACACAACCACAACAACCTGCCACTTCCAGCCGATATGCCTGATGTGTATTATGACAGCGACAACCAGCAGATCATCGTTGACGGACTGGGAGTAGTCACCCTCTACGACGTGGAAATTGCCTCGGCGACCAACTGGACGGTCTATATCTCCAACCAGGTCAGCGGCTCCTATGGCACCATCGACATCTCCTCGCTTCCCGAGGGCGAGTACGTCATCACCATCGACTCCCCCTCAGGCAACTCCTTCGAGGGATACTTCGAAACCTACTGATGACTGCTTCAATCCCCGATTTTACCCTATGAAATCGGGGATTTACTACATGCCCAAATCAGAAACGCTAGAATTCAATCATTTTTAATAATTCATATTTTTAATATTATGCGTAAACTTTTACATTCACTATCCGTTTTAGTCTGCTTGTCGAGTTTGTCGACAGGCACTGCTATTGCCAGCAGTTACATGACCGTTTCAGAAAACGACACATTGAGAATCTCTCCCAATCTGCTGAATAATTACTTGATATTGCCTGTTATGGCCAACTTCGACGGCGTGGCAGACCATTGGCGATTGGAAATCACTCATCCAAGTGTCCTGAATTTAGCTGATAAATACTACAGCAATGCACCTGGAAATCCGGACTATGGCATGTATATACCTTATACCCAGAGCGACGGTTCAGATGCCGTCTATTCTGCCTTCCTCACGACAATTAAGAATGAAATTGCCGTCGATACCTATTCCTTGCAAACCATTGTCGAGTCCAGCACGACAGCATTCGGCTATTGGGATTACAACAATGACGGCATCTACGAGTGCTACGGTACGGTCAAGTGGGGACCCGGGTTATACGACCGGATGTTTGACCTTCACTTCTTTGTTACCAGCGACTGCACCGGTGACAGCATCATAGTGAGCGGAATGATGACATCCACCACGGACTGGCGTTACACTCCCATCAACGCCCAATTCAACCGAGTGGTCTATCTCAGGGTGGCCTACCAGCTTGGAGACGTCAACGGTGATGAAACAGTCAGCATGTCTGACATCACTGCCTTGATTGACTACATGATGAACCAACTCCAGGGCATGAGCCAGTACCAGCTCGATTCGGCAGACGTGAACCGTGACGGCCAGATATCATTGGCTGATGTCTCGGCCCTGACAGACCTGTTGTCGTCCAACTAGTGTTCAGCCACAATTCATTGTGACTGTCTGATCTTATTTAATTAAAAATTCCATACGATGATGAAAAAGACGCTATTTGTATTATTCTCCTTTTTGGTTTGCCTGCCGACGTTGGCGGGAGCGACGACACTCAGGGGTGATGTGAACGGTGACGGAAGGGTGAGCATTGCTGATGTGACTGCTCTGATCGATTATCTGCTGACGGGTGATGCGTCATCGATCAGCATGGAGAACGCTGAGGTGTCAGGAGACGGCACTTGCAGCATTGCCGACGTGACCTGCCTGATCGACTACCTGCTCTGCGGCACGTGGCCGACCCAGACAGAGACCTTCACCGTTCTGGGCGTGACATTCACGATGGTGACCGTCGAGGGCGGCACCTTCATGATGGGTGCCACCGCCGAGCAGGAGGGAGAATCACCCAATCAGAATGAGTATCCGGTCCACCAGGTCACCCTCTCGACCTACAGCATCGGTCAGACCGAGGTGACACAGGAGCTGTGGCAGGCAGTGATGAGCTATGCCGGTGGTGGACCTTCCTGGTACGATCACAACCCGAGCTATTTCTCCAGTGACAACGGCTTTCCCGAGAACCTGCAACGTCCTGTTGAGAGTATAACCGAAGCCGGGTTTATCGACATATTCCTTAATGTGTTAAGTACTCTGACAGGCAGGCAGTTCCGCCTACCGACCGAGGCCGAATGGGAGTTCGCCGCCCGTGGCGGCAACAAGAGCAGAGGCTACATATATTCTGGCGGCAACAACATCGATGAGGTGGCATGGAACTATTATAACGCATCCTTTGTGGGAACCGACAGCCCCGAATATGGGACCCATACCGTGGCGACCAAGGCGCCGAATGAGCTGGGCATCTACGACATGTGCGGCAATGTTTGGGAGATCTGCTCTGATGTGGCTTATTATCCATATCCAAGCGAACCAGAGACTGATCCCTCACATCCCGCCACCTCACATCCTACAACAAGGGGAGCACGCGGCGGAAGCTGGAGGGATCTGCCGTATTATGGCCGTGTATCATCAAGGTTAGCTTTTACATACAACTCCTATTGCCACGGCCTGCGCCTGGCGATGTAGGGGTGTATGAAGCTCACCCATAGAGCATTATAAAGCGGGGCGTCAGCTTCCCGCAAAGCGGTTCACGCTGGTTGTAGCGAAGGCAACTTCGTGACAATCAGCGTGATTCATTGCATGCCGCACACGCATTCCTTGCCCTCTCTTTTTAATGCGGCCTATTGTCCGCAGTCTAGCGTCTAGGGTTTAGAGTCAAGGGATGCGTCAGCCAAAATCCTAATAATCCAAATAATCCGCCGACAAAGAACCAGTGCGGAAGCCATTTAAGAATCTTTGCGGCTTGGCGCCTTAGCGCGAGGCCAAAGGGGCGCAGATGCACGAATTATGGTTATATTTGGCGGCATCTCAAAATTTAATTATATTTGCGGTCTGATGGTAAAGTATATGTTCTTGCGGAAAACGATTAAGATGAAAAAGATAATAATAGTAATGATGATGGCTGCTCTTGTCGGTGTGATGAAGGCTGCTACAATCGAGGAGTTGAGGACGCCTAATGTCACCGGGCTGAATGTAAGTCAACAGGAACTTGAGGCTCTACAGTTCCTGTATGCCTACATGCCGCTGGCTGATGTGACCGACTACACGGTTCAGTTCCACTTGGAGAACGTGCGTGCCACATTTGCCGCCCGCGAGCAGATGCCGTGGGGCAAGAAAGTGCCCGAACTGCTGTTCAAGCACTTCGTTTTGCCGCTGCGTGTCAACAACGAGGCGCTTGACATGTTCCGCCCCACCTACTACAATGAATTGAAGGAGCGCGTCAAGGGAATGAGTATGGAAGAAGCCATCCTGGAAGTCAACCACTGGTGCCATGAGCATGTTACCTATCAGCCCAGCGATGCACGCACCCTGTCGCCCATGGCATGCATGAAAACCGCCATCGGTCGCTGTGGTGAGGAATCCACGTTTACCGTCGCCGCATTGAGGGCAATCGGCATTCCTGCCCGTCAGGTATATACGCCCCGATGGGCTCACACCGATGACAATCATGCATGGGTAGAGGCCTGGGCCGATGGCAAATGGCATTTTATCGGCGCCTGCGAACCCGAGGCAGTGCTTGACCTTGCCTGGTTCAACGCCCCTGCCTCGCGTGCGCTGCTGATGCACACACGCGCCTTTGGCGACTACAACGGTCCCGAAGAGGTGATGACACGAACCCGCAATTTCACCGAAATCAACCTTATCGGCAACTATGCCGCCACCGCCATGGCCCAAGTGCAAGTGCTGGACAAGAGCGGCCATCCTGTGCAGGGGGCCAAAGTGGAATTCCGTATCTATAACTATGCCGAGTTTTACCCCGCTGCCACCAAAATCACTGACGAGAATGGTATGGCATCGCTCACTGCCGGCAAGGGCGACATGCTGGTTTGGGCGAGCAAGGACGGGTGGTATGGTTACCGCAAGGTGAGTTTCGGCACGGATGAAAAGGTGGATGTGATTTTGTCGCGCAGCAACATTCTAAAGAGTGCTCCCACCCAGGAGATGATTGATATTGTGCCACCGGTTGAAAAGTCCTATGCGCCCAACGTGACACCAGAGATGGCAGCAGCCAACAAGGTGCGTTTTGCCCGCGAGGATTCCATCCGCAAAGCCTATGAAGCGACTTTCCTGACAAAAGAGAAAGCCGAAGAACTATGCCTTGCGGCAGCCGACTATCTTGTCAAAGCGCGCGGCAACTGGAAGACCATTCTGGAGTTCGTTAAACGCCACGAAGAAGACAATCCCGAGAGAGCTTTGGTCGTCCTCAGCGGATTGAATGAAAAGGACATGCGTGACGTGAAGATGGAAATCCTGGAAGACGCCTACAATGCCCGTAGCAGCTGGCTGAGCCAACGTGTAGAATATGAGATGATCACTTCTCCGTTCAAGATGCAGTTGCAGGATGCCTTTGATGACGCAACCACCGAGAAATTCCGCAAAGACCCCTCCCTGCTTGTGGCTTGGGTGCGTGATAACATCGCCCTCCATCCCGAAGAGAATGCACTGCACATTGCCCAAACGCCGATGGGGGTGTGGCGCTCACGAGTATCTGATGAGCGGGGACGCAACATTTTCTTTGTGGATTTGGCACGTTCGCTCGACATCGAGTCCCACATGGACCCTGTCACCGGCGAGGTGCAGTATCGCACTCCTGGCACTGAGTGGCAGGATGTGAACTTTGAAGCTGTGGAACAACAGAATGCTAAAACAGGAATTCTGAAACTGCGTTACACCCCCACCCCAGCCCTTGATGATCCGAAGTATTACAATCACTTCACCCTGTCACGCATCATGGACGACGGAACCACCCAGCTGCTTACCTATGACGAAGGAGATTCTGGCATGGAAGACGGTTCCTCATGGAGTAATACCTTTAAAAACGGCACCACACTGGATGCTGGCACCTACATGCTAACCACCGGCACCCGTGCTGCCAGCGGTAAAGTCCTTGCGGCCAACAGCATCTTCAATGTATTATCAGGCCAAACCACCGTCATTGACCTAAATATGCGACAAAGTGATGACATTGTGGCAGTTATCGGCAATTTCAACTCCGAGAGCAAGTTCACCCTGCTTGACAGCAATCTGAAGGCTGTTGGCGGCGATGATGTGAGCATTCTGTCACAAACGGGACGCGGCTACTTCATCGTTGGTGTGCTGGGAGTGGGCCAAGAACCCACCAACCATGCCATGCGCGACATTGCCAAGATGAACACCGCCCTTGACAAGTGGGGACGCCCCATGGTGCTGCTGTTCGAGAACGAGCAAGAAGCGCAGAAGTATCGTCAAGAGAATTTTGGCACCCTGCCTCGCAACATCATCTACGGCATCGACCCTGACGGCAGCATCCGCCAGCAGATTGTTCAACAGATGAAATTACAGAGTGAAACTCAATTGCCCTTGTTTATCCTCGCCGACACGTTCAATCGCGTTGTGTTCTGTTCACAGGGCTACACCATCGGTTTGGGAGAACAAATCAATAAGGTCATCAACAATCTGGACAAATAAAGTCACTTAGGACTTACAAAACGAGAACGGACTCCCTCTCGAAGGAGCCCGTTTTCTCATTTAGTTTTAATGAAAACTGCAATTAGAGCAGCGAGTCAATCTTGGCGGCCAATGCGTCGCGGGTAATGGTGCCCACATGCTTGTCCACCATCTGTCCGTCCTTGAAGAACAGCAGCGTGGGGATGTTGCGGATACCGAACTCAACACCCAGGTCGGTGTCGTCATCAACATTGTACTTGCCGATGATAGCACGGCCTTCATAGGCGGTTGCCAGTTCCTCTACGATGGGGGCAATACTGCGGCAGGGACCACACCAGGGAGCCCAAAAGTCAATCACAACGGGCTTGCCCGATTCCAAAAACTCTTTGTAGTTAGCGTCGTTAATTACTGTAGCCATTTCTTTGTCTTGTTAATGTAATAATATTGAGATTTTACTAAATTGTGTTATTGCAAAAATAATGCCATGTCACACGCGGGCATTCACCTTGAACTTGATGCCAGCCTCTCGCAGCCCCTCCAGCAGATGTTTGTCCACTGCAAGGTACTGTTTGGAACACAACATGACATAATTGCCGCTCACCTGGTCCTTCATGCGGAAGTAGAGTTCACAGCAATTGTCACCGTCTTTTCCCAAATTCTGTTTCAAGAAATCGACATTGTTCAAGTCGCTGTCATTCAATGACAGGACGATGTTTTTCACCATCTTGCCCTTGAGGTTTTCTAGCAGGTCGATGGAGCGCACATTGAATCGAGGAGTATCGGTGTCGCGGTAGGGTTTCTCATAGGCGCCTGTCACCACGATGGCTAAACCCAAGACGCCAAATTTCTGGTAATCCACAAACTTGTTGCCAAAGAGCATGAACTCAAACGAACCCGTGTAGTCCTCTATCTTGAGAATGCCAAACTGGCCCTTCTTGCCCATGCGTGTCTGGAAATCAACGACCAGTCCACCCATGACCAGTTCTTTATCCAGGTCTTTTGACTTATCCTTAACTTCGGCCAGTTTTGTGTTGCAGCCATAGGTAACCTCCATGTAATAAGGATCCAGGGGATGCGCCGACAGGTACATTCCCACCAATTCGCGCTCACGGTTCAGGATTTCCAGTTGTGACCACGGATCAGCTTTAGGAATGGCAGGTGTTGCCACTTCTACTCCGCCCATGGCGCCAAACAACGAATTCTGCATCTCTTGCTGACTCGCCTGATAGCGCTGGCCGAAACGCATCAGTATCTCGCTGAAGGTCTCGTTGCGGGGATTGACCTCAAAGAAGTCTTCACGCTTGATTTCCTTGAAGTCGTCAAACGCACCGGCAAGTGCCATCGACTCCAGCGCCTTGCGGTTGCAGGCACCAGTGTTGATGCGTTGAACAAAGTCAAAGATGTCTTTATAGAGGCCATTCTTGCCGCGTTCCTCGACGATAGAATCCACACAGCTCACGCCCACGCCCTTGATTCCAGCAAGACCGAAGCGAATGCGTCCGTCCTTGGTAGCACTGAAGTTGCGGTAACTCTCATTGATGTTAGGTCCAAGCACTTCGATGCCCATGGCGCGGCACTCGTCCATATACTTTGACAACTTGTCCACATCATTGAGGTTACTGCTCAGCACAGCAGCCATGTACTCGCTGGGATAGTTGGCCTTGAGATAAGCCGTCTGGTAAGCCACCCAACTGTAGCAGGTAGCGTGAGACTTGTTGAAAGCATACTCGGCAAATCGTTTCCAGTCTTCCCAGATTTTGGAGAGCACTTTCTTGTCGTGACCGTTTTTCTCGCCACCCTCATAGAACAAGGTCTCGAGCTCTTCCATCTTCTTGATTTGCTTCTTACCCATTGCCTTGCGCAGCGTGTCGCTCTGACCACGGGTGAAGTTGGCCAGCTGGCGCGATAGCAACATGACCTGCTCCTGATAAACGGTGATGCCATAGGTTTCCTTGAGGTACTTCTCCATGCAGGGGATATCATACTCGATGGGCTCGACACCATGCTTGCGGTTAATGAACTGCGGAATATAGCTCATGGGGCCTGGACGGTACAGGGCGTTCATGGCAATCAGGTCCTCAAAACATGTGGGATGCAGTTCGATGAGGTATTTCTGCATACCCGCAGACTCAAACTGGAATGTGCCCGAAGTCCTGCCTTTGCAGTATAACTCATAAGTCTTGGGGTCATCAATCGGAATCTTCTCGATGTCGATATCCACTCCATGATTGAGTTTGATGTTGGCAATTGCTTCCTTGATGATAGAGAGGTTCTTCAGTCCCAGGAAGTCCATCTTGATAAGGCCCGTATCCTCAATGACACCACCCTCATATTGAGTAACGATGATTTTTTCTCCATCACTGTCGGTGGCAGTGCTCACGGGGACCCAGTCGGTAATGTCGTCACGGCCGATGATTACGCCGCAGGCATGCACACCGGTACTGCGCACACTGCCTTCCAGTTTCTCGGCAAAACGAATGGTCTCGCCCACCCTGGGATCTTGATTGTCGAGTTCATGACGGAACTCGGGGAAGCACTCCAGACAGTTCTTGACAGTGATTTTATACTTCTTGCCCGGTTCCTTCTCGGGCATCTCGTTAGGAGTAGAAGGAATGAACTTGGCGAGGCGGTTGCTCTCGGCGACCGTCAAGTCCTCGACACGTGCCACATCCTTGATGGCGCTCTTGGCAGCCATCGTGCCATAGGTAACAATGTGGGCAACCTTCTCGGCACCATATTTCTCGGTCACATAATTCAGCACCGCAGCACGGCCGTCATCGTCAAAGTCGGTATCGATATCAGGCAGCGAGATACGATCGGGATTCAGGAAACGCTCAAACAGCAGGTCATACTTCATCGGGTCGATTTTGGTGATACCCAGACAGTAGGCCACTGCCGAACCGGCAGCCGAACCACGGCCCGGACCAACGGAACAGCCCAGTTTGGGAGCCATCCTGATGTAGTCCTGCACGATGAGGAAGTAGCCGGGGAAACCCATGTTCTTGATGGTTTCCAGCTCAAAGTCAATGCGCTCGCGGTGCTCTTCATCGAGATCGGGCCATCGTTCCTTGGCGCCTTCATAGACCAGATAGCGCAGGTAGTCGTCCTCGTTGTCAAAGCCGTCGGGCAGCGGGAAGTCGGGCAGGATGGGCGCATGATTGATGCTGTAGAATTCCACCTTATCAATAATCTCGTTGGTGTTCTGCAGTGCCTCAGGCACATCGGCAAACACCTCGTTCATCTCGGCAGTGGTCTTGAACCACTCCTGCTTGCTGTAGAGCATCACGTTCTCGTCTGTCAGCTTCTTGCCAGTTGAGAGGCAGATGAGGCGCTCGTGGGCGTCGGCATCCTCTTCGTTGACAAAGTGGGAGTCGTTGGTGCACACGAGTTTGATACCGAGTTCGCGGGCAAACTGAATCAACGCATCGTTGACCAGGCACTGCTTCTCATAAGTCTCATGGTTGGCACGGGCCACTGTTGCCTTGTGGCGCTGCAGCTCCAGATAGTAATCGTCGCCAAACACGCTCTTGAACCATTGGATGGTCTCACGGGCCTGGCTCATCTGGCCACTCATGATGAGCTGCGGCACTTCGCCACCAAGGCAAGCCGAACAGCAGATGATGCCTTCGTGATACTTCTCGAGTTCGCTGTGGTCGGTACGGGGATGAGAATAGAAGCCCTCGGTCCATGCATGCGAGACAATCTTGATCAGGTTCTTGTAACCCTGCAGGTTCTTGGCAAGCAGTATCAGGTGGTAGCCGATGTCTCGCTTGTCAAGATGCTCGTGACGGTCCTTGCGCGCCACATAGACCTCGCAGCCAAAGATGGGCTTGAATTTTTCGCCTTCAGCGCGCTTATCGTTCAACTTGTTCACATAGTCATGAAACTCCTTGATGCCGTACATGTTTCCATGGTCGGTAATCGCCATGCCGCGCATGCCGTCGGCGATGGCTTTATCGACAAGCGACTTTACAGGAGCCAGTCCATCGAGAATAGAGTATTGTGAATGTACATGAAGGTGTACAAATGGAATAATATCTGTCGCCATTGCTATTATAATAATATCTAAATTGTTGAGTGACAGTGGTTTTTGTTAACACACTAAAAACTATTGACACAACGTACAAAATTACTGCTATTATGCCATAAATTCAAAAAAAGTTATTAACACCCGCCATCGTCAGGCAAGAATCCTGATAGTAGCCAATTAATTATTCTCTATGAATATTGCCAAAGTAGAGTTTGTAATATTTACCCTTGTATTGCCAGCTTTGGCATGGTATCAGCCCTTCCAGCAGACATGCCTCCTCACTGTCATTTCGCACGATGGTATAACCCTCAAAATAAACGGCCTCATTGCCAGAGATCATCATTGGCGTTTCCTTGGCAAAAGCGCCGGCAATGGCTTCGGCACTGTCGGGCAGCAAGGCTTTGATGAGCTTGGGGTTGCGGCAACGGGTGAGATAGTTGGATATCATGCCAGGCTCGACAAACTGGTCATTGAGCACAAGAGGGGCGAGCTGATTTCGGATGTAAATCCACAAAATCGGGGAAAAACGCGATTGACTATACCGATTGTCAATTTCAGTCGCCTGCTTCAGGCTGATGAGGCCGTCGCTCGACGTGAGTGCCTCCTTCATGATGGCTTGCTGGGCATCCCACATCTCATGGCGATATTGGTGCATCGGGATGTAAATGGCCAGAGTGGCACATGCGGCCACGATGGGCAGCACAGTCTTCACCACCTTGTTCTCCACCATTCGGTCATATAGTTGCAACAGCAGTATGGCACAAAATAGCGAGATGCACGACAACTGCCATGCCATTGTATAGGCTACAAAGACGGCAAAGAGCAGGTTAACAATCACCGCAACGACGATGATGAGATTGCGCTTGAACAAGTCAATAACCACACCGGGCTTAATGAACAAGGCGATTGCGGCAGTGATGATGAAGAGATCAAAGACGGGCACTTTCAACAAATCCTTGATTACCTGCCAGCGGACAATGTGGCCCAAATTGTCTGACCTCACCATGTTGCCGGGAGCAAAGACATTCAGCGCCGTGCCCAGGACATAGGCTGCGAACAAAACCCAAGCCACCCAGGACACCTCTTTGCGCTTGAGTATCAGATATAGGCACAGGCCTGCCGAAACGCCGATTGAAAAGCTCTCCTGCATGGTGCCGGCGAACAGTGCATAAATGACCATTAAGGGAACTGTCCACGCGGCGATAGGCTTGTTGCGGTCTTTGATTCGTTCAAACAGCAGCAGGAAAAAGAAAGTGATGCCGCCCGTCCACAGGTAATTGATTGCACTGGCAGCAGCCCCCGTGAACATGCGCAAGGCGTTGGGCATCAATAGCCAGATGACACAAAATGCGAGCGTCGCATTTGCCGCAGTGCACCTTCGCCGTCCAAAAGCCATGAGCAGCAGCCCGACAAACATCACCACCCACATCACTGTGTTCACCACGACATAGAAGCCCGGTGACTTGGTCCCGCAGAACCATTGGATGATGCCGTGACAAACGTAGCGGCCACTGTACATCATGTAGCATGCGGCCTGTGACTTGAGTACGTCGCCCAGCGAGGTAATGGGATAGTCATGGATGATGAACCG